>ERZ838577.1402-NODE-1402-length-32633-cov-5.026490_pt1 | contig 32633 bp, 28 predicted proteins | sample MGYA00519682_ERZ838577 | MGnify/ENA primary metagenome ERZ838577 (study PRJEB31850, sample SAMEA3708838) | human gut metagenome | biome: human gut; feature: human-associated habitat; material: faeces | place: China | collected 2014 ...
ATTGGGTTGAGTCATACGACTTGATGTCGATGTGTTTGATAGTGTCTTTTAATAAGTCTTTCTTTTCCATTTTAATGATCTTAATAATTATAAGGTACAATATGAGGACCTTATTGACTCAATTTCTTGATTTTAGATTTTAGATTTTAGATTTTAAATTCCCGCCGCACAAGGCTGACGTTTTTTGAATCATCAATCGTAAATCATCAATCTAAAATGTATCATTGATTTTGATATCTCATGCTCAGGATTTGGTAGATCAGTTTGCTGGCGAGAAAATCGGATGATTTGTTGATCTCGTTGGGGCAAAGTTCTACTACATCCAAACCGATAATATTGTGACGTTCGTTGATTAGTTTGAGGAAGTTTAATACTTCTCTGTAATAGAGTCCGTCTGGTTCCGGGGTCCCGGTAGACGGAAGGATTGCCGGGTCGAAAACGTCTAGGTCTATGGTGATATACACGTTGTCGTGCAGTTTCTGGGATACCATGTACATCCAGTTGTTTCCTTCCTTGGCATCATGCAGGTCGTGTGCATAGAAAATGCGATCCGGCATGATATTTACTTTCTCTTCGATGGCAGAGCTTCTGATCCCGACTTGGGCCACGGTAGCTACTTCTTTGGCACGAGCCATGACGCAAGCGTGATTGTGGGTAGAGCCTTCATATTCGCTGCGCATATCGGAGTGAGCGTCTAATTGCAAAACAGAGAATTTTTCATAGTGTTTGGCGAAAGCCCGGAAAACCCCGATACTCACGGAGTGTTCTCCTCCCAGTACGACTGGGAATTTTTTATCGGTCAATATCTTGTCGACTTGTTTTTCAACTTCTTGAGACATGGCTTCGGGAGATGAGGCTTCTGTCACCGGTTCCAGAGTCGCGATACCGCGGGTGTACACTTCAGAATCCGTTTCAATATCGTAGAGTTCCATGTTTGCCGATGCTTCAAGGATTGCATCGGGACCTTTATCTGCCCCCTTTAACCACGTGCTTGTCCCGTCATAAGGTACAGGTAATACTACAATCTCGGCAGTTTCGTATGCCGTAAACTCGTTGTCGAGTCCTCCATAATTTTTATTTTCCATATCTAATTGGGTTTATAGTATTTATAAACTCTTTTCTTTGTAAAAAGGTTTGCAAAACTAACGAATATAATTGAGAATTGAAAATGGATAATTGAAAATGAAAAATTAATCTATTACTTCGTTTTGTGGCTGTCATACAGCGGTTTCAGCAATGTGTTGCATGGCATTCATGGTTTCTTCTTTGTCGATGTGCAATACGTCCCGATTTCGCATGATCCATTTCCCGTTGACCATGGAGGAACGGACGTTTTTGCTGTTGGATGCGTAAACGATGGCGGAGTACTCGTCGTAGACAGGAATCATGTTGCTGGCGTTGGCATGGAGTAGGATCAGATCGGCCCGTTTGCCCACTTCGAGTGATCCGGTAATATGGTCGATTCCGAGAGCTTTTGCCCCGTTAATAGTCGCCATGCGAAGGGCAGTACGAGCGTTAACGGCTTCCGGATTATAATGGATGCCTTTCGGGAGAAGGGCGGCGAAACGCATTTCCTCGATCATGTCGAGAGTATTGTTGCTTGCTGTACCATCGGTCCCGATACTCACGTTTATTCCGGCTTTCAGGTAAGAGTCTGTGTCGGCCATCCCGCTGGCGAGTTTTAGATTACTTTTCGGGCAATGGGCCACGGAGGTTCGAGTCCGGGCGTATAATTCGATCTCTTTCGGGTTAAGCCAGACAGAATGGGCTGCGATCACGTTCCGGTCAAGTAAGCCGATGGAGTAGAGATATTCGGCGGGAGAGGCGCCTGTTTGTGCCGTGATATCCTCAACTTCTTTGCGGGTTTCGGCCACGTGTATGTGGAGGGGTATATTATATTTCTCGGCTATTTCTTTTGCTTTTCGCAAGGTCTCTTTGGAGCAAGTGTATGGTGAATGTGCGCAAACCGTCGGGTGGATGAGATGGTCTCCATACCATTGCTGGATAAGGGATTCACAACGGGCAATGCCTTCATCAAGCGTGCGGAAACTAGGTGTCGGGAAGTCGATAAGTGATTCTCCGACAACAGCCCGGATTCCGACTTTCTTGGCTTCCGAGGCGATGATATTTTCAAAGAAGTACATATCATTGAAACAGGTTGTTCCCGATTTAATCATTTCAATGAAAGCGAGTCGAGTGGCCACGGCAACATTTTCCGGAGTCACCAAACGAGCCTCGGCCGGGAAGATATGATCGTTTAGCCACGTGTGAAGGGGAAGATCATCCGCATATCCGCGCAGCATGGTCATGGGAACGTGTGTGTGCGTGTTGATGAATCCGGGCATCACGATCATTCCTTCCGCGTCAAAATATTCCGCGTCGACGGATTCTATTTTACCGGGACGTATTTCTTGAATTTGCATTCCTTCTATCTGGATAGAACCGTTTTTGATGATCTCCATGTTCTCGTTCATGGTAATGATACGAGCGTTGAATATAATTGTATTTGGCATAGCGTTCTTTTTTTTGACAAAGTTAGAGATAATCTGAGATATTTCCAGTATGGCTTTGAATTGTAAACAAACATTTGTATAATTGGTACAAATATTTGCTAAATAATGCGTCTTATGAAGTTTTCTACCGAAAAGGAAAAAAGCTTGACGAGACGTTTTTACATATTTGCTAAAAACTGTAAAACGAGTATATTTAACTTTTTAGTTGTAGTTTTGTAAAAAGAATTGTTTATGGAGGAAAATCATAAAGGAAACTAAGATATGAAATCATGAAAATATTGTCTTGTATATTATTTGTCGTTTTATCTATTTTACCTTCAATGGTAAAAGGTCAAGAAATGAAACCCGTCAAGGTCGCTCTCGTGCAGGCACATTTGATATGGGGAGATGTGAAAGCGAATTTGTTCGCTTTTGATAAGCGGGTTCCTCTTTGCGAGGGATGCGATGTGATCGTGTTCCCTGAACTTTTCACTTCCGGGTGCGAGATGAAGAAGCGGGATCGGGAAGAGGCTGATCGTACAAAGGATAAGATAGCTTCTTATTATCCGGAAGTGATCCGGAGAATGAAAAAATGGGCAAAACGTTCCAAGGCTTTGATTATCGGCTCTACGATCTATAAGGAAGATGGGAAATATTATAACCGTTTGCTGGCAGTTTTTCCCGATGGAAATTATCAATACTATGACAAGCATAATTGTTTTAAAAAAGGAAGTTTTTCACCGGGAGATAAACATTTGACCTTATCTTGGAAAGGATTGCGTTTTTCTACGTATATCTGTTACGATCTTCGTTTCCCGGAATGGAGCCGGAATAATGGAGAGTACGATGCTGCAATTTATATCGCCAACTGGCCGGAATCCCGAAGTGCGGATTGGAACGAACTTCTGCGTGAACGAGCAATGGAAAACAAGGCGTATGTTATTGCCGTTAACTGTGCCGGGACTGATTTTACCGGAATTACTTACAAGGGAGAAAGTTGTGTGATTGCGCCGGATGGAGAGGTGCAGGCAAAATGTGGAGACTATCGGGATAGTATAGTAGTTTGTGAAGTTAATTAGTAGATTCATTGCTCGTTCAGAGAAGTTTTTGTTAGCGATATTCTATAAGAAAAATGATTTTGAAGAAGAAAATGTGATATAAATATTCTATCTTTGAAGAGAGAACTACAGCGTTTTGTTATTTTATATTTCAAGCAATTATTTGAGGGCGGGGTGTAATTGAATGGCTTGTGATTAATTATTTTAATGCTTTTACAAATGATAACAATAAGAGAAGAAAGAAAAGCCTTTCATGAAGTAGCATTGATTTTTTCAGAGTGGGGATGGGGATTTAAAGAGCAGAATCAAGATTGGGGATTTGATGTTTTAATAGAGATGGCATATCAAAAAAGACTCACTGGAAAAGTGGGTTTTCTTCAAATAAAAGGAGGGGAAAGTAATTTTTATCGTGGACGTCATGGGGTTACATTCTATTTTTCTCAAGAACATAAAGATTATTGGCTTACTCTTGGTGAACGGAACCCTTTTTTCATTATTCTGGATGATTTTTCTGAAGGTAAGATATATTGGTTTTTATTGACGGAAGAGAAAATTGTTAGAACTTCTAAAGAATTCAAGGTGATTATTCCGTATGAGAATTTGTTAAATGTCGATGCAAGAGAGCGATTTGAAAATATACTTGTTAATTATCCTTTTGAAGCGGATGAAGACGACAAGGTTTTATCTGATAATAAGTCAATAAAAAATACGCCTTTTGATCTGGAAATATTTTATAAGATTGATGTTAAGAAGGGACTACTTTGTTGTTTGAAAGAGAAAAAAAACAAGATAAATATTGTTTTAGGATATAATCCGGATGTAAATAGTTGGGATAAAGAAAAGGAAGAATTAGACTGGAAAGATCCTTATTATTACACTCTTTGGGATTTGAAGCAATTTATAAGGGATAAATATTTATCTTTAAAATTGAAAGATGTTTCAAATATACTTGAGAGTATTAAATATGAAATAGAATCTATCGTAGAAGAAGAAGGGATTCAAAAGCTTGCAGGAGTATTGTTTGATTGGGATAATCTAGGGAAGGATATATATAAATACAAAGATTTTGTTCGGGCTTTTGAACAATTTTCAGGATTATCGAAAGGGCGGTATAAAGTTAGGACTGTAGGGCAAACAGTAGAATTTGTAACAAATAATAAGAAATATGTAATTGATACTTATCAAGGAAAAACTTGGGAATTAAAGACTCTTATAGAGAATGAATGTTACGAGGAGATTTATACAGAGACAGATGAGTATATTTGGAGTGAAATATATTTGGATGGCGGTATTGAAAAAATAGATTTTATTCCTAAAATGCTTGAGCAATGGGAGAGATATTGGGATCAATTATATCGGCAAGTGGAAGAGAATGTGGGAGAAACGAGTCATCTGGATAGTATGAAAGAAAGTTCATGGAAACGATTTCAAATTTTTGAAGCTGGGTATGATGATATTGGCGATATTATTCGATATGCTTGGGAACTTGGCGATATGGAATTGTATCCGATAGCTGTGTTGACCATGATGAATATTTTTGATCGGGAGTGTTGCTATGAGGAGTATTGCGAATGTGAATTTTATGGTGGTGTAACATGGAAATCAATATGTCTTGATAATAATGATGAAGGGAAATTCTTTTATATAAAAGAGCAAGATGAGTAATCATGTATTGAAATAGTTGTTCGTTTTATACAAGAAAAGCAATAAAATAAAAACCAATATTCAGTAATGAATACTGGTTTTTATTTTATTGATCAATCCGAAGACTTTTAATCCAGTTTCAGCACGGCAAGGAACGCTTTTTGCGGAACCTCCACGTTACCGATTTGTTTCATTCGCTTCTTTCCTTTTTTCTGTTTTTCCAACAGCTTACGTTTACGGGAGATATCGCCACCGTAACATTTCGCAGTCACGTCCTTGCGAACAGCCTTGATCGTTTCGCGGGAAATGATCTTCGCCCCGATAGCCGCCTGTATGGCAATATCGAATTGTTGGCGGGGAATAAGTTCTTTTAGTTTCTCGCAAATCCGTTTTCCGAAAGAATAAGCGTTATCAAAGTGAATCAAGGCTGATAAGGCATCTACCGATTCTCCATTCAACAGGATATCCAGTTTCACCAGATTTGCCCGGCGATAACCGATTTGGAAATAGTCGAAAGAGGCGTATCCTTTCGTGATACTTTTCAATTTATCGTAAAAGTCGAACACGATTTCAGCCAATGGCATCTCGTAATTCAATTCGATACGGTTTCCCGTCAGGTAGTGCTGTTTTATCAGTACACCGCGTTTACCTAAACAAAGCGTCATGATTTGCCCGATATAATCTGTCGGGGTGATGATTTGCGCCTTGATATAGGGTTCCTCGATGAAATCAAGTACGGTTGGGGAAGGCATATCGGAAGGATTGTGCATCTCGAAAACTTCTCCTTTCGTGGTATGGGCGATATACATCACGTTCGGGACCGTGGTAATCACGTTCATATCGAATTCCCGGTCCAGACGTTCCTGCACGATTTCCATGTGTAACATACCGAGGAATCCGCAACGGAATCCGAATCCCAATGCGGCAGATGATTCCGGCTCGAAAGTCAGGGAAGCATCATTTAACTGTAATTTCTCGATGGAAGCACGCAAGTCTTCATAATCTTCCGAGTCAATGGGATAAATTCCGGCAAATACCATAGGTTTTACTTCCTCGAACCCGTCAATCGCTTCCGAGCAGGGACGTTCAACATGCGTGATCGTATCTCCCACGCGAACTTCAGAGGAGGTCTTGATTCCGGAAATGATATATCCCACGTTACCGGTACTTAACTCGGCTCGTGGTTCCTGTTCCAGACGCAACACGCCGATCTCGTCGGCATCATATTCTTTGCCCGTGCTCACGAACTTAACTTTATCGCCCTTTTTCAGGCTGCCGTTCATGATCCGGCAATAGGTGATAATTCCCCGGAACGAGTTAAATTCCGAGTCGAAAACCAACGCTTGAAGAGGGGCATCAGGGTCCCCGGTAGGTGCGGGTATTCTTTCTACCACGGCTTCCAGAATTTTATCGACTCCCAGTCCGGTTTTCCCGCTGGCTTCGATAATATCTTCCCGTTCACAACCGATCAATTCTTCAATTTGATCTTTTACCTCCTCGGGCATGGCGTTGGGCATATCCATTTTATTCAACACGGGAATAATCTCCAAGTTATTATCAATAGCAAGGTAGAGGTTCGAGATCGTTTGGGCCTGGATTCCCTGTGTGGCATCCACGATCAGTAGAGCCCCCTCGCAGGCAGCGATAGAACGAGAAACCTCGTAAGAGAAGTCCACGTGTCCCGGGGTGTCAATCAAGTTAAGAACGTATTTCTCCCCTTTATAGATATAATCCATCTGTATCGCGTGGCTTTTGATGGTGATCCCTCGTTCTCGTTCCAGATCCATGTCATCAAGCACCTGTGCTTGTAGATCTTTCCCCACGACAGTTCCGGTCGTTTCCAACAAACGGTCGGCAAGTGTACTCTTGCCGTGATCAATATGTGCGATAATACAGAAATTCCTAATGTTCTTCATCTATGAAATTTTAGATTTAGGTTGCAAAGATAATGATTTTCCGGTTCAAAATATAATGGAAAATATCAACTTCGAGGTGTTTTCTATATATTTATACAAGGAGAGGGCTGTCATTTTATAGACAGCCCTGCCAGGATGAAAAATAGTTTTATAAATAACAATGTTCGATAAATGAATATTGTTATTTTAAAATGGTTTTTCCGTTATAGGTAACTGATTTCAGAAGAGTTTTAGCGTTCTCCACGGCTTTCTGAGGGAGTGGTGAGTAGTTTACTTTTGTCGTCAGAGCTTGGGCTTCCGGGCTTAACATCCAATCGAGTAATTTTAACGTTGCTTCAGCCTGATCGATACTTCTGTCCGCGTAAGCCTGTTCTTTGTAGAGAAGAATCCAGGTAAAACAACTGATCGGGTAAGCATCCGGTGCGGCTGAATTCGTGATCATGGTACGAGTATCGGCGGGCATGTCTCCCTTGGCTGCGGCAGAAATGCTTTCCGTGTTCGGGGTGATATAGTTCCCGGCAGCATTTTTCATTTGGGCGAACTGGATTTTCAGGGCAAAAGCGTATTCCGAACCCACGTAACCGATAGTTCCAGCTGTTTGGCTGATGACTCCGGCAACACCGGGATTTCCTTTAGCAGCCATCCCGACGGGCCATTTCAATGATTTTCCGGTTCCGATCTTTTCAGCCCATTCCGGGCTTACCTTTGTCATGTAATCGCTGAAAACAAACGTGGTCCCGCTGCCGTCAGAACGATAAACCGGATGGATCTCTTTGTCAGGTAGATTTATGCCGGAGTTGATTTCTTGGATGCGTTTATCGTTCCATTTCGTGATTTTACCCAAGTAAATATCGGCAACGATGTCGCCTGTTAATTTTAAATCTTTCACACCCGCAAGGTTATAGGCTAAAACCACGGCTCCCATACAAGTTGGGATATGAATGGTGGCGGCCGGCATTTCGTTCATCTCTTTTTCAGAAAGATAGGCATCAGATCCCCCGAAGTCAACGATCTTGTCTTTTAGGCTCCGGATACCGCCGCCACTACCGATACCGCCGTAAGTCACGGAGTTTCCGGTTTTCTCTTGGTAGGTTTTGAATGCCAGGTTGTAAAAAGGAAGTGGAAAAGTAGCACCCGCACCCGAAAGAGTTGCTTTTTTCGTGGATTTGTTTCCTTCTGAAGTGGCGTTACAATTAAAAATAACCGCCAAAATAAGGATAGATGTAAATAATAAATTTCTCATTTTCTATCAATTTTAGTTCAATATTTTCTTGCTTTTTTGCAACTGCAAGTTCCGCTGATTATATGAACCTAATGTTGCAAAACGATTATCTTTTTGTTACAGAATGGGGAATGTTGATAATAAAAGGAAATAGAAAATATGTTATTCGGGAAGTATGTCTTGTAATGTAATTGGATTCTGGCGACAATCCCAGATCGCCACGATATAGATGGAATCTTTGTCGATATAATAGATTTCTTTAAAGATTGAGTTTATCATTAGATATCGGTACCCAAGGGGATGTTTTTCAAGTACAGGTTCGATAGAACCTAAAAGGGGATTAGCAATAAGAAGAGAATCATTTTTTTCCATCTTTCTTGCCAATTTGGAGGCAACAACCACTCCGAATACTTGTTTCCCGTATAAAAGAATTTCGTAAGCTTGAATTTTGGCTATATGAGTTCAGATAATTTTCATGTATCAACGAAATTTGCTGAACACTTCTTTTACCATATCTTCGTGTGTACTGATATTTCCTTTTTTGATATCTTCTTGACTTTGTTCCAAAACTTGCTCAAGTTCTTCTACTGTAAATTGACAAGGGCGATTCATGGTTTGTTGTAGATGCTTATGCAAATACTTGGAAATTTTTTCCAGTAATTCAATGCTGTTCACCTCAGTTAAAATTTCTCTAACTAATTTGGCTTTCCGAGCATCTAATTCCATTGTGGTCATGATATTATCTCCTTTCAATTAAAGGATATTACAAATATAAGCATTATTTCTGTTTCCCGTATGTCAAAGAGTGCTAAATCTTTTATTCATAAAGCACTGTTCTTACGATTCTTTCATCGGTAGAACTAGATTCAAGACAACCCCCAGTAGAGCGGCAAGACCGATACCCGACATGGAAAAATTTCCCCATTCGAAAGCTGCGCCGCCGATGCCGAAAGTGAGAATAAGCGAAACGATAATCATGTTTCTGGTATTGGAAAGATCGACCTTGTTTTGAATGAGATTGTTCATGCCCAAGGAGGCGATCGTCCCGAATAAGAGCAACATGATACCTCCCAAAACGGAAGGTGGTATGGATTTTAGCAAGGCACTCACTTTGCCGAAGACGGAAAATATGATACCCGTGATAGCGGCAATACGAATCACTGCAGGATTGGTCACTTTCGTCAGGGAGACCGCCCCCGTCACTTCGGAGTAAGTTGTTACGGGAGGTCCCCCGATCAGTCCGGCAAAAGCGCAGGCGATACCATCACCTAACAGGGTGCGATGCAGTCCGGGATTCTTGATAAAGTCTTTTCCGGCAACACTGTTCACGGCATAGACATCACCGATATGTTCAATAACGGGAGCGATCGCCACGGGAAGCATGTAAATGATGGCTTCCCAGGAGAACTTCGGGGTTACCAATTGAGGCATGGCAAACCAGGCTGCTTCCTTGATCGGGGTGGTATCCACGTCGAAAAAGAAAAGGGCAACGAGATACCCGACAATAATTCCGCAAAAGATAGGAATCAACTTCAACAACCCCTTCGCTTTCAAGGAGACAACGACAGCAGTAATTAGAGATATTAGTGCCAACAACCAGTTTTCACTTGCCATCTTGACCCCGGAACCGGCCAGGGATAGCCCGATCAGGATGATCACCGGACCGATCACGATCGGGGGAAATAACCTTTTGATGAAATCAGTTCCTCGCAATTTCACGAGTAAACTCATAAGTCCGTACACGGCCCCGACAGCGATCATACCTGAGAGGGCGCCTGCCATGCCGTATAATTCACTGGCTTTAATAATCGGTGCGATAAACGCGAAACTACTTCCGAGGAAAATGGGGACAATACCTTTTGTAACCAGATGAAAAATCAAGGTTCCGATCCCTGCCGTGAGAAGTGCGGTTGACGGGTCTAATCCCACGAGTAAAGGGACAAGTACGGTTGATCCGAAAGCGACAAAGAGAAATTGAACTCCGACAACTCCTTTTTGAAAAGCAGAGAGATGATTTGCATCCATGATTACTATAATTTTTCGATTATTCAATAAATCGAACAAAGGTAGATATTCGACAGGGGATTTTCAAAAAAAGCCTTACTTTTGTAGCTAAATGTTTGTATAAAAAACAAGAGTATATGATAAAATCAATGACCGGTTTCGGTAAAGCAACGGTAGACTGCGGCACAAAGAAAGTGATTGTAGAAGTAAAAAGTCTGAATTCAAAACAATTGGATATTAATCTAAGGACTCCGAGTATTTTCAAAGAAAAAGATATTGAGATCCGAAACATGATAAAGAATGTTTTGGAACGTGGTAAGGTGGATATGTATATCTATTTCGATAACGCAGAGGATGACAAGGATGTTGCCGTGAACCGGTCGGTCGTAAAGCAGTATTACGATCAGATGCTGGAGGTTGCCACTTCATTGGGAGTGGAAGTAAATAAAGGAGAATTATTGCAAACGATCATGCGTTTCCCGGACACGATGCAAGCCCGGATGGAAGAATTGGACGAGGAGGCTTGGAATTGTTTGAGGGAGGCGATCGAGAAAGCTTTGTCTGATGTCGATCAATTCCGGATTCAAGAAGGAAAAGTTTTGATCGCGGATATTCTGAAACGGGTGGATTTAATCAAGAGTTTGTCTGCGGAAGTCCCTCAATTCGAGAAACAACGTGTTGTCACGATTAAACAACGCCTCCAAGACAAGATGAAAGAGTGGGGAGAGATCAAGAATATCGACGAGAATCGCTTGGAACAAGAGATCATCTATTACCTGGAAAAACTCGACATCACGGAGGAAAAAGTTCGTTTGGCCAATCATTGCAAATACTTCATCGAGACCGTGGAGAAAGAAGAAGCCCCGGGACGCAAACTCGGCTTTATCGCTCAGGAAATCGGTCGTGAAATCAATACCATGGGTTCCAAAGCCAACGACCACGATATCCAGAAGCTGGTAGTCCGCATGAAAGACGAACTCGAAAAAATTAAGGAGCAGAGTCTTAATGTACTATGAGTTTATAAAGTTCATAAGGTTTATAAAGTTTATAAAGTAATGAAGATTGAGAGGTTTGAGGATATACTTGCTTGGCAGAAAGTTCGGGACTTGGCTAAAAGAATTTATGATCTTTTTGGTGATTGCAGGGATTATAGCTTTAAAGATCAAATTCAAAGGGCTGCAGTGTCTGTGATGAACAATATTGCTGAAGGCTATGAGAGAAAATCTAATCTTGAATTCAAACAGTTTCTTTATATCGCTAAAGGATCCTGTGGAGAAGTACGCTCGATGCTTTATTTGGCGAAAGAAATTTCTATAATGGGTGAAAATACTTTCTCTGAGCTATTGACGGAAACTGAAACAATATCAAAAATGCTATCGAACTTTATAAAGAAATTATAACTTTATGAACTTTATAAACCTTATAAACTTTATGAACTAATGAAAAAGAGGGTAGTTATTTTTTCAGCTCCCAGTGGATCGGGGAAGAGTACGATTGTCAATTATTTGTTGGCGAAAGATTTGGGATTGGAGTTTTCGGTATCGGCGACATGCAGGGCACCTCGGGGGGAAGAGAGACATGGGAAAGAGTATTATTTTTTCACGGCAGATGAGTTTAAACAGCGGATCGAAAAGGATGATTTTTTGGAGTGGGAGGAAGTGTATCCGGGATGTTTCTACGGGACATTGAAGAGTGAATTGGAGAGGATCTGGAAAGCCGGGCATGCCGTGGTATTTGACGTAGATGTTGTTGGCGGGGTGAATATCAAAAAGATATTCGGGGAGCAGGCGCTTTCCATATTCGTGAAGGCCCCTTCGGTAGAAGCCTTGCGCCAGCGGTTAATCGGCCGGGGAACGGATTCCATGGAAAAAATAGAACAACGGGTAGCCAAGGCGGAATATGAACTGACCTTTGCAGATAAATTTGACGTGGTTATCGTGAACGACAATTTGGAAACGGCTTTAGCCGAGGCAGAAAAAGCAGTACGGGATTTTTTAAAATAAACATGGAATTTCAAGGGACAAGACAACACGCTCGACCGGTGACGGGACTTTTTTTCGGATCGTTCAACCCGATCCACGAGGGGCACGTGGGGATTGCTCGTTACCTGTTGGAAGAAGGGCTATGTGATGAGGTGTGGTTTATCGTGAGTCCTTGTAACCCGTTTAAAATAGATCGCTTTTTATTGCCCGAGGCAGAACGTTTGGAGATTGTCAAGGCTGCTATCCGGGATGATACCCGGATGCAGGCTTGTGATGTTGAATTTACCATGCCGAAACCATCCTACACGGTGGATACTTTGCGTCTCTTGTTTGACAAACATCCTGATCGGGAATTTATCCTGGTTATCGGTGGAGACAACGTGTCGGCCTTTCCGAAGTGGAAAGATGCTCGTTGGATATTGAAAAACTGTCCTATTTTCGTCTATCCTCGTTTGGGAGAACAAGTAGACTTGTTGCCGGGTATGCGTTTGATACAGGCTCCTTTATTTCCCTTGTCTGCCACAGCAATAAGGGAAATGATCGTAGCGGACAAAGATATTACCGGCTTGGTCCCGGGTGAAGCTCTACCTTTGGTGAAAAAATATTACAGGAAAAATATATAAGAAATGTTAAGATTCTTATTTCTCGTGACTCTCGTGTTATCCCTCTTTTCGGCAAAAGGCCAGGAGGATATCCTTTCAGTTTACCAGCCTACGTTGCCGATTGTGATCAACCGGGAGAATAACATGGTAGCAGAATTGTGTCTGCAGACGCGTGCCGGTGACCAAGCGTTGGAAAGTATTACCTTGAAATTTACACCGGAAACGCCACTGGAATACGTGGAAAACGTAAGTTTTTATTACGCGGGGACGGCGAAGCCTCTCAATTCGGTAAAGAACGATAATTCTTCGTATTCTATCTTTGTAGCCCGGGAGGATAAAGTTGAGCGGGAACTGACCTTGAATTTTAAACAAACACTATTTCCTCATTTCGTGAATTACTTCTGGATCAGTTTGAAATTGGCGCGGAATACCCCTTTGACCGAAAAATTTGTAATGACTGTCACGGCGGCGGTTTCTAGTAATGGCTCCATTAAGGTGAACGAGCACAATCAAGCGATTCATCGTCCGGCAGTCATCGTTCGTGATGCGGGAGATGATGGTGTGCGGGCATATCGAATACCCGGCTTGGTAACGGCTCCTGATGGTACATTGGTTGCGGTTTACGATATCCGGCGCAATAACTCTGCCGACTTGCAGGAAGATATTCAAATCGGGGTTTCTCGTAGTAGGGATGGGGGGAAAACTTGGCTGCCGATGCAGGTTGCTATGGATATGCGAGGATATGGCGGGTTACCGGATGCTCAGAATGGAGTTGGAGATCCGGCCATCCTGTCGACGGGTGAAGATTTGTGGATCATGGCGCTTTGGACGCATGGCATGGGCGGGCAGAGAGCATGGACGGGATGCCGTAAGAATGCCATGATGCCGGGGGAACAAGCAGCTCAGGTACTTGTGGCTCGTAGCCGTGATAACGGACAGACTTGGGAAAAACCGATAAATATAACTTCACAGATCAAGGACCCTTCTTGGGGTATACTCTTACAGGGGCCCGGTCGGGGAATTACGATGAAGAGTGGAATGATGGTATTTCCTTTCCAGTTCGTAGATAAGAATGACATGCCTCACGCAACGATTGTTTATTCCGGTGATCGGGGGAAAACGTGGAAAATTGGTACTCCTGCACGGGACAACACGACCGAGGCGCAAGTAGTGGAACTCAAGAATGGTGATTTGATGTTAAATATGCGAGATAACCGGGGAGGAACGCGTGCCGTGATGACCACTTCGGATATGGGTAAAACATGGCAAGATCACCCATCTTCCCGAAAGGCGCTTGTCGAACCGGTTTGTATGGCGAGTTTAATCGCTTACCGGGATTTGTTATTCTTCAGTAATCCTGCGAACTCACGAGCACGAACGGATATCTCCGTCAAATGGAGCGGCGATCAGGGATTGACTTGGTCTGACGGTCTTTTGCTGGATAGTGGGGGAAGTTGGGGATATTCATGCTTGACGGTAATAGATGAAGAAACCGTGGGAATCTTGTACGAGAGTTCTCAGGCTCATTTGATCTTTCAGGCAATAAAATTAGAAGATTTGCTAAAAAAATAAGTGAGCTTGTCATGCAAATGTAAAACAAAATTGGCAGAGATATTTTACACTTCACCACGTGCTCACTTATTTCACAGAACAATGCTTGTTGGAAAATTGGGGTAGAGGAAAATCGTGGATACTCACGATAAACATCTTGCCAGCTTCACTTCCCGAAAGCTACATAAACAGTTACGTCTTGGCAGGTTTTCTGACTTGCTCCCTTTTCGTCGCCTTCCCATCCATGTACAGACAGTGGCAGTAGAGACTAAAGTTACGAAGCTTACAGCTGCGGGTACAGTTCCCGACTCTCACGGGATTCCCTCGTAATGTTACGAAAACATTAACACTCCAATACGTTCACAAACATAGAGAAAATAATTGGAAATTGAAAGTTGGAAATTGAAAATTATTTTTTCCGGGGGGTAGTTTGTGTTTTTCGAATAATTATGACATGAGCTGTATAATTATGCATGATTTTTAAATTATAGTATAATGTAAATCAGATAGTTAAATTAAATTTTGAGAAGTCGAAAACGTTGTAAAAAGTCGAAAACAAGTTGTACTTTTGTGCCGCTAAAAATAAGTGAAATTAATAATTCAAATAAAAATAAATTTAGTATGGGATTTGTAACTAAGGAGAAATTATTCTCTAAGGACTTCTTTATTACCTATGCTTGGTTGCTGGGTGGTTGTTTCGTGTTTGCCGTGGGTGCCGTGATGTTTGCCGAACCTTACGGGTTCGCGCCGGGAGGGACCTATGGTTTGTCTATGGTATTCCATCACTTGTGGGGGTGGAGAACCGAGGCTGCGGCTCTTTGTATGGATATTCCGTTATTGTTGTTAGGAATTTATTTTCTGGGAGCAAAATTCGGGATTAAGACCATTATCTGTACGTTCGCTATTCCGGGCTTCATGTGGTTGATTCACCACACTTACGGTTTTGACGCTTTGCTCGAACCGGGAATTACAGAACGTGCGATGCTTCAAGAACCATTATTATCCTCTATCTTCGGGGGTATCGTTTACGGTATCGGTATCGGTATGATCTTTAAATCTCGTGCAACTTCGGGAGGATCGGACATCATCGCCATGATCCTGAACAAGTACACGCATATCTCTTTAGGTACATTGGTAATCATTGTTGACTGTACCATTACCCTGACTACTGTTGTGGCTTTCGGAGACTGGAAATTACCGATGTATTCCTGGATTATCGTGTTCATCGAGGGTAAGGTCATCGACTTGATCGTCGAAGGAGCTTCTGTTCACAAGACCTTGATGATCGTGACGAAAGAAGTGGAAACCGTGAAAAATATTATTCTGAAAGATATCAATCGGGGTGCAACCATATTACCCGCCATTGGTGCTTATAACGGTGATTCCCGTGAGATTATCTATACTATTTTAACTCGCCGTGAAATGATGATTCTGCGTCATCGTATTCGTGAAATTGATCCGGAAGCGTTTATTAACGTGATCGATTCGCGAGAGATATTAGGGCGAGGATTTAAGTCATTGAAAGACGATGAATAAAAAAAGAGCCGGAAGGCTCTTTTTTTATTCATCGTCTGAACGTCCGTAGGGTCACGATACTCCTTCCGACAGGCCATTGGACTTACAGACTTATAAACTTTATGGACCAAAAAAAGAGCCGTTCGGCTCTTTTTTAATACATATCCGTGATATCCCAGACGAAGGCTCGAATACCGTTTTCTTTATTCACCTCGTCCAGGTTTTTAACATACTTCAGGACCAAGGGAACCATCTCTTCTTCCACGATCGTCAACGTGGCCGAGTTCATTTCCGGCCAGGTGTGGGTTCCCATTCTCGGTTCCCCGTCTACCGTCCCGGCTCCGTTAACCAGGGGCCATTGCGTGAATCCTCTGATTTGCAACTGATCAAGGATAAAGGCAACCCGTTCGGTTAGGGCTTGATTATAAGTTATAAATACTGCTTTCTTCATACTGTTTTTGATTTTGATTTTAGATTCACGATAAGTAGAATCGTGAATCTAAAATCATAAATTATTTATTTCTTTTTCGGTAGGTCTCTTTCCGCGTTGAAATCACTCATAAACTTGAATTGTTTGCTAAGAGCTTTCTTCTTGTCGCGGCTACCACTCTTGTCCATGGCTGCGTAAACGGCGGGTACAATCACCATCGTGATAATCGTGGAGAAAATCATACCACCGATCACGGCAACACCCATCGGGCGCCATGTCTCGGAACCTTCACCCACGCTCAATGCCATCGGCACCATACCCAGGATCGTGGTCAACGAGGTCATCAACACCGGACGCAAACGAGAACGACAAGCCTGAGCGATAGCATCGTAAAGGCGGATACCTCTTTCACGCATCAAGTTGATAAAGTCGATCAACACGATACCGTTCTTGGTCACGATACCCACCAGCATGATACCTCCCAAGGCGGCAACGATACTCAACGTCGTATTCGTGATCAACAAGGCCAGAACGACTCCGGTAAAGGCGAACGGGATAGCCAACATGATGATAAACGGCATCTTGAATGACTCGAACTGGGCGGCCATCACGATATAAACCAACATCAACGACAGAAGCAACAACATGATCAAAGAACTGAACGACTCCTGTTGGTCTTCGTAATCTCCTCCGATGTACAGGGAAACTTCTTGTGGAACTTCCAACTTGTTAATTAACTGTTGGGCTGCTCCGGCGATATCTCCCATGGCTACTCCGGCAGCCGGGGTGATCGACACTTTCAGGATACGTTGTTTGCTCTTACGCTCGATATTTGGCGGAGAGAAGTACTCTTTAATCTCTCCGAGTTCTTTCAAGCGAACCCGTTGTCCCTTGCCATCAGTGATCAGGATATTTTCGATTTCGGTGATAGATGAACGATACTTCTCATCGAAACGAACGATAATATCGTATTCCTCCCCGTTCTCTTTAAACTTACTGTTTCGGAATCCGTAGATACGGTTACGCAAGTAAGAACCGACTTCCGAGGTCGTTAACCCGTGACGGGCCAGTTTATCCTGGTCAAGTACCACCCGCAATTCGGATTTATCCTCGTCACGACTGATCTTGATATCCTCTGCTCCCGGAATCGTGCGAGCCTCTGTTGCGATCTTGTGAGCCAGGTTCGTCGTGGTGTTAAAGTCATGTCCCATGATTTCGATATCCACCGAGTTGCTACCCATGGAACCTCCGCTGGATGTCGTTACGGTGTATTGCAAGATATCCGGGAAGCGTTTCAGGATACCGCGGACTTGGTCGGCGATTTCGAACACGCTACGTTTACGATCTTTTAAATCAAGCGTTCTCAAACGCATGTTTAGGATATTGTTACCCGTGCTGTTCATCATGGATGCGAAAGAAGCCTCTTCCTCGCTACCGTATGACAGGTTGATCAGCGTGATTTCGGGAATCTCTTTACGGATAATCGAGTCGATATCCAAGGCGACCTCTTTAGTTATTTCCACGCGTTGGCCGGATTGCATTTTGGCATATACAGTCAATGAGTTCTGGTCATTCTGCGGCATAAAGTCTGTCTTGATCAATTTGGCCAAGAACATGGATGCGAAGAACAGGGCGAACATAGATAAAATTGTGACCGTCTTGTGTACAAGTACCCAGCGGATCAATTTCTCGTAAACCGAATCCAGTTTATCCAACATGGAGGAAACAAACCGGTAGAAACTGAACTTGCTCGAGTCGGTTTTCTCCTGAATCTTCATCAACTGGGAACAAAGCATCGGGGTCAACGAAATAGCCGTTACGGTTGACGTACATACCGTGATACAAACGATCCATCCCAATTGCTTGAACAGGATTCCGGTCATACCGCTTACCAAGGTCAATGGGAAGAACACGGCAACCGTTACCAGGGTGGTCACGATAACCGACAACCAAACCTCGTTCGTTCCGTACTTGGCAGCTTCTCGCGGACGGCTACCGCGGTCGATATGCTTCGTGACGTTCTCCAGAACCACGATCGCGTCGTCCACCACCATACCGATCGCTATGGAGAGCGAGGACAGCGAGATAATGTTTAATGATTCACCCGTTGCAAACAGGTAGATAAAGGCCACGATCAACGAGATCGGGATCGTCAGCGCAATGATAAAGGTTGCCCTCCAGCGTCCCAGGAATAGGAACACGATCAAGACCACGAAAATCAAGGCGTACATCAAAGAGTCCTGAAGATTGTTGATAGACTTCACGATAAAGTCCGAGTTATCCGAGATAATCTGGAATTTGATATCCGCCGGCAACTCTTTCATCGTTTTCTCGATTTCGCTCTTGGCTTGTTTGGCAACGGCAACAGCGTTAGCGTCCGTTTGTTTCGTCACCATCAACACGCCACCTTTACCCCGGTTAATCGTTTGCTCTAGGGTAATATCTTTCAACGTGTCGCGGACAGAAGCAACATCGTGCAGGTAAATCACTTTGTCATTTTGAGTCCCCAGCACGATATTCTTGATCTGGTCACTCTCCTCGAATTCTCCTTCCACGCGCAACGTGTAGTCCATCTGACCCATTTTCACGTTACCGGAAGAGATATCTTTATTTTCAGCGAGAATCTTGTTCCCGATTTGTTCCAACGTCAGGTTATAAGCTTCCATCTTGTTCGGGTCAAGATCGACGTAAACAACCCGCTCCGGTGCTCCGGCAACGATAACGGAGGCCACCCCGTCAACCCGATTCAAACGGGTGATTAACTTATCGTCCAAAATCTTGTCGATACCCGGGTAAGACTCTTCTGCCGTGATAGCGTAGATCAGGATCGGCATCATAGACGTGTTGAAACGCATGATCGTCGGTCGGTCGATATCATCCGGAAGCCCGGACATGGATTTATCCACGGCATCCCGGACGTCGTTAGACGCTTCATCGAGATTCACTTCCCACTCGAACTCCAGCGAAATTACCGCCAGGTTATCGTAAGAGGTGGATGTCATCTCCTTCAAGTCATCCACGGAGTTTAACTGGTCCTCAAGAATCTTGGTCACGTTCTCTTCAATATCGGCAGCGTTAGCTCCGGGGTAAGTTGCCATTACCGTGATATAGGGCGGGTCCATTTTGGGATACTGGTCCACCGGCAATTGTATATAAGAGGCAACACCCAATACCATAATGGCAAGGAAAACCATTAAGGTCGAGATAGGTTTGTTGACCGCTGTATTGTATATACTCATATTTCGAATTTTAAATGTTAAATTTTAAATTTTAGATTATAAGTCATGAATCATAATCTAAATCATTTATTTCGTGATAGAAAGCGGTGTTCCGTCAACCAATCGACCTTGTCCCACGACAACCAGCTCGTCTCCCTCGTGAAGCTCGTCACTGATCAATTCAACCTGATCCTCGAAACGTCTACCCAGGGTTACAGCGACACGTTTCGCCTTGCCGTCCTTGTTCAGAAACACGTAACGATCGTTTGAACCTTGCAATTTCAACACGGCAATAGCGGGAACAACAATAGTCTCCGTGTTACCGATGAAGAAGTTGATAATACCGTACATACCCGGTCTCAGGGCCTCGTCCTTGTTCGGGATCAGCACTTCAACCGTGAACGTTCTGGAAGCGGGATCAATCGTCGGGTAAACGATATTCACGGTACCTTCGAACGTGCGATCCGGGAAGATGTTGCTCTTCAACTCCACTTTGGTTCCTTTTTTCACGGTCAGGTAATATTGTTCTGACAAGTTGATTTTAGCCTTCAAGGGGTTGATCTTCTCGATAGCGATAACCGAAGGTTTGGTAGCTCCACCGAATGCGGCACCCGTGTAAAGTTCTCCGTTCTCGAAATATTTCCCGGTAACGATACCGTCGAACGGGGCTTCCATCTTGGTGTTCTCTTTCAGGAAATCAACGTTTGATTTGGCAACCTCGTATTGCGTTACGGCTGCATCGTAAGCCTGTTTCGAGATACTTCCCGTCTCGTTCAACTGAACGGCACGATTATACTCCGTTTCAAGGTTTTTCAACTGGACTTCTGCCTGGTGCAATTGCGTTTTGTCCATTTCCACCAGTAATTGACCTTTCTTGATCCGGTCGCCTACTTCCACGTGAATCTTCTCGATTCTTCCGGTAGAGGCCGGAGCGTAAAATACTTGTTCGTCTGCTTCCAAATTTGCCGTGTAGTCCAGTGTTTTAGCTATATCTGTTTTTTCTAGCTTTTGTACTTTCACGGGGATCACTTCCACCGCATCTCCGTTCGACGTTTTATCTTTTTTGCCGGAACAACTGGCAAGGATAGCCAATGCTATTGTCGATAAAATAAGATTCTTTACCATTGTATTTCTTTTTTGTTTTTATTATTCAAATAATTAGCGTGAGAGCTGGTTGTATAATCTTTCCAAGCTTACTTGTGCTTGCAACAACGTGAGTATTGCGTCCGTGTAATTCGTTTCGGCTTGCAGATAGTTGTTATTGGCTTGCGTCAGGTCAAGACTTGAAACCGCTCCCAGCTCGTATTTCCGTTGGTAGTTTGCAAGAACCCGTGTGGCGACGTCAATATTTTCCTTTTGCAAGTCATAATTTTCCATCGCGTTCTTCAGGTTAAATTTTAACTGTTCGTCTTGCACGTTAAGCTGGTCCTCCAACAGGCTCTTTTGCAAGTACGTTTGTTCCAGCGTGATCTTTGCTTGTTTCACTTTCGAGTCACGTTGCAGGCCGGAGAAAATCGGGATACTCATCGTGATACCGGCCGTGTGTTTCGGGCTCATGTCCAGTTCCGGTTTCAGAATCTTGTAATTGAAAGAGTAAGATCCGGAAATGGTGGGCGCGTAACTCCATTTCTCCAATCCCAGCATCTTCTTGTTCAACTCGGTTTGTGTTGTCACCAGTTGGAATTCGGCATTATTGTTAATATCAAATTTTTCCAGACTCAGGCGGACCGATTTATCGTTTTTCAGGAAGAAATCCAGACCATCCGAGAGTGTGATCGGCGTGCCCGCTTCCAGACCCAATTGGAGACGCAACAAGTTGTAATTAACGGCAACCGTTCTCTCCATCGACAACATGCTGTTTTTCAGTTGGCCCACGTTGATACGAATCTGATCCACGTCGGTAATCTCGACCGTTCCGGCCTTGTACATATTGTTCGTGTGCTCGTAAATCTTGTTCATGTTCTCTAGGTTCTGGCGTAAAATCTCCAGCATCCTCTCGGTAACAAGCACGGTATAATACGAGTTGTAAATATTCTCTGTGATATCCAATTCGGTAATCCCCACCTCTTGTTCCGTCAAGTGTACCGCGATCTTGCTTGTTTGCAAACCTAAAATCCATTGACCGCTGAATAATAGTTGTTGCAAGTTTAATTTCAAATTAGATTGATCTTTCATTTTAATCGCGTTTCCTCCGAAATCCATCTTGTATCCGAAGTTCGTGTTGTAATCGACCGTACCGTTAATCTGGGGTAACCCCTGCGATACGGATTCCCGTACTTTTTGGCGGTACAAATCAATATTCATCTGCGAAGATTGCAGTTCTTTGTTGTGCTTTATGGCGAACTCTATCGCTTGCTGCAGCGATATCGTTTGCGGTGCATCCTGGGCGCGGAGCATCCATGGCACGAAAAGCATTAGGAGGAAGAGTGTCATTCCTTTTTTCATAGACTGTTAGATTTAATTATTTATTTTTTCCGGGAAATTCTCACGTGTTTTTTTCTCTTTTGCAAAACTCATACCAAAAATATGTCTCATGTTGTATTTATACATTATTTTATCATTTTCGCTTCTTTCTTTAATCGTTCAAACTCTTTTATTCCTTTTTCCGTGGAAACGGCATAGATAAAATTGACAAAAATCGTGGTGATGATAACAGATAACGGGTAAATGATCTGGCTTATGACCTCCGGTTCCCTCAAGAACTGGAGTTGTTTACCCAAGAGATACAGTTGCAATTCTTTATCGACATCATCCTTGAAATATTTTTTCTTGATCCCGCTGTCTAGTAAGGTAACCAGGAACTCTTTCGTGAGGGTCGCGTCCTGTTCCACGACCTTCTGGTACACGGCGGGGTGATACTTCTTCATGTCGTAATAGTTTGCCGGGATACGGCTACCCAAATCACTTTCCATGAAATCTTTAATCCGGCTTATCACCTCGATCGGGTTCAGCTTGTCAAGCCCTTCCGTGTTCGCGTTCTTGATCCTGACCCTTCTTCGGTAGAGCATAACCTGTTCTACAACATCATCTTTATTCGTGAATTGCTGGTAAAGCGTTTTCTTGGATATCTTCAAGTGTGTTGCAATGTCGTCCATGGAGGTACTTCTCAGCCCGTATTTTAGGAATAGCTCCGAAATACTGGCTAATAGCTCCTCTTTGAATTGATTCGTATTTTCTTCCATAGGCGATTTAAAAATTTTATCTGTTATCACTCGGAAACGTTTCGTGGGTGATTCGTTTCCACGTGCAAAAGTATACAAATATTGATCCATTCGTGATGCCTGTTTGTTAATTTATTGTTAAAATCAAAAAATCGCCCAAGGCGAGTTACAAATTGTAGGTTTGCAGGTTACGGGTTCTTGGTTCGCAAATACAAATCTTATCATTTCTACTATGCTTGGTCTGGCTACCATGCAGACATCTATGAGGTGGTTTTCAATATCGTGATTCGGTGTGTAAACTGCCGTATATCAGGTATTTCACGGGGGAATACATCCCTTATATACCTTATGGACTTTATAAACTTTATGGACTCTTTTCCCATTTTCAATTACATAAATCGTATCTTTGCATCATGATTGATCAGGCTACTATACAAAAAATTTTTGATGCGGCCGACATATACGAGGTGGTTTCCGATTTCGTGAGTTTGAAAAAACGGGGGGTGAACTATCTCGGATTGTGTCCGTTCCATAACGAGAAAACGGGTTCTTTTACTGTTTCCCCGGCGAAAGGCATATACAAATGCTTCGGTTGCGGGAAGGGGGGAAACGCCGTGAATTTCATCATGGAACACGAGCAGATGTCATACGTGGAAGCCTTGAAATACTTGGCCGAGAAATATCATATCCCGGTTGAAGAGAAAGAATTGACCGAGGAACAAATCAAGGAAAAGACCGAGCGGGAGAGCATGTTGATTGTGTCGGCCCATGCCAACGAGTATTTCCAGTATCAATTGTGGAATACCGACGAGGGACGTTCCGTCGGCCTGGGCTACCTGCGCCAGCGGGGAATCAGCGACGAGATGATCCGTAAATTCGGTCTGGGCTACAACCCGGAGGGCTGGGGCGCCTTCACGAAAGCGGCTCAGGAAAAAGGTTACAAGAAAGAATTCCTCGTGAAAACGGGATTGACTATCGAGAACGAGAAAGGACTTTTTGACCGTTTCCGGGCGCGCGTGATGTTTCCTGTCCTCGATTTGGCGGGTAAAGTCATCGCCTTCGGTGGTCGGACGATGACCTCCGACAAGAAGATTTCAAAATACCTGAATTCTCCGGAGTCCGAGATTTATCACAAGAGTAAAACCCTGTACGGGATATTCTTTGCCAAGAAATCCATCGTGCAACAGGATCGTTGTATACTGGTGGAGGGTTACACCGACGTGATCTCCTTCCACGCCAAGGGAATCGAGAACGTGGTGGCTTCCTCTGGGACCTCTTTGACGATCGAACAAATCCGCCTGATCCGGCGTCTGACTCCCAACGTGACGATTATTTATGACGGGGATGCCGCGGGAATCAAGGCATCTTTGCGGGGAATTGATCTCGTGCTGGAGGAAGGTTTGAACGTACGGGTACTCCTGTTACCGGACGGTGAAGACCCCGACTCTTTTGCCCGGAGTCATACCCCGCAGGAGTTGTCCGATTTTATTGCGAACAACGAGACCGATTTTATTAATTTCAAAACTAAGTTATTGTTAGGTTCAGCGGGAGACGATCCGGTCGAGCGTGCTCGCCTGATCACGGATATCGTGCGAAGTATAGCCAAAATCCCCGACAACATCGTGCGTTCCGTTTACGTGCGTGAAACCGCCCACCAGATGGACGTGGAGGAACGGGTGCTGTACACCGAGATTGCTAAAGTCCGGCTGAAGAATGACGAGCAACCCTCGAAAACCCCGGTTTCCATGCCCGAAATGCAGGTAACTAACGTAACGAGAGGGGCAACACCTTGTGATATCGAGGAGAGCGTGTTGATTCGCTACCTGCTTCTATTCGGCGATAGCGAGCTATATGAGGAGGAACGTAACGGTTACATGCGAAGCGTGAGTGTCGGGGAGTTTATCATTCGTGAATTGTCGGAGGACGATCTGGAGTTATTGAATCCCGTTTTCCGTTCCATACAACTAGAATATCAACGGCAATACGAATCACCGTCATTTATCCCGGCTCGCTATTTTATCTCTCACCCCGATATCAAGATCAGTTCCATGGCGGCCAATATCCTAAGCGAGCCTTACGAGTTAAGCAAAATTTGGTATAAAATGGAAAGTTTTGTCGAAACCGAGCAAATGAAGCTGGGTGAGCTTCTTCCCAAGATTTTGGATAACTACAAGATGCGAAGAGTGGAAATGCTTTCACGAGATATCGACAATCGCATATTGGAAATGCAGAACAACAAAAATTCCGAACAAATTTTGGAACTCTTGAAACGTAAGAACACAATCAACAAGATCCGGGGCAAACTCAACGAGAAACTCGGGCGTACAGGGATTCACTGATTTTCGCCAGAGGCGAAAGTTGCAGGTTAGCAGGTTACAAGTTACAGGTTACAAGTTATAAGTTAGCAGGTTTGAAAGTTAATACCGGCGATAACGGGGTGTGTTTGTTCAATACGTTGATATATAATGGATTGTTGTGTGTGAGTTCAAATAGGAATGCATTTTTACTAGGTGATGACTACCTTATGAATACTGTCATGAACCCTATATGAACCTTATACGAACCCTATATAAACCCTATTTAGAATAGGGTTCATATATATGTATTATATACTAATTAAAATTTTATATACGGTATTGATACAGTAGTCAACAAGTACTTATATTGTATTTCATATTGAAATCACGATGAATAGAATAGCATGTGTCAAAAGTTATTTACAAAAATGACTCTTGACACGCCTTCGTGTAAGAATTAAATTCGGGGGGAGTTGTTTGTTTTATTGGGAAAGTACCATGAGTATGTAGTTGCCATTCCTGCATTCGATTTGTAGCGTGGGGTCGGCTTTCAGGTTAGCACGTAGCAAGCTGATATATTTTTTCAGTTCTGAGTCTTTACCCTCGTTTGATTTGTTCCATATTCCTTGAACTAGATAAGTTCTATTGGCCACTTCATGATTCTTTGCACACAATAATTGCAGAAGACGTCCTTCGATGCCTTTTAGTCGTGTGGTTTGCCCGTCGATCGAGAGTTCTCGGGTTACGCTGTTGTATGTCGTGTGTGGCGAGAGTGTATACAAGTGAGGGATATTCATGCATTTTTTTATTTTATCCCGCACACGATTTATGTATAAGATCAGGACTTCGGGCCGTTCTTTACAGATAAATGTGTCGGCTCCGGCATCCAGTACGGCCACTTCATTAGCGGGTTCGCCGTGGGAGGTGTACACGATGATATGGATTTGCTGGTCGTGTTCCCGGATCTTCCGTGTCAGCTTCAACCCACCATTTTCCCCCATATCCAGGTCCGTAAGGATGATATCCGGTTTCCACTCCTTGTATATCTTCCATGCTTCTGCCCCGTCCGGTGCGATCATGACTTCGAAGTTCTCTTTTTCAAGAATCATTTTTGTGAATTTAGCCCCGATTTCATCATCCTCGGCATAAAGTATTTTTACCTTCGTTTCGTCCATGGTCGTGTTATTGTTTGTATTTGTTTTTGATCTTGGCTTTGCGGGGTAAGGTGACGAATAGCGTGGTGCCCTTGCCTTCCTCGCTTTGGATATCAATTTTTCCCCCGTGTGCGCGAATCACGATGCGGGCATAATGTAATCCCAGCCCGTGCCCCTTGATTTTCTTGTTACCCTGGTGGTCTCCCCGGTTGTAGCGTTCGAACACGTGTTTCAGGTTCTTGAGAGGGATTCCGAACCCGTTGTCCTCGATTTGGATTAGCACGTGTTGGGCATCCTGGTCTGTGCACGTGATCTGTATTTTTACCTGATCACCGGAGTATTTCAATGCGTTGTCCACGAGATTCTGGAAAACGGCGAACAGGAAATGATAGTCCCCCGTGATGATCGGGTTGTCGGACCGGAAATCGACGTCGATATCAAATTGTTTGTTTTGGGTATTCCAACGATCTTTTTGTTTCAATGCTTCCAATGTTTCCTTGAGGTTAAATTCCTTGACGTTTAGCTGTAGCCCGTGGGCATCCGTGGATTGGAGCAACATCCGATTGATCGATTGTAACATCTCGTTGAGTTGTTTCCGGTTGTCTTCGAGGAATGATTCTTGCTCGTCGGGTGGCAAGGTCGGGAGGAGATAACAGGCTTTAATCTGGTTACCAACCGGTCGCTTTAGGTCGTGTACCAGGTTGTCAATGAATGATTCCCGGTATTCCCCGCTCTTTTTCTCGTTGCGAATCGTTCGGTAGAAGTTGACAATACAAATGATGAACAGGGCGGAAATGATTATAGTTAAAATAATAGGCCAAATAGCCACTTGAATAAACAAGATGGCAGGGTAGTTGTACGTGGCATACAGGGTATCACCGGAAATAAAGCCGAGGGGTTCGTGATATTCCGGGGAAGAAGGGAGTTTCCCGTGGTGTCCAGGGTAGGAATCTTTTATTTGTCCGGTACTGTCTCCGATGACAAATTGCAATGCGAGAGTTTTTAGTTGCACGGAATCTAACTTTGTCTGCAAAAGGGTGTAGAAATTTTTTAAAGTCCATGATTCTGAGTTTCGGATGTCATAGTCACTTACTTCGGAGATTTGCCGGATATCGTCTTTTTCGTTTAATTGAAAACTTATTGTTTTTTGATTGATTCGATATATTAATTTTTTGATTGATTCATTGTAACTGACAATATCATTATTATTTGAGGATTTCATGTTGAACTGGTAGACAGCTCCGGTAATTATATTGTTATACCAATGTAAATATTGAGTTTTTTCTTCTTGGTATAAACGATACAAGTGGATAAACTGGTTACCTAAGATGATGCAAACAGCAAGAATGATAACATATCGTAAACGGCGATCCATATTTTGTGTTTGTTATATTCCAAAGTTATGAAATTTGCAACTTCAATGCAACCTTTTTATTCTTTTTTTGAAAAAAAAGAATCCACCTTTGTTGCGAACGAAAATTAATGTGTGTTATGAAGAAAAAATATTTGAAAATAGCAATGTTCGTGTTGCTGGTGGCGGGTATCGCTATCAGCTTGAATTTGAGTATTAGACAAGGAGCGTGCTTGGCAACCTTGAGGCTAGGAAATGTTGAGGCTTTGACCTCTCCGGAAGCCGAGAACCCGTATGATCCTTGTGTTTATGCAAAAGGTTATTGTTTAATTGGTGGAATTAAAATAAAAGGAATTGCATTACCTCCTGAAGAATGAGAGAGTTATTATACGTGCTATTCGGGGGCATCTTGCTCGGATGTACCGATCGTTACATGGATGACGAGAGCATGAATATGGTGAAGAGCGAGCGGGCGAAGGTAGTTCGTTTGGCGGATTTATCCCGGAACGGGATTTATGATGTGAGTGGATTTATTAAACAAGGGAATAAAATCATAGTGGGGGCAACATACATGAAGGAGGGGGTAGCACGGGCTCTCGATCTGGAAAATCCGGTGGAGGGGGATTTGTCTTCGGGGGCAATCAATTCTTCGAAGCGGCTGCGAGCGTTGAGTTCTTTCAACTCGTTTGACGGGAAGAGCGTGACGGCGTTGGATTTCAAGACCGGAGAATTGATCGAGAGTCCCGTTTCTCCACTTGCCCGGGGGGTATCGGAAGAGTCGATCGTACAACTTCCCGCGGAAGAACAACACTTGATAGCGGTGAAGACAAACGATTTCGTGATCTCCACGGGTTTTTACGAGGAGGGGCGTTATTTGCTTTACTCGCTGACGGATGGTTCCTCCCGCTATTGTTTGTCTTATCCGGATTGCCCGCAATACCCGGATTTGCAGGAGAAGACGAAAGGGATGCTATACGCCAGCAACGTTCTACGGGTGCGCCCTGACGGACAAGCGTTCGTGTGTGCCGATATGTATAGCGGGGTGATTGATTTTTGCCGGGTTACTTCGGTGGGTATCGAACGCGTGAAACTGGAAAGGTTGAGTTATCCCCGGGTGGAGATTTCAGAAACTCCCGATCCCCGTGTCCTGTATAGTCGGGAGAATCGTTTCGGTTTTATGGACGTGGCGGTGACCCCGGAGCGGGTGTACGCGCTTTATTCCGGGAAGACTTACCGAGTGGACAGGCAGAGGGCTTTTGAATGTAATCGCTTGCTGGAGTATGATTGGGAGGGGAATCTGGTTCGAAGCTTTGATTTCGATGTCGCGTTGACGGGGATTACTTATGATCGTGACGAGGGAAAGTTGTACGGGGTTGCGGGTAATACCGGGGTATCGCTGGTTGAATTGAGATTGTAGATGTTTATTGAAAGGAAGTAAAACTAAAGATATGAAGCCGTTTTTTACGATGGGGTTGTTTTTTATATTGAGTGTTGCGATGACCGTGAGCAGTTGTCACCGAGATACGATAAATTGCCCCATGTTCGTGGATGTGAATACCGCATTGGAATTGAGCGGGGAGAACCGGGGGGAACTTCAAAAGGTGCTGGATCATTACCATACGGAAAAACCTGACCCGCTGAAATTGAAAGCGGCAGAGTACCTGATCAGTAACATGGTGGCACATTACGCGGTAGCCGGGGAGACGATGGAGCGTTTGAAACGGGATATTGATACCACGCTCCGGGATCAACCCCGTGCCCTTAAATTAATGTTTTACCTGGTGGCTGCCCGTATTGCCACGGAACGGGGAGATAACACGGTTGAATATGATCTGCACAAGATCACGTCGGGCTACCTGATACGAAATATCGAACGATCATTCGAGATCTGGGAAGATATAAAGAATCATTACGATTTGTCGCGCGAGGATTTCTTTAAATATGTATTGCCTTACAGGATTAACAACGAACCTTTAACCGAGTGGAAAGATACTGCCTACTATCATTTGTATGATTTCTATAAAGGAGAGAATATGGGATTTAGTTTGAGTAGTTACGCGAGTTACGTTTCTGCCAAGGTGAACACCTACTATGGTTTCGGGACATTTAAAAGTCAACTGTCGGATTCGTTATTCAAAAAGTACAGGATGGATTGTATTGATAATGCTTATAGTACGCGAATTACCAATCAGGTGTTCGGTATCCCGACAGCCGTGGATTTTGTTCCTCACTACCCGACGCAGGAAAATCGCCATTACTGGACGATTCTCCGAGATCATCGTTTCGTGAATAGTAAATATTATTATTCAAATACTCCATACACGGCTAAAGTGTATCGTAAAACCAGTTTTATTAACCCGATACCGGAAGATAAGAATAATTTTATCCCGCGCTTTATTCGTGATCCTTACAAAATGGATGTGACGGAGGAGTACGAGAATGTCACGAGCTTGGAATATGAATTTAAAACGTGTCGGCCGGATACGAAATACGGTTACTTGTGCGTGTTTAATAACCTGGCGTGGAATGAGGTAGCTTGGAGTGAGATGCGGGGAGGGAAAGTTGTTTTCGAGAAGATCGGTCGTGATATCGTGTATATGCCCTGTTACTATCATGGTAACAGCCAGGTGTTTGCTGACTACCCGTTGTGGGTGAGGTCGAATGGTGAGGTGGAGTCTCTCGTTCCCGATAAAGAGCGTTTACAGAAGTTACGTTTGAATCGGAAGTTTACTTATAATTCGTCGGGAGATTATTGCGGTTCGGCGATCATCGGGGTGCAGATACGTGCTACCAACGATTTGTCGAAAGAACCTTATGATTCGATAGGCGTGATCCGGCATTATAATTACATGGCTTACGACACGTTGCGTGTAAACACGCCCAAAAAGTATAAATATTGGATGCTGACGAAGGAACGTTACAGTTATCCCGAATTCGCATCGGTCAAGTTCATGCAGGAGGATGGGGGTGTTTTGAATGCTGCAAGTACTTTTACAATTGATGCTGCGGGCAAAATGGATAAGGATGGATTACTTTCTAAAAATATATTTAATGACGATCTACTGGATTACGGAACTTTGCCTAAAATAGCCGGGGTAGAATTTGAGAAGCCTGTATCGGTTGATGTCGTGAAATATATAACTCGAAATGACAAGAACGGGGTTTACGCGGGTGATATTTACGAGTTGTTGTATTTTGATAAAGGAGAGTGGGTATCGCTAGGTCGGAAAGTGGCCACGGCGGATTATATCGAGTATGAAAACGTGCCTTCAGGTGCGTTGTACTGGTTGCGCAATCGAACCGAGGGCAAGGAAGAACGACCGTTCACGGTGATGAATGGGCGAGTAAGATTTTGGTAAAAGATGCAATTGTTTAATCATTTAAAAGGACGGAATATAGGATAAGAAATAAGAATTAATTTGGACGGAACGGATGAAAAAAAGGTAGCCCTCTCATCCGTGACTTTATCGAAACAAGGTTTTGAATCAAGTTGAATAGAAAGGACTACACAAAGAAAACATACAATAATAACGAAAAGAAGAGTCTTTTGGTTATAAAAAACAAGAATAAAAATGAAAAGAGTAAAAATTTTAGTTGCATCGGTTTTATTCTGTGCAATGGGGTATGTGGGTTATACCGCACACCAAAAAATGGCTATGTCGGAAGCTGAAAAGTTCATGAAGGCCAATATTGAGGCTTTGACAGATGAGGAGACAGGAGGAGGTTCTGGGTTATTGTGGAAAAAAGAGTGGTGGGGATGTACAACTGGAGATTATATAGAAATAACGTCTACTAGTGGGGGATATACAGCGGGAGCAACTTATAAGTATACGGCTTCTCTTGCGGCTCAATTGAGAGAAAATAGAGTATCATTTCGAATTGTACCTGGAAATCAACCCGGTCAAAAATCTTATTGTAAAGATGGATGGAATTTTTGTTCAGAGAATGATTGTCGTTAAATAATCAAATAATTATGGGACGATTACAATTGATTGGTATTATTAGCAAGGGGGGATTCTCCCTTGCTATTCTTGTTGCTCTTTGCGTATCTTGTACAAGTAAGAATAACAATAAATATAATTACAAATATGGTAAATTAAATGAGGCCGTTATACAAAATATGCAGAAGGATACGATGGGCAATCCTGATGATGTAAGATTAATAAATATAGATTGTAATTATGAATACAAAGAAGCAGGATTTTTATTTCATGATTTGAAGTTAATTCCACTGGAGACAAGCTCTAAGTCATTAATAGGAGAAGTGGATAAAATCATGATTCAAGATTCTTTCGTCTATTTGTTAGATGTAAACAAAGCAAAGTCTCTATTAGTATTTAATCTTAATAGTGGAAAATTTCTTAGAAAAATTGGAAACTATGGGAAAAGTAATTCAGAGTATATAGAGCCGACGGATTTTACGGTAGATGGTAATCATGTGATAATTCTTGATAATCGATCAACAAAGTTGTTGATATTTGACATAGAGGGAAATTTTAAGGAAGTCTCTCGATTACAATTCGCATTGCAAACAATAGAAAGAACAGGTGTTGATTCTGTATTTATTGGTATAGCAGGTGATAATAGACATATTGATGCAATTCATAAATATAAAATATTGAAATTTAATACACATGGTAATATTTTATCGAAGCATCTTAAAATGGATTATTCTATAAATTTTTGTGAGCTTAATAATTTGAAATACGAATTGGGTCGTTTTTGGTATCATGCTCCATTTTCTAATAATATTGTTTTTTTAGATGGTTTGGTTACAGAAGTGAAGTATAAATTCCAATTTTCTAAAGTGGGAATACCGGATGATTTTGTTAAGCGATGTAATGAGAATTATGAGAATTTTATAGAAAAATATAGACGATCTCATTCTTATGTACAAAATGTGAGTTGTTACACAAACCGTTATATGATATCTCAATATGCAGATGAAGGAAGGAATGGTTGTTTGCTTGTTTATGATATGATTTCTGATCGAATAATTTTTAATGGTGTGCCTACTTTTGATTCTCAAGAAGGGA
>ERZ838577.1419-NODE-1419-length-32380-cov-5.236566_pt1 | contig 32380 bp, 27 predicted proteins | sample MGYA00519682_ERZ838577 | MGnify/ENA primary metagenome ERZ838577 (study PRJEB31850, sample SAMEA3708838) | human gut metagenome | biome: human gut; feature: human-associated habitat; material: faeces | place: China | collected 2014 ...
GAATGTATACGCAGAGCCACATCGTTTTTAGAAGAAATAAAAAGATTAACAGCATAATATAAATATTTTTACATGAATTTATCGTGTTTGATATTCGATCTTTATTTCATATTTTACAGATGTATTTATAGTTGACAAAATCGAGTTGCATCGGGGGTTTGGTTACATTTGTGATTAAACGCCCGGTATTTACAAGTGTTAATTTTACAAAAGTGGAAATACCAGGGCGGTTTTATCCTATTTTTTTACAAGAATAATCCCTACCCTGCCGGGACTTCGATTGGATTCTTATATGGAGAGATTTCCTGTTTAATTATGTTAAATAAAAAAACGGAACCTCTTCAGGCTCCGTTTTTTGAATTTAAGTGTTTTATTATAAGCTGATTGTCTTTGCTATTCGTTGGAATTCCTCCGGGGTGAGTTGGAGTTTTTCCCGATGAAAATCGACGTCTTTTTCGCTGTTAATCGGTATCAGGTGGATATGGGCATGCGGAACTTCGAGCCCGAGAACGACGACGGCGACTTTTTTACAAGCTATATTAGCCTGTATTTTACGTGCGATCCGTTTGGCGAAAACCATCATGTCCGCCAGCGTCCGGTCGTCCAAGTCGAAAATATTGTCGGTCTCCTCTTTCGGGATGACCAGCGTGTGACCCTTTGCAAGCGGATTGATATCCAGAAATGCAAAATATCTGTCGTCCTCGGCTACCTTGTAGCACGGGATCTCCCCTTTTACGATACGTGTGAATACGGAAGCCATTTTTTACGGTTTTTGGTTCGGTTTAAATCAGTTTCATCTCCTGTTTGATCGATTCGATCTTACGTTCCATCGTTTGGCGCGTTTCTTCGAATTTATCTTCGCAGCACAATTCTCCCCGGACGCCGAAATAGAATTTGATTTTCGGCTCGGTGCCCGACGGACGGATCGATACGATGGTCGAATCCGCAGTGATGAACTGCAATACGTTCGATTTTTCCATATCGATGGGCGTTTTGCGGCCGCTTTTTACGTCGAGCGATTCTCCGGTCAGATAATCTTTCACGGTGATTACGGGCGATCCTCCGAGGCTTTGCGGCGGATTGTTCCGGTACTGGGTCATCATTCGGGCGATTTCCTCCTGTCCCTCTTTGCCCTGGCGGACGATCGAGACGAGCGCTTCGTCGAAGAAGCCGTATTTTACGTAGATTTCCTTCAGTAGGTCATACAGCGTCATTCCTTGGCTCTTGGCCCAGGCTGCGGCCTCTGCAGCTAGCGAACAGGCGCTGACGGCGTCCTTGTCGCGGACGAAATCTTCGGCGAGAAATCCGAAACTCTCTTCCCCGCCGCAGACGTACTGCATTTTCCCTTCGAGGTTGCGGATGACCGTGGCGATATACTTGAAGCCGGTCAGGCATTCGAAATGTTTCACGCCGAACGATTCGGCGATTCGGGCGACCAGTTCCGTCGTAACGATCGTTTTGACGATGTACTCCCGGCCGTGAAGTTTTCCCAGTTCGCTCCACCTTCTTACGATATAATATACGAGCAGGGCGCATGTCTGGTTGCCGTTCAGCAAGATGTACGATCCGTCGCGGTCGCGCAGGGCCATCCCGATGCGGTCGGCGTCGGGGTCGGTGGCCAGGACGATCTCCGCCTGTTGCCGGGCGGCCAGGTCGATCGCCATTTTCATGGTCGCGCGTTCTTCCGGGTTCGGGGATGCTACGGTCGGAAAGTTGCCGTCCGGGATATTCTGTTCTTTTACCGTGACGACGTTCGTAAAGCCGAATTTGCGGAGCGATTCGGGGACGAGGATGACTCCGGTTCCGTGTATCGGCGTGTAGACGATTTTCAGGTCGTGATGGGCGGCGATGGCTTCGGGCGACAGCGACAGCGAATGAACGGCGTCGAGGTAGATCGCGTCGAAGGCTTCGTCGAGAATGACGATGTTGTCTTTGTGCCCGTTGGTGAGCACCTGATCCGGAGACGTGATCTTTTGCACCTCCGCGATGATGTTTTTGTCGTGCGGAGCCACTACCTGAGCGCCGTCGTTCCAGTACGCTTTGTAGCCGTTATACTCTTTCGGGTTGTGCGAGGCGGTGATGACCACGCCGCTGTCGCATTCCAGCTTGCGGATGGCGAAGCTCAGCTCGGGCGTTGGACGGAGCGAGTCGAACAGGTAAACCTTGAATCCGTTCGCTGCGAAGATGTCGGCGACGCGTTCCGAAAACAGCCGGCTGTTGTTGCGGCTGTCGTGCCCGATAGCGACCTTGATCTGCTTACCCGGAAAGGCTTTTTTCAGGTAGTTCGCAAGGCCTTGCGTAGCCATGCCGACCGTGTAGACGTTCATCCGGTTGGTGCCTACCCCCATGATGCCGCGCAGGCCGCCCGTGCCGAATTCGAGGTCTTTGTAGAAGCTCTCGGTCAGCTCTCCCAAGTTGTTATCCATAAGATATTTGACTTGCTTTTTCGTGTCTTCGTCGTAGTTTCCGGAGAGCCATTTTTCGGCTCTCTCCTTAACGATTAAATCCAAATTTCCACTCATAATCTTATTTGTTTTATTTATACGAATGCTTGTTTCGGTTGAAAAAAGTTATAAACAAAGATACGGATATTTTTTTGAATATTCTATATCAAACGGTTAAGTTTTGACCCTGCGGGAACCCTTATTTTTCTATATAAATATTTGCACAACAAACAATAGAGAAGAAAATTTTTTTTAATGAATTTATTTACAATTTTGTCTTCCGAAACAGACAGGATGATGATAGTTAATAACCAGACATACGGTGATGTGTGGCAAAGTTGTTTGACCCGTATCCGCGAGCATACCTCCGACGAGGAGTTCGCCAAATGGTTCAAGCCGATCGTGCCGCTTGATTTTGACGGGGTGACCTTGAAACTGAAGGTGCCTAATGAAAGTTATGTGTACCATATCGAAAAACACTTTATTCCGCTTTTGCGTCCGATCATTCACCAGATGTTTGGCTTGAAGACCAAGCTGCGTTATGCCGTGCCGCGTACCGAACAGAGCGCTCCTACCGTAGTGACGGATGCCGACATGACGGCCATCAATACGTTCGTCACGCAGTCCGATACGACAAATATAAAGAATCCTTTCGTTATTCCGGGGATTCGCCGGATCGTAATCGACCCGCAGTTGAATCCGAACTATACGTTCGATACGTTCGTGGAGGGCGAATGCAACCGACTTTGCCGTTCGGCCGGGCTGTCGCTGGCCGTGAATCCGGGCAATACGCCTTTCAATCCCTTATATATTTACGGAGATTCGGGGTTGGGAAAAACGCATATCGCGCAGGCGATCGGCATGGAAATCAAGCAGCGCAAGCCGCAGATGCAGGTGTTGTACGTGTCGATGAATAAATTCCAGGCGCAGTTCCAGAACGCCGCGCTGAAGGGGGAACTGAACGACTTCATTCATTTCTATCAGATGCTCGACGTCCTGATTATCGACGATATTCAGGAACTGGCCGGGAAGGATAAGACGCAGAACGCTTTTTTCAATATTTTCAACCACCTGCACCTGTCGAACAAGCAGTTGATCCTGACTTCCGATAAACCGCCCGTCGAGCTGAAAGATATCGAACAGCGGCTGATCACCCGCTTCAAATGGGGGCTTTCCACGCAACTGTTGCAGCCCGATTACGAAACCAAGGTGAAGATCATTCGTAACAAGGCCGTGAAGCTGAATGCGGAGGTGCCGCAGGAGGTGGTCGAGTTCCTGGCCGAGAACATCAACGCCAATGTCCGGGAGATCGAAGGGGCGCTTTCGTCGCTCGTGGCCAATGCCTCGTTCCTGGGCAAGAAGATTTCGATCACGCTGGCCCGCGAAATTCTGAAAGTATACGTGCAGTTCAATCAGCGGGAAATCACGATCGAGCATATCCGCAAGGTCGTTTGCGAATACATGGGGCTCAGTGCGGAGGTGTTTAATTCTCCGAAACGGACGCGCGAGATCGCGCAAGCGCGCCAGATAGCGATGTACCTGAGCAAGCAGCACACGAAGGCTCCGCTGACGACCATCGGCGCGGCGATCGGCGGCAAGAACCATGCGACGGTGTTGCACGCCTGCAAGGCGATTTCGAATCTGATGGAGACGGACAAGGTGTTCTGCCACCAGGTGGAGGAGATCGAGAAGAAGGTGCTTGCGCGGTCGTAGCGCTTTTCGGAAAAAGGTGCGCTCCGTAGCGGGCGACGCGGTGAAAAGTTTTTCTGGCGTTATATTTGACCGGAAAAACTTTTTGACTTTCCCGGAAATGTGTATCTTTACGAACAATAGGCACCGGAATTTTTAAATGCGAAAGAAAATGGCAAAACTGAAAACGGGAGATCCCGCTCCGGCTTTCGAAGCGGTCGATCAGGACGGCAATATGAAAACGCTGGCCGATTACCGCGGCCGCAAGTTGATTCTTTATTTTTATCCGAAGGACAATACGCCGGGTTGTACGGCCGAAGCCTGCAGTCTGCGCGACGGGCGGGATACGCTGCGGCGAATGGGCTTCGAAGTGGTCGGCGTGAGTCCCGACAGCGAAAAGTCGCACCAGGGCTTTATCGCAAAGCAGGGGTTGAATTTTACGCTGTTGGCCGATACGGACAAAAAAATCGCGGAAGCCTACGGCGTGTGGGGCGAGAAGAAGTTTATGGGAAGGACGTTCATGGGGATTCTGCGGACGACGTTCGTGATCGACGAACAGGGCGTGATCGAGAAGATTTTCGATAAAGTGCGGACGAAGGATCACTTCGAACAGATCGTCGAAGCTTACCAGTAAAACCGGAAAAATTTGAAACAAGACTACTAAACGAAAAAATATGGCAGAAAAGGAGAAGCCTCAGGTGAATCCTGAGAAGCTCAAGGTATTGAGCGCCGTGATGGATAAGATCGAGAAGGATTTCGGGAAAGGCGCCATCATGAAAATGAGCGACCGGGCGGTCGACAAAGTCCCGGTCATCCCGTCCGGGTCGGTAACGATCGACCATGCGCTCGGGATCGGCGGGTATCCGAAAGGACGTATTATCGAGATTTTCGGCCCCGAATCGTCGGGTAAAACCACGCTGGCTATCCACGCGATCGCCGAGGCCCAGAAAGCGGGCGGAATCGCCGCATTTATCGACGCGGAACATGCTTTCGACAGCACGTATGCGCAGAAGCTCGGCGTGGATATCGACGACCTGCTGATTTCGCAGCCCGACAACGGGGAGCAGGCGCTGGAGATCGCCGACCACCTGATCCGTTCGAGCGCCATCGATATCGTGGTGATCGACTCGGTCGCCGCGCTGACGCCGAAGGCCGAAATCGAAGGCGAGATGGGCGAATCGAAAATGGGGTTGCAGGCGCGACTGATGTCGCAGGCTTTGCGTAAACTGACGGCCAATATCAGCAAGACGGGAACCGTTTGTATTTTCATCAACCAACTTCGCGATAAGATCGGCGTGGTTTACGGGAATCCGGAGACTACGACGGGCGGTAATGCGCTGAAATTTTACGCCAGCGTCCGGGTCGATATCCGCAAGGCTTCGGTGATCAAAGACGGAGAAGAACAGATGGGCGCGCGGGCGCGTGTCAAGATCGTGAAAAACAAACTGGCTCCCCCGTTCCGCAAAGCGGAATTCGATATCATGTACGGCGAAGGAATTTCGAAGATCGGCGAGATCATCGACCTGGGAGTGGATCAGGGAATTATCAAGAAGAGCGGCTCGTGGTTTTCTTACGGCGACAGGAAGATCGGACAAGGGCGCGATGCCGTCAAGGAGGCGTTCAAGGCCGATCCTGAGTTTGCGGCCGAGGTGGAGGCCAAAGTGCGCGAAGCGCTTGCCGCCGCCGGTTAGCGGGCGCGGGTGCGGTACGGCCGGCGGGAGACACAGCCTGATTCCGTCCGGGGCGTACCCGAAAACATGTTTTGTCTTGTCCTCGGCGGGCAAGGGATTGATGTCGGCGTATGTAAAACGGGAGATTGATGGGTTATTCGCAGGAAGATGAACGCATGATTGGCGAGCAGTTTGACAAACTGATGCGGAGTTGTGCCAAAATCTGTAAAAATGAATATGACAGGGATCTGATCAAACGGGCCTTTTTCTTGGCGAAGGAGGCTCACGAGGGAGTGCGCCGCCGTTCCGGGGAGCCTTACATCGTGCACCCGCTGGCGGTGGCCCGGATCGTCGTGGATGAAATCGGCCTCGGCGTCAAGTCGGTGATCGCGGCCTTGTTGCACGATGTCGTCGAGGATACCGACTATACGGTGGAGGATATCGAAAGCCGTTTCGGACCCAAAATCGCGCTGATGGTGGACGGACTGACCAAAATGTCGGGCGTTTTCAAAACCAGCGCTTCGGAGCAGGCGGAAAATTTCCGCAAAATGCTGCTGACGCTTTCCGACGACGTCCGGGTGATCCTGATCAAGATCGCCGACCGGCTGCACAACATGCGTACGCTGGAATCGATGCCTCCGCATAAGCAGATGAAAATCACCAGCGAAACGATCTATCTGTTCGCTCCGTTGGCTTACCGCCTGGGGTTGTTCGCGATCAAAAGCGAACTGGAGGATCTGTCGTTGAAATACCGTTTCCCGGAAGATTACCGGCAGATCGAAGCCAAGATCCAGGAAACCGAAGCCGACCGGTCGAAATTTATCGAAAAATTCAGTCAGCCGATTATCGAGAAGCTCAAGGGCAACGATATCGACTTCGAAATATCGGGGCGCGTCAAGTCGATCTATTCGATCTGGGCCAAAATGCAGCGCAAGCATATCGCTTTCGAAGAGATCTATGATCTCTTCGCGATTCGCATCGTGTTCCGGCCTTCGCCGCTGATTCCCGAAAAGTCGCAGTGCTGGCACATCTACTCGTTGGTAACCGATATTTACAAGCCGAAACCGGATCGGATCCGCGACTGGGTGAACATTCCGAAAGCGAACGGTTACGAGGCCCTGCACTCCACGGTGATGGGGCCTGACGGCGTGTGGGTCGAGGTGCAGATTCGTTCGCAGCGGATGGAAGAGATTGCCGAGCGGGGATTCGCCGCGCATTGGAAGTACAAATCGGGCGAGTTGTCGAAGGAGGAAGGCGAATTCGACCGTTGGATGAAGCAGGTGCGCGAAGCGCTGAACAGCCCGACGGACAATGCCGTCGAATTCCTCGACAATTTCAAACTGAGCCTTTATACCTACGAGATCGTCGTGTTTACGCCGAAAGGCGATTCGCGGACATTGCCTCAGGGCGCTACGGCGCTCGATTTCGCTTATGAGATTCATACGAAGATCGGCAACAGCGCGATGGGCGCCAAGATCAACCGGAAGATCGAATCGATTTTCGCACCGATCAGTAGCGGCGACCAGATCGAGATCATCACGTCGAAAAATGTGAAGCCGAAGGCCGAATGGCTCGATCATGTGATTACGACCAAGGCCAAGCAGTCGATCATGGTTTTCCTGAAAAAGGAGAATCTCAATAACATCGCTAACGGGATCGTGCTGTTCGAAGGAAAGCTCAAGGAGTTCGGCATCGTGCCGAGCGCCCGCGTGTTCCGGAAAGTGCTGCCTGCTTACGACTGCGCTACGAAGGACGAGTTTTACAGCAAGTTGGGGGCCGGCATCCTGAAACTGGACGGGATCGAAAAGATCCTGCGCGACAATCCTGCCAATAAGATTTTGAAATTCTGGACGTTGCAGATACCGAATCCATTCAAGTTCCTCGGAGGCGACGATAAGAAAAAAGGGAAAAAGGTAATTGACGGCGCATCGCCGGAGGATGCGGACGATCCGGAGTTCGAGATCGCCCCGTGTTGCAATCCGATTCCGGGCGACGAAGTTGTCGGTTACAGCAATCCCGATACGCACAAGATCGACGTTCACAAGAAAAACTGCAACGAACTGATTAAACTGGCTGCCCAGCACGGCAATCGTCTGACGCCGGTCACCTGGTCGAGCCACAAGGCGATGTCCTACCTGTCGATCCTCGAGTTGCGCGGAATCGATCGGATCGGGATCCTGATGGAACTGTCGCAGGTGATTACCGGCGAGCTGAACACAAACATCCGGGAGTTGCATATCCAGAGCCACGACGGTATCTTCGAAGGGCGGATCAGCCTCTATGTGAAAAATATCAAGGATCTGAAGATGATTATCGACAAGGTGATCCGGATCAAGGGGGTCGAGCAGGTAAACCGGGTGGAAAATAAAATCGAATAGCTATGGATCTGAAAGAGTTGCTTCCGGTACTTCTGATTACTGTCTTCGCAATAATTTCCGCTGCGAAAAAGAAAAAACAACCGGTTTCCGAAAGCGAGGAGCAGGCGGATACCGCTCCGTCCGATTCTCCGTGGGACGACCTGATGCGCGAACTTAAAAAAGGGGGCGGAGCCGATACGGAATCTGCGGCCGATTCGCGTCCGGTGCAGCGGACTGTTCCGGATGCGGACGCGCTGCCGACGGAGATGCTGTCTTACGACGACGAGGCGATCGAAGCGTTCGAGAACCGTACGGTCTTTTCGTACGACGACATGGTCGGAGATAACGCGCCGGAGCCGATGTCTACCGCGGATCAGGGGAATTCCCCTACTCCGCAGCTTGCTACGGAGCCGGAACCGGCTTCTTCCGAAAGGGCGTTTCCGGGCGGTTTCGATCCGAAAATGGCCGTGCTGTATTCCGAAATTCTCAAACCGCGTTTTTAAATTTTTTCAGCATGTATTCCGATGCGGATTCCGCCGAACCGATCCGGGCCGATTATTCGGACTCTTACAGTCTCGACGTAAACTCCGATGCGGAATTGCGTCCCGGGAAACTGTTGGAATCCGTTTTCTCCGATACTCCGCGCTGGGTGAACGGGCTGATGAAAATCCGTAATGCGCTCGTTGCGCCTTTCGGTTTGAAGACGGGAGAATCCCGTGTTTTCCGGAAAGCGATCGTCGAAGAATCGGAGCGGGAAGCGGTACTGTCCAATGACGATAAACATTTGATCTTTACGGTCTCGCTCAGCGTGCTCCCCCGTCCCGACGGGGTGCGGCGAATCAGTATTTCCACGGCGGTGCAATACCATAACCGGCTCGGCCGGATCTATTTCGCACTGATCCGGCCGTTTCATCGGATCATCATCCGCCGTATGCTGCGCCGGATCGCTTCATCGATCGGCTGACGGTAGCGTCTCCCGGATAGATTACTCTTTTTCGATAAAGGAGCGCTATGTGCGGTAGCCGTCTGACGGGTTGTGATGCACGAAAGTGCAATCGGCAATAGCGGCCTACCCTTTTGGAATGCGTCTTTCCCGATGTTGAACAAAAGAAAGTCCATTTGGTTTCGGTGTTTTTGTAGAATACCCGTATGAAAATGGGCGATTTAGTCCTGTAAAATTTTGGGCGTATGAAATATTATCGTATATTTGCACTCCCGAAAGGGTCTGATGGCCGAGTGGCTAGGCACAGCTCTGCAAAAGCTGCTACAGCGGTTCGAATCCGCTTCAGACCTCAAAGAAGGCTTTTAAGTAACGCTAAATTAGCGACTTAGAAGCCTTCTTTCTTTTGGAGGGGCGGATATAGGGGCGCAAAATCAATCTCGTAAGTGGGAATTGGTGGAAGTTTCTCGCATTATCTTAAAATGAAAGATATGAAATCTTTTCCTTTGGAAGTTAACTTGTCATCCAATACATGAATAGGATTACCATTCGTTTGCAACCTATATTCGCTTGCGTTTTCACTTACCAACCGATTTGACTCTAAAAAATACATAGCTTCGGAAATATCATCTTGAGAGATTTTAGTCAAATCGCTCATAATTTTTTTAAATTCACTTACAAGAGTATAGTGAACCCGATAAACAGCATTAGATTGCCTTTCGTTCGGATTCTTAATTATGCCTCCTTGCTTCTCATTGTAAACCTCTGGGTTTTTCAGAATTTTCAAGAGGAGAAGTTCAGTGTTATTCATTTGCTCTAAAATCCTCAAATATTTTTCCGTTTTATCGTAGCTACACCCTTTTGCGATAATACTATTGAGCAAAATATTTCTGAACAAGACTCTTTTCTCCTCTCTACGTTCATTTACAATATGTTTGGCAGTTTGCTCAAACACATCAAGAAAATCAGGTTGATTAATATATGATTCATTGATTTGCTCTTTAATCTTTTGGACTTCCGTTTCCAAAGCAAGATAAAACTCCTCAAGCCGTTCATGCTTTCTTTTGGCTTGAATTGCTTCTATATCTGACCAAACGGAAGTTAAAGTACCTCCAAGTACAGGTATCATTGCCGTGATACCTTTAATCGCTACTACTCCTTTTTCAATAATATTCTCTTTCTTCATATCTCTATTGATGCCCTCTTTGGGCTTTTATCTGCCTTTTACAATACTTTTATCTCGAAAGCGAAGCCGAGTAACCTCACGAGGGAGAAAAGTAAAATTTCGGCATAGAAACGCTTGAACGAAAATTTGCGTCAAAATATACTTCGTAAGCCCTCTTCTAAGGCTGAGTGAAACGAAGCCTTAGAAATACACCCAACCTCCAATAAAGTAGATGCTCTATAAAGTCAGCTTCACATTTCGGTACTCCTACTATCGTTTACATAGATAAAAGCTCAACGAAGGGCAAACAATATACTGTACACTCTATCCTTAAGCCTTTACGTTTAGATTACCACAAAGGTTTTATATTATCTGGGGCGAGCTTTGTTATTCAACTCCGATTATCGAAACTTATCTTTGCATTTCTTAGTTATTCCGTTGCGCTTAGTAATGAATAACAGCGATACGCAAACGAATAGCCCTATACGTTGAGATAACTGTACATTCTCAATAGTATTTCGATTTATCTCCGATAGTGATTCTTTATTAATCGCAATATAGCAATTCTATATTTTGGAACTGCAAAATCAGGAAGTCGAAAATTTGTGTCAAAGTATTTATATTCTTCTATATAGTCTATATGCTTACTTCTTCTACTTATTAAAAGTCGAAATACCCCATAAATTGCGTATCAGAATGGGTAAATTGAGCTGAAACGACTTACTTTTTCTGATTAGGTACTTCGCTACGTCAATTCTCAATGAAAATTTGTTGTACTCTTTACGGTCGAAATATTTATCCAGAACCGAACGAACATTTCTGAAAGCATCGCTTTTAGCACTCTTTGCGCTTTTGCTGGTCGTGGTTCTTGATATGCAAAAATCCTGATAGCTATCTATAAAATCAAAGTACCCGAACTCCTCCAATCCTAAAATGATTTCTTTTTCTTTATTGGATAGTTCTGCTTCTTCGTATTGCAGTTTATTGTAAACGACAATTCGATTAATTTCCTTTGTCCAAGAATCGTAAAGTTCAGCATAGTGGTCTATCAAATCTCCAACAGTTCTAAAATGATCCATTCCGCGATTCTTGAATGCTCGATGGGTTTTCATCGTAAATTCTATACGGAGATGATGAATGCCTTTTAGTTTGAGCCTGGCAAACGACCTTTTTTTAAGCTCTCGTTTTTCCTCAGGGAATGAGTGAGCCGCAATTTCATCATCCTTTACATAGAGTTTCAGCAAGCGGTCTGCTCCGTTAAAATACAAAGTTCCCTGCTCGATAAAGTCGTCAATCCGTTTATAATGACAATAATCGACTACTAATGGCAAAACATTAATAGCAGGAATTCGGGTTCTGATATTAGCTCCTATCTCACACTGAGTAAATTTTGCTCGTTTTAATTCTTCAAACGGGATATGTAAATCTTTTGCAATTCCCTTTAGTGTACGGACAAAGTTACTTTGAGGCATGTCGAGTAAAGTAACATGATTGTAAGTTCGCTTTCGCAAACTGCCTGTCAAAGTAACCGTTCCTGTTCTTTTATTATGGCTGACTTTTAGATAATGTTTTGCCGATTGACTATGATTGCTTAGTCGATAATTGTCGTAGTCGTATTTTTTCTCTGGAATATCTTTTATAAATTTTTTCGGCTGAATAAAAGTGCAATTATCAAAATTGCCCGAAAAATTCTTCAATATTATTTTGATACTATCTATCATAGGTTTGTTACTTAACAAGCTCAAAGATAGTATATATTCCAATCAGAACTTTACTTTAAGGGCTGCTTCTTTAGGTTGGGGTTGCACGGCTCTGATTGTCCGTTTTACCCAAGCACCTTTCTCCGGATTATATACGATATCATTCTTTTCAAGCACTTTGTCAAATGCCTTTTGTGCTTCCTCATCGTCTATGGACGTGGTATTCCAGTCCACATTATCATCCCACCCTGTACTGGAATTGAAATAGTCATTCAGATCGACTACTATGTCAACTGCTTCTTTGGGTTGAACTTCTACCGCCGATTCTTTTTCGATGATAGCGGGTGCTTGCAACTCTATGCTGGTTTTAATTCGTTGGGTTCTCTTATTCGAGTAGGAATAGAAAAAGTAAATCACGGTTCCGATTATTAAAACCGACACGATAAACGGAGACATACACCCCCACTTCTTTTCGGTTCTTCCATATTCATCGGGTTGCAATCTATCAGACAGAAGAACGGCTATCAAGCTGACAATCGGAGTCAGCCAAACACCCAAGAATAGCGACCATCCGAAACCGATTTGCCGTTTTGCTCCTGCGTTGGCTATGATGAATGATAGGACTAAAGAACAAACAATGCCGAATAATTCCATTATATTTTTCTCTTGTGCCTGATGCAACCTGTGTAGGCATTATACAAAAAGAAGCGGGTTGCAGCCCACTTCTCGTAAGGTATCGCCAAACACCTGCACACGAATAGACGAACAACCCGCCCTATGGCGAGGTATTCGAACCAAAGTGTGCTCATTTTGTTTCAATTGGCGATTTCTACGAGAATGGCACTTCTTAATATGTCTTGTCTCGAAAGACGCTACAAAGATAGCGTTTTTGCAAGAACTATTTCTTTTTCAATAACTCTTTCACGTCAAACAACTTGACCTTCTTTGCCGACTGTTCGGCAAGTGTCGGACTCCATTTGATATAACGTTCGGTGGTTTTGCTGCTACTATGTCCCATATATTGCTTCAAGTCTTGCAGAGGTACACCCTTTGCGCTTGCAAGAGTGGCAAACGTTCTGCGTGACGAATGATAAGTCAGACGCTTGTCTATCTCGGCCATTCTTGCAAGCTCCCGTAAGGTCTCATTTATAGCTTGTTTACCATAGTGATAAAAGATATGATTTTCTTTTTCTACGTTGTTTAAATTGCCTTCTGGAGCAAATTCCAACATCTCTTCGGCCAATGGCGGCAATGGAATATATAGCGTTTTTTTGACCTTTTGCATCTTTATTCCCAAAACAATGGGGTTGCGGTTTACATCCAAATCTTCCCATTTGACTGCCAATGCATCGCCGATTCTTAATGCCGTAGCACAAGAAAAGAGATACATCACTAATACACGATATTGCTTGCTCCCAACTTCAACCTTATTCAACAAGAGATAGAACCGTTTTACCTCCTCTTCTTCCAGAAACACATCGTTAATAATATCTTCAGGCAAAGCCAAATCTCCCGTGCGATACGGATTCTTGATAGGGATATTCTGAGTTTCGATATATTTGATTACGGCTCTGATATGCTTTATACGATTATACCGACTGCCTTTTACATCGCCTTTGCCACTCTCTTCGCCACGCTTGATGAGGAATTTTTCAAAGTCTGAGAGTAGTTTTTCGCTTATGTCCTTAATTCGTATCCCTGCACGGAACTCCTGCAATGATTTAAGCGTGGTTTCATACCCTTTTAACGTGCTTTCTCCGATTTTGCCGGTCTTCGTCCGCTTCGAGATATAATCATCGAAATAGGCATAAAAAGATTGGTTTTCGGGTCGCTCCGCTTTGGCCTGTTTCTGAGAGACGATTTCCCGTAATCTTTCTTTGGTTATCTCGATGCCTTCCAATTCGAGTTTACGGACTTCTTGCCTGATGCGGGTTATCTCTTTTTGCAGAATCAGATCAATGTCGGGGTCAGATGCGTTTTGTCTTTCGCTATCCCACCCTTCGGGTAGCAAATCAATCCCTATTGGAAATTTAGGCTCTTCGCCGTCAATCCTGCGGAAACGGACATACAAAGGCATTCTGCCGTCTTTCTTTTTCTTATCGACACGCAGATATAAAGTCGCCCGTTGCAGTCTGATTGCCATATTTATGCATTTTCTCTCTGCTAAGATAATGATTATTATTCGTTATTGCCTGAAAATGTGCTAATGTCTTTGGCCGACTCTTTGGCGATTGAGAGGTCATATTTCAGATAGCGTTGGGTCATATTAACTGACTTATGCCCTAAATACTTCGAGATTTTATATATATCGACACCATCCATGACCAGAAGGGTGGCGAAAGTATGGCGGCTTGAATGATAGGTTATATGCTTGTTGATTCCCGCCATTCTGGTATGCTTTCGGAGGGTTTGGTTTACCGTTGGTTCGGCGTATTGGTAAAATATCTTGTCGGTATCTTTGATTGTTTTGTTCCGTATCTTTTCCAATAGAATCTCACAAGCCATCGGGAACAGCGGAGTGATAACCTCGGTTTTGGTCTTAATCATTATTTTGCGGATCAGATTATTTTGAAAGTCGATATGACGCCACTCCAGATCCATTGCATCCGAAAATCGAAGGCCGCAAAAACAGGAGAATTGGTACATCTTCAAAATTTGGTATTCTTTGGAGGTCGGCGCAAAGCGTTTGGTATATTCTATCAGCGTATGAAGTTCCACTTTGTCAAGGTAAATTTCCTTGACCTCTGAATTAGGCATCTTGAAGAACCGATATGGATTCTCAATCGGGATATTATGTTTCTGAATATCGAGAATCACTGTCCGTAGGTTCTTATGCTTGGGATTGCGACCACCCGAAGAGTTACCGTTTATCTCTCGCATATGGTCGTCAAACTTCTCGATAAGCGACAATGAGACATCGCAGATTCGGAACTCCTTGCGAAATTCCTTCATCACGTTGTAGGTTGTCATATATACCCGTATGGTTTCGGGGTTTATTCCCTCTTTGCGTTTCCTTTCTACAAAATCAAGGTAATAATCATAGAACGAACCGAATTCGGGTTTAACTTTTCGCTTCCCCGAATAGAAGTCTCGAATCAAATCCAACGTCAATTCCTGCCCGTCTGCCAAACATCGATTTATATGGAGGTCTAACTCTAATACCTTCTTGTTTAACTGGATTAGCAATGCCTTATTTCGTGGCTCGTTCTTGCGTTTGTCCCATTGGTCGGGGAAGACATCGAGGTTGATAGGTATCTTGGTATCACGGAACCCAACCCGAACACGTAGGTAGATTGGGTATTTCCCGTTTCGCTTCAACGGCTTATCGGTTCGGATACATTTACAAATGGAATATTCTGCCATATAATAACTTAACTCGCATGAACTAAGTTAGTTGGCAGTCTGGAGACGGCAAAATAATTAGTGATAAAAATAAAAGCGTATTCAAAAAACATATTATCTTTACAAAATATAAAATCTTAATACAGATGGATTCTTCATATTATCAAAACACGGTAAATCGCATAGAGAATGATATTGCTGATTTACATAAAAAAATAGCAGATGAAAGTAAGCGAGAAGTAGACAAGAATAGGCAAATTGACTCTGTCAATCGAAGCATTACAAATAGCACATCTCTATCTTCTTTGCAGACAAAACAGAGACAAATACAAGGTTATCAAAGAGATATTTCAAACATTCGGGCTAAGATAGCAGATTATCAAAAGAAAATAGCTTCAAAATCATCAGATTTGGGACAAGCGCGTCAATCTTTATTAAAGGCTCAACAAGACGAACAGAGAAAATTACAGCAAGAACAACTAAATTTCCAACGAACAATTCAGCGAAGCATAGAAGAGCAAAAATCGAAACTAAGTACACTGATTTCGATGAATTATTCTTCATCTACTCATGCAGTAGAAGATACAGCAGAGATTTCCAAACAGTATGATTTCTTCATATCTCATGCATCCGAGGATAAAGACGACATTGTTCGGGATTTAGCTGATGCTTTAGTTGGGAGAAATATCAAAGTCTGGTACGACGAATTTGAGTTAAAGATCGGTGATAGCCTTCGCAAAAGTATAGATAAGGGGTTAACAAACTCCAAATATGGCATTGTAATCCTTTCTCCAAGTTTTATAAAGAAAAATTGGACTGAGTATGAATTAAATGGCATGGTAGCTCGTGAAATGGACGGCCATAAAGTAATTCTTCCCATTTGGCACAAAATAACTAAAGACGAAGTTTTGAAATTTAGTCCTACATTAGCAGACAAGATGGCATTAAATACTACAATTCATACAATAGATGATATTGTTACCCAACTGCAAAGTTTATTATAATAGGGGCGCAAAAAGGGTCTTGTATTTTTCGATGCCGAGCAAATGACTACAAACATCAGATTATCGAGGGAAATTTAGTGATCTTAAAACCAAGGAGCTAAAATACAACTATCAGATAATCAAACATACAAGCCTTTCGCTTCAGACCTCAATTTGAGAGCGAAAGTCCTTAGAAGCTAATAACTTCCGAGGACTTTTTCTTTGTAAGGGCCCGAAGTCGGGCCCGCTTCGGAGCTACGGTATACCACTTTGTCGCATACAGAATATGCTGGTTTTATGTGAGTTGTTGTCACAAGATGCCATCTTCGCAATAGTCTGTCCGATTTCGTAATACCCCGGTTTTCCGGTCGTGGATCGTGGTCCCGATGCGGTCCCTTATCAGCCTCGGCTATTTCGTTATCGCTTGTAATTCAGTAATAACAAGGCGTCAGCCTGCTCGTCGGAATCTTCGATAATGTCCCACACCAGCGCGTTTCCGAACAGGATTTGTACGGCACCGCAAATGCGATAGATCGTTCCGAAATCCAACGGATTGGTCTCTTTTGCAATGAATAGCAGACGGTTGTTCCGGTAGAGTGAAATATCTCTATCCCCTATCGCATTGTGCAGCGCTTCGGCATAGGGTTGCAGTCCGTCCAGTTCGACGAGCTTGTCGAATTTGTCGTTATCCGTGATATGGATGGTTAGTCGATGCATCGTTCGTTCCATAGATTGATTCATTATTCGGGTGTAAAATCAAAAAACCGCCGCAGTCCGAAGATTGCGACGGTATTTGACCGAAAGAGGTCTTCCGGTCAGCGTTTGGCATTGACCAACTCCTGCAAATAACTTTCGTGGCTCGCTTTCTCCTCTTTGGTCGGCTTGCGGACAACGCCGTTTTCCTCGACGGAGAGGCGGCCGGTCTCGGAATAGAGATACCATTTTCCGATGCGGTTACCCGCTGCATCCTCCTCTCCTTTGGCTTTCACGGACGAATTGGGGTAACGGTAGACACAGTAGTGTCCCTCCTTCGAACGGCAGCCGATCCACCGTTCCTGCTCGTCATACATGACGATATAAGATCTGTCTGCCGACGCATAGGCTTTGCGGTTGCCGTTGGGATATATCCAGTATTCATCTCCGTTATTCGCCCTCTCGTAGACGGATCTGCCGTTTTCGTACTTCGTTAAGGTAAGCTTATTGTCATCGCGGTCCATTTTCCCCTTTTCGATCACGTTTCCCTCGCGGTCATAACATTCGTAGGGATAGTGTCCTTCGAAGTCGGCGGATTTTATCCGTTGCGAGACGATCTCCGTGCCGGGAAAGACGTAGATCAGCGTGCCGTCATAGTCGTACAACGATTCCAGCTCTCCTTTTTCGTTATAGGTGCAGGCGCGGTATTTCTTCGATCCGTTACGCGTCCATGACTTGTGCAGCGTGCCGTCGGCGCGGTATACTTTCACTTCCGTACCTTCGTCGGAATTGGAGGAGACCTCGTGCCAGTTCTGTACCAGTTCCGCCGTTTTCGATGCTGTGATGCTGTCGTAGCGGATGGTCAGGAATTCGTTGTCTCCCGTGCGGGTGGTCTCCGAACGCTTGTTGCCGTTGGCAAAGTAGAGTACGCAGGTTGCGACCTCTCCCGGTATCCCGAACGTGTATTTTTCGGCCAACCTGCCGTCGGGGTGGTAGCCGACCATTTCGCCTGTGAGTTTTCCATCTGCGAAGTGCTGTATGGTGCGGAGTTGCCCGTTTTCATAGTATTTTTCCAGCTTGCCGTCCAACTCGCCGTTTTTGTAATAGCTTATCTCCGCAATACTCCCGTCGGGGTGATACTCTACGAATTTGCCGTTAGGCAATCCCTTTACGACCTGACATTCGCGATATGGCTTGCCATTCTCGTACCACGAACGATTGACGCCGTTCATGCAACTGTACTCTTCCTTTGCGCCGGTCGATTCGTGCCAAGTCGTCTCCTCGACGATGATGCCCTTGTCGTACGTCCGCTCGATACGAGGCTTGCGCTGGCCGTTCCGTATCATGTACTCCATATAGTGTCCGTGCAACTTGTCGTTGAGGTAGTTGGCCTCGATGCGGGGCTTGCTTTGGTCGGCGGCCGTGCCGTCGGCAAAACCGTATTGGCGATATGGGCCGTTGAGGGCTCCGTTCGCATATGTCATGGTGATACCCAGTGTGCCGTCCTCCATGTAGAGGTTGTAGATGCCGTGCTTCTGTCCGGTTCGGACGTTTACGGTGTAGACCTCGTAAGGTCTGGTGCTGAACAGATCGTAATAGGTGCTCACGGTCTTGAGCGCCTGCGCGTAGCCCTGCGACACTCCCAGCGAAAAGAGAGCTGCCAGTAGGAATAAGATTTTCTTCATGATATTTGTTTTAATGTTTCTGGTTTCTGCTGTTTTATCTGGTGTTGCTCGCTATTAGTGAGCGCAAAATTAAGCAAAATCGGTTCTTTTGCAAATAATAAGATGTATGAAATCGGAGCTTGACAAATATGTGATCGCCCGTGTGCGCGAAAAGCGGTTGGAGCAAGGCGTTTCCCAGCGGGCAATTGCCTTTACCATCGGTCGCTCTGCCAGCTTCGTGGGGCAGGTCGAAAGCGACCGGTTCACTACCAAGTATACCGTTCATCAACTCTATCTGATCGCTAAGGACCTCGGATGTTCTCCTGCGGCGTTTTTCCCTCCGTTGGATGATCCACGCTTCGAAAGCGAGGAATAAGCAGGGTGCATTTCATAATTCCGGGTTGTTCGAATTTTACTCCCTTGTTATTCGTTCGGATTTCCATTAACGGAGGAACAAACTCTCCGGCACGTCCGGCACTTGGGGCATCGGGGTTGTCTGTTCGTTCTGTTCCTGTAAATTACAAAAGGTGTCCGGAGCCATTCCGGAGACTTGGTCGTACTCTGCAAAGGGATAAGAGGCGTAGAATTGTTCTTCTTCGATCTGTCGGAGAACGAAATCGGCAATGGTCAGCCGGGCGTCCGATGTCATATCGGCAGTCAGTTGTTCCGCCGCATTGCTTACCGCAGTGTCGATACCCTGTTCCCGCATGCGGCGGGCAATCGGCAGACTGGGGGCATAGAGACCGGAGGCAGGATAGAGCGTTACGGATCGTCCGCGTAGTGCCTCCATGATGGTAGGGTCGGTCAGACTGTATCCGTTCCGATTGCTGTTGCCGGTTGCCAGCCAGAGCCGTGTATCATCGGTAAGGGTCATAATCAGGGCATCACGCGAATCACGCAGGATTCCGACGGGCTTGCCGGGATATTCCTGCAACAGGTGCATGCCCAATAATGCCGGTGCGGATTGCAGATCGTATCCTTTCATCAGTCGTTGGCCGATCGGTTGCTCGCCGGTCTGTTTGCTGGTTGCGGGATCGTACTGCACCGAGAGCAGTTGCCGTGTCTTGTTATCCTGAAAGGGGAAAGCAATGCCGTATAACCCGTCCTGTTCATACTCCAAGTCTACCAACAGGCCGTAACGGGAAAATACACGGCAGATAGCCTCCGTCGCGAAATAGCGGGACAGATAGACAAACAGCGTCGTGCGTTCGTAATATTGTGTGTCGCCCAGTCGGGGACTGCGAAGCCTGTCCCGGTGGATGAAGCGGGCGATGGGTTTATGGTTGTTTTTCATGGTGTCGTGTCTTTTTTGCACGGGCGGCTCCCGGCAGGCTCTTTTTCGAAGAGATAATCGCCATGTATTCAACGGGAATTATCCGTAAGAGCCCGCCGTGCCGTAAGTGCTTATTCGGATATTTCTACATAATTTTTGCGGTATTCACCTTTGACGATGCGGGTAAAGTAGCGCTGCTTGCCTAAAAATTTCTTGACCTGATCCTTCGAGAATCCTACCTTTTTCTCTAACAATTCGTAAACTGCGGCGATTCGGAACGAGGGTGGCAGTGCATCGTAGGCTTTGCGCTGCTGCTCTGTCATCGAGATACGGATATCCTTGCCGTAGACGAGCTTGTGAATCTTGATTGCCTCCTGCCGGAAATACTCCACCAGTCGGATCGCCCCTTCGACCGAATCCATGCCGACCGCAACGGGCTCACGCTCTTCGAGGGTGGCCCGCATTACCTCCAGGATAAGAGCAAAACGCAGCGCATAGGTATCCAACTTACAGCAGGCGTCGGCGTAGGTGTCACCCATCTCCTCCTGTGTCCGGGGCCGGTATTCGTCATTGTGCCACGATAGCATCCGTTGCAGCGCTTCGGGGGTGAATCCGATCTCGGTGGGTTGCGGGATTCCGTCGGCATCCTTTTCCATCTCACGGTCGAGCAGTCGCAGGATCGCTTTTTCATACTGTTCGGTCAGTGCGGGGTCGATCTCCGAGTCCGACCAGTGGGGCATGGTCAGGTTCTCCGGAGCGGTGAACAGAAAGCGTGAGGAGAATCCGCTACCGGCTTTGTCGCGTGTGAAGAACTTATGCATGATCGCCGTCTGCATTGTGCCGATGATGGACACGGCGACCCGATGGATGTAACGGGAATCGACCGAAGCCCGGTTGATCGACTGCGGAAGTCCCGACCAGATCGTATTGAACGCTTCGGCATCGGAACCGGTGTTATAGCGGGTCATGTTTTCCAGAAAACCGTTCATCTCGTCGGCTACGATCGCCACGCCGCGCGGGTTGGCTTCCATGCTTCGATAGAGCGCTTCCAGCGTCAGTTCATTCAGTATCGGAGTACGCAGAACCGGTTTCGGGCCGGGGTTCCCTTCGGCTTTGCGACGCCGGTATTCGGCCATCTCCTTTTTGTAGGCTGCAAAACGCCGGGCGCGAATCAATTCGAACGGTGCGAATGCCCGTTGGATGGGATGGCTCTTGCAGGTTCCGGGATTGCCGACCAGCACACAGTTGAGCGAGGCGATTGCCGTAAAGAGGTTTTTCATTTTCAGTTGGATCGTGCTCCCTATTGCCGCAGCAAAAGCCGTCAGTATTGCCGTAGCGCTGAAATCGACCGGAAATCCCAGATCGCGGTTCAGGGCAAGAATCAGTTCGGCCAGCGGGCGGGGAAAAACTTCCTCGAACGGAAATACATTCTGTTTCGCTCCGACAACGGTAGTCTGAACCGCCGCCGGAGATTTTGCAATCTGTTCCATAGGGCCTATGCGTTTACGGGGATCATTGCCGCTTCGATATCGGACATTAGGAACAGGGTGCGTCTCCCGTTTTTCAGGCATCGGATCTCTCCCTGCCGCGTCATTCGATGCAAAGTCGAATAACTGATGTGGAGCAGGTCGCAGACCTCCGAGCGGGAGAGGTAGCGATGTTCGGGCGGCTCCTTCATGCGGCGCAGTTCCGTAATCTCGGAGCGAAGCTCCTTCAGACAATCGTACAGGGCCGTGAGGTCGGCCTCCTGTAAAATCAAAGTTTTCATAATAAAAATTGTTTTTGGATTACAGGTACAAAGGAACAACCTGCCTCCGCCTCAGACACAATTTTGTGGTAGGACAAAAAAAGAAGCGGGCAACCGTATGCCCGCTTCGCCTTATCAGTTATCCGGCTGTATATCTTCTCGTTTGGCAATCATCGAAAGGCCTGCAATGTCCCATGCTCCGGTAAACTCCCGGCAGAAGCGTTCGATCTTTTCCTGGCTGTCGGATCGTCCGTCCACCCGTCGCAGGAGGGATGCGACCATTTCCCGCGAATCGGTATAGTTGTCTATATCTGCATATCCGCACGTCGGGCCTCCCCGATGGCATTTGTCGATCAGTTTGCGGTAAACCTCCGGTGCGCCACCCCACAGTGAGGCCATAAGCGTTGCCGCGCGGGTGGCCCGCAGGTTGTTCAGGCCGAGCCGGTGCAACAGGAACAGCGTCAGAATTACCCGCTGCGTATCGTTGATAGCGAGTGTGCCCTTTCCGTATTTTCTGTCTGTGAACCGGGATAGGTGCGAGTTGATCTCCTCGCTTACACAATCGAAAACGGCGCTCGTGTAGGCGTTCTTTATCCGGAGTTCCATATTCCGAAGCCGGGTTTGCAATTTTTCGACAGCGACGTGGAATGCCTCCGTAAACCGGTCGTGTTGGCGGATGGTCGTATAAGCCCTTTTTCGCAGGGTGGCATAGAATACCGGATCGCAGAACAGGGCTGGTAGTGACTGACTGCATCGGATAAACACGTGATTCCGGTAAAATGTCCGGGCCTCGCCGTCTTCCTCCGGAATCAGTTCGTGCCGCCGGATTTCCTGTCCGGCAAGCAGGCGATAGCGTTGCAGGGCAGGAACGTCGGCAAAGAGATAACCGCCGAAGATGGGATAGAGGTCGCTTGCTTTGGTAAAGCCCTGTTGCTGCCGATAGTCTGTTTCCCAATGCAGGAAGCAGGTGCAGAACAAGTCGGCAACAGACTGGGGCGTGGCTTGCTCCTTTTTGGCGATCAGGTCGAGGCCGAAGTCGAGCGCACACAGATATTCGGCCATCTCAACGGCGTGTTCGAATGCGACGGGCTGGCCATCGCGGGTCTCTATGGTAGTCATGGGTTGTCTCAGTTGAAAAATTTGTATTGTTTGAGTGCGACCGCCTTTTCCTCGGCGGTGCAACGGATATAGCGTCGGAAATTGGCCTCGGTCGTGTGGCCGGTTGCCGACATGATAAGTGCGGCGGGAATATCGTTCTTGAAAGCGTTTGTGGCAAATGAACGGCGTGCCGTGTGGGTCGTTACGAGGTCGCATTTCTCGTAACAACGTATCTGCCGTTCTCCGCCCAATACCTCTGTCAGATAGACTTTGGACGTAATACCCGCCTTACGGCATAGCTGTTTAAGCATCCGGTTCGTTGCCTGATTGCTTTGTGTCGGTGGAGGACAGTTGTCGTAACGGGCGAAGATGCTGCGCAGTTTCGGGCAGATAGGCACAGCGATCGTCCTGTTCGTTTTCTGGGTTGTGATGACGATGATTCCTTCGTCGAAACGGATGTGGTGCGGTTGCAGCCGTCCGATGTCGCTGAACCGCAGTCCGGTATAGCAACCGACCAGAAAGGCGTCGCGCACCTCGGCCTGCGAGGGCGGCAATTCCAGATCATAAAGCAGTTGCAATTCATCTTCATTCAGGTAGATGGTTTCGACCGTTTCCTGAAAAACCTTGAATTCACGGCGCTTGAAATCGGAGTTGAGCGTATAGTTGTTGTCGAACGCATAGCGCAGGAACGTGCGGATATTCTTCACGAACTTGCCGATTACATTCGGACGATAGCGGCCCCGGCTGTGGGTCGCCTCGTTCAGATATTTGACGAAATCGTTGTAGAAATCCAACGTTAGCGATTCCAGTGTCATCCGGATGTGCCGAGCTTCGGCATAACGGCGCAGGGCACTTTTGGTCGATAGGTAGCTGCGGATCGTGCCGGGTGTCAAGCGTGTGCCCGTGCCGTTGAGGATGGTTCCTTCCCGGCAGGCGTTGATGTAAAAGTCGATGTATTCGAATACGTCGCGGAATGTCCGGGCCTTGCTTGCCTCTTGTCCGAGTTCACGTTGCAGTTCGTTGCGTACTTGATCTGCCGAGGCGCGGATGCCCTGCTGCTGGAAACGGGCGAGAACGGCCAGTACGGCGTTGGTGATCTTGTCGATTTCGGTGTTGATGTTGTCGAGCCGGACACGCAGACGGGGATTGCCTTTCAGATCGGCATTCCGTTTCGAATCGACGATCGCACGGCCCTCCGTGCTATCCCAATGTTTCGGCTCGATTTTGAACGTCGGAGCAAGGGCATAGGACATGCGCACGTGGTTGATGGTCATACGCATTCGGATCGGGGTAAGCGGCTGTGCCGGATTTTTCAGAGAGAAGCGGATCATCCGGCGGGTATAGAGGTCTTGTTTCTGACGCATGGTCATTCGATTGAATGGGTTCTGCGTACTTTTTTCAAGGGTCGTTCCTTGCAGTTGCCGCGTCTTGTCGCAGACCGGGAGATTTGCCCGGAATAGCTCCTGCGGTATGACGTCGGCGTCAGATGCTGACGTCAGGCATGTCAGGTCGATGATATTGTAAATGATTTCTTGTTTCTTCATAATGGCTTTTGTTTGGCACGTTGCTACACAAAAGCCGCACCTTCGCGTCTGCCACTTGACATTTGTCAGTCATCGAATATCCCTGAAAAAGTTCTCCAGCCCCGGACTGTCCGAAGCTGGAGAATCGTAAAAAATTTTTCTAAAAATTTCTATGATATTTGACAAAATAAAATTTGTCAGGCATTTTGTCAGAAACCGGGTGCCGAAGTTTGACACAAAGGCGGTTTCTTCGGAGGTTTTGTTATATCGTAATAACGACTGGACGCTTGACCAGTTCATAATTTGCGTCCGCGACAGCACCGTTCACAAAGGTTGTTCGGGATGTTTTATATACGCCGTATGCTTCGTGTATATGACCGAACAAGTGGTAGCGAGGGTTGATAATCTCTACTTGCTTCCGTAAATCTTCATTCCCCATATTTGCGCCGAATGCTGATTTATCAAGAATTCCGAACGGCGGACAATGCGAAACCAGTATGTCGGTCTGTTGAGGAATCCGGGCGATTTTCTCCGGATAAAGATCCGCCCAGTGGATTTCGTCGGATAGAAAGAATGGGACTCCCCATATTTTCACGCCCTCGATTTCTATACCACTGTTGCATAGATAATAGCAGTCATGCGGCATCCCTTCGATACTGGCTCCATCCAAACAATCGTCATGATTGCCTGCGATAAAGATTTTGTGCCGGTAATTCAATGTCCCGAACCACTCGATAAAATCGGCAATCTCCTCCTTCGTCCCGTTCCACGACAAGTCCCCTGCATGGATCAACATGTCGGCCTGCGGCAGGTTCTGCAACTCGTGATGTTTTCCATGCGTGTCGGATAGAAAGGCGATCGTCATTCTTGGTAAGTGATACATTTGAGAGAATCGGGTTATATTGTGAACAATAATTTTTGATGATTCGTCGTGGAAATCGGAACGGGTGTATTTTCTTATATCTTCATCTTACAGAGGAGGCGAAAGATGTTGTGAGCTTTTAGCATTTACTTATTTCTTAATTTTTGACGGTTTATTCCTTTTCAAAAATTACTCCATCTTGATAAAGTGTCTGATTTTGAAACAAGTTATTTGTAGAAATAACCTTCATGGTGTGACGTTATTTAATTCCAGAATAGTTTGCCTTGTTTATGTCCTTAGGTGAATTAAATTAGAGTATTGTCCTTGATTTTTATTGGATTACTAAGAAAAATTCGGTATAATAAATGTCTTGCAATCAATGTAAATATCAAAAAAATTCATTATATTTGTATAACTTAAGGATTGTTGTATGCAGATAAAAGATTATATAATTAGTCTGGGCTTCAAAGCGAAAGATGGTGTGGACGGTGTTTTCATAAAAAAATTCGCTTCTCACAACAACTACGCGATAGAAGTAGATTTCCTTAGTGAAACAATTAATTACGGCGATCAGATTACTTGTGAAAGCAAGACCACGCAGAACTTCTCTCAACCAGAAAATTTTGTTGTACTTGAGTGCGTTGAAAGGTTATTGACGAAAGGATATAAGCCCAAAGATGTTACTCTTGAAAAAACCTATCCCTCTGGGCGTGGTCATTCCGGCAGGCTTGATATATTGGTAAAGAAAGATAAGAAAGCATTCTTGATGATAGAATGTAAGACTTGGGGTAAGGAGTTCGATAATGAATTAAAAAAGATACACAAAGACGGAGGCCAATTATTTACATATTTTCAGAACGACACAAATGCTGACTATCTGATGTTGTATGCCTCGCATCTTACAGGTGGTGGTATAAAGTATCGTTGTGAAATTATTAAGATAGAAGATAATTACCGTAATGCCGGAAACGTAGAAGATACATTTGCTCGTTGGAGTAAACTAACATACGCCAATGGTATCTTTGAGGATTGGGTGAATGCTTATGAGTATCAGAATAAGCTATTAACCAAGAAAGACCTCGCTCCATTGACGGAGGCTGACAGTGGAACTATATTTCATGGTTTCTTGTCAATTCTCAGAAAGCACTCTGTTTCCGACAAACCCAATGCCTTCAATAAGATATTCAATCTATTCCTCGCTAAGATATATGACGAGAAAAAGCGAGACACGGATGAATTGGATTTCCAATGGAAAGAAAGAGAAGATGATCCTGTTAATTTCCAAGTCCGACTGATTGACTTACATAAAAAAGGGTTATATGAGTTCTTGCGAAAAGAAATAGCCGGAATTTCAGATGATGATTTTGAGTATAAAACACAAGAGGAATTATACAAGAAGAAAAAAGAAAAGCTCAAATTCAATAAAATTTTTGACATTAAGGATGTTATTGATGATGAGTCCTTTGATGATAACTTCCGTGTACTGAAAGAGGTTGTTCAACTGCTTGAAAAATATCAGATTCGCTATCCTCGCAAACAGCAGCATCTTAGCGACTTCTTTGAAAGACTTCTAACAACCGGGCTGAAGCAAGAAGCGGGACAGTTCTTTACGCCTCCGCCAATTACTAAATTCATTGTCCGATCATTGCCTATTAAGGAGATGATCGAAGCGGAAGCTAATCAGCCCGTAGCAAAATTACCTGCTGTAATAGACTACGCGGCGGGGAGCGGTCACTTTATCACCGAAATAATGGAAGCCTATCAAGACACAATCAATAATATTGATACGGCGAATTATTATCCCGATGCACAGAACGAAATAGCGGCATGGAAAACGAATCCTTATTCATGGGCAGCTAAGTACGTATATGGAATAGAGAAAGATTATCGACTGGTAAAAGTAGCCAAAGTCGGATGTTATTTCTACGGAGACGGATTGGCTCAAATTATACATGGGGATGGCTTGGACAGCTTTGCTAAGTCTAAAAACTATGTCGGGTTGTTGAAGGATAATATTCAATCTGATGATTCGACAAAAGCTCAATTTTCAATAGTGGTGTCTAATCCACCTTATTCGGTTGATGCGTTCAAAGGAGACTTACGCAATATTGATGCAGGGAAAGATTTTTCACTATATGGTTCCCTTACGGACAGGAGTAAAGAAATAGAGTGTTTATTTGTAGAGCGCACCAAGCAACTGCTAAAAAACGGAGGAGTTGCGGGTATCGTATTGCCAAGTTCAATACTAAGCAATGGCGGTCTCTATACAAAGACACGCGAAATTATACTCCAAAACTTCGATATAGTTGCTATTGCAGAGTTAGGCTCTAATACATTCATGGCAACAGGAACTAATACTGTTGTTTTGTTCCTTAGAAGAAAGAATAGTAAGTTCTTTGGGAAAACAAAAGATGCAGTAGAAGAATCTATCTCTATGCTTAAAGACAATACTATTAATGAGATAGAAAGACCTATCTCTAAATATGTTGGTTATGTATGGGAGGGAATTACATATAAGGATTACTTAACCTTATTAAAAAAGAATCCTAATGAGGTTATCCAGAATCATGAAATATACAGAGAGTACCGCAGCAAGATTAATGCTAAAGCAGAAATAGATTTTTGGGATATAGTGCTAGCTACAGAAACAGAAAAAATAACCTATTATATAGTGGCATTGCCTCAAAAGGTCGTTTTAGTGAAAACCGGCGAAAAAGATGACGAAAAACGCTTCTTAGGTTATGAGTTTTCTAATCGTAGAGGTAATGAGGGAATACATCCGATACAGCGCGGAAAAACAGTAGAAGAATGTACTCATTTATTTGACCCTCATAATACTGAAAATCCAACTAAGGCCAGTACATATATATACAAAGCTTTTGAGGGTAATTATTCATTTCCTATTGATTTCCAAATGCGAGATAACATCTCTCGGATTGAGTTAACAGATATGTTAACATTGGATAGAAGTGATTTTGAGAAAAGCATTTCACTATCAATTAAAAAAAAAGTAAAGATTGAGAGCAAGTGGAAATCTATCCGATTAGGTAATTTTGATGGAATTAGCGCATTTGTTAATGGCTATGCTTTTAAAAGTGAGGATTTCAAACCAGTAAAAACGACAGATGCAGACTTACCTGTTTTAAAAATAGGAAATATATCTACTAATGGGTATTCAACAAACTTTGATAATTGCGAATATCATGATTCAGTTCAATTTACATCCAAAATTGTAACAAAAGATGAATTAGCAATTGCTCTAACAGGAGCAACTGTCGGTAAAGCTAGTTGGATTACGGAAACGTGCTTATTAAATCAGAGAGTTTTAGCGTTAAGAGGAGCAAAGCACGATTTGCAATATGTTTCGGCTTATATATTTGGGAAAACATTCTATGAATATGCACAAATCATTGCTCATGGAAATGCTCAAGGGAACTTATCTCCAGATGAAGTAAAGGATTTTCAAATTCCTCTTCCCCCTAAAGGTATACGGAATCAGATTGTTACTGACATTGAAAAAATTGAAAAACAAGAGAATGAGGCAAAAGACCAAATAGGTAAGTTTGAGCAAGAAATAGAAAAATTATATATAGAATCACACGCGTCAGCAACAAGCACTTACCGTTTGTCCGATGATAAGTTATTTACTGTTGCTATTGGTAAACGAGTATTGACACATGACCTTATTGCGAAAGGTGGTATTCCTGTTTATAGTGCAAATGTATTAGAGCCATTTGGCAATATAGGAAAATCCCTAATTGAAGATTTCAGTATTCCATCTATCTTATGGGGCATTGATGGCGATTGGATGGTTAATTATATTCCAGCAAACTGTCCATTTTATCCGACAGACCATTGCGGAGTACTTAGAGTATTGAGCGGTGATATATCCCCTAAATACTTAGCTTGGGTATTATATAAAGAGGGCGCAAATAAGAATTTTTCTCGTCAATTAAGAGCTTCTATTGATAGAATAACGGGTATATCAATTAAGCTACCCTCTCCGGGTAAACAAAGAGAAGTAATTGCAAAAGTCGAAGATTTAGAGAGACAAATTGCTGATTCCAAGAAAGTATTAGAAAATAGCGAAACGTTGAAAATGGGTATTCTCAAAAAATACTTGTAATAAGAGAGTACCCTTTTCAGGCCCCAATCTTTATTGTGATTTGACTTGTTGTGATTTTTTAGAATATGGATTATTTGTTATATTGCTTGTAAATATAGTATTAAAAAAGAACTTAAAAGATCGTTAGCTATTCAATTTAGTGGGCGCTTCAGACCTCACTGAAACCGCCTTGCAATACACTGTAAGGCGGTTTTTCTTTGGATTTGTACGGCATTTGTACGGCGTGTCGTTTGGTAACATTAAAATCAGACAGGCCAACTCCAGACGCAATATATATCAAGTAATCGTAATTGTTGAGACATTCACCATTTCATTGAAAGAAGTCGCTATAATGCACCTTCTTTTTTTATTGAAAGATGGATATTGGAAATCAATTATATTATGCATTGTACCTCATTGCTATCATTCAAGAAAATAGGTTGTTATAGGCCACAATAATTAGATATTCAAAAAAAATATATCTTTGCTAATGTAATAATGTTTTTTATCTGGCTTGAAAGTAGAACAGAATATATCAAGACTTAATTATTTGTTGTCGTTATATGGAATGACAATGGATGACTTGCTTTCTACAATCAACAAAGGAAGAAAGCATCTTATTACTCAAAATGAGGTCTTTTCAAAAGATATTGATATTAGTATCTTAAAAAAGATAGATAAAATATTTGATAAAGGACTTCATTTTTATCTTGATCCAAAAACCTTAGAGCAGACAGAGGAGGCTAGTATATTTTTTAGAAAAAATAGTTTCGGAACTGAACTAAATATCGGTGCAAGAAAAATCGTAACTCAATTTGAGGATTTTAAGATTTCTTTTTCTGCGATAGCAAAGCTTGCTGATATAAATCTTAATAGAAATCTCCCGGTATACAATATTAGTCAATCAGCTAAAGATGTTGCCAACCAACTAAGGAAATTAATATATCCTAATCATCAAACAAAAACAAGAAAAGATTTTTTAACAGCTATTATCGGTAAATTGGCTGAAAGGAATATTTTAGTTTTTGAATTTGTTGAAACGTGGAATAAAAAAGAGAAAGCGAATATTGATGGCTTTTTTCTGTGCCCTAATGTCATCGTTCTAAAACGGAACCAAAATGCCTTTAATAGAGAAATATTTACACTTCTTCATGAATTAGGACACTACCTATTAAACGAAGAAGAAATAGAACAAGTTGATGTTTTAAATACTGTTAATTCGAATCTTAGTGAGGTTGAGAGATGGTGTAATGATTTTGCTTACTATTTCTTAGCAGGAGATTACTCTGCCATTATTGATAATATGGATATGGCTGATGCCTCAAACGATTATTATCATGAAACAATAGAAGAAATATCTCAAAAAGTAAATCTTAGTCGAATAGCATTATATACTAGGCTTTTATTGCAGGGAAAAATATCACCTCACAATTATAATCTGGTAAAAACAGATTTGGATGAACAATACCATAATTGGCTACAAGAAAAAAAGAAAGAAAGGGATTTAAAGAAAGAGGATGGGCGTAAGCAAGGTGGCTCCTCTCCGATACCAATAAAATCTCCGCTACTTATTTCTACTATTCAGACAGCCTTTTATGAAGGAGTTATAAATGAATCTGAGGTATGTAAAACACTTAATATACCTCCTACAAAACTGGATAAATTCATTCAATGAAAGTAATAATTGATACCTGTTCGCTTTTGTCGCTGGTACGTTATTACTTACCATTCGACAAACAAAATAACCTACTCAATTTTATAAGAAGTAAAATTGAGGCAAGTGAATTGATTATTATTGATGCAGTGTACAAGGAGTGCAAAATTATTGCAAAAGGGATAATTTTAGATACGTTATTTTACCTCAAAGATAAAAACTTCAAAAAAGACAATGAAGTGCCTGTAAATACAGAAAATATCATAGCTCCATCTCCTGCAAAATTTTTACGCCAAGTTGACAATCAGTTTGTGATAGGCATAATGAAAAATAGACTCTCAGAAGCAGAATATGAGAATAGAAAAGAAGAATTTATGAGGTCTGCTGATATGAGAATGATTTTATATTATCTCAATTTGAAGCAACAAGTTGAGTCGCAACCACGGCAATCTTCTTTATTTGAAGAGGATACTAATAGAAAAGATATAATTATAGTAACAGAGGAAACACAAGCCAATAATGATGGTAAATTATTTCACAAAATTCCTAAGATATGTGAGATACTAAATATTCCAATAATGACATTGCCGGAATTATTAACGGAATACGATGTAATAGATGCATTGTTCAAATAAACTCCGATATAGTTTCATACATTTAAATAACAAACTGAGTCACACGAAGTAAACCGGAACGCACTTACATAAATGCGTCCCGGTTCTTCGTGTACTAATGTTATGTAGAGGATATTCCTCGTCGAAAGGTTATTACAAATCCCGGTATTCGATCGTGTAACCGCATTTGTCGGGATTCAACAGCACGGTTTTCCAGTAGTTTTCGGTCCCGTCTTCCTGAAGATCGTCTTCGTATCCGGTCGCGCCGGTAGGTACGATCAGCTTCTTTTGTCCGTCCGGCACGTTCAAGCCTGCCAGATAATTCCTGCCATGATCCGGGTTGATCATTCCGAAATCCTCGAGTTGCACCGCAGGGGCTTTCATAGCTTTGCAGGTGATGGTTTCCAGATTGTAGCATCCGAGCAACACCCTATTGTTGAAAGCGGCCGTATTGGACGGGAAGGTCACGGATGTCAACGCTTCATCCTCATAAAAGAATCCGAGTCCGAAAGTCAACGGAGCTTCCCCGTCTTCGATAACGGCGGTTTTCAGGTTAGGCATATTGGCGAACGCCACCTGTTCGACTGTGGATACCGTACCCGGAATGGTGATCGACTCCAAGGCCGTCCAACGGAAAGTTTCAGATCCTATGGATGTAATATCGTCGGCGAATTTTACCGATCTTAAGTTTTTACAATCTTTAAATATTCTGGGCGAAAGTACCTTTACCCCATCGGGCAATTCGACCTCGGATATGGATGTCCCGGCAAACGCTCCGTACACGATTTCGGTCACCGATTCGGGAATGGAGATCTCAGTAATGCCCGAACAGTGCAGTATTTATAACCGATTATTAC
>ERZ838577.1425-NODE-1425-length-32295-cov-7.924752_pt1 | contig 32295 bp, 33 predicted proteins | sample MGYA00519682_ERZ838577 | MGnify/ENA primary metagenome ERZ838577 (study PRJEB31850, sample SAMEA3708838) | human gut metagenome | biome: human gut; feature: human-associated habitat; material: faeces | place: China | collected 2014 ...
CCGCCGGATACCAAGAACTCATAGGCCGTGGTGCTATCAGCGCTCAACGGCTTCCGGCCCTCGGTATAGTATTGCTGGGCATTGCGTTGCGCCGACGGGCCGCCGATAATCGCCCGCATCCAGGTATCCCAGCCCTTATCCAGCGAATACTGCAACTGCCGTTCGCCGTCGTCGTTGGTGAAATACTGGCCTCCTTCCAGCACATCCTGGCCGCCGCGAAGCATTTTGCGCACTTGACTGCCCCCGGTTGGCATTATCAAATTCAGCAAGCTCCCATCCTTGACATACCGCTCCAGGGAACTTAAATCTGTAATGCTTTCCGGTAATGCCGACGAGATGGGCACGCGCCCACCGCCGAGCAGTGATCCAATGAACGGCAAATCCTCGGCCAATGTGCGTCCGCTCTGGGCAAAAGCTTCCCAGCCCTCGTATTTCTTAGCCTTGCTCGACTGATTATCCTTGCCGTTCACGATCAGGTCAACCATGTTAGGAAGCTTCTTCCCGGTAAAGTGTCCGTGTATCTCGTTTGCATACCCGATGACGTCCGGGGCGGGCCTACGCCCAAACAGGTATTCATACAGCTCGTTAAACAACCAATTCCCCAATACCAGCTTGCTAATAACATTCAACGCATGGGCAACGCCATTGCCGCGCAGGTTCTTGGGCAAATCCTTGCGCAGATAATCCAGCTGGTTCTTTACTTCTGTCTGGAACATGGTGAATGGTTTCAAAAGCGGATTCCCGCTTGCAAGCGCCGTGGGCAACGCCCCCTTGGAGCGATCCGCGAACACGGCGGCAGCATACTCGTCCGCCCGGCGCATGGCTTGGTCATGGGTTAGCCCTTGTTCGATCCCTTCGTAATACTTAGCCCGCACAATGGTTTCCGCTGTGATATGGTCGGTCAGGCTCATGAGCGCCATGCTGGCATTGTCTAATTTATCCCAACCGCTAGACGAGATATCTTTCACATCAAAACGGTTTGTCAGGAAGGTGGATTGATCCACGAACCCGTCATGCCGCCACGAATTGGCAGTCATATCCTTTAACCCCCGCAACACATGCTTGGTTGGAATATCAGCCGCGCCCAGGCTTAGGGAGGCGAAGTTTGTGAAGGCGGAAGCAACGTTTGCGCCAACCATATTCTTTGCCACCCGGCTATTGAAGGAATTGATTGCCGAATAGGCGACGCGCCCAAAGGAGTGTTCCAGCCAACGATCCTCGCCAGGCTTCTTCCCGGCGAAAATATTCGTGTAGTCCCGAAGCCAGGTTACAAAGTGGGAAAGCTGCACTCCTTCCTTGCTTTCTTCCATCAGCGCAGAAATTTGCGCGTCGATGGTTTCCGGATCTAAATCCGGGTTGTTGCGAATCGCCTCTAGCTGTTGCCGCAGCCCCTCGTTCGCGCTCTTTTCACGGATCATTGTTTCCAGCGCCCGCAAGCGTTGGATATCCTCCGTGTGGAAAATCACATCCGCCGCGCCGCCTTGCATGTACCTCTGCAAGCCTTCCAACGCGTCGAATGTCGTCTTGTCGGTCAGGCGGTGCATTGCATTCGCAAACCACTTTCGGCCAGGCTTGTATGTTTCGGTCAATCCGGCAATATCCGTCGGCAGGTTACCGGTATCAATCCGAAAGCCGAGCGCGGCGCACATTTTCGTCAAAGGGTCATTCGCGTCGTTAAAGTGTGGGAAATAGTTCTCAATGTACCCCAGCGGCTCATACCCATTGCTTACATAGGCATCGGAAACCTTCTGATACCAATCCGCATAAATTCTCCGGAATACCGGTACCGCCTGCTGTGCCTTGGCGATTTCCGCATCGGTAAATTTGTGGCGGTTGTTATGCAAAAGTTCATCCAGCCGCCCCTCGCCTATCGCCTGTACAAGCGCGGATTCGTGCTTGGTTAGCTTTAGCGCCCGTACTTGGTTAGAAACCTGCTTGATATACCGGTTCTTAGCCGCTTCGTTCTGCCGTTGCGGCCAAAGGATTTCGTCGATAATCGCTTGACCGTCCTTTTCTCCGGCAACACGGCGCATGTTCCGCTCTGGTGTACTCGTTGCCAATGACCCCCCGGACTTGGTATCCTTCCACTTCGATACGTTCTGCGTCAACTTATCCGCAAGCGCCCAATAGCGGCAACGCGTTGATCTTTTGTAGGCTACAACTTCTGCCGCCGCGTTTCGGCTAGCCGTTTCCGCTTCCACCCAGCGGGTGATCGCTTCCGCGTTCTGTCCGGGGCGCAATTGGTCAAGCTGCATGCCGCCTGCGATAATAGCCTCGGCGCTCTTCTTGTCTTCGGCGGTCAAGGGGTTATCCCTCCGCACTTCTGCCGCCGCGCGTTGGGCCTGGTCGCGCCGTCTGTACAGCTCCGTTGCCTCTGCTACATCCAGCGGCTTGGCTTGGGCCTGTTCCTGGGCATCCGCTTGTGCAGCGTATTCCTCCGCCCGCACACGTCCCAGGTAATCCATCCGCTGCAAATACCCGTCTAGCGCCTGGTCAAATTCATTCCGCAGCGCCTCCCGCAGGCCCGGCTCGTCGGAGCCGTAGGCTTCCGCCAGGGTTATTTCTCGGGGCTTTAACGCCTCCAGCACATCGGACATGTGTTGTAGCTGTTCCGATTGGACAACAATCTCGGAGGGGAAATACGCCTCCCCATACGTTTCATTCAGGGCCTGATAGGCAATATCAACAGGTATTTTCCCGTCCTTTGATAACTTTAAGCCTTTCCCGGCCAGCTTATATTGTTCGTCGCTAGAGAACTCCGCGCGTAAGCCATCCGTTGCCTTGAGCTGCATATCCCTCATTTCTCGCAGCATGTTCTTTTCCGGCCCGGTAGGTTCCTTCTTCACCCGGGCCTGCTCATATAACAGGTCAAACGCCTGGTTCCGCAGGTTGGCGTCTACATCGCCGTTCAGCGCATACTCCCGTAGCGAGCGGATAATCCGGGCCGCTTCCTTCCCGTTGCTGTCCGGGATGCCCAGAATACGGGAAACATCCTCCTTCAATGCCGCGTCGGCCTTGTTCTGCAAGCGCTTGTTGTTGCTCGTGGATGGTACCGTATCATAGCTTTGTTGCGTCCCGGTAAAGGCATTCTCCCAGTATCCCAGCCTATTCCCGCCCTGTTCCCCGTCCGTTTCGGGCTGCAAAAGGGTTCGGCCAGGCGTCGCAGCCTCGGCAGCTGTCGCTGCATTGGTGGGCGTGGTTTCGTTCTGTATAGGCGTTTCGTTCTGTATAGGCTGTTGCGCCTGCGCTACGGATTCGTTCTGCATGGGCATATCTGCCCGTACAGCGCTAGTTTGATCCCCAAAGGCGAGCTCGCTATCCGGAATCGCAGCACCAGGGATCGTATCCGCCCGGTTCCGAGGCATACCAGCGGTGCCCGTATCGCCCTTAATGCCCTGCATCATGTCCAGGTTTCGGGCGGCTTGCGCGCCGCTTGCGCCCTGCCGCAGATATCCGGGCACCTTGATTGCGGTATCCATGATCCCGCCGGACAACATGCCGCCAGCGGTAGCAAGGCCTACCTGCTTCGCCAATTCTGCAATCACGCGGCTATTGGCTTCCGCTTCGGTAAGCCCAGCCTCCATATATTGCTGTTTAAGCTGCTCGGCATTGGATAGGTCGCCCATAAATAGGCTGTCCGCAACCACGTTCACAAGCTCGGTTGCGCCTTCTTCCACACCCTCAGACGCCATCGCTTTCCATATCATTTGACGAAAGGCTTGTTGCCCAGCGCCCTTGCCGTTCAGGATACGGTCAATACCAAGCTTCTCCATAGCTACCTCGGCAAGGCCGGAGATAGCGCCCAGCGCCAGCGCCTGGTCTTGGCTTCCGCCACGCGCTAGCACGTCCTGCGCGGTATCGCCCATGGCGGAACTGCCCATCATCGCCAGGGAAACCGATTTCGGTAATGCCAGTTGCGGCAGAAACTGCCCGATAGAAAGCGCAGTATCGGTCAAAAATTTGCCCGTTTCGTTCATGTCCTGGGTTAAGCCTGCCCGGGTAGCTTCATCCAACCGGGAACCGATGAACCAGGGGCTGTTTGGGTCTAGTGATTCATCTTGTCCCGTAAAGGCATTGCTTGCAGATTGCAGTGCAGTTGCGACAGCGCCAACAGGCTTCACGAAAGGCGAAATCAGGTTCGCGGCAGTGCCAATCATCTTATTCTGGTTGGCGGTTTCCTGCATCAGTTGGTTCCACGCTTCCATGTGCCGGGCGTTTAGGTCACGATCCAACGCCGACAAAAAGGCGTTCGCTTCCTGCTCGCCTTGCTTGGCATACAGGTAATTATAAATTGACCGTTCTTCATCGGTCAGGAAAGCATATTTGTTGCTGGAATAGGGCGCATCCGATACGCCGGTAGCCTTTTCCAGTCCTTCCCGGAACGTCTTGCCCCGCTCCGCATCCTCAGCGGTGAATTGATCCCGGAAATTCACGCGCTCCCAGGTGCTAAGCAGGAGGGGGCTGTGCTCATTCGCCGTGCGGCCCTTCTCCGCCCACTGCGCAAAATCCGCTTCCTTCACCAGATCATAATACGGCTGCAACGCTTCCCGTTGCGCCGCCTCATCCCCGGCCCGCTTTAATTGCCGCGTGGTTTGCTCCTGTTCCGCCTTCAACGATTCCGCCTTATAATATGCGTTCCGATCCCCAGTTTCGCGGAACTCCTTCATGTAGGCGTCAATCTGCGCCTGCACGCTCTCCGGCGTTTCTGCTGCCTCGTATAGCGCCTCGGAACCGCCGGAAGCGTTTAATTTTTCCGCCCTGTCCTGGGTTGCCAGCCGATTATGTGCGTCCAACCCCGCCTGGAGTTTATCCCCACGGTTCCCTTCGGCTTGCCATTGTTGCAGCACGGGCTGCCAGTATTCCAACGCCCGCCGCGCGCCTTCCTCGTCTCCTTCCGCCTGCAATTCCTGTACGCGCCGGTTCGCCCAATTTGCCACGTCGGGGCGCGTTTCCGTATCGCCCCGCCGGGCATCGGCAATCAAGGCCCGCTGTGCATCAGCATCAAGGTTACGAGTGCGTTCCGCTTCTTCTGCTTGGCGAGCCCCCGCCAGGCCATTACCCACCATTCCACCGGCTACGGCACTTGCGCCAATCTGTTTTGTATCCTCGTTCTGTTCGGTCTCTTGGGTTGCCAATGCGGAAGAAGAGGCCCGCAGTTTCTTGCGGGCCTCATTTTCACGAATCCAGTCATCCAGCCATGAAACGCTGTCCCGTTGGGATCGCTCCATCGTCTTCTGTTTTTGGCGCTGGGCGATTTCCTCCTCGCGCATACGAGTATCCTGTTCAATGAAACTTCGGTCGATAGAGCTCCCGCTGCTTACCGTTTTGCCTTTACGGATATCCTTAGCTTCCTTTTCCGTAACTAGCCCAATTGATAGCAGATAGTCGGCATCAAATTCTTTGCGCCGCGCCATCTCATCACATCCTTATACCCAATATCGCGGATCGGCACTATTGAATCCGAGAGAGTTTTGATAATTCGTGCTGCCTTTATTCGTAGCGGAATCCCGGTTGTTTGCAACGCTTTCGGTATCAACATTAACGCCGATAGCTTTAACCTGCTCCGCAAGCGTGTTCGCGTCCATTCCAGTTAATTTTAGGAAAGTAGCATTACGCGATAAATCAACGCCGGATTGCCAGGCATAAGCGATTGCAGCACGTAATGCCTTCTTCTTATCGGCAGTCTTCGCTTCAGCAATATGGTTGGCCGCCGTTCTCGCGATAGCCTCGGCAGAAGCTCGAGGGTCTGGCGTAAGGCTACTAGTAACTACGGCATCGCTTCTTGTTTGATCTCCGCTTCCGCTCGTATACCCGCCACTCCCGCCGCTGCTACCGCTACTCTTGAGCTGTTTCTGGTATAGCTTCATCTGCATCTCGTGCGCTTCCTGGGCCCGCTTCTCCGCCAGCGCCGCCTGTTCCCGTTCCCATTGCCGTTGCTCTTCCTCAATTTGCAGCTGCCGGGCCTCCATCATCGCCTCATATTCCTTGTCATAGAGCGCGGCCTGCTTATCCGCAATCTGCGCCTTCGCGTCCCGTTTCGCCTGGGCGATTCCCCGGTTATACTCGTCCAGTTGATTGCGCAAATTATTAAGGTTACTGCCCCGTTGAGACAGGTAATCAGACCAGGCATTTGCATTCAGCACCTCGCCATAGCCAGTGTTGCCGAACCCGTATTCTGCCCGCTTCTCTCCCTGTACGCCATAGGGATTCACGTAGCTATCGTATTCCCGGCGCAGAGCCGTCCCCGTATTGGCTGCGGCTTTATTCGCATCCTTTTTATTGACGTTATATTCCGCGATCGTATCATCCCGGGCCGCGTTAATGCTCGTCGCATACGCCTGTGCCTGCTTGTTCGCCAATTCCTGGGCCTTCGCGGCAATCTGATCCGGGGTCATGCTCGCATAATTGGTTGTCGTTTTTTTCTTCGTGGTCGTTACACTAGCCAATCGCATTCCCTCCATTCGTAGTTTCCAGCGCCGCTACGCGCACTTCCAGCGCCTCAATCCGGGCCTGCTGCCGCTTCACAATGCTCACCAGGGCCGAGGTAATCTCGCCGTAGCGTACGTTGTCGCATTGCACCGTGCCGTCCTCCAAGGTCGTGCGATCCACGAACTGGGGCGCTACCTCCATTACTTCCTCGGCGATAAAGCCGTTGCGCGTTACACCTGGGGCGTCCAGCTTAAACTCGAAGCGCACCGGGCGCATTTGCAGCACCGCATCTGCTTCTGCGTCCGGCAGGTTCGCGATGTTTCGCTTGAACCGTCGGGACGAGCCGGAGGTACGGCGCAACGCGCCGTCGGCATCAAATATCGCATTGGGCGCAGAGGTTGCCGCTTCGCTTGCCCAGTATCCAGACTTTAACGTACTAGTACCCACATTGGGTAAGGTAAGCCCTACGTTTGCTACGAAAACACCGTTGGACAGCTGGAAGGTGGCGTCCGACGTTTCCGTCGAACCGTCATTATGGAAATAGATGCGCTTGCCGATGGATAGGGTTCCGGTAGACGTCACAGTGGGCACATACTGCGCGCCGGCAGCATCGCCAAAGGCATTTTTCCGCGCCGCGCCGCCTAAGGTATCCGCATCGCCGCCGCTTGCCGGTAACGCTGTGGGGAAGTCGGTAATCTGCTCCTTCGTATGGGTATGCGCTGCTTCCGCAAAATCGGCGGCGTGTTTGTCGTCCACGGTATCCGCGTTTCCCCCATCCGCAGGCATCGCGGCGGGGAAATCCGTAATCTGCGCCTTGGTGTGGTCATGAACCGCCTGGGCAAAATAAGAGGCCGGGTGTCCTTCCAGCAAAGCGGCATTGTCCGTGCCGGGCAACGTGGGTATTCCTGCGTATATCTCTGCCAGGCTCTTGCCTTCCAGCGTATCCGCGTCCCCGCCATCCGCAGGCATAGCCGCTGGAAAGTCGGTAATCTGCGCCTTGGCGTGGGTGTGAACCGCCTGGGCAAAATCGGCGGCGTGCTGATTGTCTACCGTGTCGGCGTTGCCTCCATCCGCTGGAAGCGTAAGCGGGAAATCAGTAATTTCCACCTTAACGTGCGTGTGCGATACTGGCGCAACCGCATCCAATACGGTGTTGAATTTTTGAATAATTAGCTTAGAAAGCGCGTCGAACCGCTGTTGCAGTTGTTTCCAGGTCATGCCCTGCCCGCCGGAACGGATAGAATCCGTAGGGCGCTTGGGCAGCTCTTCCACGCTCTTTCCCGCCGTGTCCTCGGTTGTTATTTTGTAATCGTCTAAAGGAGCCATACTCAACCTCCATTCGCTTTCGAGTAGCCAGAGGCATACACTTCGTACACAATGGCATGTATCCCAAACGGGCGGTTCAGAACATCCGAATACACCATGCAGGTGATCCGCTCAAACTTCTTTTCCTTAGGCTTGAAATATGCCGTTGTAACATCCGATGTGTCGAAAACATAATCCGCAAAATCCGTGTCGCCCCAGGTGAATATGCCAGTGCTAGCCTGCAATGTATCCTTGTATGGGGTTCGCTCCGTTTTTGTGCGAATCTTTACCACGCCATGGCTATGGGTTTTCATGTCCACCTTTGCGCCGCGCCGGTTGGTTCGCTTGAACCGGTTCGGCAGCCCGCAATCATCGTATGGCAATACCCAGCAGGAGAAGATGGGACGCCCGTCGTTGTTGTATGCCTCGCTTCGCAGCTCGGTCTCGTCATCTTCCCGCATGTCCGTATTGTATTGATAAATGTACCCCTGCGGGGTGCCAAAGTAGAGCCTGCCGCCCTGCGACGCGATAACGGTAGCGGGCAGCGGCTCGCCGTCCCCATCCCAACCGCATACCGTGTCCAGGTAATACCATTCATATTCCATCTTGCCGCTGGATTTCTTGGTGTATGCCTGGCGGCTGTCCGCGAGGTACAGGTGTCCGTTTACCAGGCAGCAGAGATATCCCCGCCATTCCTTCATGTAGGCATTCTCTAGCCCCGATTCGTTCACAAGCTTGCCGTCAACCGTAGTAGACCGATGCTCGATAACCCGTTCGGAGTTATAGTCCATTTTCCCCACTGCTTCCAGGCCGTAGGGGGAAAGGAATACCGGATCGTCCCGGAAGTTCAAGTGCCCGAAGGGGGCAATACACCCCACGCCCGCCAAGGTGGATGATGCGGGATACGCCTTGGGGTGCAAATCCTCGCCGGTATCCATTTCTTCCAGGTAAAATACCGTGGCATCCGAGCCGTCGTTGCGCTTATATAGGGCGAGCTTGGAGCCGATGATTTCCAAGCCGGTAATCCCTGTCGATGCAGCGCCCGCAGTGTAGTAGGCGCTTGCGGACACGTAAGAGGCGTCGTTTGCCTGGGTATGGTAGTATTGGTTTGGCGCATCGGGGTTCCCGGCAAAGAAGATGCGGTTATCGTATACCGCGGCAATCGTACACTTGTCGATTGCCCCATCGGTGTGTACCGGCATCGTTTGCGCAAATTGGATGGTTAGTTCCGCCTCTCCGGGGAACGCGGGAGCAGCCGGAGCAGTGGCGAAGGTTACGGTCTGTTTATTCTTGGCACGATTCACGGTAAAATCCGTACCTTCCGTTAGTTCCGTATCCAGGTGCCAGGCCTTTACCGTCGCGGCGTCCAGCGGCACGGTCGGGTCGCTGGATACCAGTTGAAAGGTCTTTTTACTCCCGTCGCAGATAAAAGTATTCTTTCGCCAGGGGGTTAGTACGTTTAAGGGCTGGAACGCAACCCCCCCGCCACCTTCCACCGGAATATCCCGATAGGTGAGGGGGATCGTCGGGTTATCGTCCCGCACCGCAACCACCTTGTTTTCGTCCCATTTGTACTTCAAATAGGTTCGCCCGTCGTGGATATAATAGTCGCCGTCAAACGGCGTTACCCGGGATAGCGTCGTATTCATCCCGCTCCGCAGCCGTTTACTGCCCTTAAAATACGGGTAATTCCACCAATATAACCGGTCTCCGGTATGCACCAAGAATCGCACCTGCTCAACCTGTTCCTGTTCGGCTATCTTAATACTGCGCTCGCCCTCTGTACTAGTAAAGGCATATACCACATACCAATATCCGTCTGGGTTTTGCCCGTATTGCATAAAATCTCCGGTACCCTGTTCCGCTTCAACGATATTGCTCGATAGTTTGCTCAATTCGTCGCGAACGCGTCCATGCTCCTGAATTGCCAGGTTCCCAGCGGAGGAAGTAAACATGAACAGAATATACGCCGCATCCCGCGTCCAGGCTAGTTCGCCACCGTTGCCGAAATTGGTAATCTCCGTAGACTTGGAAAATAGCGTATAGGTGTTGTTTTGCAGATCGTATACGTGGATTTTGCTTTCGGTGTCGCTATATCCAGCCAAGTAGCGCCCGGTAGAATCAAAGGCGAGCGCCCGGAGGTTTACATCCGTCAAAGGCTGTATGATATCGGGATTATAAGCGTCGCCGTCCCATTTATAAAACTGAATCCCGGAAACTGTATTCACCGCAAATGCTTCCGGCCCGGCGTTTACAATGGATTTATCGCTTTTCAATATGCCGCTTGATTCCAAGGTGGAGATCGAGAGCGCGGAAACGTCCAGGTATCGCAACTGTGCGCCTACGCCGAACAGTACTGAGTAACCGTCCGGGGTTATTGCGAGCGAGAGCGTATCCGTGGTATAGCCCGTGATATCCGGAACCGGCAGTTCCTGCTCGGCAACAATTTGTCCGCCTTCCAGTTTGGCCAGATAGATATACAGGCCGTTATTGTCGTACAGGACGGCCAATGTCGCCCCGTATTCGCTGGAAGCCGCCGCGCATACGCAATCCGTAGTCGGAAGGGTCTTTGTCCCCACAAGCGTATATGCGCCGTCCGTATACTGCGTAAACTCAATTCCCGTGGCCGCGCCGTCCGCTTTCCAGGCAAACATGTATTTGAAATCCGGGGTAAAATAAAGGCTGCCGTCAATGGAAGCCCCGCTAACCCGGATGGTATTGCTCGATTCGTGGAACTTTTCCGGGTTCCCGCCCCTGGTAATGGGGTGTATCCCCCAAATATCGTCCGCGAACTTCGCCAACTTGCGATACCCAGGAAAGGTTTCCACTGCTTGCCCATCCCCGGAAGTATAATCCTTGTATACATTGAGCGCATAAGGGGAGCGTGAGGGGAGTACGTGGGTTGGCGCGGAAGTGAAGTCTACCCCGCGAAAATTCGTAAACTCCCGCAGGATCGTACTGGGGTTCGTAACCGCCTCTTCCCGATAACTAGCCATATATGTTTTCCACCTCTTCAAAGCAGCCCTTAATCGCCATCCGTTCCCGCTCAAACTCATACTTATTAACGAAGTTAGCCGCCATAGATGGGTTTTCTTCCGTCGCCAGCCGCCCAGCAACCCCATAGGGGAGCAGCAGACGCACGACAATTCCCTCGTAGGGCACCTCATCGGTTAGCGCTGTTAAGAAGGGCACCTCCGGCAACGGTTCTTTGCCAGCCCATTCCCGGAGCCCGTTATTCAGCTCGTAGGTTTCCTGTAGGAATAGGTTCAGAATTGGAAGGAACCCTGGGTAATCATCCTTTTCACTAGCTTCTGCGAACATTAACGCAAGCACGATATCAAAAATCGCGTCCGCCGTCATTCTACATGCCTCCCATCTCCGGCACGGGCATCGCTTCTGGGGCCGCTTCCCCGCCCGGCACGCCCGCCATCTGGGCCGCCATCAGGGCCTGCTGTTGTGCAGCCGCTTCCGCCTGCTGCCGTTTCAGCGCCGCCAACAATTGGTTCTTGTTGCGAACATAGGAATCCGGGATGTTCTCGAGGTACAGCACGGGATCCGTAACGAGCCCGCGCTCAAACATGTTATCCAGGGTTTGCACCTGAGCCACTTCGGAGAAATAGGTGCCGGCCCCTACATCCACCTGCACGTTAAGTACATGATTCCGCAGCGTGCCGAAATCAAACTCGGCCATAACCTCGTTCCCGGCGTCATCCGTAGTTACAACCGTGCGCACCCCGTAATCCGTCGCCATGATGTCCAGAAATACCCGCACATAATCCTCTACAAACTGATAGAATGCCGTGCGCTGCAACTCCAGGGGAATAGCCGTAGCCTTTTGCACGGAAATAATCGCCGTAGCGTTCTCCGGTCGAATATTACCGAGCGCCGCGTCCGACGCGCCCATAAGCTCGGTTGTCTGCGTAATCAGGGATTGCAGCAGGTTCATGGTACCGCCGCCTACCTGTTGCCCCTCGATGGGTGCGGCAATCGCATTGGTAGGGTCTCCATTCACCCGGATTGCGCCAATCTGGTTGCTCCAATGGTCTAGCTTCGTTCCGTCGTACACAATCTTAGGGAATGCCATGTCGATCGTGGCCTTGCTGGCCATCGCAAACATTTTGTTGATGATGATCTGATTCGGAATCAGCTCTGTAATTGCCGCCTGGCCGTGGTAGCTGTGCGCCACCGGAGACCAGGATTGATAGGAGAGGGGATATAGTCGGTATCCGGTATCCGTGGGCTTCTTAACCGTCACCTTCTCGGTGCATTTCGTGTACCATATCGTGCCGTTATGCCGGTAATACTTGGTCAGCACCACCACGCAATCCTGGCCGCTGATCGGGTCTTCCTCATCGTAGCCGTCACGATCCGGCGTAATCTGCATCACATCTTCTTCTGGCAGCCCGTTTTCAATCGCCATGTCCCGGGCAGCCTGTAACATCATTGGCTGCACGATAATGATATAGGGCTGTTCCTGCACCTCGGCAACGAAGGGATTGCCGAACAGTACATTCAGATTGTCGATCAGTTCAACCCGAATTAACCCTGTAGCCGCCTGTCCCGTCGGCGCGTTTGGGTCAAAATATGCGTGTAGACATACATCGCCGTCAATGCCCATGTTACGAATCGCGTCGCGGTGCTTGGTACGGATATTGTTTGCTTCGATCACATTTTGTACTTCCTGCTCCGCCAGCTTTAAGCCCTGCTCTACTTCTCCCTGATACAGTGCATTAACGGGCCGGATGGATACAATCGTGTTATCCGATACCAACATCGCGATAAAATAGGACACCACCCGTTTCATGATATTGAAAACGGGCTTATCCAGATTCGGCGCGTTCACGCCCTTCCATTGGAACCCGTTATAAAAATCCCGGTTGCGGTGTACGTTCGTTTGCAGGTTCACGGATGCGTTATAATCCAGGCCCGTTTGATACTCGTCCCAAATGGATTTCGGATCAAGCCTAATTTTACTCTTTCCCATCGTCTTGCACCGTCCCATCATAAGCCATGAGGTTCGCCCATTGCTCCTCTAGTAGCCTTTGCCGTTTTTGTTCTTCCGTTCCTTTCTCCGTCTTTTCCGCAGGCAATGGCGTTTCAGGCTCCTTGTTGCATGTTTCCAGCTCCGCAATGCGGCTAGCGTTCGTCATGCTTTTTTGGCGTTCACGTAATTGGAGCCCAGCACAAGCGGCAAGAGCCCCCATTGCCCCGCCCAAAACGGAAACCAAAAATCCAAAAATCACTTCCATCCAGATACCCCCTAATAAACGTTATCCCGCCCGTAATTCACGAACGCATCCTCGTCCGATTCTTCCGGCGCAAACGGGTCTTCAACCGGAATCGGCTCCGCCTTCTGGCGCCAGGCTACCGCGAAATAGCGCAGCGCGTCCGGCGCATGCGTGATGTTGTGCGGCTCCGTGGCCACATCCGAGGTTCGCTTCGTATCGTATTGCAACAAAGGCAAGCATTTGATGAGCGTCGTGCAGTTCGCAAAGATATGTAGCGCGGGCGCCCCGTTAGCATCCGGTTTCAGCAGCTCCTTCAAGGCCATCCAGCCCGCCTCGCGGTTATTGCTAGACTTTGCAAATGGCACGCCCGCCGCCGCAAACATGTATGCTTTGTTCCTGCCGCTCTCCTGGCTCCTGCCCCATAGGTCGGGCGGGGCCAGCGTAACGAATACCTTCTCCTGGGTATGGGATAGGATTTTCGACGCCGCTGTGGATATCGGCAGGTCTGGCTCGCAAAGCTCCCGGAAAACATAAGCATGCTCAAACTCGTCTACGGCAATCCATAGGCATGCCAGCATATCCAGGCCATAATCGAGCGCCCGGTATACCCGCCAGTGCGACGGGATGGGGAAGGGGTCTATAACATGGATGTTCCGGGAGAACTCCGTAAAGTATTGTCCCTCGAATACATCCCATTCGCCGTATAGCATCGCCCGTCTCCGCGCCTCCGGCAGCGTTTCCAGGTCCTTCACATACCTGGGGTTGTTGGTCATGATGAAGGCATTATCATAAACGTTCGCCTGGATAAAACGATAATCGCTCGGATCCTCGGCTTCCCGGTACTCTCGATCTACAAATAGGCGTTTCACCCAGGCATGCCCTACGCCGCCGGGGTTGCAGGTGAAATACATCCGGGGCTGGAACGGCTCAGTCATCTGCCCATTGGAACGGTTGCACTCCATCAGCGCCTTAAACTGGAACTCGGTAAAATGCGTAGCTTCCTCCATGAAAATCACTTCGTAAGCCTGGCCTTGGTATTGCAGAACATCGGATTCCGCGTCGCAATACCCTAATTTGATACGGCTTCCGTTGGGAAACAGGAAAGCCTTATCCATTTCCTTGTATTTTGCAATGCCTTTCAGTTCCTTTTGCAGCGGCAATAAATGGTTTTCCCGTAGCTCTGGCATGCTTCGGCGCAACAGCAGGATTTGAATACCGGAATATCGCATCGCTAAAAGCTCCGCTTTCTTTCTGGCGGCCCAGCTTTTGCCGCCGGCACGGGCTCCTCCATAGGCGACATAGCGCTCCTTCGCTTTGAAAAATTCAATTTGCTTTGGATATGCGTTAAAATTCAGTACAGCTTCCATGTTGCCCCCTATAGAAAAAGGGCGGGGTTTTTGCCCCCGCCCTTATCCGTTTTCCTTAGGTCGCAGTGCTTACCATCACATCGGATGCGTACATGTCCGCCTTCTCCGCATAAGCCTTGATGACCTGACCGGCAGTCGTGCCGAACTTCGCCGTATAGGGAAGCCGGGTAGAACTGTACCGGGGGTCGGTGCCGTCCACGGTGTAATACATAGTAGCGCTGCCCGTGGTGCAGGAAAGCGTGCACTCGTTTGTCGCGAAGCTGGAGGTCGGGGTAGCTACCTTCTTGGTGGACAACACGCAGGCATACAGGCCGTAAGCCTTCGCGCCCAGCACGAACGCATCATAAAGGTTACGCCCCTCCAGCAGCGCGCCGGAAATGCCCGGAGGATCCTCGTGAATCTTCGCGTCCTTGATCTTATAAGGCAAAATTACCGCGCTCTTATGCCAAATCAGGAAATAGCAATCGGCGGGCAGGTAACTGGTGGGCACCTTGACCACCTTCATACCGTGAATTTCGCCTACAACGCCCTTGCCTAGCGCCTGTTCGCCCAGCTTCTCCAGGCCAAGGAACTCCGGGGAAAGCTTCAGCAACTTGTACATCTCGGCGGTTACCGCGATATACCGGCCCTCGTCAGGAACCTGGTTGTCGTCCAGCGCCTGCGCCCCGTCAGCAATCATTTCCACAATGTTGCTCTTCGTAGGCTTCGCAGACGCGCCGCCGACAGTGCCCGCCATCTGGATATACCGGCCAAAGGCGTACCGGTCTACCATCGGGACGATTTGCTCCTTTTGCTGCAAATTCATCATCTTGCCAGCATTCTTAATCATCATCTGCTCGGTGTTGTTGCCCTTATCAATGGTCAGGCTAAAGCTTTTGTCCTGGCTCATGATGAGGTCTTGCACGGTGTCCTGCATCTCCACCGGAGTGCCGTACCGGTTCCCCGTTGCGGTTCGGTTATAGTCGTTCATGGGCACGGTAGTAGGGGTGTATACCTTAATGCCCTTGACCCCGGTAAACTCGTACTCCTGGGACACCTTGCCCGCAATATAGCTCTCATGGGTAAAGCGGGTTTGAATCTTGTCCGAATACTTGGTTGCTAGGTTAATTGCCATCTAATCGCTCCTTTACGAGTTGAACCCGGCAAGGAACGGGTCTTCCTGCTGTGCGTTGCTTTGCGCTCTTAGTGATCCCGTCGCCTTTTCCGCGTTCTTTTTGTTTTTCTTCGCCGCCTCCGCCTCCTTGCGGGCGGCATCTAGTTCCGCTTGTAATCGCTGCCGGTCATAGGCCGCGTATGCCTCTACCGGGGATGCGCCGTTATGAATCGCATCCATCACCTCCCGGGGCATCTCGAAGTTCGGTTCCCGCGTTTCCGGGTACGTACGTACCAGCGCTTCCCAGGGCGCGTTCTCCGCCTTCTTCCGTTCCGCGGCCGCTTGCTCCGCATGCTCCTTGGCGCTGCGGTTGCGCAGCTCAACGAGCTCCCGGGCCACGGCCTCCGGTGTCCCATCCTCCACGAGACGGCTGATTTCCGCCTCCTGCCGCCGGGCGCGAATTTGCTGAATCGCTTCCTGCCGGGTAACGCCCTGCTCCGCTGCAATCTCGTCCCACAGCCGCAGCTCGTCGCTTTCCCGCAACATCCGTAGCTCTTCCGCTACATGATCGTAGTTCATCCCCTTTTGGGCGAGAATCCGCGCCTCACTCAAGGGGATGTCCATCAACTCGCCGTTGTATTTGATTTGCAGTGTATCTTCTGCAGGGGCATCGCCTTCTCGGCTCTCCGCGTCCTGCTCCTGCTCCGCTTCCTGCTCATCGGCATCTTCCTCCGCGCCCTGTTCCGCCTCCGGCGTGGTTTCCGCCGTATCTGGCGTTTCTACGGGCTCGGCTTCCGTTTCCTCCGGAGCCGTAGCCTCCTCCGCTACACCGTCAAATCCTGCCATAAACTCATCCTGGGCGGCCAGATTGGTTTCATCTGCCATTCCCTATCACTCCTTTTCCCCGCTATGGTCGGCGGGTTTATTGCGTATATAAAGGGCTCCGCATGGGTGAATCCCATGGAAGCCCGTTTATATCCAGGCCGGTAGCTGGGTGTTTTTTATTAAGCTATACGCTTTATATTCCGCCTCATTGCGGCCTCCTTAACCCTGCTACCGGTTAGAGATATTTAGGATCACCCCCTTCAGGGTGTTATATTTTTATTGTCTCTCTCTAGGGGAAAAAACGCACACATAGTCGGGTATAGGGGCGGGGAGTCAAAAGACGGTGTGGGTACCCCCTACCCCCATGCCGGGGTACTTAGCATACTACCTTGCCCCTGAATGCGGGCCATATGCGGGGAGCTAGCGGGTAGTGGGCGCATATCCCAGGCGGCTACACGGCCATACCCGGTACCACTGCCCTACACCACTACCCGCCGACCCCATGCGGCGCTACTGCATGCACCGCCTATGCCTAGCATATCCGCACCGACAGGACGGGGGACGGGCGCACAAGCCCGCCGCAGTCCCCGCTACAAGCCGCCTTATAATCCTGCGCCATTGCCCACCTTGGCCCCTGTGGTACTGGCACGGGCGCCACGCACCGCCCTACACGCCAACCATCAGCCCATCACGCGCCAACAACGGCCATCACTGCGCACCGTTGCCGCCGTCTGCCCTGCATATCATGGCTACTCGCCCCAATCCGCCGCGTTGCCCTGGATTATTACCTGCGTGGCCTGATCCACCTTTTCCGTGGGCTTGTCGCCTACCGTATCCCGCAGATATTCCGCCGCCCTGGTGTCGCCGTCCGTGATGGCCTTGTCAATCTGCCTGGCGATAACCGCCGCTTGCACCGTCTGGCAGTCTGGATCGTTGCTATCCTCCCACCGCGCCAGAATTGCCCTATATGCGTCATCGTTGCGCAAGCGTATATTCATCAATGTTTCTGTGACATATTGCATCTTTTTGCGTTCCCTTGCCTTTGCCTGTGCAGCCTTGCCCCCCTTGCTGGATATTGCCTTGCGCTCCTCTGGTGTCCTGTCCCCTAAGCTTACAAGATTGTTAACCCTGTTGCGCTTATTAGGTTTACAATTCGTGCTCCCCTCGTTGCCCTTGTCCTTGCTCTTTTCGCCCTTGTCTTTATCGTTATTCAATAAAATCACCTCCTTGATTCATGGTGTTACGGATTTGTTAAGTTTATATTAAATATTATTAAATAACAAAAGCGCACCGGGAAAAGGAGGGGGGGAGGTGATGCCCGGTGCGCCTATATGGGATTGTGTCCCCGGTAGGGGGATATCGCGCGGGGGCGCGTGGGGTTGCCGGCCCGTGGGCCCCTTGCGACGGTAGCAGTATAACACGGCCCATAGTCTCAAAGTGTGTCAACTTTTGGTTTTGTCAAGGATTATGGGCCCACTTTGGGGCCGTTGACGTTAAAAAACGGCGAAGTACGTAAAAGCCCTATTTCAAGGGATTTTTTCAAAAAAACGAAAAAAGCGTTGACAACAGACGCCATATATGATATCATATAAACAAGCAAAGGGGGAAGGGCAATGGAAATTAAACTGAAGAAGCAAGCGCAAAAATACCTTGATGGCGTTGACGAAAACACGAGAAAGAAGCTTTACAAGGGGCTGGCGCAGCTATCACGGTTGGAAGGAAACATTGTGCCGTTAAAGGGCGAAAAGGGAAAATACCGATACAAGCTTGACCACTATCGCATATTATTTACTAGGGGAAAGGGGGAAACAATAATTACAGTGACCGAGATCAACACCAGGACGAACGTAAAATATTGACGGAGGCGAGATCATGAGAAATAGCGAATTGACCATGCAGGAAATCGAAAAACGCTTTGCCGAAATCGATGCCCGCGAACCAGGGGAAGCATCTCCAGAAGACCTTGCCGCGTTTGCGGCAGCAGATGCGGAAGACCCGGAAGAAGCCATGGACCTAGACGAATACAAGGCGCAACGCGAATACAGCGGTCGGCTAATGGTGCGGATCCCAAAGGACTTGCATAAGGAACTTGCCGAAGCGGCAAAGAGGAACGGCGTAAGCCTAAACCAATACGCAATGTATAAGCTGGCACGATAAACGTAAAAGCCCCGGCAGGGTTGCAGCCCTAACCGAGGCAGACACCCGGGAACAACCACGACGAAGCCCCAAGGATGCGCCCCTATTATAACGCATCCAGCGGGGGAAAGCAAGAAAGGATGCGTTATAATGATCAACAAGTACGGATTGAAAATGAACAACCTCCGCGCCGCCAGCGGCAACACGATCAATTGGATGCCCCGCAGCGGCGGTTATACCCAAATCAGCTACGACCGCGCTACCGGCGTTGTCCTTACCAACGACCATGTTTGTCTGGGGTATAATAGCTGGACAGAGTACCACGACACCGCCATCATCCACGTGTGCAACACCTCCAAGCATATGACCATGCAAGAGCTGGCCGACGCGATCGCCGAGCGTGTCGCCATGCACCATGCAACTTATGGCGCGGAGGTGCTGGCATGAATAACGTATATCAGATCGTAACCGACCGCATTATCGCAGAGATGGAAAAGGGGATCATCCCCTGGGAGCGCCCGTGGACGGGCACGGCAGACGGAGCCTACAGCCGCAGCACCGGCAAGCCTTACAGCCTACTCAACCAGATGTTGCTGGGTAAGCCCGGCGAGTATCTGACCTACAAGCAGGCCACGGACGCGGGCGGGCACGTCAAGAAGGGCGAGAAAGGGCATACCGTCGTATTTTGGAAAATGCTGCGCACGGAGGCTCCCGGCGAGGACGGCGAAAAGGTTGAACGGAGCATCCCCGTCCTGCGCTATTATACCGTTTTCCACGTCGACCAATGCGACGGGATCGCCCCGAAATACAATCGCCCGGTGTCGGCAGTTGCTGCGGAACCCATCGAAGCGGCGGAAACCGTTGTCAGCGGCTACCGCGCCCGATCCGGCGTTAAGATCCAGCACGTGCGGGGGAATAGAGCCTACTATTCCCCGGCGAGCGACCAAATCACATTGCCCATGCGGGATCAATTCCCGGAAATCGCAGAAATGTACTCCACGTTATTGCATGAGCTCGTGCACTCTACGGGCCACGCGTCGCGCCTGAATCGCATTACCCGCCCCGCCGCATTTGGGAGCGAGGACTACAGCAAGGAAGAATTGGTTGCAGAGATGGGGGCCGCAATGCTGATGCACCGTTGCGGGATCGACAAGCCCAAAACCATACGCAATAGCGCCGCTTATCTGCAATCATGGATTCGTGCCCTTAGGAGCGATACCCGGTTGATTGTATCCGCAGCCAGCCGCGCGGAGAAGGCAGCTAACTATATATGCCAAGCCGATTGCGGAGAAGATAATACTTGCAATAACGGCTGATATGTGCAACTATATCCATAACATGACCGCCGTAACAGCCAACACAAGGCAACAATGCCAAGAGGAGGAGAGACTAATGGTCCTAGATCCAATCCGGCGCGCGCTATACTGCATGGGCATCGCCTATTATCTTGTCGGCAGCCAGGACGAGGCCGCTTGGTTAACCCCTGGCAAGCTTGACTTGGCGTTCCAACAGCCATGGGAGCGATTGGTTGAGCTCGTCAATACTGCAACACAGTGCCGCCGCATAACCCCGGAGATTGACAAGTGTCTTGGCCTATTATATGACGAGATAATCCTTGACCACATCCAAAATACAAGGTATACCGTAGAGCAGCGCGGCTCATGGTGGCAAGGGTACTACAAGGCACGCTCCCTAGGAGCACTAACGCCCAAAACGATCTCAGAGATCATCCCCGAGGAAGCCAATCAATAGAAGCCATGACACTATAGGACGCCGCAACAATATGACTACATATTGACTACATTATATTCCTGGACACGCCCGGACACGATATCCATCAAGCGCTGAAAAACCCCATAATATGGACATTATACGGGACACAGCCGGACAGACGCGCCCAATTATTTTTGCCATGGCCGCAAGTCTCGGAAGGCCCCTGAAAGCCATAGGTATATGCGAGCGGTGTTTAAAATCCCCTAAATTTAGGCGTTTATAACGCCTATCTTTTTTTGCCTGCATTATTATGTAAACTAATTTCCGCGACATGACCACACGACTGACTACATTTTTTTCGGACTCGCGAATATCTTTCCCAGTTTTTTGGCGTTTCTTTTTGCGGCCGTCGGCGTGATATGCGTATAGACCCCCAGCAGCGTTTTGAGGTCGCTGTGGCCCATCCAAACCATAGCTTGTGCCAAATCTACCCCTGCGTTATATAGCTCCGTCGCGTAATTGTGGCGGAAATAATGCGCGGTTAAGACGGAACCTGTTACCGTTTTCCCCCGTCCGTCATGGGTTAGTATCGCCATCTCCTTATGCGCTATATCCGGGGCAAACTCCCACATAGCCACCATAAGGTTCTCCCAGCGCCGCAGGTATGCGGACGGGTTCAGCGGCTCCCCCGGGGTTTGGCCGTGGATGATAAACTCATCCGGGCCACACTGCGCACGCTCCAAGGCACCGCGCAGCAGCGGCGGAATCGGAATAACGCGATGCGCGGCATCGCTTTTTAATTTGCCTATGCTTTTTCCAGCGCCCATAAAGTCAATATCGTTGCAGATCGTGATTGTACCCGCATCCAGATCAATATCATTCCCCGTGATTGCCAGCGCTTCGCCGCGCCGCGTCCCGGTGCAATACAGCAGCCGCAGCAGCAGCCCATCCGGGTGTGCGTCCATCACATACAAGGCCGCTGCCCGTTCCCGTGGCGTCAATGCACGCCTGCTCTCCGTTTCCTTGAGCGATCGCGGTTTTTGAAGTGCGTCCGCCGGGTTAAACTCTATGTATCCTTGCGCCAGCGCCGTACGGAATAGGCGCCGTAGTGCCATGTATAATTTATCGATCATAGACCGGCTATAGCCCTTTTGTCCGTTAAGCCACTCCTGCAAATCCATTGCGGAGATCGATCGCAGCTGCCGATCGCCGAAGGCCGGGAGTAAGTGCACATTAAATAAATTTTCATAGATGATTTTGCTGGCGTCGGACAGTTCAGGTGCAATAAACGCGCCGTAAAACTGCTCCACGTACGCGCCAAAAAGCATATCTTTCTGGGCTTGCCGTGCATCCCCTGTATATTGTGCTTTGACCTTCGCCCGGTTTGCCTCCAGCTCTGCACGCGTCCGCCCGTAAACCGTCTTAACCACGGCCTTGCCGTCCGCATCGTGCCCCACCGTAACCCTGCCGCTGTATCGCCCATCTGCCCGCATTCCCCTTGGGCGCTTTTCCCCGGGCGCGTACTTTTTCTTGTTTGCCATTTTTCGCAATCCTTTCCGTGCATAGTAGTTATACTACTAACACATTCCCGAAAATATCCCCAAAACAGTTGTAATCATCACATTATTATGCCCTTGCAATCCCGAACGTATGTGCTATAATAACGATGCGGGATGGCTCTAGTAATAAAGTGGAAAAACTGGGAAAACATACCAGGCGCGAACGGGGCTTGCGACCTTGATTCGCTAGAACAAACTGCTATAATTTAACCATAGGATATGTGCACGTTGACGATCAACTAATTAGCTAACGGATTAGGGGGAGAACGGTATGAAACACAGAATTAAGCAGAGCAACCTTGACGGCCTAACCATCCAATTTGTGCTACTCCTAATCGAAAGAATCTCTACAGAAGAGCAACGCCAAGCGCTACATGCGGTTATAGAAAGTTCTTTAGCCAATCAATGATAACTTGCTTCTGTGCTGGCGTTGCACTTTCAAATTTTTGCACGAGAAACCTCTGCGCCTCATCCAACTCCAAATCGTCGTGCATGCCTACATCATACCCTTGCAGCCATAACGCATTTACACCCAAAGCCTCGGCTAATTCTGCCGCCACATCAATTTTCGGCGCTCGCTGTCCCAGTTCATACCTATTTAGGGTTTGGGCCGCAAACCCTGTCCTCTTTTCTAGATCGGCCAACGAATAACCGTTCCGTTGGCGATACTCATACAGTCTTTGAGCAAATGTTGATATCCTTTCCATGTCATCACCTCGTGCCCATCATACACCACCTTATCACCATATGCAACTTTAATTTGCAAAAAACTGTTGACAACATCACCGAATGGTGATAAACTAAAATCACCGAACGGAGATGCAAGCAACAAGGAGGAGGTGTTAATATGAATACTGCAAAGCTGCGCGGACGAATTGCAGAGTATTATGGATCGCAACGCGCCTATTGCCGCGCAACGGGGTGGAAGCCCAATAAACTATGCAAGCTACTAAAGAATAACTATGTGCCAGACGTAAATGAAGTCGCGAATCTGGCCTCAAATTTGCAGCTAACCCCAGATGATGTTATAGATATTTTTTTGCCCAAAAAATCACCGAACGGTGATAAAGAGGAGGCCCCCCGCCATGAGAAGCGAGCGTGAACTAGACTGGGTGGAGCGCTACGGTGAAACCGTAACCAAGGCCCAGGCCGCTAAGATCATGGGCATGTCCTCCAAGACCATTTCCCGCCGGGTAGAAGAAGGCTGCTTCCAGCTGACCAAGGAACCCGGCACCCCGCCCCGCATCTGGACGGACAGCATTGCCAGATACTACGAAACCGGCAAGCCCCAGGGGATCAGCGCCGTTGATAGACTGCCCAACGTCGCGCCCCGCAAGGCCAGCCGATTCCGAGTATAAAGCCGCTCGGCGGCCTCGAACCTTGATAACCGCATACCGCCCCGCCGGATCCAGTTTGCCCGGGTGGGCAATGTACCGGCACAATCCCCGGTGGGGATGGCGGGGGGCTATTATGATTTGCGTGTGTTCCTATATCCACCGCTGTAGACAGCGATAGCGATCACTGCGATAAGAATACCGCCCAAGATACTTATATCAATCCAAAACCATGGATCGCCTTGAAAATTTTCCGTGTATGGCAGAGGGGCAGATCCTTCGGCATGCAATGGCGCCCGCGCGGGCGATTGCGTTTGCGCGGGGCTTGGATAAAGCGACGGGGAGGGGCTTGGCGTTGGAGTTGGGCTTGGCGTTGGCGATGGTGATGGAGTAGGGGTAGGTGAAGGTGAAGGCGACGGTGTAACCGTTGGCGTAGCTGTCGCATTCTTATTCTTATGTCTGCGCCAAGTATATCGCGACTGAACTTCCTCTTGCTCTTCCTCTATGCTTTTCACCAAAGCGTCCCACTCTTCGTCGCTCAAGTCGAGATAGGAGGGCCGATCATTGGAATCCACATCGGGAGAATCCCCGCCATAAGGATCCGTATCATCATGGTAATCATAAGGACACACACCGCCCGGATGCTGATGCTCCGGGTACCCGTGATGATAATGGTATTCACCGGTTGCTCGATTGTAATGACCGCCGTTCGCATCCGTCCTGCCGCTGTGCGCTAGCGCAGGAACCGCAAGGTACATCAAAGCAACGATTAGCGCCAATACACTTGCAAGCCTTTTCACGGTATCGCCCCTATTCCTTGTGAGAATTTGGGTTATCGGTTCTCCCGGTTAAAAAATCAAGCGACACGTCGAAGTAGTCCGCGAGGGCACATGTAACTTCCAAAGAAGCCCCGCGTTGCCCGGTTTCCATTTTGCTAACTTGATGGAAGGAAACGCCTAAATGTTCAGCAAGGTTTTGTTGGCTAATTCCTTTATCCTTCCTTAATGCAAGGAGCCGGGATGCAAAAATTTCTTTTTCAAACACAGCACTCACCTCTTGACATTAGACTTATAGTCTAGTATACTGTGTTTAGACTTAAAGTCTAGATCGAGGAGAAAGGAGGACAAATGACGCTTATGCTTCGACAAGAGCGCATTCGGAGAGGGTGGACGCAAGAATATGTTGCAAAACAAACCGGGCTTTCATTGACGGCAATTCAAAAAATCGAAACCGCCCAGCGCAACCCATCCTACCCCGTTCTTGTCAAGTTAGAAGACCTATTTCGCCTATCGCATCGCCAGCTATTCGCAGTAGCGGACGATGCCCCCCAATCCCAAGGCCAGAATAGCACACAAAATATCCAAAATCAACAATAACAGGAGGCGCAATGATGAATGCATGTCAGATGCAACGGATGCGGGCGGCTGATAGCCATTCCAGCACCCGTACCCCGGGCCCCGTGGTATTGCCGGGAATGCGCACCGGCGCACATGCTGGCCGCGTACCGAGCCGCCGAGCGATTGCGGCAGCAAGGCTGGCGGCAGCGGGTGCCATCGGGGCCTGTACGGCAGCCGTAGCCATGGCAGGCTGGGCGATCCCCGCCGCGTGGGCGGCCCGGGGCTACCCGGCAGTGGGCGGCGAATGGGCGGCGATCATCGTGGCGGCGGTAGCCGGGTGGTGGGCCGTCGTTGGGAGCGCGGCGCTGGTACTGCGGGTGAGGCGACGGAGAGGAGGCGTGAGGTAAATGTCAGATCGTGTCATCACTATGGACGATATCAAGGCTTGGGGCGCGTGCCCCGATGGAATCAACTATGCACTTGAAGTCTACGGCCCAAACGGGCAGGACACATATCGTAATATCCACGCGCGCCTTATGCGCGACGATCAGCAATCACACGCATATTGGTTATATCGTCACTTGCCCGATAGGACGGACGCGGATCATTCCGTTATGTTTGGGGACAAATGGCCTAAGTTGCGGGACTTTTTGGCGAAAATAGAATCTATACCATGGCTAGATAACCACGGCCCGGAGCCTGTGGGCGACGATATCCGCATGTATGATACGCGGGGCGCAGCCGGGGACGCAGCCTGGTACGCAGCCGGGGACGCAGCCTTGGACGCAGCCTGGGACGCAGCCAGAGACGCAGCCTGGGGCGCAGCCCTATCGGCGGCGTTAATTATCTGCGACGACCTGCCAATCCCCCAGCAACATGTGGATTATATCCGGAGGCGCTGGGCTGTATGGCAAGCTGGCTATGGTGTGGTGTGCGATGTTGACGGCGTACTGTATTGCTACCGCAAATTATAGAAAAGTGACCGCTTTGCCGAGCGGTCACCGGCCCCGGAAGGGGCTACAACTACCAGAACTATTGTACCACGGACCTAAAGGAGGGTCAATATGTATATCTGCGAGAGCTGCGGGGCCGCGTTTGCGGAGGCCCGCACCTATTATGAGCCCCACGGGGAGCAATATAGCGCCTGCCCCTATTGCGGGGGCAGCTACGACGATGCGGACATCTGCTCGGGCTGCGGGCAATGGTATCTGCCGGGGGCGGAGCACAACGGCTACTGCCCGGCCTGCAACAGGGACATCGACCGGCGGCTGGCGGCAACATTCAGCCCAGGAGAGCTGGAGGCGCTGCGGGAACGGTTCCAATACGCGTGCTAGGGGGGAGAACATGGCCAGACTATATGAAATCGGGGAGCGGTACCGGAATCTAGCGGATATGCTGGACGATGATAGCATACCGGCGGAGGCGGTACTTGAGGCATTGGATGGGTTGGAGGAGGAGTTTACGGCTAAGGCTCAAGCCGTGGCCAAACTGGTGCTTGACTTGGACGCGGAGGCAGAGGCGGCCAAGACGGAAGCGGCGCGGCTTACCAACCGTAAGCGAGCGGCAGAGAACAAGGCCCAATGGCTTAAGGGTTATATCCAACAGCAAATGGAGAGCATTGGGCTGCAGCAGCTCAGGGGCGACGTGATCACGCTGCGGGTACAGGATAACCCGCCCAAGGTGGTGGTGGACGACCCGGCCCGGGTGCCGGAAAGCTACTACAAGCCCCCGGCGGCCCCAGATCTGGATCGGGCGGCGGTGCTGGCGGCGCTCCGAGCCGGGAAAGAGGTGCCGGGCTGCAGGCTTGAGACGGGACGAAGCTTACGCATCAGATAAGGAGGGGTAACCATGGCATTTACGTTTAAGCGGGCGGAGCGCATGCAGCTGAAGCTGCGGCTGGCGCTAATCGGGCCCAGCGGGGCGGGTAAGACCTACAGCGCCCTGCGGCTGGCCACGGGCTTGGTCGGGGGCAAGGCCCCGGGAAAAATCGCCCTGATCGATACGGAAAACCGGCGCGGGGAGTACTACGCGGACGAGTTTGAATACGACACCCTGAACTTCGAGCCGCCCTTTGCCCCGGAACGGTACGTCGAGGCGATCCATGCGGCGGAGGAGGCGGGCTATGAGGTGGTTATCATCGACAGCGCCAGCCACGAGTGGATGGGGCCCGGCGGGATCCTGGACATCAAGGACAAGATGCCCGGTGGGAACGATTACGTCAAGTGGGGGACCCTAACCCCACGGCACGATGCCTTCATTTCGGCGATTGTACGGTGCAAGGTGCATGTGATCGTGTGCCTGCGGGGCAAGGATCAATACATCCTAGAGACCAACGACAAGGGCAAACAGGCCCCAAAGAAAGTTGGAGTAGGGGCCCAGCAGCGGGACGGTCTGGAGTATGAGTGCACGGTGGCCTGGCTGATCGACCAGGAGAAGCATGTAGCCACGGCGACCAAGGACAACACCCACCTGTTCGAAGGCCGGTACGAGGTGCTCACGGAGGCGGACGGCGGGCTGCTGTGCGACTGGGCCAACGATGGCAAAGCGGTTCCCCCGCCCCTTTCCCCGGCGGAGCGGGAAAAGTATATCGGGCGCCGGAAGCGGCTGCTCGCCGAGCGGGGGATTGGCCGGGCGGATTATGACGGCTGCATTGCCGGGCTCATCGCCCGGGGGGAGCTGGCCCAGGCCAACGGTCGAGAATGGACGGCGGCGGAATGGGAGGCGGCCCTGGCGGCCTTAGGGAGCCTGGCCATTCCGGAACAGGAGGTGCATAGCGCATGAATGCGATCGTAATCAAGGGGCGGCTGACCCGGGACCCGGAACAACGGACCTTCGATACCGGCAAGGCGGTGACGCGGTTCAGCGTAGCGGTGAACCGGCGGTTCAACCGGGAGGAGGCGGACTTCTTCGCGGTGAGCGCCTGGGGGAAGCTGGGAGAGCTGGCTCAGCGCTACCTGGCCAAGGGCCGGGAAGTGGTGGTTCGGGGGGAGATGCAGGCCCACAAGTACACCAAGGACGACGAAACGCGCACCGCCTGGGAGATCGTGGCGGAGGAGATCGACTTCTGCGGCGGGGGCGGGCATCAGCAAGGTGAAGCGAATGCCTCCCGCCCTGCCGATTATCAGGGCATGAGCGAGGTGGACAGCGATGACGACCTGCCCTTCTGACAGGGCGGCGGCCGCCCGGGAACGGCTTTCCATGGCGGAGGTGGCGGCCCGATACGGATATCCCCCGAACCGGGCGGGGTTCATCCGCTGTCCGTTCCACGGGGAGCGTACCGCCAGCCTGAAGGTATATGCGGAGCCGGGCCGGGGCTGGCATTGTTTTGGCTGCCACGCCGGCGGCAGCGCCATCGACTGGGTGATGCGGCTGTACGGCCTGACGTTCCCCCAGGCCCTGGCGCGACTGGACGCAGATTTCGGCTTGGGACTGGGAACGAGCAAACCGCCGGCGCCCGGGGAGCGGCGGCAACGGGTTCGCGCCCGCCGGGCGGCGGAGCTTGCGGAATGGGAGCAAGCCCGGGAGTATGCGGCGAAGCTGGCGGAGTACCGCCGGCTGGCCGTCATTCTCGATAGCGGCGGCCCCCGAACGCCGGATGAGGAATTTTCGCCGGCGTATATGGATGCGGCGCACCGGATCGACGCGCTGGGGGCGTGGTTGGATGAGCATATTGGACGGGAGATGGTGAAGCCTTGGAACTAGAATTCACAAGGGAAGACTTTCTGAATACGACCGCTCCCTTCGAGGAGGTGTACCGGTTCCACGGCGACCCGTTCCAGGAAAAGCGGGTGCTGGAGCAGGTGGCGGAGCTTGCCAAGCGCCTGAAGGTGGTGGACTTCAAGAAGACCTATCAGGCCTATGTACGCTCCCTGAAGCTGGCGGCGGAGACCGTGGTGTCCGAGAACGTAACCCAGTTTGATCAGCAGGAGCTGGAACTGGATACCGGGGAATGGACCGCTGACGACAACGGGGTATGGCGCTACGGGGGCTTCGGCGGCCTGGAGGTGGCCTGTGCGCACCCGATCATGCCCGTGGAGCGGCTGCGGAACATCGATACCGGGGAAATGAAGGTGCGGCTGGCGTTCCGGCGGGGAACCGGCGGACGCCGGGCCTGGACCGAGGTAACCGCGGACTTCGACACGGTCGCCAACGCCCGGAACGTCGTGGCCCTGGCCAGGATAGGGGTTTCCGTCACCTCCGGCAAGCGGGCCCAGAACCTGGTAGATTACCTCACCGAGGTGATGGACCGGAACTACGACCTATTGCCGGAGCGCAAGAGCGTATCCCGGATGGGTTGGAACGAGGAAGGATTCGCCCCCTATGTGCGGGACCTGGTGTTTGACGGCAACGACAAGTTTGCCCGGACCTTTCAGGCGATCCGGCCACACGGCCTGTTTGACTGTTGGCTGGCGGAGGCCCGTCGGGTGCGGCAATACAGCCTGTGCGCCAAGATCGTGCTGGCGGCGTCCTTCGCGTCGGCGTTGGTAGGGCCCTTGGGCTGCCTGCCATTCTTCGTTCACCTATGGGGCATGGATTCCGGCACGGGCAAAACGGTGGCCCAGATGGTAGCCGCTTCGGTATGGGCTGATCCGGCGGTGGGCGGCGAGTATTTTAAGACCTTCAAATCCACCAGCGTGGGGTTCGAGATCCTGGCGGGTTTTCTGCATAGCCTGCCGCTATTCCTCGACGAGCTGCAACTGGCCAAGGACAACCGGGGCCGGGTGATCTTCAACGTATACGAGCTGGCCTCCGGGTCTGGGAAGATGCGGTCAAACAAGGCGCTGGGATTGGCCTCTACGCCCACCTGGGCCAACTGCTTCATTACCTCCGGGGAGACGCCCATGACCGGAGATACGGACGGCGCCGGGGCGCTGAACCGGGTGATCGAGATTGAATGCAGGGCGGACAATAAGGTGATCGAAGACGGGCATCGGACCAGCGAAACGATGAAGCGACATTACGGGCACGCCGGTCAACGGTTTATCGAGGGACTGAGCGAGGAGGGAGCGATGGACGCCGCCAAAGACCGATATGAACAGCTATTTAAAGCGTTTTCGGCCCGGGACACCACGGAGAAGCAGGCGATGAGCGCGGCGCTGATCGTGCTGGCAGACGAGTTGGCCACGGCCTGGATCTTCCAGGATGAGGCGGCGCTAACGGTAGAGGAGATGGCGGACTTCCTGAAGAGCCGAGCCACGGTTTCGGCGGCGGAGAGAGGCTATCAATACATGTGCGACTGGGTGGCGCAGAACGCCAACAAGCTCTGCGGCCGGTCGGATATTGGTGAGGTATACGGGGACATGGGTCGGGGCGCAGACGAAGGCTGGGCGTATATCGTGCGATCGGTGTGGAACCGGGCCTGTCAGGAGGCGGGGATTTCCCCGCCGGCGCTGCTATCACACCTGCGGAGCCGGCAGCTGATTAAGTGTCGGGGCCGGAACCTGACCATGGCAAAGCGGATCAACGGGATTCCGACGGAATGCGTGATGCTGCGCCTGGCGGCGCCGGATCTGGAGGCGGTGCCGGACGTATCGCCCTGGGAGGAGCAGCAGCGGATTGTAGGGACATGGCCCACGCATGCACCACGCTGAAAAACCCCAAACGGCGGGGATTTTGGGCAGGCGTGGGACAGTGGGACTGTGGTGCCGCATGATGCAATGTATATAGAGAGTGAAAAGGTGTGTGAACGGGAATGGACGGAATGATGATGCTATATGGGAAGAATGATACAAAAAAGAATATACCTTTCGATCCCTTTATTATATCGCTGCAAAGTGTCCCACAGTCCCACACGGGCAGGGAAACGGCTGAAAACACAGTAAAATAGGCGTTTTGCGTGTGGCACATGGTGTTCCACGCAGCGCCACGGTGTAACACGGGAAGGAGGAACGAGATGATACAGCTACGCGATTACCAGCGGGAATGCCTGGAAGCGATTCCGGAACGGGGCCGGTACCTGGTACAGATGGCTACCGGGCTGGGTAAGACGGTAACCTTTTCCCAGATCCCCCGACGGGGCCGGATGCTCATTCTATCCCATCGGGAGGAGTTGGTCAAGCAGCCGCTGCGCTATTTCAACTGCCCGGTAGGGGTGGAGATGGCCGGAACCCATGCGGAGCCCACGGACGAGGTGGTGTCCGCATCGGTGCCAAGCCTAACCCGGCGGTTGGAGCGATATGCGCCGGAGGATTTTGACGTGATCGTCTGCGATGAGGCGCATCATGCGGCGGCGCGGAGCTATCGGAGGATCTTCGATTACTTCCGGCCTCGCCTGCTGCTGGGCTTCACCGCTACCCCGGGCCGGGGGGACCGGGTGCGGCTGGACGACATCTTCGACGATATCATCTTCCAGCGGGATCTGCGCTGGGGCATCCAGCATGGATACCTAGCGGATGTCTACTGCCGGCGGGCGCATATCGGATATGACCTGCGGGGCGTGCATACCCGGCACGGCGACTTTGCTCCCGGGGAGCTCGACGAGGCGATGGAAGGCACGGCGGCGGCGGTCGCTCAGGCATATCGGGACCTGGGACGGGGGGCAACGCTGATCTTTGCGGTATCGGTGCGCCAGGCCCGGGAGATCGCTGCTCGGATCCCGGGAGCGGTGGCCATCACCGGGGAAACCAAGGATCGGGCCAGCCTGATCGAGGCATTTACCCGCCGGGAGATCCCGTGCCTGGTGAACTGCATGGTATTTACGGAGGGCACCGACATGCCCCTGGTGGAAACGGTGATCATCGCCCGTCCAACCCAGTCCGAGAGCCTCTATGCCCAGATGGTGGGGCGGGGTCTACGGCAGCATCCCGGGAAGGAACGGCTAAACCTGATCGACTGCGTGGGCGTAACGGGCCGGGTTAACCTATGCACTGCGCCGTCGCTCATGGGCATCGACCTGAAGGACATCCCGGAACGCAAACAAGCGGAAATCCAGGGCTCGCTGTTCGAGCTGCCGGAACTGGCGGCCCTGGCGATGGACTGCCCCGAAACATGGATCCGCAACGTGGAGGTCGTGGATCTATGGGCCAAGGGGCAAGGCTACCACACCCACGACGTCAACTGGATCAGGATGCCGGACGGAGGATTGGTATGCAACCTGGCTGACCGCCGGCAGCTCCGGATTCCAGGCCCAGATGAGCTGGGAAGGACGATCTTTGCGGGGGAGCGGATGGACATGCAGCGCGCCCTGGATCAGGCCTACCGTACCCTAATGGAGCGTCACCCCGAGGAGCGGGTAATCTGGGACCTCAACATCGTGCGGCGCTGGGGCAGCGCTCCGGCATCCGAAAAGCAGCTAAAACTGATCCGGCGCCGGTGCCGGGGCTTTGAGCCGGAGGGGCTGACGAAGATGCAGGCCAGCATGATCCTGGGCCGGGTGTTAGGGGGGAAGGCGTCGTGAAGCAACGGATCTATGTGGCCAAGGCCGAGGACCGGGATCAGGTGGCGGTGATCCTGGTGCGCAATGGATACGCGGTACGGCAGGGCCGCGAGAAGCAGGGGAATCGGTATGCCTGGTTCGTGGAGTATTGGGGGGAACAAGGATGACGGAAGCACAGCACCAGCGGCTGGTGATGGAATGGTCCCTGCGGGTACGGGGACGGTACCCGGAACTAAAGCTGCTGCACCACGTCCCCAACGGCGGCCGGCGGGACCCCGTCGAGGCCCGGCACCTGAAGGAGCAGGGGGTGAAGCCAGGGGTACCAGACCTGGATCTGCCAGTGGCCCGGGGGCAATACCACGGGCTGCGCATCGAGCTGAAGGCGGAACGGGGCCGGGAATCCGAGGCCCAGGCCTGGTGGCGGGAGGAACTGAACCGGCAGGGTTACCATGCGGTGGTCTGCCATGGCTGGCAGGAGGCGGTGGGCGTGCTGGAATGGTACCTGGGGTTGGACGGGGCGGAACAGCGATAAGGAGGGCTGAGGATGGCTGATACGTTATGCTGGCGCTGCGACCGGGCCTGCGGGCTGCGGCA
>ERZ838577.1427-NODE-1427-length-32261-cov-3.006800_pt1 | contig 32261 bp, 18 predicted proteins | sample MGYA00519682_ERZ838577 | MGnify/ENA primary metagenome ERZ838577 (study PRJEB31850, sample SAMEA3708838) | human gut metagenome | biome: human gut; feature: human-associated habitat; material: faeces | place: China | collected 2014 ...
CCATAGTTTCCTGCAAAGCAGGAGATTTAAATCGGATGGCTTTGGTTTCGTGCACCGAAGCAGCAACATGCGCGAACTGCCTCTGCCCGGTATCCGGAAGAAAAACCCCCGGGGAAACCAGCTATTAGATATAATAATACAGCATATGCCGTACTATTCAAGATTTGGGGTCGGTAAACATACCGACTGAGTATATAATACCCTCTTTGTAACGGTTTGTCAAGCATCAAATAAATACAAATGACAAAAACACTCGTTACGTGTGTTCGGCGATGAGATCAGGAATCCGATTTCTCATCCTTGTTTGACGCGTCAGCGTCGGACTCGGCATTCTCTTCCGGAAGCGATTCCTGCTTGGGAGCGCTATCGGAAACGAAATCGGGATTTTCCTTAGGCTTCGATACGGCAGTATCTTCACCGGTCTTTCCCTTTTTCTTTGACCGAACAACAATACATACCAGAACGACCGCAGCAAGCGCAACAGCGACTACCAATACAATGAGAGCCGTATTATCTGTCTTGCCGGCGGGCTTTGATACAGCATCGGAATCCGAAGCTGTATCCGAATCTGTGACTGCGGCCTTATCGGTCGCGGGAGCGGATTTATCGGTAGCGGCGCTGCCGTCACCGTTCGTCTCGGAATCGGGAGAAGCGGTAGACGCGACCGTACCGGTTCCGTCGGATAGGATCTCTATCTTTCCGGACACGATCTCAAAATCCACATACTTTTCATCCCAGTTGCAGATATCGCCGTTCGAGTATGTAAGCGAGATCTTTGAGTCACCGGCTCTTGCACTGTCAAGGACAGTAAAAGAGAGCGTCAAAAATGTTCCGTTATTCTGCGAATCGCCGCCGGAATGTATCCATACGATCTTATTGACGCACTCAAGCATTCCGTCGAAATCATCGGAGAGCTTTGCGCCGTCAAGGCGGAGTGCGGCAGTATCGTATGTGGGAGTCAGTATCATTGCACAAACTCCGGGATTATTTTCAATCGACAGCGTTACCGTAACGGTATCGCCCGGGTTGCCTGAGGCTGCTCCGACCGAAATGGTCGGAGCGTCTGCAGCCACCGCGGACATCGTCATGGCGGCTATGGCAAGCACTATTACAAGTACTGCCGAAATCGTTCTTTTAATCATAACAGTATCATACCTCATATCGGAATCCTATCAATTGTCGTAAATTCCGACGTAGAGAGGCTTACGATATAGTTTTATTTATGCATCTGCGCCGGCAGTCTCAGACACCGACTCGGTGTACGAGGTTTATGCCACATCACCTGCGGCGATGATCTTCATGAGACGGATAAGGTCTGCAGAATTGGTCTCGCCGTCGCCGTTGATATCGGTATTGATAGCCTCGATGCCCTCGCCGTCTGCTGCGATATACTTCATAAGACGAACAAGATCGGCTGTGTCAACAGAACCGTCGTTGTTTACGTCACCGATGATAACCGGATCCTCAGCCTTTATCTGCTCGGTAGAGAACTTAATTATGTTCTTCGGAGCGTTCCATTCACCGAAATCATTGAGGACGATAAAGTCATTAGACTGGAAGCCTTCGACTTCCTTGCCGTTAGCAAGCTCGCCCTGATCAAGTCCATACTTGAAGTCCTCAGGTACATCGCAGAGCGAAAGGCTATACTTGAGCATACCTATAGGATTATTATTGTTATCGTCATAGTCACAGAAAATGGTATTAACGATAGAGGGATCGACCGGGAATGCCATCTCTACATTATAACCCTCATCGGTAATATGAACAGCCCAAAGTCCGTCCTCCTCGTTAGCGTAGTGACCGTTGGTCTTTGCTGCGCCCTTCTCATCACGGCTCCATCTGTTCCAGCCTACCCAAACATCACCGTCAACATAGCCGCAATGTGCGCCTGCATCGACAATAGCCCTAAAGGTAGAGTTCATACCATCACCGGGCCATGTGAAGTAAGGCATTACATCATCAATGAGCCAAAGTCCGGCATCCTCGATACCCTTAGCAAGCGCCATCTCATACTTTTCATCGGTAATCATTCCGATAGAGCTGTCCTTGACCTCGATAGCAACATACAGATAGTTGCCGGACCAAAGGAAGTAAGATGTAGCCTCTGCCGGCGTACCGTTGAAATAATCCTCTACGAGCTTTGCCGTTTCCTCAAAGGTGCTGCCCTCATATCTTCCGCTCGGCCAGAGCTTTCTTTCTTCCTGGGTATAAGTACGATTAAACTCGTGCTTGAGGCGGTAAGACTGATAATATCCAGCATCGATCTCACCGTCGATAACAGGCTTTTCATCGCCGCAGTTAAGCACGTAATCGGAGTAGGTCTTCTCCTCTTCGCCGGTACCCTCTGCGCCATCTGCGAAAGAGCTGAATGCAACTGCCGATGAAGCCAGCATTGCAGCAGCCATAATCACACTGATTGTCTTTTTCATTTTCTTTGCTCCTTTGTGTATTTTAAGCGCGGGCCCGGCATGCCGTATGCATACCTCAAGCCCCGGTCGAGCCGAATGCGTCGAGCCCGACCGTGCTTAATATCATATTATGTTATCTGAGTTCCGGGCATTCGCCCGTGCGTGAGAGAGATCTGCGGCTCGCGCAAGATTTGCTCACTCCGCGTCGTTTTATTAAGACGAAAATTATCTGTGCTTCTTGATAGCAATGAATGCGCCTGCAGCGAGAAGTGTAGCAGCGGCAACGATTATTCCCGTATCGCCGGTAGCTGCAGCTCCGCCGGTAGTTGCAGCTCCGCCGGGAGCGGTGCTTGCGCCTGCAGGCTTGGTTCCGGTAGATTCATTTGTGCCTGCGCCATCCGGAGTTATAAACTTAGAGGTATCGGGAGTCTGCTCGGAGAGCTTGATCTTATACTTGCCTCCGCCGTAGGTTCCGACATCATTCATCATCATAAAATCATTCACGTTGAAGCCGTATTCCTCAATGCCCTCCGCAAGCTTGCCCTGATGGAGACCGTACTCAAAATTGAGCGGGATATCGCAGATAGAAAGACCGTAGTCAAACTTACCGCCGTCCTTGAGGAGCTTGGGAGCAACACTCGCGTTAAGCGGGAGCTTCATTTCTACGATATAGCCGTAGCTTGTATAGGAAACTGCATAGAGACCGTCCTCGCGGTTAGGATCCTGGCTGTGCCAACGAGCCCAATCTACCCATCCTTCGTAGCCGTCGCCATCCCACTCTGCGCCGTATCTGCCGAGAGCCTCAACACGGATGGTGGAGGTCATGCCCTTATAGGTAAGGTAGCAGGTGATCTGGTCGGTGAGCCAAAGGCCGTAGTCGCCGAGGTCGGCAACCGCCTCTGCGTACTTCGCATCGGAAACACCGGTAACATCGTCATCGGTAACGCGAACCGCGACATAGACGCTTGTGTCATCCCAGAGGATGTAGGAGGTTGCTGCGGCATCCCAACCGTATGCGGTGTTATAGCCTACAACGCCCTCTGCGGCATCGGTAAATGCAAACTTACCGCTGCCCCAGTAATTTTCGCTGCTTCTTACAGACGGAAACTCGTGATCTATCGAGATGGACTGAAGGTACGCCTCGTCGATCTTACCGTCGATCACAGGTGTCCACTTCAGAGCGGCTTCGCCGTTTGCTCCCGCACTTACCGGTACGATAAGCATGGAGAGACAGAGAGCTGCCGCCATGGCAAACAGAACAAATTTCTTCATGGTGATCTTCTCCTTTTAGAAAAGTATTATGTACGAATGAGCCCGAGAGACATGCTCCGAATGACACAGTAAACAAGCCCATATATATTATGCAATTTTTTTGTGTTTTTTGCAATAGGTTACGCAAAATTTCTTCAAAAAATTTTTGTGTTTTTTGCCGTTTTGGACCAAGGTCTGAGCAAAAAACGAAAAATTACATTATGCCGACATTATATTAAACGGATAATTTGCACACAATCCGGTTACATCCGCAAAGCGCCCAAGGCATGCTGAAACGGCTCAGTCGCTGCCGGCTCTGCCGCTGCGCGTAGATACAGATTATGCCGTATACACATAGAGCGAGACAGCCGTGCGGCAACCGTCGCCGCACGGCAGCCGACTCTCTTAACGATCCGGATAATGCAGCGCTGTTCAGCCTGCCGCGCGTCTGCCGACATTCGCAGCATCACAGGGCTTGAAGCCCGGAAGCGCGGTATAAATATTGGCATCGTCCGAAACGGCGTAATTGCCGCCCTCGTAATCCGCAAAGCCGAAATCGGAGATAACACCGAATGCCACATTATCTCTCGTCTCGACGTGGTTCGAAAATTCCTTTGTTGCACCGATACCTGCAGTCGAGGGATAGAGCGCATTCTGTCTTACCTTGGAGTCTCCGTATGCGTAAGGAACGAACAGATCGTGTATATCGTATACGTTTGTCGTCTTTACGAGCATAGTCCACGGATAGCTGAACGCCCACTTTTCGGTGCCGAAGGACGGGTTAAAGGCGGTATTGTAGAACCATACCCAAAGACCGTTCGGACTTGCAGGATTGTATACGGTGATATTTTCCCAGCCGTTTATGCTGTCGTTCGGGAACTTATAATAGTTTCTGGAGTCTGCGGAGATAGACGCAGAACCGCCGGCATTCTTATTTGCGCTGATGATTATATTGTCATGGATATTGTTATCCTGACCGCTTGTCGCAATAGCCGCACCGTCTATATTGATAAACAGATTGGAATATACATGCTTGCCGGCGCCGGAGTCATCGCAGTAGTAGCCGAGCGGGTTAAGGAAGGACTCGATCCTCGAATCACGCGAATAGGAGGAATGAATATCCTTGATGATATTATTGCGGAATACCATGCCGTTGGAGATCCATGTTCCGTCGTAGACCGCGCCCGCGTCGCCCGCCTCGTAGCAGACATCGTGAATATAGTTATACTCGAACAGTGCGTCGCGGCAGAGATAGCTCAGCGCAAGGTGCGGACCGTTATAGATCTCGTTGTGAGATACGGTAACACCGAAGCCGCCGTCATGTCCGGGCTTTACCTGACCGATGCCGATAGCCGCATTATACACGCGGTGAAGCTCTGCATAGTCATGGATAAGGTTATTGTCAATGACCGTCTGAGAATGTATCATCTCTGCGGTATTGCTCATCTCACCGGAGATTCCGCCGCCGCCGATGTAGCTCAGCTCGTTGTTGTAAAAGACATTTCCGTCACCGACAAAGTCAAGACCGGACTCCGAGCAGTTGCGGATAATGCAATTCTTGAAAGTATTATGATTTCCGTTAAGTGAAATAAGCGAATCAACGCCGCATTCGATCGTAATACCGTCGAAGGTATAATAATCTACCTGTGCTGTCATAACATAGTTGCGGCAGACAGCAAAGCGGATCGGAACGCTCTTATAGTTCTCGGGAGCGTAGAGATAGAGTATACCCGTCTCGTTGTCGAGATAGTACTCGCCGACGGTATCTACCTCCTCAAGAACATTATAAAAGAAATATCTTCCGCTCTTTGACGGATTCTCGCTGCCTGAAATGGTAACGGTATTTGTCGATGCATTATATCCGGTAACGTATGCGTAGGAATCGACCCAATCGGTACCGAACATGCCGTACATCATAGCGCCATCGACAGACTTCCAATTCTTAACGCGGTTGTCGATATCGACAAAGGTTCTTCCTGAAGGAGTGTCAAAGTATTTGTAGCTCGCATCGCGGACAACATAGTTCGGGAATCTGCCCGGCCACGCACGCTCGCCGTCGACAAAGAGTCTGGAGTCGATGCGGACCGATCCGCCGAGCGTCGTTCTGATAGCCGAGGTGTCAACACCGTCTGCGCCGAGATCGTAAGCCACAACATTTGCCTTTGCGTCATCGCTCTGCAGACGCCCCTTTATCTCGTCGCTCGGCGCGGTGAACTTATCCGGATCGAGTGTAACACCGCCGGTAATCGTCACGCTCTCGCCGTTATATGAGGCATATGTGATTGGGCAGTCCTCACTTCCGCTGTCGGCCGAGGTAAACTCGAACGTCTGCGGCTGATAATACACACCCTCGCGCAGATATACGGTAATGCCTCCCTCGAGACCGCCGCCCTCACGCAGCTTTCTTACGGCGTTGCGCGCACCCTCGAGCGTACGGAGCGGCGCAGAGACGGTTCCCTCTGCAGAGTCGTCACCGCTCGGACTGACATAGAGCTCGACGCCCTTGGCATCCGCAGCGGCAGACGGTACAGTCGCAGCGGTAAGCGCCATCGTAACTACCGCAAGAAAAGCAGCTGCGGTGCGCTTTAATTCAAACTTTCTTTTTCTCATGACAAATTGCCTTTCAAGAATTTATTTTTCCGGTTTCCAAGCCGTTTTTTACATATCTATCAAACCGTTATTACGCGTCGCGAGATCGACGAAGAGAATGCCGTCCCGCCGTCATCATAGCGCCGATCGATTCGTGCAGATCGTACAGCCGATCGCATTCGGCATGATGCGCAAGGCGAAATTACACTCCCGGCAAGCCGCCGTTCATCCGCATAGGACAGCAGGTATGATCTGCAGCCAATGCGGATACGGCACTGCCCAAGGAAACACATGAAAACGCAGTATCAGCTGTCGGCTACGACCTCTCGTCTGCCGACATTTGCAAAATCGCACGGTTTAAAACCGGGATAGAGCTCAAAGATGGGGGCATTATCCGCAACGGTATAATCGCCGCCGTTTGCATCCGCAAAGCCGAATTCGGAATAATTATCAAAGAAATAATTGTCTCTGAAATATATCAGCGCGCGGGATTCGGGGGTAGTAAAGATATTATGGGACGACGGATAGATCATGTTTTGTCTTACCTTGGAATCGCCGTAAGCATAGGAGACAAATCTATCTTCTCGGTCATAAACATTCGTCGTCTTGAGCAGCATCGTCCACGGATAGCGGTAAGCCCACTGCTCGGTACCGTATGCGGGATTCCATTCCGGATGCATGAGCCATGCCCAGAGTCCGTTCAGACCCGAAACATTGAAGATTGCACTCGTTGCCCAACCGGAGGTATCGTTTTTCGGAAGCTTGTAGTATGAACGCGAATCGGTATAAATACTCATTTTTTTGTCTTTATTTCCGGTATAGATCAGTATATTGTCACGGATATCATTATCCTGACCGCACGTCACTATTCCGGCGCTGTCGACATTGACGATAATATTTGAATATACCGATTTTCCTCCGCCGGAATCATCGCAATAATATCCGCGAGGACACATATATTGGTTGAACTTGTTATTGATATCCTTAATGACATTGTTGCGGAATACCATTCCGTTAGAAAGCCATGTTCCGTCATAGACCGCACCGGCATCACCCGCCTCATAGCAGACATTGTGAATATAATTATACTCAAACAGCGCGTCGCGGCAGAGATAGCTCAGAGCAAGATGCGGACCGTTATAAATCTCGTTATGGGTTACGGTCATTCCGTATCCGCCGTCATATCCGGGAGTGACCTCACCGATGCCGATACCGGCATTATAGGTACGGTAGATCTCCGCATAATCATGGATGAGGTTATTGTCGATAAGCGTGCCCGAATGCGTCATATAGACGGTATTCGGCATTCTGCCCGCCACGGCAGTTCCTCCGATATGGTAGAGCTCGTTATTGAATATCGTCGTTCCGGAGCCGGCAAATCTAATGCCGGCATCGGTACAGTCACGGATAAGGCAGTTCTGTACGGTATTGCCGTTGCCCTCGAGCAGCATGTTGTTGTCAACGCCGCACTCAATGGTAAGCCCGTCAAAGGTATAGTAATCAACCCTCGCATTGATAACACTGTTGCGGCAGACCGCAAAGCGGATGTCTATGTCGCGGTAGTTATCCGGTGCGTAGAAATACAGCATGCCGGTATCTTCGTCTATATAATATTCGCCGACGGAGTCGATCTCCTCGATAACATTATAATAGAAAAATCTACCGTTGCTTTTTGTCGCGGTCTCTGAGGAGAAGGTGATGCGGTTCGTCTCCGGATCATATCCGGTGACCCTTCCGTTCGAGGTCTCATAGTCGATGTTGAAGTTGCCGTACATCCGTGCCCCGGCAATAGAGTCCTTCGACCACTCGGCGACTCTTCCGGTAGGATCAATAAAGCTATCGCCGGTAAAATCCTCGCCGAACTGGACATATGCATATGCCGCACGGTCGTCGTTCGGATATCTGCCGGTCCAGCCGCGCAATCCGTCGTAGTAGAGACGGCTGTCTATCCTCGTTGCGCCGGTGGGATTAGTGGCGATATAGGAATAATCCAAGCCCTCCGCCTTGAGGTCGTATGCAAGTACCTTTTCCTTTGCCTTTTTATCGACAAGGCGCGCCTTCACGTCGTCGCCAGTTTCGGTAAACTTAGACGGATCGAGCGAATATCCGCCGGTGACAGTAACGCTCTCGCCGTTGTATGCCGCATATGTTATCGGGCAGGTCTCGGTTGCACTGTCCTCCTCGGTAAGCTCAAGCGTCTGAGGCTGATAATACACGCCCTCACGCAGGTACACCGTAATGCCGCCCTCGGGATCGCCGTCCCTCCGCAGCTCTCTGACCGCGTCACGAGCTCCCTCGAGAGTACGCAGAGGGGCGCCGAGAGTTCCTGCTGCGGAGTCGTCTCCGCTCGGACTGACATAGAGCACGACTCCGACCGCTCTGTCGTCCGCCGATACCGAAAGAGCAGTAAAGCCTGAGGAGAGCGTTACCGCCGCCATTACAGCGGACAGCAGCCTGCTCATTTTTCCGTATTTGCTTTTTTTATTCATACCAATTCCTTTCACGTACCGCCGCGGCAGTCCGCACTCTTATTGCGCCGGCATTCAAATGCCGTAATCGCAGCATAGGTGCAGCGGTGTCGCGGCAATACTACCTCGGCCTCGGGGAGCAATGCAGCAGCAACAAGGTGTCATCCGTCAGCCCTACGCACGGATAAACGGTTTATTTGCCCATCACCGCACGTGCAACCGCGGTGCGGTCTGCGGGATCAGCTATCTGAGAAACATATGTGTAGAACTGCATCTTTGCATGATTCTCCGCGCTTGACATATACTGGCTCGATATTGCGAGTGAATATCTGCTGCGCGCGCAAACTGCAGTCGACGGATAAGGCAGGATATCATTCCAGAGCTTATACGCCGCCTTTGCAAAGGTCAAGTCGTATGCGTCGATGCCGTTTCCGACTCCGGTCTTGGCGGGAATGACCTTTTCGGGGCGCGAGTAGATATCAAAGCATCCGCTCGCCTTTGACGCCTCGGTCGAGAGGTCGATATATGCGCGGATAGAATCCGCATTCTCCGCACCGTAGTAATAAGCGATCGCCTTATTCATGATGTCGGAATAGCGGCTCTCGCTCATTCCGGGATCCTTCAGCAATGCGTCCGCAAGGTAGCAGCGCAGATCGACGAACTCGAGGTCGGCCATCTTGGTATCAAACTGCATATAGACGTTCTTTACCCCCTGAGCCTTATAGTATGCGGCATTTTCGCGCATAACGAAGAGGTTCGGGAAGGTACTCGGGAAGTAGAAATAATCGGAGGTGAAATCTACGACCGATACGCTGCCGCACAGCTTCTTCCATGCGGCAAGATTCTCAGCGAACGCGCGGTTGACGGGGCACGAGCTGTCGCCTATCGAATGCGCCGAGCAGAGCTTACGGTCGCAGATGATAACATCGACATTCGAGCCGAGACTCGACACCGGCGCCTTGAAGGTCCTGTTCATCGCAAGAATCGTAATGCGTTTGTCGGGATTCTCCTGAGCCGCGCGACGGATCAGGCGGAAGTAAGCGCCCATCTCGGTTCCCTCCTCGCGTGCGGCTGCCTGACATGCATCGCAATTGCAGACATCAAGGAGAGTGTTGTATATTATCTTACCCCTCGGGACACGTCTCGAGATGATACTCTTTATGTTCTCCTCCTTGGAGTAGCAATACATCTGATTTCTCATGGTATCATATGCATTGTGTGAGAACATCGAATCATAGTCGATATCGCCGTACCGATGCTCGGCGAAGGTACCGCTCTCATCTATCGTTACCAGAGGCGTTTTTGTCTTATCGGTTCCCTTTTCAATAACATTTATATTCTTAGGTACTCCGATATTCTTAACGTCGGTCGGCATGACGGAATCGTTCCATACATCATAGCCGAGATAGTTCTTTATAAAGTACTCCACGCCGTTCCACGTACCCTCGCCGGTCTTGCCGGTAATAATGATACGCTCGTCGGACACTGTGATAATGAAGCCGTCGTCCTGCAGCTCGGAACGGTCGACGGTAATTTTACCGCGCTTTTCCTGATCACTGTTACTGCCTACGATTATCTCTTTTTTTCGAGAGGACATATACTTGTACGTCAGCGTTACACTTGCGCCGCCGCACATGTTGGACATTGTATCCTGAAGCGCTATCGCAGCCTCATAATCCTTAGTCGGACCGTCCTCTGCCGTGGCCAGGGCGGTTGAGATCGAGTATTTTACCGACCCGTTCGATACGAGCTGAAAGCCGGACATATCACCGACCGTAGTCGCACCGGCAACGCTGCCGGAAAATACGGAGACAGAGCCTATGGTTATTATCGCTCCGAGAAGAAGCGAAGCTATTCTGTGCTTTCTCATTTTACTGCCTCCTTACCGTCTGCCGACATTTGCCGCATCGCAGGGAACAAGCCCGGGCAGTGCCATATAGATAGGTGCATCGCTCTTGATTCTGTAATCACCGTTATCGAAATCGACAAATCCGAGATCGGACAGTCTCGATGTGGTGTAGTTGTCTCTTATATCGACCAGCCGTTTCGCGTTCGGCTGAATGTCAAAAGATCTCGTAGATGGGTAGAGTACGTTCTGACGGAGGTTTGCGCCGCCGAAGCTCTTTCCGATATATCTCGACTGATAGTCGACGACGTTTGAGCTCTCGATAACAGCAGTGAGCGGATAGATCATAGCCCACTCCTCGCTGCCGTAAGCCTCTTTAGAGAGAAGATCTTTCCACAGCGGTCCTCCCGGGAACTGCGTCTGCGTGGTTGCCCATCCGGCATTGGCCTGATTCTTTACCTTGTAATATACACGATCGTCGTATCCGATACTGCCGTCTACGATGATATTGTTAGTCAAAGTATTATCTCTGCCGCCGCCGAAGGCAAGCGCATTGCCGCTGATATTGATAAACAAATTCGAATCAACGGTTTTCTGCGAACCGCCATCATCACTGTAATAGCCGTTCGGTGAACCGAGACTCTGAACTCTGCCCATAACCTCAGCCTTGTAGATGTTCTTAACATCCTTGACAATATTGTTGCGGAATATTGTGGTCGAACCCCACCCGCCGTCGTATATCGCGCCTGCATCATTCGCATTTTGGCACACATCATGGATGTAGTTGTACTCCATGACCATGGCCGAAGCGGTATAATTGATGGCATTATGCGGCGCATTGTATATCTCGTTATGCGTTACGGTACATCCGTAGCCGTCCGCACCGATACCTGCATTATACACTGTATCGACAAGCGCATAATCATGGACCGAGTTATTGTCTATGATATTGCCGGAGTGCTGCATGGTCGCGATGTCGCCGCCGCCGAGGCATATACCTGTCTTGCCGAGCTGCGTGACCTCATTGTTATACACAACAAGGTTATTGCCCTTTCCGTTGATGCCGGCACCGCGGAAGCAGCGTACCGTACAGTTGCGGACAGCACAGTTATTGCCCTCGATCTCGATACCGTTGCCGAGACCGCCCTCTACGGTGATACCGTCAAGAGTGATGCCGTCGCCGGAGATCTTGATAAGCGCATCCCTGCATATCGGCACGAGTATGCGCGTAGTCGCGGCGTCGGAGGTCGGATAGAGATAGAGGATACCGGTAGACTTATCTATGTGATACTCACCGGGAACGTCCATCTCGTCGAGAACGTCGGAGAAATAATAGGTTCCGTTTTCGCCCGGGGGGTTGGTGTCGGTCATGTAAACCCTGCCGCTCTCTACCTTTTGAATAACGCCGTGGTCGGTAGACCAGTCGATCTGAAAGCCGCCCTCGACCTTTACGCCCTCTGCGTTTTTCCACGACGAGACAATACCGTCCTTATCCGCGAAATAATACAAACCGCCGGAGCTTCCTGTATCTTTGAAGTTGACCATAAGTCCGCAACTCGCAAACTTATTGGGGTATCTCGCCTCGATACCGCGAGCGCCGTCCTCGTATATCGCGAAGGCGTCATTTGTATAATCATAGCCCTCTGCCGCAAGATCGTAGGTAACGACAGCTGCTTTGGCTGCGGCATCCTTAATGGCTTCCTTTGCAAGGTCGTCAGCACCGCCGAGCTTGGAGTTGTCAAGCACCGCGCCGCCGATAATTCTTACCTTCGTTCCGGCAGCAGCGACATAGCGCACGGCTCTGCCGACGAGCTTCTCCGAGGAGAGGACGAGCGTGGAGGTCTGATAGTAATCACCGCCGAGGAAGATAAGATTAATATCATAGTCCTCGGGAATATCTCCCTTTTCGCACGCCTGTTCGATCGCATGCTGTGCCTCTGCAATAGTCCCGTAGGGCATTGCCGCCGTTCCGTCTCCGTCCGTCGCGCCGGCCTTTACATAAAATACAGCGGTATTAGCGAGCGGGAAGAGCTCTACATCCTGACCGGAGATAAACTTCATCAGGCGAACGATATCTCTCGAGTCTACCGCGCCATCACCGTTAGTGTCGCACGTTGCGTGATCATACTCCGCATTGATGCCCGCAATGATCTTCATCAGGCGCACAACGTCCCTAACGTCTACCGTCCCGTCATTGTTTATATCACCGGGAGTAAGAGCAAAGCTCGAGATACCCGTCAGCGAAGCGGCAACGGTCACAGCCGCCATTGCTGCTGAAATTGTTCTGCTGAATTTGCTTTTGTTATTTTTCATTTAGTATACACCAGTGGCATTACATGCCGTTATTTGTCGACCGTGCAGACGGGCTTTGTGCCCGACTGCAGCAGCCGATGCCGAAAAAATTGCGAAATCAATATCCGACGGTCCGGCAGCGCCGGAGCGCCTCTTGCCTTATCGGAGCTCGCTCAGTCGGAGACAAGCCGTCCGACAAGCGTTGTATCCCACGCCCTAAAGGAAGGGATCTGCTCGTAGAGATTCGAATCCTCGCGTACGCTGTAATTTCCTCCGTCGTAATCGACGAAAACATCGCTCTTCAGATAACTGAGACTCGTTGTGATATTTTCACGGAACGAGCCGAGTCTGACGGGATTGTTTTGAAAATTGTATCTGCGGTCGCCGTAGCTTATCACATCCGGGCGGCCGATAACATCCTCATTGCTTACCGTAGCAAGGATATTGTTATTAACCTTGAGCGTTCCGAATGCCTGAGGAACAAAGTTATCGTTTATATCCATTACATTCGAGGTCTTCATCAACATGACCCACGCGTTTCTGTACGCCCATGTCTTTGTTCCGTATGCGGGAGTATGGTTAACATATCCCCACTCGGGACTGTGCCACGGGACAAGGCTCTTCCAGTTGCCATCGGGATACGCACTCACCTGCATTATACCTGCGTTCGCACCGGTTCCCGGATAATATCCGCGTTGATCGTAGGCAAAGCCGGCATCAATAACTATATTATTCGTTATCGTATTATCTCTGCCTCCGCCCATCGCGATGCCGTCACCGTCGATAAACATAATAAGATTCGATGTGAACACCTTACCGGAGCCGCCGTCATCGCAATAGAAGCCGTTCGGTCTGTAATAGGTACTCATGTAGTTGTGTATATCTTTTATAATATTATAGCGAAATACACCGCCGTTACAGCTGAAGCCTCCGAGATAGATTGCTCCCGCATCTCCCGATTCATAGCAGACATCGTGGATATAATTGTACTCGAATATCATATCCTTGGCGGCGTCGGTCAATGCACAGTGCGGTCCGGTATGCATCTCGTTATGAGCTATATAAAAACCGATGCCGGTTGTGTTGAGTGCCCCGTTATATACACGCTTTGTCTCTCCGAAGTCGTGGATAAGGTTATTCGTAATCCTTGAATCCGAAGGAATAAGCAGGAGCTCGTCTCCGCCGCCGACATTTATTCCCGTGGCGCCGATATGATATATATCGTTGTTATCTATGACATTGCGGTAGCCGTCGACCTTAATGCCTGCCTCGGAGAACCGCACAATGCAGTTCTTTACGATATTATCCGACGCGGCAATACGCAGTGCGCAGCTTCCCGAGCCCTCAAGGATGATGCCGTCGAATTCGACACCGTCCGCTTCCGAGATAACAATGCTGTCCGAGCACAGAACAAAGCCCATATTCATTTCCGTGTATCCGTCGGGGGCATAGAAGTAGAGCGTCTTGCTGTCGGAATCGGCATAATACTCTCCGACAGCGTCAAGCTCCTCGAGAACATGATTGTAATAGTATCGTCCCGGAATCTTGGGCCACGAGCCTGTGTTAAGCGTTACAATATTCTTCTCACGGTCATACGAAGCGATGGTTCCCTCAGAGGTTGACCAATCGATCTCGAAGTTACCCAAAACTTCTACCCCTACTACCGAATCCGGATCCCACGTGGAAACGATATTTTCGGTATCGTAATAGGTCTTGCCGTTCGGGGCATCGTCGTTTGCGCTGCCCCGCATGCCGAGAATATATCCGCTGTTAGGGTATCTCGCCTTAAGACCGCGCTCGGTTCCGAAGAAAAACGCCTGGCCGATATAGTCGGCTCTAACATCGGAAAGATCGTAGGTCAGGACTGCGCCCCTTGCCTCCTCGCTCTTGATGCGCGCGACAAGCGGATCGCCGTCGCGGGGAGCGGTAAAGCGCGAGGGGTCAAGCAGCTCAAGACCGCTGATTATCGGTGTTTCACCATCATATGCACGGTAGGTAACATCTCCGTCCTCAGCCGAAAGCCGAAAGGTTTCAGATCTGGCATATGAGCCTCCGCGAAGTATTACCGTCGCATGCTGTCCATCCGCCCTTGATGCTCGGATAGTATCACGAGCCTTTTCAAGGGTGGCAAACGGCGCCTGCTCCGTTCCGGCGGCATCATCCGAGCCGCTCGGCGAAACATAATATATAAGCTCCTCACCGTCGGCTGCCCCGTTATCGGCAGCCGAAGCCGCAAAGGAAAATACGGAAACGGCAGTCAGTGCCGAAAGTACCAGACATAATACATTTTTGATTTTCATTATATCTCCGATCAATTGCCGTGTAAACCGTGTGACCGTTCCGATAGAAAACAGCCGACAGGACACAATGTGCCGGGTGTTTCATTTTTATACGGAGTTCCGCCGCTCCGGCAAATCCTGCCGAAAAACCGCGCATCCCCGCGATATTTATCAGATCAAAACATATTGGAATTTGACGATGATCGAAATCAAGCCTCAGGCATACCGATCAGTCAGCATCGGCAGCGGCGACCTCATAGCGTCCGAATTGTGAGAAGTCATACGCCTTGAAGCCCGGAATAGCCTGATATATGATAGAATCCTCAGATACGGTAAAGTCGCCGTTTGCGGGGTCAACGAACCCGAGCTCTTCTATCGAGTTAAAGCTGATATTCTCGCGCATTACGGCAAATTTCTCAACATTGAGCGGACAGACTATGGTGTTGGTGCCCGGCGTCATCACATTATTGCGCACTACCGTGCAAGCGGTAGCATACGAAACAAAGCGGTCGTTGCGGTCCTGAACCGTAGTCGTCTTATAGAAGTGCGTACGCGGATAATGATATGCCCATTCCTCGGTGCCGAATGCCGGCTCGGAGAATATGTTATCCCAGAGAATATCACGTGTAGGCGGAATACCGTTGATAAGCGTAACAAAGTACGCGCACCAATCGTCGTAGTAGGTTCTTCCGTCATACTGGAAGGAATGCGTAAGAGAGTCGGGTCCCTTGAGTATTACATTATCGGTCACGATATTGTCCTTACCGCCGCCGATAAGTATCGAGAGCCCGCTTATGTTGTAGAAGAGATTGGAGCGGCATACCTTACCGCTGCCGCCGTCGTCGGCATAAAAGCCCGCAGGCGCGGCAAAGCCGTATTCGTTATATATATCCCTCATGTAGTTGTTTTGATAGACGATATTCTGATTGCTCCACCATGCGATATACACAGCGCCGCAGTCACCGCCCTCGCGACAAACATTATGGATATAGTTATACTCGATATTAAGGTCGCGCGCATTACCCGATATGGCGTAATGAGGCGAATTATATATCTCGTTGTGCGTCAGCGTAAATCCTATGCCGTCGAACTTGCACGCGCCCTCGTATACCGTGACGACTTCTCCGAAATCGTGAATAATATTATTCTCGACAGTCGAGTCGGACGGTATGAGAAGCGAGCGATCACCGCCGAGCATACGTATTCCGGTCTTACCGATAGCCGAGACTTCATTATTGTATACGACATTTCGATAGCCGTCCGTTTCGATGCCGTCAGCCTCAGAGCAGCCGATGCGCGAATTTTCGATCCTGCAATCGGATGCCTTGACACTGATGACCTTCTTGGTCGCGCCGTATACGTAAAGTCCGTCAAGAGTTATTCCGTCTCCGCTCACGCTGATAACGGTACCGAGTCTGCCCGTGACCATCAGCTCGCGCTCGGAAAGCTCGGCAATCGGATAGTAATAAAGTATTCCGGTATCATCCATATAATACTCGCCGGGTACGTCTATCTCGTCAAATACATTGGTAAAGAAATATCTTCCGCCGTCGCGGTATTCCTTATTTCCGCTCGGAATGGTAACGGTGATCCTGCCGGAGTCGGCATCATAACCGTCAAGTCGTGCATTCGTTTGGATCCAGTCGATCTGGAAGTGACCGCCGAGCTTGATCCCCGCAGTCGAGCTCCATGTAGAAACGATCTCATCCGCAGCCATTGTAAAGGAAACGGGAGACTCGCTCACCGACTCGGCTCCGCTGATAATGAGCGGAGGATTATCGCTGTCCCAGATATTCGGATATCTCGCAACAGTGCAGCTCTCGCCGCCGCAGTAAAGCCGTTTTACTTTCGACGGGTCTATACCGTCTGCGCGAAGATCGTATGCAACGACCGCCCCTCTTGCCGTCTCGTTCTTTATTCTTGCCACAGCCTCGGGCTCCGGCTTATAGAACTTGTCGGCGGAGAGCGTTGTTCCTCCGCAGATGATCGGCTGCTCGCCGTCCTTCGCACGATAGGCCACCTCGGTCTCGGCATTGCCGCCGTTTGTAAGCTCTATCGTACTCTCGGGCTGATATACTCCGCCGCCGAGATATACGGTAATATCGGACACATGCGCGCCGCCGGATATAATGTCTCCGACCGCCTTGTCTGCCGCACCGAGCGTACGATAGGGCTTTGCCTCACTTCCGTCGCCATCGTCGGATCCGTTCGGAGATACGTATATTATCTTCTCTCCGGGTAAATCCCACTCTCCGATGTCCTCGAGTGCGAGTATCGGCAGTGATGTAAAAAGCATGGTCGCGCCGAGCAGCGCCGTCGCCGCTCTTCGGAGATATTTTATCTGCCTCATTTCAATTACCTATATGTTACAAATTCCGTTTTCTGCGAAAGAATCGAGCGCATCGGGACTGCACGGGCAGAGTTATGCTCTGCCCGCAGTCCGACAGTCTATCAATCACAGCCTGCATTCCGGCATCTGTCGGTCGAGAAAGGCATCCCGCGGTCAGAATACCGCTGATCGGCATCCGAAAAGTGACGCCGATATTAAAATTACAAATTACTTATTGGAACCGAGAATACGGTTAAGTACCCACGATCTGTCACGCATCTCGACAACAGACATCATCCACTCCTGATACTGAGTCTTTGCATGCGAAACAGGCGAGGACTGATAACGGGAGGAGAGCATGCGCGCGAGGTAAGATTCATTGCGTGCAAGTGTCTCGTTGTAAGGATGTACGGACTCCCAGAGCGCATATGCCTTCTTCGGGAATACGGTATCGTAGCTTACAACGCCGTCGACAACTTCCTCCATCGGGAGAACGTCGTTCGGCTCGGAATAGATATTGAAGCAGTAGTAGCCGTCATGAGCAAGCTCATCTGCGAGATCAATGTACTGGCGGAGCGCCTCGGCATTCTCTGCGCCGTAGTAGTAAGCAAGACCGGAGTTGATATGCTCGCTGTACTCCTCTGCACTCATAGACGGATTCTCAAGCAGTACTCTTGCGAGGTAGAGACGGAGGTCTGCAAACTCGAGGCAAGCCTGAGTCGTGTCTATCTGGAGATAAACACCGTAGAAGCCGTTAGCCTTGTACCATGCGAGGTTCTCCCTCATAGTATAGAGGTTCGGGAAGGTGATCGGGAAGTAGTAGTAGTCTGAGGTGAAGTCGAGAACACTGATCATTCCGCATACCGACTTCCAAGACTCAACGACCTTTGTAAACTCTGAGTTTACCGGGCACTTAGCGTCGCCGAGAGAATGTGCCGAGCAGAGCTTGGGGTTATAGATAAGAACCTCAACATTGTCTCCGAGCGAGGTCTTGGGAGGATTATAGGTGTGGTTTGCAGCGAGGATACGCAGCTTTGTATCGCCGAGATCTGATGCGATCTTACGAACGAGCTTGTAGAATGCGCCCATCTCGGTGCCCTCTTCCTCTGCCGCCTTCTTGCAGTCCGTGCAATCGCAGAAGTAACAGGACTCGATGGAGTTGAAGATCAGCTGACCCCTATTCTTAGCCTTCTTAAATATCGTATTGTAACTAGCCTTGGTCTTCAATATCTTCGTGTAGCATGTCGGAGAGCTCTTTTCGGTATATGCATTATGACGTGTCAGGTCGTTATATCCGATATTACCGTACTCGGAAACGTCGAAGCCGTCCTTGTTTGAGGTCTCCTTGAGTGCGGGAACCTTGGTCTCGTCGGTATACATATAGTCGTTTATGCTGACGCTGATGCCCTTTGTCGCCTTAGGCGTTGTCATAGTCACAGCGGGATCGTAATGGAGGTATTCCTTTACGAAGTAGTAAACAGCATTCCAAATACCGTCAGCGGTATCGTAATCCTGATAGGGATTCTCATCGGTTCTCGGGTTGAGTGCGGCGGAAAGAACGATGTTATTTCCGTATGCCTTGACCGAGAAGCTGTCACCGACATACTGAGTATAGTCTATGCCGTAAAGCTCGTCACGGGAGGTAGAACCGATTACGATTACCTTATCATCGGTGCTCGGGTTCTTGGCAGGATTCTTCAGATCGTTGACCAGCCTTATGCCGCAGCCGGTCATGTCCTTAATTGTATCCTGAAGTGCGACCGCAGCCTCGTACTCGTGGGTCGCCTGAGCAAAGTCGCGGATGGTGGTTCCGCTTACCTGGTTAGCGGCGCCCTGACATACGATGGTGTAGTCGGACTTTCTCTTTGCATTGACAAGAACAAGTCCCTCGCTTATATCGAACTTATCGGAGATATCCTCTGCCGCAGGCACGGGAGTTACGGGTGTATACTCCTCGCCGGCGGGATTCTCGGTCTCGCCGAGAGTTTCGAATTTAAGGGTCTCGACCTCATAACCGGCGATATACTTCATCAGGCGCACGAGGTCCTGAGTGTTGACATCACCATCGCCGTTAAGATCGGGATGGAATGTAACAACATCCGCTCCCGCCATGTGCTTCATCAGACGCACGATATCCGCAGTATCGGCATCTCCGCCGCTACCGTTGACATCGCCCCACTTGTAGCGTTCACGGGCAGCACCCGTTGCGACCGTAAGTGCGCATACAGTCGCCATTGCTGCTGCAATGAAGGAAGCAAGCTTGATTGATTTTTTCATTTTTGTGCCATACCTTTCGTTTTTGTGTATTTTCGGGCTCGGGAGCCGCGATATGCTCCCTTGCCTTATCGTTTCGTTTTGTCTGCCTTGCAGACGGGGGTATGTTCCTTACACAGATTATCTTACACCGCAAAGGGTAAAGTCGCAAGCATCAAATCCCGGAAGTTCATACAAAACTCGGGAATCGGGGCGCAGACGGTAGTCTCCGCCCTCGTAATCGACAAATCCGATATCGTCGATCGAGAAGAAATGCAGATTGTCGCGGAAGTTCGCAAGGCGGATGGTATCCGGCTGAACATCGTTGCGGCGGAGCACCGGCGAGTTTGCAACGGTTACATTACTGCGGACCGTCGCATGACCGAGCGCGTAGGGAACGAAGCGGCTCTGATAGTCGCGGACGTTCGTCGCCTTGATATATGTTGTTCTCGGATAGCGGATTGCCCACTCCTTGGAGCCGTATGCGGGATGAAGAATAAGGTTATTCCAGAGTCCCGCGGTCGGATAGATCGCATTGTGCATCTCCCACTGATCGTAGTAGAGACGCTCATCGTAGGCAAGGCGGGTGTTTATCATGATATTGTCGGTAATGATATTGTCTCTGCCGCCGCCCATCGCAAAAGCGTTGCCGTCGATGTCGATGAAGAGGTTTGCTCTCGCGATCTTTCCTGCGCCGCCGTCGTCGTTGTAGAAGCCGTTCGGTGCACCTGTCTTATATATATTAACGATATGCTTTATGAGGTTGTGGCAGAAGCACACATCGTTTGCCGACCAGCCACCGAGATATACGGCGCCTGCGTCGTTAGCCTCGTAGCAAACATCGTGAATATAATTGTACTCTATTACAAGGTCACCGCTGAGCATTGACATTGCAAGGTGCGGTGCATTGTAAAACTCGTTGTGCAGGCAGGTGATTCCCCTGCCGCGGAAGAAGATTCCGCCGTTGTATACGCGGAAGATCTCGCCGAAATCATGGAAAACATTATCCGATATCTCGGACTCGGACGGAAGCATCTTTTCCTGATCGCCGCCGCCCATGTCGATACCCTCGCCGCCGATATTGTATATCTCGTTGTGTGAGAAGAGCGCCTTGTATCCGTCAAAGAGGATTCCCGACTTACGGCAGCGGCGGATGGTGCAGCCGCGCACGATGTCGCCCGTTCCCTCGATCCTGACGAGGCTGTCTTTTGCGGTCTCGATGGTGAAGTCCTCGAGAGTGACATAGTCTGATGTTACCTTGACGACGAACTCAGGGCACTGCGTTACAATGACCTCGGTCTCGGTGATATCCTGCTCGGGGTAAAAGTAGAGGATGCCGCGCTTTGCGTCGACATAGTACTCACCCGGGATATCGAGCTCGTCAAGGATGTTGGAGAAGTAGTATCTTCCGCCCTTGCGCGCCTCGCCGTTGCAGTGGATGGACACGCGGTGCTTCTCAGGGTCGCGACCCGTGAGATAGCCGCTCGTGGATGCCCAGTCGATGTAGAAGTTTCCGTCTATCTTGACACCCTCTACGCTCTCCCAGGTCTCGACGATATTATCGGGATCGGTGAACTCGTAATCCCACTGTCTGACCTTGCCCGTGCCCTCCTGCGAGCCGCACGGATTGCCCTCTGCGTCGACCTCGGTACCCGTGACCTCATCCATGAAGGAGTAAGCCGTGTTGGGATAGCGTGCAAGTATTGCGCGGTTTCCGTTCCAGTAGACCTGGAGACCGTCGTCTATCTTTATTCCGTCGGCGAGCAGGTCGTATGCGACGATGCGTTCTGCCGCCTCGGGATACTTCTTTGCAATGCAGGCGACATCCGCAGCATCCGGGCGATAGAAGCGCTCGGTCTTGAGCGTTCTGCCTCCGCTTATGACAACCTTTTCGCCGTCGCAAGCCCTGTACGTCATGGGTGCGCCCTCGCGCCCGGCATCACGCTCATCGAGCACGAAGGTCTCGGCAAAGTCATACTCGCCGCCGTGAACGAGTACGGTCACGGCATCGCCCGCACAGACAGTACCTGCGGCACGAAGAGTGCGGATAGTATCTCTCGCCTCGATAAAGGAGCCGAAGGGTCTATCCTTACTCCCGTCTCCGCCGACAAAGCCCGCGGATATGTAGAAAATCTTTTCCATTGTGTTCTCCTTTCGGCATGCCACGCATACCGGCGACGGCTCCACCGCCGCTGATGATTATATTTCTGCCGCCGAACAGCGGCTCGATATCGTAAAAAGTATATCTGCCGAGCGTCGTCCGCAGCTCAGCGGTCAAGCACGGTAAGATCCGCACCCTCATCGGCTATCTCGGTCTTTACGTTGTCGTATTTCGCCCCGCGGATAACGACGCTTACGCCGCTGCCGAGCTCGGTGCCGTATTCGCTGTTGCGGCTGAGGTTATCCTCGAATACGATTCCGCGATAGCTGAAGCTGCCGTCCTCGTACTTACGGCGAGGCAGCGCCACATAGGTCGTATCGTCCTCCGCAACATTGCCGCGAATGATGACCGAGACCGAGGTGTCGTGCGTAGTTCCGCCGAGTACGCCTATCGTACTGCTGTTAGAGTAGAACGCGCGCCCGCGATAGACGCGGTTGTTCAGTATCTGACCGAACAGCTCGCCGGCGCTCTGCCATGTATCGCCGCAGCCGGAAAGATCCTCCATCAGTATACCGCCGTTGTCGCAGAGTTCGTTTCCGTCCACGACATTCGAGTAGGTGCCGCCCCAGTAGTAGATACCTCTGCCGAGCGCTCCGACCTCGTTTTCGACTATATATGTATTCTCAAACTTTTTGAAATCCGAGAGGCAAACAACACTTGTTTCATCAAGCTCGCAGTCGGGCTCGTATGCCATAGTGACCGAATCCTCGTCGTTCGACACTATCGGAATGCGCGTACCGATACCGGTACCTCCGGTAATGTAGATGCAGCCGCGTCCGAACACGCCGGGTATGAATTTTCCATCCTTCATAAGTCCCCATGCGTTGCCGTACTGCTTGTAAACGCCGTCCATGTCAAAGGTGATCCGGCGCCCGTCAAAGCTCTTTGTCGGCGCAAGCATGTGATTGCTCCAAATATGGAAGCAGAAGCCCTCGGAGTCGCAGTGCCAGTACAGCGGCTTTATCACATTGTGAGCCATGTAGTAGTTGGCGTGCTCCTCCATTATCCAAAAGATAGCGCGGCTGGTCTTTGACTGAATGCTGAACTCGTTACCCTCGAGAATGATGTTTCGGCACTGTCTGCGCCAGCTGTTATCGGGATTATACGACGTTGAGAAGAAGGACATGCAGCCCGCCATATCTCCGCCGACCATTATATTGTTGCGAATAAGGCAGTTCTGCGCGCCCATGATGCACAGGCAGTCTCCGCCGCCCTCTATCACATTATTCTCTACCGTTATATTTGTGCCCTTAATAGCAATCGCGGTCCATACATTGACTATCGCGCCGTAGTTTGTCACCGGCTGTGCACCTCTGCGGGCGTTTTCGTATTCGCTCGTAAAGAACGGCTCGGTACGGTCTGCCTTACGGTGCTCTATATATGTGGGAGATTGATAGATGTGGCAGTTGCGGATGACGACATTGTTCGCATCCTTCGTCTGATCAAGCAGATTTTCGTAGCAGGGAGTATGGTTGAACTTGTCATCGCCGAGCTTTGCGCGGCAGCCCTCGTTGACCGGCGCTCCGATAACAACGGGAGAATAGACGCTCATGATATTGAGATTCTCTATCTCAAAGTCGCCCTCACCGACGATAAATACGTTTATCGCGGAGCCCTGCTTCCAATCGCCCCAGCCGTCTATCGGTCCCATGCCGAGCGGAAGCTCGAGCCATACGCGGTTCGGATCCTCGCCCGCAAGTCGAACGCCGCGCGGGATAAAGATAGGTCCGTAGAAGTGGTAGCGTCCGTTCGGTACAAATACCGTACCGCCGCCGTTCGCGCCCGCAGCATCAAGCGCGCGCTGAAAGCCGGGAGCACTGTCGGGCAGATTTTCGTAGGTTATATCGCGAGCATAGTCAAACGATCGCTGAATGATACCGACCGCGCCGTACTCGACTACATTAAACAGCTTATCCTTTTTCTTTGCACACTCAAAATAGCCTGCGGGATGTACCTCGGTCTCGAGCTCTGCAATCGCACCGCTCGACTCGTTCATGACATAGAGTGTGCACACGCCCTCTGCGGCAAGCGCCGGGACGGCTGCCCGTATCTCGTAGCAGGAAGCCTCCGTAACGGCAAGCTCATGCACCGTGCCCGCGCTGTCGCGCAGGAATACCGACACACCGTGCCCCTCGGAGAGCATTCTCCCGTATCCGTGAACGCCGGCCTCGCAGACCCCCACCTCGGAAAAGCGGTCCGGTGCGGCAAAGCACTGACCGAAGATGCGGATACCCTCGCCCGCGCAGACCGAATCATTCTGAAGCCAGGAAATGACCGGAATATTAAAGAGGTAAGGTACGCTGACCTCGCCGTCCCGCTCTGCGGTAACGCTCCATCCGGAGAAATCTCCGTCCGGCGTTATGACGGTAGCGACATGTCCGTCAGAGACCTTTACCGTTTCGACTGTAACGCCGTTTTCGTCGGTACCGAAAAGTGCGGAGCCGGATACTCCGGACTTTATCGCCTCAAGCACCGAGTCCCGGTCGGAATGCAGCCGACGGAAGGTAAAGCTCGCTCCGTCAAGGCTGTCGCCGGTTATAACAGCGAGTTTGCCCGCCGGAATGGCATTTGAAATATGCCGTATTATAATCCTTGTTTTCTTCATATTCGCATTATTTTTCACCGTGAAAAGTTCCTCCGAGTGCAGAAGTATGATCACCGCGAAATAACGGTAACGCTGAACCAAATAAGCACATGGGAGGAATTTTCTTCCACGACGCAAATTCGCATAGGTACAATTACACACGATAATTCTTCATATAGTACTTTACCACCAAACGTCATCAAATACTTGTGTTTTTATAGCCGAAAAATATAACTATTTTCAGGTGCAAACGATTACCGAGCACATTCGAGTTTTTTTTACATTATGCGCAAAAAAATCGGCATTTCCAATAGCTTGTTTTGCTTGACATTCGTCCGAAAAGTGTTAGAATATTAAAACCAAGGCATTGTATCGGTTCCGAATGTTATGTTCGAATCACCCAAAGCAACGTCGAAAGTAGGTGCCGAAAATCGACGCTGAGGAGCAATGCCGAAATGCATCCGGTGAGTCTGCCGATACAGGGATATCGCGGCGCGTTATTCGCGCCGCGGCGATCTGACACAAAGGGTATTGCGCCGCAGAGCCGCGCACATCGTTCCGCCGCTTATTTTATTATACGCTTATTACAATAGTAGATGTGTAAGCTACAAAACATCCCCGCCCGTCCGAGCCATTGCGCAATGCCGCGCACGAATCGCTCACGCGTGGCGGAGCAAACGGAGAATTATGCTGTTTTCAAGTCTGTTTTTCATATACGGCTTTCTTCCGCCGCTGCTGATACTTTTCTATGCCGTACCGCGTACCGGCTTCCGCCGTGCGCTTCTGATAATCGCCTCACTGCTCTTCTACGCATGGGGCGAGCCGATATACGTTCTGCTGATGATAGGCACCGTCCTTGCCGACTGGCTGCTCGGCAGACTGATAGGCGAGCAGGGAGGAAAGAGCGACCGCGCCCGCAGGGTGCTGTGTGTGCTCACTGTGCTGATAAATATCGCCCTGCTCGGCGTTTTCAAGTATACCGATTTTATCATAGGCACCGTCAATTCCGTATTCGGATGCTCGCTGCCGCTGCCTGGCATACGTCTGCCGATAGGCATCAGCTTTTTCATATTTCAGGCGCTGTCGTATATAATCGACGTCTATCGCGGAATGTATCCGCCGCAGCGCTCGTTTTCGAGGCTGCTGCTCTACATATCCTTTTTTCCGCAGCTCATCGCAGGGCCTATCGTCCGCTACGGAGATATTGCGCCCGCTCTCGACGAGATAAAGCCGGATACGCACGATGTGTTTCGCAGTGTATGCCGCTTTGCGCGCGGTCTCGGCAAAAAAGTGCTGATCTCCAACTACTGCGCCGCTGCGGTAGCTGCGCTCGACGCGCTGACCGGCGCTCCGGCGCTCACCACCGTATGGGCGCGTGCGCTGCTCTTTACGTTGCAGATATACTTTGATTTTTCGGGTTACAGCGATATGGCGATAGGACTCGGGCGGATGCTCGGCTTTGACTTTCCCGAGAACTTCAACTACCCGTTTGTCTCCGCAAGCGCGACCGAATTTTGGAGACGTTGGCACATCTCGCTCTCCTCGTGGTTCCGAGATTATCTGTTCTATCCTGTTCTGCGCAGCAGAGCAATGAACTCCCTCTCACGCAGTCTGCGTGCGCACGGGCACAAAAAAGCGGCTCGCGCCGCCATCACCGTGACGGCGCTGCTGTGCGTATGGTCGGCGACCGGTCTGTGGCACGGCGCAAGCTGGAACTATGTCCTATGGGGACTTTACTACTTTGTTCTGCTGACGCTCGAGATGTTTATTCAGCCGCACCTGAAAAAGCATCTGCCGCGAGCGGTCTCCGGCATTCTCGCGCATATTTATTTTGCGCTGATCACCGTATTCGGAATGGCGATATTCAGCAGCGAGAGCAATGTTTTCGCATCGCTCGGTCGGCTGCTCGGCATCGGTGTCTGCGGCTTTTCAAATGTATTTACCGAGGCTGTGCTGCGCGAATATCTCTATCTTATAATCGCGGCGCTGCTGCTGTCATTGCCGATGATTCCGGCGCTGCGCAGGCTGATATACCGCCGCTTCGGCACGCCGCCCGTATGGCTCAGAGCCGCTGCCGGCACGCTGTTCGTAATAGTGACCGTGGCGGCATCGAGCGCCTGCCTTGTCGGCAATACGTATAATCCGTTTCTGTATTTCAGGTTCTGATGATGAAGAAAAGAATTAAGAGAAGTAATGTGCAGCCCGTCCGGTACCGCGAAGATAAGCCGCTCGGACCGATAAGCAACATAAATTACGAGGCGTTTGTCGAGGATGATGACAACGACGCCGCTGCCGACACCCCCTCCGACGCCTGCGCCGAGACCTCTGATCCTGCCGCCGACATAGCCGCAGCCGCCGACGGGGAGACCCGGGAATAACACCGCGGCGCACGGCATCACTCCCCCCTCCCGGTCCATGCGGAACCACGCCTCTCTATCCTGAATCCCAAAGACAATATTAAAACCATTTCATGGCGAGAATTAAAATAAGCAAAGTAGCAAGAGACCTCAATGTGGCGCTTCCCACAGTGGTGGAATTCCTGCGAGGTAAAAACATCACTGTAGACGACAACCCCAATGCACGCATAGAGCAGGAGGTCGCCGATCTGTTGGTAAAAGAATTCAAGAGCGACAAAGACCTCAAAAGCAAGTCGCAGGAGTTTACCAACACCCGCGGTGTGAAGACCAAGCCATCCACTTCACGGACACCGGAGGAGATCAAGGTCGAGACACAGATCAACCGACCGAAAATTCTGGGCAAGATTGAACTTGACCGTCACGGGAACCCCGTAAGACCGCAGCCCGCAACGCAGGAACCTGAAAAAGCTCCCGCTCCTCCCGCCATGACCAAACCGGAAGAGAAGCCGGCACCCGCAGCCGAAGCTCCCGCACAGCGCGAAGAGCATGCCGCACCGGCGCCGGCTGCCGAAACTTCCGCACCCGCACCCGCACCTGTAGCTCCCAAAGCGGAGACGAAACCTGCTGAACCGGCGGAAGAGAAGCCCATTAAGGCAGACGCGCCCAAAGCAACCGCCCCGGCGGCAACAAAGGAGGCAGCCCCCGAAAAACCGCAGGCGCCTGCCGCACAGCGCGAGACACCGAAAGCCCCCGCACAGAAACCGGAGACTCCCAAGCCTGTCGCTGAAGCAGCTCCGGCACCTGAAGCGGAAACAAAAGAAAAAGAGGAGGAGATCTTCACTCTCGGACTTCCGCAGGACCGTCCGACCATCAACGTGATCGGCAAGATCGACCTCTCCACCATAAACCAGAGCACGCGCCCCAAGAAGAAGAGCAAGGAGGAACGCCGCAACGAGCGTATCGCCAAAGCCAACGGAGGCAATGCCGGAAACGGAGAGGGGGACCGCAAGAAACGCAAGCGTATCGGCGGCAAGGAGAAGATAGATATCGAGAAGAGCGCCAACCAGCAGCAGGGTGGCGGCAACGGCAATGGCGGCGGACGCGGTGGCGAACGCCGTGAGCGCGGAAACAACAAGGAGCGCAACCGCCGCAACAACACCCCTGTGCACACCGAGGTAAACGAGGAGGATGTACAGAAACAGGTAAAAGAGGTGCTCGCCCGCCTCACCGCCAAAGGACAGAAACGCGGTGTGAAATGGCGCAAGGAGAAACGCGAGGCCAACGCCGAACGTGAGCGCGAACTGGCCGAACAGGAAGCGGCAGAAAGCAAGATCCTGAAGCTCACCGAGTTCGTGACCGCCAACGACCTGGCGTCAATGATGGATGTGCCCATCAACAAGGTTATCGGCACATGCATGAACCTCGGCGTGATGGTATCGATCAACCAACGCCTTGATGCCGAGACCATCAACATCGTGGCTGAGGAGTTCGGCTTCAAGACCGAATTTGTATCGGCCGAAGTGGTCGAGGCCATCCAGCAGGAGGAGGACAGCGAGGAAGATCTCCTTTCGCGTCCGCCGATCGTGACCGTGATGGGCCACGTGGACCACGGCAAGACATCGCTCCTTGACTATATCCGCAAAGCCAACGTGATAGCCGGAGAAGCCGGCGGCATCACACAGCATATAGGCGCCTACAACGTGAAACTCGCCGACGGACGCCACATCACATTTCTCGACACCCCCGGCCACGAGGCATTTACCGCCATGCGTGCCCGCGGTGCGAAGGTCACCGACCTCTGCATCATCATCGTCGCCGCCGACGACGACGTGATGCCCCAGACGGTGGAGGCCATAAACCACGCGAGCGCGGCAGGTGTGCCCATCGTGTTCGCCATCAACAAGATAGACAAGCCGGCTGCCAACCCCGACAAGATCAAGGAACAGCTCGCCGCCATGAACTATCTGGTGGAGGAATGGGGCGGCAAATACCAGTCGCAGGATATCTCGGCGAAGAAAGGTGTCGGAGTAGAGGAACTGCTCGAGAAAGTGCTGCTCGAAGCCGAGATGCTCGACCTCAAGGCAAACCCGAACCGCAATGCCACCGGCTCCATCATAGAATCGTCGCTCGACAAGGGACGCGGCTACGTGGCGACAGTGCTCGTGCAGAACGGTACTCTCCGCCAGGGCGACATCATCCTCGCAGGGACGCACTACGGCAAGATCAAGGCTATGTTCAACGAGCGTAACCAACGCATCAAGGAGGCAGGCCCCGCCGAACCGACCCTGATACTCGGCCTGGACGGCGCCCCCACCGCCGGCGACACATTCAACGTGCTCGACTCCGAACAGGAGGCACGCGAGATCGCCAACAAGCGCCAGCAGCTGCAGCGCGAGCTCGGCATGCGCACCTCAAAGCGCCTCACCCTCGACGATATCGCGCGCCGTCAGGCTCTCGGATCGTTCCAGGAGCTCAACATCATCGTCAAAGGCGACGTGGACGGCTCCATCGAGGCACTCAGCGACTCGCTCATCAAGCTCTCCACACCGGAGGTACAGGTCAATGTGCTCCACAAGGCTGTGGGAGAGATCTCCGAGAGCGACGTGACCCTGGCCGCCGCATCCGACGCCATCATCATCGGCTTCCAGGTGCGCCCGTCGCAGGCGGCACGCCGCGAGGCAGAGCGCGAAGGTGTGGAGATACGTCTCTACTCTGTGATCTACCAGGCCATAGAGGAGGTGAAAGACGCCATGGCCGGCATGCTCGCACCGGAAGTGCGCGAGGAGATCACCGGTACCGCCGAAGTGCTCGAGACATACAAGATCTCGAAAGTCGGCACCATCGCCGGCGCCCTTGTGCGTGAAGGCAAGATCAAGCGCAGCAACAAAGTGCGCCTCATCCGCGAAGGTATCGTGCGCTATACAGGCGAGCTCGGTTCGCTCAAACGCTTCAAGGACGATGCCAAGGAGGTGGTCGCAGGTCTCGAGTGCGGTCTCTCCATCCAGGGCTACAATGATATCCAGACCGGCGACATCATCGAGGGATTCGAGGAGATCGAGGTATCCCGCACACTCTGATCCAGACAGACATTCACATACCGCTACAGTCAATTGGCGACAGCGCATGTAAACATAGGATCCAATCTCGGCGACAGCCGCTCGCTCATAGAGCGCGCTGTGGCCGGGATTTCTTTTTTACCGCATGTGGTATCGGTACGGCGGTCCGGTTACATGGAAAGCGAGCCGTGGGGATATGAGAGCACACACCGCTTTCTAAACGTAGGACTGGAACTAACCGTGAGCTGCGGGGCTGAGGAACTGTTCGGCGATCTGATGGAAATACAGGGCAATATCTGCGCCGACAGCCACCGCAATGCCGCGGGAGGATATGCCGACCGCATGATCGACATTGACCTTATCTACTATGAGGGCCTTGTTTTAGATACCCCCTCCCTTACACTCCCCCATCCGCGCATGCATCTGCGCGATTTCGTGCTGCAACCAGTAGCGGAACTTGCCCCCGCATGGCGGCATCCCCGGCTCCATCTTACCGCCGGCGAAATGCTTGCAGCCCTGAAAGATAAGTAGAACGGCTCATGGACGCGATATTTCTGCCGAGAGCATGCGATGGCCGAAACGGCAGTAGATGCACTTGCTTTTTTCGCAATACTCCCGGCGCAGTTCTATGCAGGCCTGTGATGTGAATGCATCGCGGCATTCAAGTCCGGCCTCGCCGAAAAGCCTTACGATTGAATTGTTTTCCGGAGCGAGATGCTGCAGAAGCTCCACCGATTTTTCCATGCCGCTGAAATCCTGGAGTGTCATCTGACGCGCATGCAGCAGCGGCACTGCCACATTTATAAGAAGCGTATCGACAGAATCGCGGCTGAGGGCTGCGGCACGGCTTCCCGGCGCACTATCGCGGAATGTGAAGCCCAGAAGCCCTGCAGCTCCACAGTGAAGAGCTTGCGCAACTGTTCCACGGAATTGCAGTCGCAGATTTTCCCGACAAGATAAAAACCCCTGTGGATCATCTCGGCCAACAGGGCGATGCGGCGGTGAGGGAAGTTATGGGGGCGCGTGCGTGCCATTTTCCATGCAAGCGATGGGGGCCTGACCTGGAATTTATGGGCCATGAACAGATATTCCTGTCTGAGACGGGTGGTGTATGGGTCTTCTCCCGGCTCCTGCCCGGGGATAAGCCCTGCCTGTCCGAACAGAAGCGCCTCCACTGTAAGCAGTTCATCGGCATGCTTGTTGAGAAACTGCAGCGGCATGCTTTTGGCAAGTATCTCGAAAGGCTCGCTGTTGAGGCCGAAACCGAGTCCACGCGCAAGCGTTATAAACGCGGCTCCCTCCCAGTATCCGGCCGTCTCCTTTACAAGCGACAGTATCCTCTCGCTCTTGCGGTAGAGCCGCTCCATAGCCAGGGCCGTGATCCAGTCGGTGCGGTAAATGGCCGGTATAGCCGCGAGCGTATCGCGGCAAGGAAGTCCGCGGACGGCATCGCGCAGCAGGGAGTTGCATCTTTGCGCGGCCTGCGGGGTGCATCTGAGCACGGTCTGCGGTATTACAGAACCGTCGTGGCGACGGACTACCGCATCATTTTCCTGCACCACATGAAGAATAACCGAGTCATATGCAGGGTCAGAATCATGATGGTGACGGTACCAGTCAGACGCTTTCACATGGATCTCGATATTGCCGGCCCATGTCTGTCCGTCGATACAGACAGTAGCATTGAAAAAATCGGGACCCGCATCGGGATTGAGCCTGCCCTGGTTGATGACAACCAGTCGCCGCCCGTCGACAGTGGTCATTCCGGGACGCACACCGAAACCATGCTGCCAGACAAATTGCATCAGCTTTTCCATGATATTATGATATATGCATACCGGCCAGAGGACAAAAGCACCGCCGCTTGATGTAGCCAAACTCTCCCGGTCAGATTCTATACATGTATCAAAATTAATGAAAAAATTGGAATTTACCATGTCGGAAGGCCACGGAAGGAATTATTTATAAAAACAACACGAAAAACAACAGCGTTCACAACGTCTTGTCTGCTCTTTTTCTTTAATTTTGCAATCAATAAGACGGATGCGCCTGACAGCTTTGCTGTAATACAGCAGACTAACATGCGATTTTTTGCAGTATATTATTTTTACATGTGTCGGAGCGGTTATATGCGTCTTTTACGCACATACATCTGATATTATTCCTTTAAAACCTCATAACATTACCGTCTGATTGCGCTGTCACAGCTGATTTGCCGATCTGACAACGTATAAATTAACCGCCAAAACCAAAAGAAACCGACATGTTGCCCTGCCCTCATCAAATTTTGATTTCATATGTGTCCACAGCCATACTGGTCACATTGGCAGTAGTCCTGGCGGGGTTGCCGACACCCCGTTCACGCCGGTGGCTGAGGTGGTCGATTTC
>ERZ838577.1436-NODE-1436-length-32101-cov-7.165918_pt1 | contig 32101 bp, 29 predicted proteins | sample MGYA00519682_ERZ838577 | MGnify/ENA primary metagenome ERZ838577 (study PRJEB31850, sample SAMEA3708838) | human gut metagenome | biome: human gut; feature: human-associated habitat; material: faeces | place: China | collected 2014 ...
AGCACAAGTTTCTCTGTTTTCAAGAATATTTTGAACGTTTGAACGGCGGCTGCAACTTGCAGCCGCCGCTTCGGTTTCACGCTTCAGATCGCGTTGCGGATGGTGTTTCCGATCGCGTCTGCCGCACTCTGTTTCATACCCGGCGTCGAGTGGACATAGGTGCTGAGGGTGAATCCTGCGCTGAAATGTCCCAGCGTTTCTGAAAGCGTCCGCACGTCCACGCCGCTTTTCAGCGATAACGTCGCGAATGTGTGCCGCATGTCATGAAAACGCACATGCTCCGCGCCAATCTCCTTGATGATCCTGTCGTGAAGTCTGCGGAAGCCGTCTGGGTCCCACGTCTCTCCCGTGCGCGGAGATGGGAACAAATACGGATTTGCCGGATGTCTTTCATGTTCCTCAACAAGAAGTTTCACCGTGTCTTCCGGCAATAGGACTGTGCGGATGGAATTCGGTGTTTTTGGTGTGCTGATGACCAGCTTTCCGTCCTGCCGCGCAACGCTTTTGTTGATCGAGAGTGTACGGTTTTGAACATCCAAATCCTTCCACCGTAAAGCCAGCAGTTCTCCGCGGCGCAAGCCTGTGGTCAGCTCCAGATACATCGGCGCGAGAATGCCATGCTCTTTCGCTGCGCTCAGATATGGGCCGATCAACGCTTCCGGCAGGATGTTCATCTCTTTGTGTGTATTCTTTGGGATTTTACACTTCTTCGCAGGATTCGCCAGGATCAGCTTTTCTTCCACTGCATACTCCAACGCCTTATTCAGCACCACATGAACGCATTGCACCATGCGGGGACTCAGACCGTGTTCTTTCAGCTCCGGCTGGTTTTTCTTCTGCACGCGCCCGTTTTTGAGCAGCTCGTTGTAAAACTGTTGGATTTGCAGCATCGTCAGCTTTTCCAGTTTGACGCTTCCAAGTTTCGGAATGATGTGATGATCGATGGCATTGTGGTAAAACTCTTTGGTCGAATATCGCACCTGCGGCTCGACATAAACGGAGTACCAGAGCTTTAACCATTGTTCTAGCGTATAGCTGCCAGCCTTTACTGGATCGAGCTTCTTGCTGTCCTCGATGGCGTTACGCAGCTTGTCCTTGACCTCTGCCTGTGTTCTGCCAAGCACGTTTTTCGTAATGGCTTTTCCGTTTGCATCGTATCCAGCGGTGTATCGGCCTTCCCACCGACCATCTTTGCGTTTGCGGATATTCCCTTCGCCGTTGGCTCGTCGTTTCGACATCGTGTTTACCTCCTTCTCATTTTATCAGCACACACGATTACCACAAGCACAGCCGAATAGCAAGTCCAATTTCCCGTTAGGCGCATTTTTGCTCCTCACACTGCCGATCCAGCCAATCGAGGAATTTCTCGCGTGAAACGACAATCCGTTTGCCAATCTGAAATGCGGGGAAACGGCTGTCATGGGCGAGTTTGTACGCTCCGGCTCTGGAGATGCCGAGGACGGTGGCAACATCCGCTATGTTCATCATCAGGGGCAATTCTTCCAGCGAGTGATACTGTTTCTGGTTCATTTGGCTTCCTTTCTCCCATGCTGGGAATCGAAATTGGTTTTTGAATGGCCGAAAAGAATCACCCAAGTAAAATTTATTGTTCTGTTTTCTTCACGCCGCCACGGTGGGCGGGCGTGGCGTTTGTGTGGCGCAGACCTGCACGGATACGCGGTCGGCCCATAAAACCGCACACATCGGCACAACGCGCCCCACGCCGCGGAGCAAACGGCTGCGCCGATGTGCGTTTCCGACTTGTGCCATAGTTCAACCGTCAACTTTCCGCCCGCAGGGGGCATATTGGGGTCAGGGTTCGCCCTGCAAGCTGCGTTTTGGTACCAAAACGCGATGCTTGCGCTTTTCTTGCGCAGCAAGAAAAGCCGAAAACGCAGCCTGAGTCTCCTGCCGCCGTTTCGTACACCGCATAAAATCTAGGTTTTCTGCACTTTGGATTCTGTAGTCGCTACAATAGTCGCTATGCAAGTTTGAAATTCGAATTTCTGCCCTGTGTAGTCGCTAGTATAGTCGCTATGGTTTTCTTACGCCGTATTTGCAGCTCGCGCCCCGGCGATGGGGAACAGCGCGGACAGAGCTTGGCAGCTCTCACAGCTCGTGGAAGGGGTCTTGACTGCTTTCAACCCCAGCCACGGCAGCCTGTCTTACGTGCAGGCCGGACATTGTGTGTCCAAGCAGGTTGGGCGGCATGATGCAGCCTGCCAAGGCTGCCCACGGCGCGTTTCTCGCTTGCCGGAAGCTCACCGTCTCCGGGTCTTCGCGCGCGCCGTGCGTGTTTCCCAACCTGTGGTGTTGTCCGCGTTGCTGGTTATTCAGTTGTTTGGGATTGTGATCCCACCCCCCGAATTTTCCTAAAGAGCACCAAAAGGAGCGCTGCGGCCATTTTCGGTCGCAGCGCTCCTTCATTACTCTTTCATGGTGCGCTTCGGAATATTCTGTTGTCAGCAGGATTTCCCACCGCAGTTCAATGATAACACTAGAACAAGCGTTTGTCAGTAACGCACCCGAGCAACTTTTTCCGAGATGAGTTCGAATGAACCAGCTCTTTTCGAGAGGTTACACGATCAAAAGGAAACTATCTCTGCACTCTGCCTGTCCCATCGCCGCCCATGAGCTTTTCCACGTCAGAAACGCCGACACGGTTAAAGTCACCGATGACACTGTGCTTGAGGCAGCTGGCCGCGACCGCAAACTCGAGCGCCTGCTTTTTATCCTCATAATGGTTCAGGCCGTAGATCAGGCCGCCCGCAAAGCTGTCGCCGCCGCCAACGCGGTCGATAATGTCCCGAATTTCGTACTTTTTGGACACATAGAAGTCCTTGCCGTCGTTCAGGCACGCCGCCCAGCCGTTCCAGTCGGCGCTGTGGCTCTCGCGCAGCGTGATCGCGATACACTTCATGTTCGGATACGCCTCGAGGACCTTATTGCCGAGCGCACGATACTTTTCGCGGTCCAGCTCGCCGGATTCAACATTGACATCGACCGTAATTTCCAGCGACTTCTGCACGTCTTCTTCGTTGGCGATTGCCACATCGACGTACTTGGCAAGCTCGCGCATGACCTCGCTGGCCTTCTTGCCGTACTTCCAGAGGTTCTTGCGGTAGTTGAGGTCGCAGGAGACGGTGATGCTCCGCTTCTTTGCCTCTTTCACAGACTCTAAGCTGAGCTCCATCGCAGATTCTGAAATGGCCGGGGTGATGCCTGTGATGTGGAACCAGTCCACGCCTTCAAAGGCCTTGTCCCAGTCGATATCGCCGGGCTTTGCCAGCGCGATGGAGGAATACGCACGGTCATAGACGACCTTGCTCGGCAGCTGGTTTGCGCCGCCCTCCAAGTAATAGATACCCATACGACCCTCGCCGCGGACGATTTTCTTTGTGTCCACGCCAAAGTAGCGCAGCTCGCGGATGCAGGCGTCTGCAATGTCGTTTTTCGGCAGAACGGTCAGAAATTCTGCGTCCATTCCATAATTTGTAAGGCTCACTGTCACGTTGGCTTCGCCGCCGCCGAAGGTAGCCTCGAGCATCGGGCTCTGGAAGAAGCGCTCGTGTCCCGGCGCTTTCAGGCGGAGCATAATTTCACCAAATGTCAGAACTTTCATCTTCGCCCCTCCTTACTTTTGCAGCAGATGCACGGCAAAGCCGCCGAACTCATCTTTGAGGTATGCAACTGTCATACGGCCGTTTTTGTACTTTGCCGAGCTTTCGTCATATGCAAAGCCCTTCTTTACAAGCTCTGCCACCGCCAGCTCCACAGAGTTGGTGCGGATTGCAATATGACCGTTTTTACCCTTGAACATGGTCTTCATGACCACGATGCCGCTCGAAGCAAACATCGAAGAGCTGCCGTCTTTGACCGGCAGGTCAAACGCTTCGTTCAGCTTCTCGCAGACCGCGGACGCTGCTGCGGCATCTTCGCAGTTGACGCCGACGTGCGCTACCTCGAACCCCAGCGCAGCGGCTCTTGCTTCCTTGCAGAGCTTTGTGATCTTCTCAAAATTACCGGCTGCGACGTCTGCCTTCGGGCAGACCCAACTGCCGCCGACCGCATGAATAAAGGGCGCAGCGATGAACTCGCCGATGTTCTGCCCGTTGACGCCGCCGGTCGGAATGAACTTGATCCCGCCGAACGGACCCGAGAGCGCCTTCATGGCAGATAGACCACCGTAAACGCCAGCCGGGAAGAACTTTACGACCTTGAGTCCCAGCTTCATCGCCGCCATGATTTCCGTCGGCGTCACGCAGCCGGGCGTCACGGCAACGCCGTTCTCCACGCACCAGCGGACGACCTCCTCGTCAAAGCCCGGCGAGACGATAAATTTGGCGCCGCACTCGACAGCCTTTTTGCACTGCTCGAGCGTGATGACCGTTCCCGCACCGACGAGCATGTCGGGGCAGCTTTCCGCGACTGCCTTGATCGAGTCCGCCGCAGCCGCCGTACGGAACGTGATCTCCATCACGTCCACGCCGCCGGCCAGCAGAGCGTTTGCGGTCGGAACAGCGTCTTTCGCGTCGTCCAGCACCACGACCGGCACGATTGCCGCAGATTGAAGCTTTTTAATAATTTGATTCATGATTTTGCCTTTCTTCCAAGATATTTCATAAACTTAGAAAGCAATTACACTAAAACTTAATTGTATCCGGATCTCGCGCAACACTACCTGCCTGAATCGAAGCAATTGCCGAAACATCCTCATCAGAGAGCTTAAAATCAAAAACATTGATATTTTCGCGAATTCTTGAAGCGTTAATAGATTTAGGAAGTGGAATGAACCCCATTTGCAAGCTCCAACGAATACAGATCTGTGCAATACTGTGATTATACTTTTCAGCAAAATATCGCATTTCCTCCAACTGCAGAATTCGTCCTGTTCCCAGCGGACTATATGCCTCCATTACCATGCCGTGTTCTTGGCAATAAGAGCAAATACTTGTCTGCGTCAATCCAGGTGAAAGGCTAATTTGATTCACCATTGGCGCAACATTTGCAGTTTTTGCAAGTGCTTCAAAATGATGTTGGCGGAAGTTGCTAACGCCAATTGCTTTAATCTGACCCGATTCGTAGAGTTCTTCCATCGCCTTCCATGTAGCAGCATTCATCTCTTCCCAGTTGTTTCGGCAGGAAATTGGATTTGGCCAATGGATCAGATATAAATCAAGATAGTCCGTCTTTAGCGCCTTCAGTGATTCTGCAAATGCGCGTTTCGTCTGTTCATAGCCATGATCCGGATTATTCAGTTTGCTGGTTAAGAATATTTCATCGCGATGTACACCACTCGTTTGAATACCTTCTCCGACCCCTTCCTCATTTCCATAGGCTGAAGCTGCATCGATATGGCGATAACCAGCCTCCAGCGCGGCACGGACAGACACCGCTGCAACTTCACCAGCAGGTGTTTGCCACGTGCCATATCCGATACATGGAATGTTAACTCCATTTACAAGATGAATCGGTGTATTCTGATTTAAGAATTCCATATCCGCTCTCCTTCGCAATCGTTCAATAGTAAAGCCAAATTATTTAATGTCTGTTGGTTGCATTACAACAGCCTTGTCAGGCTTCTTTTCCAAGATATGCATTGCGGACAACATCCGATTTAAGTAGCGCCTTTGCATCGTCGCTCATCACAATGGTGCCCGTTTCGAGCACGTACCCACGGTCTGAGATTCTCAACGCCATTCTCGCATTTTGCTCAACCAGCAAGACGGTAACTCCCAAATCTCTGATTCTTTGAATCATGTTGAAAATATCAGCAATGATCAAAGGTGCCAAACCCAAGGATGGTTCGTCCAAAAGCAGCAGCTGCGGCTTTGCCATCATCGCACGACCAACGGCGAGCATCTGCTGCTCTCCACCGGAAAGTGTTGAGCCGAACTGATTCCGGCGAGATTTCAAAACAGGAAACATGTCAAAAACGCGTTCAATTTCTTCCTGATTTTCCTTGTCACTGTTTAAATATCCCCCCATCATCAGATTATCATATACATTGAGGGCAGGAAAAATCAAACGTCCTTCCGGTACAAGTACGATCTTCTCTTTCACGATTTTTTTCGTGTCTATTTTGGCGATATCACTCCCATGATAAAAAATATTTCCGCTTTTGATTGGTACAATTCCCATAATTGCGTTCATCAAGGTGGATTTTCCCGCACCATTTGAGCCAACGAGAATAATAATTTCACCTTTCTTTACATCCAGATTTACACCTTTCAATGCCTGAATGCTGCCATAGTTTACAACAAGGTCTTTGATGCTGAGCAAGAATTCATTCATCGTCATCCACATCCTTTCCCAAGTAGGCTTCAATGACCACCGGGTCGTTACTTACGACTTCCGGTGTACCATCTGCAATTTGCTCTCCATGGTTCAGCACATAAATCCGGTCGCAAATTTTCATAACAAATTTCATATCATGCTCAATCAGCATGATGGTATATCCCGCTTGTTTTAATTTTGCTACAATCTCCGGCAATTCGGCGGTTTCATTTTCATTCATACCGGCAGCCGGCTCATCAAGCAGCAATACTTTTGGTTCTGTTGCCAGTGCCCGAGCAATCTCCAATCTGCGCTGAGCACCATAAGGGAGACTGTCTGGGTATTCATACCGCATTTCAGCCAGTCCCATCATTTCAAGCAGCTCAACCGCCCGTTTCTCGCACGCAGCATCTTCTTTCTTTTTTGACGCCGTGTTGAATAGGATTTGCACCAGAGAAGACTTCGTCCGCACGTGCATGCCGAGCATTACATTTTCAAGAATCGTCATCCGCTTAAACAAACGAATATTCTGGAACGTGCGCGCAAAACCATGCTCTGCAATCAAATATGGTTTACATCCAGTGATATCTTCGCTGGAGAGAAAAACACTTCCCTGTGTCGGCTTATAAATTCCGGTAATTACATTGAATAACGTGGTTTTTCCTGCGCCATTTGGTCCAATGATGCCGACGATTTCTCCCGAATAGACATCGATATTAATATTCTGGAGCGCCACAAGTCCGCCAAATCTCTGCATAACCTGTTGCACACGTAATACTGCCTCAGCCATTTTTCTCCCTCCGTTCTGTCTGCTCGTGCTTTTTTAGCAGCCAGCTTTCTTTTAACTGTCTGAAGTTGTATTTTCCCATCAATCCACTTGGCATAAACAGTACAACAACCACCATAATCACGCCGTAGATCAGCATGCGATACTCGGATAGTCCGCGCAGCAGTTCAGGCAGCAACGTAAGTACAATTGCACCAAGGAATGTTCCCGGAAGGCTTCCTAAACCGCCTAAAATAACCATTACGCAAATATTCTGAGATGCCGTACTGGTAAAATAGGTCGAGTCAATATAGGAAATATAGTGCGCAAAAAATGCTCCAGCCAATCCTGCAATCATTGACGAGATTACAAAGGTAACAATCTTATATCGGACAATATTGACACCCATCGCCTCCGCGGCAGAGTCATCATCACGAATTGCCAAAATAGCCAGACCGTATCTGGAATTCACCAAGCGGTAAATCAATAATGTAACCAAAACACAGATGGTCAGAATTATGTAGTAATAGGAACGCGTCGTTGCAAACTTTATGCCGAAAAACATAAACTTAGGGATTGCTTTGATACCCATAGGTCCGCCCGTCAAAGAAACCCAGTTGAGCATGACCATACGTACAATTTCGCAAAAGCCAAGCGTAACAATCGTCAAATAGTACCCCTTTAATTTCAAGACAGGCGTACCCAACAAAAAGCCGAATAGACCGGAAAGCAAAATAGCCGCCAAAAATGTAACTGTGCAGTCCATGCCAAAGCGTGTAGACAAAATAGCCGAGGTATATGCACCAATGCCAAAAAACGCAGCATGTCCAAACGACATTTGACCCATATAGCCCATTATCAGATTCATGCCCAGTGCCAACACAACATAGACCAGCGAGAGTGTCGCCATCCTGATTACGTACTGAGTGGGCTGAAGCAGAGGAAATACAACAGCAGCCGCCAGCAGCACCAAGAGAATTACCTTCTGGTGCAATGCAATTTTTGTAAAGATTTTTCGAATCATCGCAATGCCCCCTACATTTTCTCAATTGTTGTTTTTCCAAGAATACCTGTTGGCTTAATCAGCAATACCATAATCAGTATCACAAACGCAATAGCATCACGATAACCGGAGCTGATATAAGAGGCACCAAGGGCTTCCGCCAGACCAACAATCAAACCTCCAATCATTGCACCGGGCAACGATCCCACACCGCCAAGCACTGCCGCAGAAAAAGTTTTCATGCCAACGCTTGCACCAAGCGTTGTATCAATTGCACCGTAGTATGTGCCAACTAACGACCCCGCAAGAGAAGCCAAGACACCGCTCATAATAAATGTCGCAGAAATGACAAATTTCGTATCAATGCCCATCAGCTTTGCTGCTACAATATTTTGAGATACCGCCTGCATTGCTTTACCAAATTTTGTTTTATAAACCAACAGTGAAAATGCAAGCATGATAACTACGCAAATCGCAAAAATCAAAACCTGTGTTGAATTGATAACTAAACTTCCAACCTTAAGTTTTCCAAAATTCAAGAAGTTTGGAAATGCCTTTGTCTCCGTTCCGATGAAAATCTGAATCACGTTGTCAATGACAGTTGCAATGCCCAACGTTGTAATAAGTCCAGACATCTTCGGTGCGTTATCTTTTCTTAGTTTCCGTAGACCAATCACGTCAACGGAGTATGCCATAATGCCCACAAGCAGTAAACTGGCAACAATACTGATAATAATATTGCGCTTCAGCGCACCATAAAACAGAAGCGTAATATACGCGCCAGCCATATATAACGAGCCATTTGCGAAGTTGATGATCTTTAATACGCCAAAAACAAGCGAATATCCAATGGCAACCAGCGCGTATGTACTTCCGATGGCAATGCCATTGATAACTTGCTGCAGGAACATAGTTTTCACCCCTTTTAAACAGGCGGCGCAGGGACATCCTGCCTCTGCGCCGCCAAATTGTTAGAACTTATAAATTCTCCGCACGTTTTTATACATGATGTTTTCAGCCATTTCTCTGGCAAATGTTGCAGAAATGTAGTTTTTGTCCATGAGCTCTTGCAAAATATTGGAGAAGTAGCTGCGGAACATCTTTGCGCCCCACCAGATTCCGTCCGGAACCAGTCCGCCGTCCGTGCCATACATCAACTTTGTTGTCGGTGCCAGTTCCAGCAGCTCTTTGATTTTCGTTTCTCCGGCATATCCGGCATACGGAACCATTGAGGAAACATCGCCATAAACATTTTCGTAATGGTTCATCAGGAATCCGAGCTCTTCGCAGAACGGATAGCCCGCATGAATCAAAATGAGTTTTGTGTCTTTATAGGCATTGATGACTTCATACATATTGAGCGGATTGCACTTGCCTAAATCACAAAGTGGACTGTCACCGAACGCCGTGTGTACCTGCATCGGGATATCAAGCTCCTGGCAGATTTCACAGGCTTTGCAGAAGCAATAGTCGCGGATAATTTTTTCATCTGCTCTGCTTGTCCGATCGCACAAATACCGATAATAACCCTCACGGACTTCTTTTTCCGGCAGGACCTTGACTTCAAGCCCTGTTGTATATGCAATGATTGACTTGAGCGCAATAAGATCCTTCTCTTTTATCATTGCGCGCACATTTGCCTCATACCTTCTGGCAAATTCGTCAAAATCAAGCAGTTCTTTCTGCTCCAGAATGTCATTTGCAACCCATTCGATTCGATCCAAGGACTTGACTATGTAATCTTTCATGTCCTCTTTGCTGGCTGCAATTTCTTCCGGACGCAATGCATTGGCATGATTTACAGGGAAACCAAAATCTACAAGAAAACCAATCAGGTTCGCATCCGTAAACATATCTTTGAAATACTGAATGCGGTCTTCTGCTACTCGCTTTTCACGATATGCGATCAATTCCTCCGTTGGCGTGTTCATGTCGAGTCCAAAATAACCACGCAGAGCGTTGCAGAACATCTGAAATACAATAGTAGAACGAACACTTTCTGTTTTCTGGGGCAGCAGACTCAGTGTAACAAGTCTCTCAAAATAGGATGGATTTCTGGATGCGGGAAATGGGTGACAATGATTATCAATCAGCGGTATTTCGTTCAAATCAATTTTCATAACGATCTCCTTGTCAAATGCAACGTAACTTCTCGGATTATTCTGATTTATTCGTACACAACACCAGTGGATTTCAGAATTACACCGTCCACTTGCACAAATTTTCCATCTTCAACTTTCACGATATAAATGTCACGCATCGGCGTGCCGACATCGCTCATCGTAATTGTACCGGAAACGCCCTGCCAATCCTTCAGCGTATAGATGTAGTCCTTAATTGCAGCACGGTCCGGTCCAAACTTTTCAACTGCTTCCAGCATAACCTTCAATGAATCGTAAGCCTGCGTAACATAGACATCAGGTTCTGTACCATTCTTCTCACGGCAGTATTCCGCCAATTCCAGATACTCAGGGTTTTCAGATTTCAAATTGAATGCGTTTTCCAAATAGATTCCATTTGCCAGATCGCCTACTGCATCCAGGAACTCCTGCTTCATAATCGTACTGCAGCTGACGATCGGAATGGTGTTGCCAAGGGTATCCAGCTGCTGTACCGCAAGAATTGCATCCGAGTACTGGCAGCACAGATAGATGCATTCCGGATTGGACTGCATGATTTTCGAAAGCATCGGGGTAAAGTCTTTTGTTGTTCCAGAAATATATGTTTCTGCTGCGGTTAATGTCGCGCCAAGTTCATCACAGCGCTGAACCGTCGCATCATACTGACTCAGTCCCCAGTCATCGTTGGAATACAGCATACCAATCTTGTTGTAACCAAGATACTGTACATATTCATCAACAATACGCAGCGGCTCATACGTTACGGGAAGCGTCATCGAGAAAATATAATCGCCCATTAGCGGAAGATCCTTATGGGAGCCATTCGGAGAAATCATCGGAATCCCAGCTTCTTCATAGACAGGCGCAGCCGCCATGGAACAACCGGAAGTCTGGCTTCCAACAACGCCAAGCAAGTCTTTATCTTCGACCAGCAAATTCGCAATATTCAACGTTTCTGTAGGATCCTGCTTATCATCGTAGACTTCAAGTTCTACCATCGCCCCATTGATACCGCCATTGGCGTTTGTTTTTTCGACAAGGTACTCGCATGCCATTTGATAAGCTAAGCCGTACTGCGCACCTGCTCCGGTTAAAGGACCCACAAGCGCAAACTTTAAAATTTCGCCATCGGTCGCAGCAGTCTCCGTTGTCGTACTTGTTTTGTCCGTGTTGTCTGGCTGCTTGTCATTTACAGCACACGCTGTAAACAGGCTGAGCAGCATCGCCAAGCAAAGTAAGCATGCAATTTTTTTCATTGTCTTTCCTCCGTTGTTGAAATTTTTGATTCCTTAATGCGGAATTGCATTCCACGTTTAAAGCATACACGTCTGTATTTATTTTGTCAAGAAGGTACATAGGGTTAAGATTGTCTAAATAATTTGTCATTTTTTTAGTAATTCTGCTTGAATTTATTTTCTTGACAACAACAATACAATTCAGTATACTTGTGTCAGATTCCTTGTGGCGGAATATGTTTCCGCATTGTGCGTATTTTTAAATACTATATATTATGAACGAAAGGTGTTTTTGCTATGGATATGTTTCTAAATGGAGCTTTCAAAAAAGCGTTCTCTGGAAAGGTCCTGCCCGTTTATAACCCGGCAACAGGTGCTCAGCTCGACACAGTTCCAGCTGCTGATCAGGCTGACGTAGATTTTGCCGTTTCCTGTGCGCGGGAAGGTCAGCGTCACTGGGCAGCAATGCCAATGTGGCAGCGAAAAACTGTTATTGATCGCTATTGCGAACTCATTGCGGAGCACACTGAAGAGCTTGCGCAGTTACTCTGTCTGGAATCTGCGAAACCGATTACACAGTCTCGTAATGAGGTTGGCGGGCTTATCTATAAGCTGCAGTCACCCGCTGAAGCGGCTAAGCATCTCAACGGGGACGTGATCCCTACCGGGACCGCTCCCGGAAACGAAACCACGATTCAGTTTACGGTTCGAGAGCCGCGCGGCGTTGAAGCTGCAATTATTCCATTCAACTTCCCCTTTGATCTTTTTGGTTTGAAGGTTGGTCCGGCTCTCATTATGGGCAACGCTGTTATTGTCAAGCCCTCGATGGACAATCCCCTAGGTCTTTTAAAACTCACAGCACTCTCAAAGGAAGCTGGTTTTCCGGATGGTGTTCTGCAGTGCGTCACCGGCTCAGGCAGCCAAATCGGCCCCATGCTCGCCAACCACCCTGGTATCGACCTGTACAGCTTCACCGGCAGCACTCCCGTTGGTATGAGCAGCATGGCGCTTGCCGCCAAAACACTCAAGCCTTGCCTGCTGGAACTCGGTGGAAACGATGCTTTCATTGTCCTGGAGGATGCAGATTTAGATTTGGCAGTCTCCGAAGCTGTCGAGGGTCGAATGCTGTTCTCCGGTCAGGTTTGCTGTGCCAGCAAGCGCTTCCTGATTCAAAACAGCGTACGTGATGCTTTCACTGAAAAACTTCTTACCGCTTTAAAGAAGATTCGGTGCGGTGATCCTATGGATTCTTCCGTTCAGGTTGGTCCTGTCATCAACGAGGATGCTGCCAAGAAGATAGAGTCTCAGGTACAGCGCATCGTTGAACAAGGCGGGGAAATTTTGATGGGTGGACATCGCAGCGGAACGTTCTATGAAATTACCGTGGTAGCCAACGTTCCTGCAACAGCAGATGTTGCAAAGGATGATGAAATCTTTGGGCCGGTCATTCCGATTATTGGTTTTGACACAGTGCAAGAAGCCATTCGCATTGCAAATCAGTCTGTATATGGTCTCAATAGCTGCGTTTTTTCCAAAAATGCCACTTCTGCAATGACCGTGGCCTATGCGATGCAGGCTGGAACCGCTGTGATCAATGGAACTGGTCTCTTCCGATCCAACGAAATGCCGTTTGGTGGTTACAAACATAGCGGTCTTGGCACAGAGGGCACACTGACTTCTCTGGAAGAATGCTCGCATCTCAAAACAATTGTTTTGAAAAATATTATTTCCCCGGTCGAATGATAAGGCAGCTCCGGACAAATGTTTCGAGCAAATCAGCTTTGACTTCACAACCATCGCGTGATAAAATTAAGGTAGTCAGAATTTATATGTTGGAGGGAAATCATGGCAGACGCTAATATCATTGTTGCGGTAGACCATGCAATTGATGTAATAGAATACTTATTTTCCGTAAAACAAGAAGCTAGTATCAGAGAAATCAGCGTGGCAACTGGTATGTCAAACAGTTCCGTTCATCGTCAATTGCTTACTTTGAAAGAGCGTGGCTATGTATATCAAAATCCCGAAACATTGAAGTATTGGCTCGGTATGCGTTTTTATGCGCTTGGCAACTTGGTAAAAAGCAACATGCCGTTGGTTAATCTTCTCTCTGCGGCTCTTGACGCGCTCGCAGAAAAATATGGTTTGACAACGTATCTGGTGCTTCCAGACTATTCTTCCGATCTATGTGCGCAGCAGGCAATTGTTTACAAAAAAAACTGCTGCCCTATGATGCTGCGAAACGAATCTTCAATTGGTACGATTCTACTTTCCCATGCTTCCGCAACCGGAAAGTGTATGTTAGCTTATTATCCAGAAACCCTCATTGAAAAATACCGCAAGCACCCGTTGGTCAAACTGACAGACAATACCATTACAGATTGGAGCACACTACTTGCTGAATGCGCGACCATACGTTCCAGAGGCTACGCACTTGATTCAGAAGAAGAATTGTTAGGTCGCACTTGCCTTGCAGTTCCGGTGCTGAACTCGCAAAACGAAATTATTGCATCCATCAGCCTTTCTGGGCAGACGAAAAGTATTTTTGAACATCCGGTAAATCAGCTAGTAGATGATTTGCTTTCAGTAGCCGCTATTGCAATGCGTCAAATGTGAATCTTGTCATTGTACATTTTTGAGTTTGTTTTACGGCTTGACCCAGTTTGTGACCCAAGTGTGCGCGGAAGCGTGTGGACACAGTGGACAAAGCCCTACGAAATCCCGTACTTTTCGCTGAATAAACGGACGGATAAGACACAAAAACGCTCAATATCACGAACCGATAGCAGCTGGCAGTCATGAGGTCAGCGGTTCGATCCCGCTTATCTCCACCAGAAAAGTCCTGAAATCTCATGATTTCAGGACTTTTTCTTTACTTTCCTCTGCAAAGAATCGACCGCATTTTTGCAGTCATGCGACCTGACCCAGATTTGACCCAAACGGGCGATGTACGTCGATGTACAAAACAGTACGAAATAGCACGAAAAGACCATTCCACAGCGCATAAGACGTACATAAAATCAGTATTTTTTCACAAGAAAAGGGCGCGCTGCCGTTTTGACAGCGCGCCCTCTATGCTTTGCGTCACACCACTTCCCGGCTGATCATTTGACCGATGGTGTCCGCAGCCTGCACGCGCATGCTGGGCGTGGAGTGGACGTAGGTGCTGAGCGTGAACCCCGCGCTGTAATGCCCGAGCATTTCCGAAAGCGTCCGCACGTCCACGCCGCTTTTCAACGATAACGTCGCGAATGTGTGACGCATGTCATGAAATCTCACATGTTCCGCACCGATCTCCTTGATGATCCTGTCGTGCAGCCTGCGGAATCCATCCGGATCCCACGTTTCACCTGTGCGTGGAGATGGGAACAAATACGGATTTGCCGGGTGTTTTTCATGCTCCTCTACAAGAAGCTTTACTGTATCTGTTGGGAGCAACACTGTTCGGATGGAATTTGGCGTTTTGGGCGTACTGATGACCAGTTTTCCGTCCTGCCGAGCAACACTTTTATTGATGGACAACGTGCGGTTCTGAACGTCCAAGTCCTCCCACCGTAGGGCCAACAATTCCCCGCGCCGCAAACCCGTCGTCAGCTCCAGATACATCGGCGCAAGAATCCCATGCTCTTTCGCTGCACTCAAATATGGACCGATCAACGCTTCCGGCAGGATGTTCATTTCCTTGCGAGTGTTTTTCGGGATTTTGCATTTCTTTGCCGGATTCACAAGAATCAGCTTCTCCTCCACCGCATATTCTAATGCCTTATTCAACACCACGTGTACGCATTGTACCATGCGGGGACTCAGACCGTGTTCTTTCAGCTCCGGCTGGTTTTTCTTCTGCACGCGACCGCTCTTGAGCAGCTCGTTGTAAAACTGTTGGATTTGCAGCATCGTCAACTTTTCCAGCTTCACACTGCCAAGCTTCGGAATGATGTGATGATCGATGGCGTTGTGGTAAAACTCTCTGGTCGAGTATCGCACCTGCGGCTCGACATAAATGGAATACCAGAGCTTTAACCATTGTTCTAGCGTATAGCTGCCAGCCTTCACAGGATCGAGTTTCTTGCTGCCCTCGATGGCGTTACGCAGCTTGTCCTTGACCTCTGCCTGTGTTCTGCCAAGCACATTTTTCGTGATCACCTTCCCGTTTGCATCGTATCCAGCGGTGTACCGGCCTTCCCACCGACCATCTTTGCGCTTGCGAATATTCCCTTCGCCGTTGGCGCGTCGTTTTGGCATCGTATTTACCTCCTTCGTTTTTGGTCAGCACACACGATTACCACAAGCACAGCCGAATAGCAAGTCCAATTTCCCGTTAGGCGCATTTTTGCTCCTCACACTGCCGATCCAGCCAATCGAGGAATTTCTCGCGTGAAACGACAATCCGTTTGCCAATCTGGAAAGCCGGAAAGTCTGCATTGTGAGCGAGTTTGTACGCTCCGGCTCTGGAAATACCAAGGACGGCGGCAACCTCCGTCATATTCATCATCAAAGGCAATTCTTCCAGCGAGTGATATTGTTTCTGGTTCATATGGCTTCCTTTCTCCCATTCTGGGAATCGAAATTGGTTTTTGAATGGCCGAAAAGAATCACCCAAGTAAAATTTATTGTTCTGTTTTCTTCACGCCGCCACGGTGGGCGGACGTGGCGTTTGCGTGGTACAGACCTGCACGGATGCGCGGGCAGCCTGCAAAACCGCACACGGCGGCACGATGCGCCCCACGCCGCGGAGCAAGCGGCTGCGCCGACGTGCGTTTCTGGCTTGTGCCGTAGTTCACCCGTCAACTCTCCGCCTGCAGGCGGCATTGGGGTCAGGGTTCTCCCTGCAAGTGCCGTTTTGATATCAAACGGCGATGCTTGCGCTTTTCTTGCGCAGCAAGAAAAGCCGAAAACGCAGCCTGAGTCTCCTGCCGCCGTTTCGTACACCGCATAAAATCTAGGTTTTCTGCACTTTGGATTCTGTAGTCGCTACAATAGTCGCTATGCAAGTTTGAAATTCGAATTTCTGCCCTGTGTAGTCGCTAGTATAGTCGCTATGGTTTTCTTACGCCGTATTTGCAGCTCGCGCCCCGGCGATGGGGAACAGCGCGGACAGAGCTTGGCAGCTCTCACAGCTCGTGGAAGAGGTCTCGACTGCTTTCAACCCCAGCCGCGGCTGCCTGTCTTGCGTCGAAACAAACTGCGTATCTTTCGCTTCCGTGCAAGCACGAAAGCTCAACCACTCCGTTTCTTTCTCCTTTCCCCACGAAGTAGGCTACTTCGTGGGGACCCCATTTATGGCCGGACATTGTGTGTCCAAGCAGGTTGGGCGGCATGATGCAGCCTGCCAGGGCTGCCCGCGGTGCGTTTCTCGCTCGCCGGAAGTTCGATGTCTCCGGGTCTTCGCGCGCGCCGTGCGCGTTTCCCAACCTGCGGTGTTATCCGCGTTGCTGGCTATTCAGTTGTTTGGGATTGTGATCCCACCCCCCATATTTCCCTAAAGAGCACCAAAAGGAGCGCTGCGGCCATTATTCGGTCGCAGCGCTCCTTCATTACGTTTCATGGTGCGCTTCGGAATATTCTGTTATCGGCAGGATTTCCTGCTATGTTTCACATGACAACACCAGAACAAACGTTTGTCAATGGTCCTTTGCAGAAAATTTTCTCTTACTGATACCGCTTCTGAATCGAATCGATTCTATCAGTAATTTATATATCTTTACCATATCTTTACTTAATATATCCGCAATATATCTTTATTTTATTGCGTTGGATTTTCCAACGTAGGATATCTCAAGACAGCACTTCCAACCGCAGAGCGTGTAGTAATCTCGTCCCCCATAGTTATTGCCCATACCGGGCGCAATGCAAAAGAACCGGAGCGCACAGGTTTCTGTGCACACCGGTCCTTCTGAGCCTTCTGCGTTTGCAGTTCTTCTATGCTTTGCAGCTTTCTGGTTGCGGCAATGTGGTATACATCGTATCCAAAATCAGTCGGTCTATCTCAACCAGGCCCTTTCTCGCCAGTTCTCCGACATTGGAAATCGTTTCTTCCGGTGTTTGCGCAACGATCCCATCTCCGCCGCAAAAATCATTTCCGCTCAACGCCATTTTCTGCGCTAAGATTCCCGAATAGACAGAACAAGCGATTTTTGCCGCGCAGCTCGGTTTTGCTCCGTCGCAGAGCACTCCCGAGATTGCCGCAACGGAATTTGCAAATGCGTGGCTGATCTGCGCCGCGCTTGCCCCTTTGAGATACGCGATCCCTGCCCCTGCTGCACTGCCGGCACTAACCGCTCCGCAGTAAGCAGAGAGCTTTCCGATCATACCCTTGAGGTACAGTGACATTAAGTTCGCCAACAGCAGTGCACGCAGTGTCTTCTCCCGCGGTGCCTGCAGAGTCTCAGCATAGACATAGATCGGTGCCGTAATGGTGATTCCCTGATTTCCGCTGCCTGAATTGATCACAACGGGCATTGCACAGCCGCTCATTCTGGCATCGGAACCGGCCGCTGCAAAGGCGCATGCAAGTTTCTCCGTATCCGCATTGTTTTCAGTCAGCAGCTTTCCAATATTCGACCCCCAACTGCGCCGCATTCCCTCGTTGCAGATCGCAACGTTCCGATCCAGCTGCATTTGCAGCAGTTCTCCGAGTGCTCCATGGAGATCTGCCTCTTCCGTATATGTATAAATATCCTGTGGGCAAAGCGGAATTGCCTCCAAATCCAGTTCTTCCGCCCTCCAACTGCTGTTTTCCTGCAGCGGCACGCCATTTTTTTCGATCCGTTTCACATGCGTATGTTCATGTGAGATCTCCACGAGGGCCTGTTCCGTCTGTGTCCAAATCTCCACAACGATATGCAGCTTTTCAGCCGACTCCAATAAAGCGACTTCACAGACGTTTGCATCCAGCAGCCGATGCACTTCTGCCAGGCGCGCAGGGGTCATACTTTCCAGGATCTCCAACTTCAGCTCCGCATCTGCACTGCACACTGCCCCGCAGATCGCCGCCGCCGCAATTCCCTTTAGAGCTCCGGTATTCGGTATCACTGCACTTTTTGCGTTTTTGAACAGGTTTTCACTGCATGCGACTTTCATCTGCAGCATCTCCCCGCCGAGCTGCACTCTGCACAGTGCTGCTGCATAGGCGATCGCCGCCGGCTCCGTGCAGCCCTGCGATAAGATCAGCTCATGAAACAGCAGCTCCGTATAGTTTTTCCTTGTTTGTTCTGATATCGACATTCTTCTTAATCCTTTAATGTGTGTTGAAACAGTTCAATTTGTTCCCCGTCCGGCCCATAAAGCCAGGCGACCCTGACCGGCATAGGGACCGGCTTTGACTGAATCAGAAAATCGAAGGGCTCACGATTCGGGATCGCGCCGTGACGGACCGCATTCGCGTAAGCGCCTTCCAAATCCGACGTGTGAATGCAGAAATGGAGATACTGCGGCACCTCTGGAGGCATTTTCCCCGCATTAGAATGCAATTCCAAAAAATTCCCGTCCCCGACATCCAAAAAGCAAAGCCGTTTCCCAGAAAACTCCCATTCGTTGACGCAACTCATACCAAATGCGCGGCAATAGAAATCGCGGGATTTTTCATATTTTTTCACGCTGAGTGCCACATGATGCAGGGAAGCACCCGGAATCACATGATTCATACCTGTGCCTCCGCCTCAGATCGGTTCGCGGCCGCTCTTGATCAGCTGCAGGCAATCTTCATAGGTCATATGACGGATTTTCCCAATATGTCCATCGTATATTCTCCACGCCGTGGAAACAACATGCTCGATCTGCGCATCTGAGAACTCTTTTTTTCCAATGTCAAAGAATGTGTTCGGTGCATGAATGGTTTTGAGCCAGGCAATGTACCGTTCTACACCTTCCGCAGCAGCCTTCTTGTCGTCCTCCTCCACGACGCCCATCACATTTCTTGCAAAGCGCGCAAAAATCGACGGCTTGTCCTGGCATACCATTCGCATCCAGCGCGGCGTCAGTACGCCAAGGCAAGCACCGTGATGCGTATCAAAATATCCGCTGAAGCTTTCCTCCAGCCAATGGCAGGTCATCTCCGGCTCCATCCGTCCGATTTTTGTCAGACCGCCCCAAGCCATCGTCGCACACCATTGCAGTTCTCCGAGCGCAGTCAGATCCTCCGGCGTCTCGTTCAGAACATCCAGCGCATGCATTACAGAAAGCGCAATTGCCTCCGAGAAACGGCTCTGGAACTCGGAGCCTTCAAAACCATTGAAATAATATTCAAATGTATGGCTGAGAATATCCATTGCTCCCCATACGACCAAACGGTGCGGAGCGCTTTTCGTCACGGCCGGATCAAATATTACAAGCCATGCATGTTCGCAGTCGCAATAGTACTTCTCTTTGGTCTCATCATTGACAATGACCGCCGATTTATTCGTTTCCGTACCGGTTGCGGCAATCGTCGGGATCAGGACCGTCCGGAGAGATTTGGTGATCTGTGGTCTCGACCCCCACACAAACTCATACGGATCGCAGTCATACAGCGCAGCTGCCGCAATCAATTTTGTGCAGTCCATTGCTGAGCCGCCGCCAATGGCCACCACGGTGTCGATCGTTTCTTTTTTGCAGATCGCCACACCTTCTCTGACGCTGGAAAGACGCGGATTCTGGTCGATGTCTCCCATGCCATACGTCTGAATGCCTGCGCGCTCCAGAGAGTTTTTCACATCGTCATACAACCCGTTTTCGCGGAACGGCCCTTTTGCGCATACGATCAGTGCCTTGCTCGAAACGCCCTGCATTTCCTCACCGATCTTCTTATGACTGTCAACGCCGAACAGCATCCTGGGGGGCCAATGGAACAAAAAATCTAACATATGCTACCTCCTGCGATTTTGGAAATTGAAATTTAAAAACTAACTTAACTTAAGTTAGTATATACCATATATACACGGTTTTGCTTCATTTGTCAATCTAATTTTTCTTTCTAAGTAATTTTCATTTAGTAATTGCATGTACTTCCATTTTGTGATATGATAGGTGCAAATCATGAGGGAAAACCCACCTTTCTAACAACACTGGGGGCTATAACGTGAACTTTATCAAACAAGACCGTGCATCACTTCGAACCTACAACAAAACCGCCATCATGCGAATTTTGCTGTCGTACGATCAGATCTACCGCGCGGAGATCGCTCGTCTGACGGGTCTCAGCATTCCGACCGTCATGAAGATCACAAATGAATTTATTGAAAACGGGCTCATCACCGAGGTCGGAAAAGGGGTTTCCAGTGGCGGCAAACCGCCGGAAATGCTTCAGCTTCTCCCGAATTCCCGCTTCTTTGTTGGTGTGGACACACGCGGTGTAGAATACCGCTGTGCGATCATGAACATGCGCGGAGAAATTCTGTTTCGCCACCATCTCAGCGCACAGGAGCTGCACACGGCAAAGCAGCTTCGCCGTGCTGCGTCTGCAGATCAGCCCTCTGTGCCGTCCGAAAATCCCAGTACTGAAAAACAGGAGGAACGCGGTGGCCGCTTCGCACAGTTCGTCATTCGCCTGATTTCTCAGCTTCTCGACCGTTCCGGATTGGATCGTTCCCGTATCGTAGGCATCGGCATCGGCGTTCCCTATCCAGTCAACATCAAGACCGGACGCATCGTTTCGATGCGTGACCTGGATCTCGAGAATTTTGACTTGATCACGCCGGTGCATGAGGCCTTCAATATGCCGGTTTTTTTAGAAAACACTTCTAAAACCATTGCTTTGGCAGAGAAATGGTTTGGAGAAGCGGTAAATGAGCAAAATTTTGCAGTTGTCACGATCGGCCACGGCATCGGTTCTGCGATCTTTATTGCAAATGAAATTTACAGCGGCACGAACAGTGCCAGCGGTGAACTCGGGCATATGAGCATTGATCCAAACGGTCCTCTCTGCCGCTGCGGCAATCACGGCTGTCTGGAGGCAATGGCCTCTGTGACCGCATTGGAGCAAACAGTCCGCACCCTGCTGAAAACCGGGATGCCAAGTATTCTCTCTTCTGCCGATCTTTCAACGGTGCGAATCTGCGAAGCCGCACACCAGAACGATGTCCTTGCCCTGACTGCTTTGGATCAAATGACCGACACTCTCGCCATTGGCATCACCAACCTCGTTAATCTGATGGACATCAATCTTGTACTGCTGAGCGGCGGGATCGTCGAGCTCTATCCTGAGATCTGTTCCCAGATCAGCAAAAAAGTAGCACAGCGCCGTCAATCCTATTTCCACGACTGGAGTGTTGCGATCAAGCCCCTCCAAATCGGCCCAGATGCCGCAATGATTGGCGCAGCAACAATGCTCTTAAAGCAAATTGTTGACGGCGGGAATCTGTGATTATTCCCGCCCCACAGCCCGAAACACAAAAAGGACAGACGGTACACGCCAGCAGCCTCACAATCCCCATATGCTGCAGCACAGATGCGTCTGTCTTTTTCTATTTATCTGCATTCTTCTCCATCTATTCAGCATTCCGTCTGTGCTCCAGTGCTTATTCGGCGTTTTTACTAAAATTTCGCCCTTATTTTTGACTTGACGAAAAAATGATTCTGTGTTACTCTATCGACGCGATAACTTACGTTATTTAACTAAGTTACAGACTCTGAATTTAAAAGGAGATGAAGAAACCGCAATGAACAGAAAGGAACGGATGGCCGCAACGCTGTCCGGGCAAAAGCCAGACCGCGTTCCCGTTGGCATGTGGTATCATTATTCACCGAGCCTGAGCGCAGCCCAGGCTGCCGTTGCACACTTCGATTATGTCAGATCTGTAGATCTGGACATGATCAAAATCATGTACGATAACCTCTATTCCCTGGAGGAGCCGATCCATCAGGCCAGCGACTGGTACAAGATCAAACCGCAGGGCACGAACTCGAAGTATTACCAAAAGCAGTGTGATATCCTGCGTCGTCTGGCCGAAAAAGGTGCCGGCGAATATCCCATCTGGATGACAATGTTCGGCGCATTCAAGTTCGCTGTCATGGCCTCCAGCGATGCGTTGGTCATGGCACACTGCCGTGAAAATCCCGACGCCGTGGCCGCAGGTGTTTCCGCGATTGCCGACAGTCTCTGCGAATGGGCTGACGGTTATCTGCAGAACGGTGCCGATGCGATCTTCTATTCCGCGCAGTTCGGTGAAATCGGCCGCTTTACAAAAGCTGAATGGGAAAAGCTCGTCCGCCCGTATGATCTCCGCGTACTCTCCGTTGCAGAGCAAGCCTCGGATAAGTACAATATTCTGCATCTCTGCGGCGAGCCGGAATATCAGTTCCGCGTACATTTGGATCGTTTCGCAGATTACCCCGGCGCCATGATCAACTGGGCAATTTACCCGAACAATTATGAGATCGAGCGTGGACGTGATCTGTTCGACCGTCCAATCTTTGGAGGGCTTGACAACCATGGCGTTATGGCGCACGGCACGGAGGATGAGGTCGAACAGGCTACCCGCGCACTGCTCGATCGTTATGGAACTGTCAATTTCGCCATTGGCGCTGACTGCTCGATCGAATCTCCGGACTGTGTATGGCGGATCCGGAAAGTCATCAACACCGTAAAAGACTACTGCAAATAAGAAAGAGGGAAATTTAGCATGGAAGGAACGATGAAGCGGCTCGCATTACATGACCGTAAAGCATGGGTCGAACAGGCACCGATCCCATCGGCACACGGCGCCAATGTGGTCGTCCGTCTGGAGTCCACACCGATCTGCGGCAGCGACAAAAAGCACTTTCTCAATCCCGACAAAACGATCCGCTATGCCGGCCATGAAGGGACTGGCGTTGTCGTTGAAGTTGACAAATCCAACCTGGTGAAGGTCGGTGACCGTGTTCTGACGAACTGCCTGTCCGGCTGTGGCGTATGTGAGCACTGCCGTTCCGGCAACTACGTATACTGTGAAAACAAGCTGCCGATGGACCAGATGGCCTCGCACTTCTGCCAGTATACCATTTTGCAGGATTTTCTCTGCATTCCTCTGCCGGAAGATATTTCTTACGACATGGGCACTTTAGCCGGCTGCGTGTTGGCCCCAGCATTCCAAACGCTTCAGAAAATGCAGGTTATCCCTTCGGAGCTCGTGATGGTTCTCGGTTGCGGCCCCGTCGGCCTCGGTGCGATCACGATCGCCAAACACTACGGCGCACAGGTCCTTGCGGTTGAGATCTCAGGATATCGGAAAAATCTCGCGCGTAAGCTTGGTGCCGACTTTGTGGTGGACGGTGGAGGAGATGACTTGGAGCAGCGGATCCTCGAGCTGACGCACGGACGCCGCCCCAATAAAGTCGTTGACACTTCAGGTTTTGGTCCTCTTCAGCAGTTCGGTATGAAGATGGCCGCCGTCCGCGGTCACTTTGGCTTTGTCGGCCACAATCCGAAGGAAATCACGATCATCCCCAACGAGATCATTTTCAAGGGTCTGACCATCTACGGTTCCTGGCACGTCAATCTGAACGACATTCCCACCAAACTCTATGACATCATCCGCCGCTCCCCTGTCGCAGCGAAGATCATCACACATACCTATTCTTTGGATCAGGCACAGGATGCATTTGATACCTTCATTGCCGGCAATTCCGGCAAGATCCTGTTCCATCCTTGGGAATAAAGCCGCAACAAAAAAACGCAAGAAAGAGAATTGAAAGGAGAATTGACAATGAAAAAGGCACTTACACTGTCCCTCGCGTTGCTTCTAGTCCTCGCACTGTTCACCGGCTGCCAGAAAGCTGATCCTGCCCCCAGCGACACAGCGCCTTCGACCAACGCTCAGACTCCCGCAGACGCCTCCGACACCGCCTCTTCCGAAGAACCTTATTATGTTGCTATGCATATTCCGCTGACCGGTGATGCCTCGCAGTATGGCGGATATATTTCCAACGGCTTTATGGTTGCCATTGACGAGTGCAATGAAAATGGCGGGATCAATGGCCGTAAGATCCAGGTCGATATCTTTGATGACAAGAGTGACAGCGCTGAAGCCAGCACGATTGGCACCAAAATCGCTGAGGACGACAAATATATCGCTGTTGTCGGCAGCTATACCTCTACCTGTTCCCTTGCTGTTGCTCCGATCTACAGCGAATACAAGATCGTAAACTTCTGCCCGACAGCCGGCAGCATGGATCTGCCCGAATATGACTATACGTTTACCATGGCCATGGGTGAGAAGTATGAGTTTGATCTCTTTGCCAAACTGGCAGCCAGCTTGGCCGGCCAGGGCGGTAAGGTCGGCTACATCCATCAGACCAATGACAACGGCATCGCCTCGATGCAGGTCGTCAGTGAATCCATGCCGAAATACGGTGCAGAGGTCACCTTCACCGACAGCTACAACGAAGGCGAAGTCCGTGACTTCACCGCGATCGTCACCAAAATCCAGGATGCTGGTTTGGATCTGATCTGCATGAACGCGACCTACGCAGAACAGGCAAGCTTCCTGATCCAGCTGCGCAGCGCCGGCGTGAGCACGCCCGTCATGTTTGCCTCTCCTGCGAACTGCAAGGAATTTATTGACGCTGCCGGCGAATATGCCGAAGGCTGCTACACCGTTGCAACGTTCTCTTATCTCGATCAGAGTGAAGGCGTACAGCACTTTGTCAAAGGCTTTGAGGCAAAAACCGGCAATGGTATGCCCACCTCCTTTGCACAGCAGCCGTACGAACAGGCCTGCATGCTGATCAAGGCGCTGCAGGAAGGCGCGACAGACCGCGCGAGTCTCTATGACACGCTCAAGAGCTGGACTTCCTGGGACGGCCCGACCATCAAGGCAACGTTCCGTGAAAACGGAAGTTTGGAACGGGACTCTCTGACCCTTCTGCAGGTTGTTGACGGCGCGTGGGCGGTTGCAGGCAACTGATTTCTAAAATCCCCCTTCTCCATTATCAGGGAGGAGCGGCAGAATTGCTGCTCCTCCCCACACAGAATTTGATCCAGCATTACCATACAACGAAGAAAGGCTAACTATGACGCTTTTTATTCAACAGATCATCAATGGCATAGCGTTGGGAAGCGTCTATGCTTTAACGGCCATTGGATACTCCATGGTCTACGGCGTCCTCGAGCTGGTCAACTTTGCTCACGGCAATGTGTATATGGCCGGCGCATTTATTTATTACCTGTTTGCCGTATCACTGGGGCTGCCCTGGTGGCTGAGTTTCCTGCTCACGATTTTGGTAACGGGCCTGTTCGGCGTATTCTATGACGCTGCAACGCTCCGCCCTCTCCGCAGAGCAGGGCTTCCAAAATTCACCGGCCTGATCAGCTCCATTGGCGTTTCCACTGTGATCTACAATTTATTTTTTCTGTTTCTCGGCTCGGAGACCAGAATGTATCCGACCTTCTTTGAAGGCCAGCAGCTCAAGCTCGGCTCCATCAGCGTCAACTATATCTATATCGTGATCGTGGCTGTTTCAGTAGTGACGCTCCTGCTGCTCACGCTTTTTATCAACAAGACCCGTGTTGGGATGGCCATGCGCGCCGTGGCACAAAGCACAGAAGCTGCAGAATGTATGGGGATCTCAACCAATATGATCGTTTCCGTTACATTTTTTATCGGCTCTGCACTCGCGGCGATCAGCGGCATTCTCTCCTGTATGAGCTATCGCAGCATCGACATTTCAGTCGGTACCGCGATCACCATCAAAGCCTTTGCCGCAACCGTTCTCGGCGGTGTTGGCAATCTGCCCGGCGCAGTTGTAGGCGCATTTGTGATCTCCATCGCCGAAGTCCTGACTGCCGGCTATATCAGCTCTAACATCCGCAGCATTTCATCGTTTGTGATTCTGATCCTCGTCCTGCTCTTCCGTCCGAACGGTCTGATGGGCAAATCCGTGCAGAAAAAGGTGTAGCATATGAAAAAAATTCTGACAAAGCGCAGCATCCTGCTCGCACTATTGCTCATCGGGCTTGTGATCCTTCCTTTTATGGGCCTTTCCAATTACATGGTCCGTGTGCTTGTAAACTGTCTGTTGTATTCGGTGCTCGCGCTTTCCCTGAATATGTTCAGCGGCATCTGTGGACAGATCTCCCTAGGTCACATTGGCTTTTTCTGCATTGGCGCTTACACTTCCGCATTGATGTCTCTGCGGCTGAACGCCCCATTTGGTCTCTGTTTCCTGTCTGCAGGCGTGCTGGCAGCCGTCGCCGCGATCCTGATCGGCATTCCGGCCTTAAAGCTGTCCGGCGGCTATCTGGCCATCATTACGATCAGTTTTTCCGAGATCATTCGTCTTGTGATCGTGAACTGGGTCAGCTTTACACGCGGGCCGATGGGTCTGCCCGGTATTCCGCCGATTTCGCTATTCGGTTGGCGTTTTTCCAGCAATATCCCCTACTATTTTTTTATGCTGGTATTCTGCATCATCGTCGTGATCCTCATGAAGCACATAATCAACAGCGCTTTTGGCCGCGACCTGCAGGCCATTCGTGATGACGAGATCGCAGCAGAGGCTATGGGCATCAACAACTACTGGAACAAGGTCGTGGTGTTCGCCTGCGCTGCCTTTATCGCGGGTCTGGCCGGTTCGGTATATGCACACTGCATGAAATTCATCGACCCCACTTCGTTCAAAACCGACGCTTCCTTCCTCGTTTTGAGCATGGTCGTGCTCGGCGGCATGGGAAGCATTTCGGGTTCAATCATTGCAGCCGTCGTGCTGACCATTCTGCCGGAATTATTGCGCGGCTTTGACGACTACCGGATGCTGTTCTACGGTCTGGCCCTGATCATTATGATGCTGCTGCGCACGATTAAGCCGGAAAGCTGGCAGCGAACACTGAGGATCTTCCGGAAAGCCTTCGCGCTGCACGGCCAACACAAGGAGGTACACTGAATGGATATTCTGCGTGCGGAGAATCTTTGTATCTCCTTCGGCGGCCTGGCTGCTGTTAAAAATGTATCCTTTACCATTCCGCAGAACAAGATCATCAGTCTGATCGGTCCCAATGGTGCTGGTAAAACTACGATTTTCAATATTATCACCGGCTTCTATCAGGCAGACTCCGGTACAGTAGAGCTCTGCGGCGAGGTAATCAATCATATCTCCCCTGAGCGGCGCATCGCACTCGGCATGGCGCGCACATTTCAGAACGTACGTCTGTTCCGGCAGATGACCGTGCTGGAAAACGTAATGATCGGCAACCGCCGCCACATTCATTACAATGTTGCCGACGGTCTTCTGCATACTAAAAAGTGGAAACAAGGCGAAGAAACTTCCAAAGCTGCATGCTGTGAGATTCTGGAACGAATCGGTCTGCTGGATGAGAAAGACGAGCTCTGTTCCAACCTTCCTTATGGCAAACAAAAAAAGCTGGAAATCGCCCGCGCGCTGGCAAGTCAGCCGAGGCTGCTCTTGCTTGACGAACCCGCAGCCGGCCTGAACCCCCAGGAAACACAGGAGCTTAGCGCTTTCATCCGTGCTCTGCCGAGTGAATCTCTTTCCGTGCTTCTCATCGAGCACGATATGAGCATGGTCATGAACATCTCTGACTATATCTACGTGGTCAATCAGGGAGAGCAGCTGGCCGAGGGCCTTCCGGAGCATGTAAAAAGCAACCAGGACGTCATTGATGCCTATATCGGCAGAGGAGGGATCAGGAAACTTGCTGAAAGTTGAGCATATCGACACCTTTTACGGTCATCATCAGGCTCTGTGGGACGTATCCGCCGAAGTGCATCAGGGCGAGATCGTCGCGATTATCGGCAGCAACGGTGCCGGAAAGAGCACATTTTTGAAAACCGTAGCCGGACTGATCCGGCCGAAAAACGGCAGGATCCTCTACGAGGGCACAGACATCACCGTCTGGCCCGCAAACCGAAGCGTCCGAAACGGCATCACGCTTTGTCCGGAGGGACGAAAAGTCTTTCCCGCACTCAGCGTATGGGAAAATCTTTGCATGGGTGCCTACACCAGGCCCCGCAGTGAAGTCGCTGCCGATCAGGAGCGCGTGTACAGCCTGTTCCCCATTTTGAAAGAGCGCCGCAGGCAGGCTGCCGGAACGCTCTCGGGCGGCGAACAGCAAATGCTGGCCATTGGGCGTGCCATGATGAGCAATCCAAAGCTTCTTATGCTGGACGAGCCGTCTCTCGGTCTTTCTCCCGTGCTGACAGAAAAGATTTTTGAACTCGTTCTGGAGATTCAGAAGCAAGGCTATACCATCATTCTGGTCGAACAGAATGCAGTCATGGCTCTGTCTATTGCAGACCGGGCCTATGCATTGCAAAACGGTCGCATCACGGCCACTGGCACGGGCGAAAGTCTGCTTGCCAGCGCAGAAATCGTAAATTCCTACTTGGGATAAGTTTTGATAATCATTGGAGGATGTACTTATGAAATTTGATCATTATGGTGTTCCGACCACTGAAGACCGCGAAGGCGCAGGGTTTCATCCTGTGCTGCGTCTGAACTTCTCGTCGTCCGTCAATCCCCTGTTCCGAATCGAGTATCTGAAGTTCCATGACGACTGCATCTTCTCCAAGGAAATCACCGAGACCCGTCATCTTGGCTTCACAGTTGGCAGCATTGATGAAACGCTTAAAACTTTGGACTGCCGCATTCTGCATCCAAAAATCGAGGTCAGCCCCACGCTTACGATCTGCTATGTCAAGATCGAAGACGTAGTTGTAGAGCTGATGGAACGCAAATAAGAAAGGAGATCATCATATGGCAAAGCCCATTGCACTCTGCGTCGGACAGTTTTCCGACATGTCTTTGGAGGACATCTGCAAAATGGCCAGTGAGATCGGTTATGACGGTCTTGAAATGTCTTTCCGCAGCAGTATCATCAATCTGCCCCGCGCCGCTTCCGACAAGGCCTACTGCGATGAGCTCAATGCGCTCCTTGCAAAATATAATCTGAAAGCCTGGGCTGTCTCCGCGCACATGTTCGGTCAGTGTGTTGGCGACTACGACGACCCCCGCCTGGATAATCTCTGCCCTGAGGAATACCGTGGAAAGCCCGACGAGATCCGCAAATGGGCCTGCGAGCAGATGATGCTCACTGCCCCGGCCGCAAAGAACCTCGGGATTCCTGTCGTCACCGGCTTCATGGGCTCTACGCTTTGGAAATACTTCTATTTTTATCCGCAGACCTCTCCCGCTTTCGTGGAAGAACGCTGGGCGGAGTTCCTGGATCTTTGGATCCCGATCCTTGACGAATATGCGAAGAACGACGTGAAGTTTGCGCTCGAAGTCCATCCGACCGAAATGGCCTATGATTACTACACCACGCAGGAATTGCTAGAACGGCTGCATTTCCACGAGGCGTTCGGCATCAACTATGACCCCAGCCATCTTCTCTGGCAGGGCGTTGATCCCGTCGTATACCTCCGCGATTTTGCTCCTTATATCTACAACACGCACATGAAAGACGTATACGTCAAGATGGACGGCAAGAATGGGATCCTTGGCTCCAATCTGCGCTTCGGTGATCTGCGGCGCGCCTGGAACTTCCGCTCGATCGGCCATGGCAGCGTCAATTTCGACGACATCATCCGTCAGATCAATACGATGGACTATCGTGGCCCGCTCTCCATTGAGTGGGAAGACAACGGCATGGAAAAGCACTACGGCGCACGGGAAGCTTTCGAATATATCAGCAAGCTCAACTACGCACCGTCTTCCATCGCATTTGACGCCGTCACCATCAATAAAGACAAGAAATAATAAGAGGACAGCAAATTATGAAAAAAGAGTATAAAGTTGGCATCCTCGGCTTTGGCTTTATGGGCAAGGCGCACACGTTTGGTTATCAGACCATGCAGCTTTATTACGATAACCTCCCATTTTTGATGAAGCTCGGCGCTGTTGCCACCCGCGACGAAGAAAAGGGCAAAGCGCTTCAGCAGGAGTTTGGCTTTGAATACTATGCGGCCGATGAAGATCGGATCATCAATGACCCCAACATCGACATCATCGATATCTGCACGCCAAACAACATGCATAAGGATGCGCTCATCAAGTGCATCAAGGCCGGCAAAAATGTTTATTGCGAGAAGCCCATGGTTTTGAGCATGGAAGAGGTGGCAGAGGTCAAGGCCGCCATGGAAGAATATCATTATGACAAAACCGCGCAGGTCGTCTTCCATAATCGCTACTTCCCCACATCTCTGCGGGCCAGGGAGCTCATCGACGAAGGCCGCATCGGTAAAGTCTTCTCCTTCCGTGCCGCATATCTTCATCCCGGTTCTTCCGTCGGCACCCGTCCGGCCACTTGGCGGTTCCTCCCGGAAATGACCGGCATGGGCACGTTGTTCGACGCTGGTTCACACATTCTCGATCTGCTTGTCAGCATGCTCGGCCGCGAATATGACAGCGTGCTTGCGGCCTCGCAAATTGAGTTTCCGCAGCGTCCCTCGATGGATGGAAAGTCCATGGTCGATATCACTGTAGACGACGCCACCTATATGATCATGAAGTTGAAAAATGGTGCGGTCGGTACCATTGAGTGCTCTAAAATCGCCACCGGGACCAGCGACGAGCTTCGCTTTGAGATCCACGGTTCGAAAGGTGCACTTTGCTATAACAGCATGTCCCCGAACTACCTGCGTTTTTATGATGCCACAACGCCGGACTCCTTCCTCTCGCTCGGCGCAGACCGCGGCTGGCAGGAAATCGAATGCGTACAGCATTATAAAGCTCCGGGCGGTGGTTTCCCGCACGCCCGTTCCAGCATCGGTTGGCTGCGCGGCCATGTTCACAGCTTATATACGTTCTGTGACAATGTCTATAACGGTCGCCCAGGCTGCCCTTCGATCGACGACGGCGCCTACATCCAGTATGTAATGGAATGTGTCGCAGAGTCGGCCGCAGAAGGCCGCTGGGTCAAAATTGCAGAATAATTCACCTTCCTGATACATTAAAAACGGCGTTTCCCGTCCTGGGAAGCGCCGTATCGCATTTACATGCCTGTTCCATTCATCCTCTGTGACCCCCGCCCCCATGACATAACGTCCCCCATCCATACTGATTTGTGCAGCAGAACAAGTATCGAAAAAAGCGGTGCCCGCTCGCCCTCCGGCAAGGGCATCGGCCGCCTTCTTTGCAATTCTTTTGTCCCTCATGGTATGCTTTCTATAATAAGAAGTGTGTTTTACATGGCGACGCAAAAAACAGTTACGATATTCTTTTTGAGGCATCAAAATATCTGGATCAGTAGACAGATGTCCACCACACCTATATCGGTCAGTTGGAGCGCAGCGAAAAAACGCCACGATTGAGAGCATTTCAAAAATCGCCGGAACGCTGGGTGTCTCTCTTTCCAGTCTCTTTGAAAATATCAGCGTCGAGCAGCAGGAAGATAATCTCCCCGCACAGTGCTATGCTCTGCTGCAGGAACAGCCTGTGAACGCTCAAAAAGCGTTGGCAGAAATTCTGGCTGCGCTGATTCAATATAAATTGGCATAAAAATACCCCCGACGGACCGTAATCAGTTCTCGTTGGGGGTGTTGCATAAATTATTAGCTGAAGTATCATTTCATCTCTTTCATGACTTGACTATCGGCAAAGTTCACGTTACAATCCATGTCCTCTCCGGCAGAACCTCTCCAAATCCACCCAACTCCCCTGACCCAGATTATGACCCAAGTGTGCGAAAACGCGGTGGATTTATTGAGATTTATTTGATAAAATAGCACGAATATACTATTTTTTTTCAATCGTTTTCCGAATATTTTAACGGCGGCTGCAAGTTGCAGCCGCC
>ERZ838577.1437-NODE-1437-length-32051-cov-8.184867_pt1 | contig 32051 bp, 28 predicted proteins | sample MGYA00519682_ERZ838577 | MGnify/ENA primary metagenome ERZ838577 (study PRJEB31850, sample SAMEA3708838) | human gut metagenome | biome: human gut; feature: human-associated habitat; material: faeces | place: China | collected 2014 ...
TATCCGTATGGGTGTGAAGGACGGACAGAGGACTTCCTTGAAAGGAGTACTCAGTGGCGTATGTATCCATGCCTCCATTGACACGGCTTGACAGGCTTTTCACTATCCGCTTGTTGCTGTCATAATAGTCCGCAGAATAAATGAATCCCGAAGAGCCATGCGTACAAAGTATGCTACCCGTAAGATTACCGATCGCACTCACAGTTCCTTCCGGAAAATTATATGCAGAAAAGCCGTTTCGTGTTCTAAAATCATACGTATCATAGTAGTTCACCACATATACACAAGGATCAACCAGATCAAAAGAGCTCTGATAACCACTGTACGCCAGGCCGGTGTCGCCTTCCATAAGAGTACCTAAAACAACTGTCTCACCGGCAGTCCGAACATGTTTATCGCTGTTGCTACATTCGCCCTCCACAACGACACGCCCATAGACATCATAAACAAAGAATGACCAAAGAGAATCATTACGCTGACAGCCATCCTGAGAGAAAACCAAACGGTGTGCCGCGTCATAAACCAGGTAAGAAGGGGCGCAACCGGGAAGCTTCTTATAAACAAGACGATCCAGATAGTCATAACGATATATGTAAGCATAAAGATCCAGATCCGGATGATCCTGGTAACCCGGAGGAAGCACAAACACCAGATTGCCATACTCATCGTAGACAAAATAAGTATCAAAAAATGTATCACCATCCAGAATGCGTGAAAGGACCAACTGATTTTCACTATTATAAAATTCCCAATGCATGTTGCCATCTTCGTCCTCGCTGCGTATGCCGCGAAGGCTACCGTCTGCATAGGGACTATCGCTCTCTACCAGCTCGCCGCCGGCGGATACCAGATAACGCTTGCAACGTTGGACGGGTATACTCTCAAGATTACAGCTATATTTTTTGGATACGGCTTTACCGGTCCATTCATCACCAACACCAAACTCTTTTAACAGTAAACTACGGTGGGAAGCCTCATACGCGAAACGTGAACAGACGTTGCTGTGCCCGTAATACTCCTGTGCCGACTTTAATATTTGCTTATAATTCCCGGAAGCCCCTTCCGACAACACAGGAACCGGAAGAGTATGGGACTGTAAATTTCCCAATGAGTTATATTCATAACTTTCAGTCAGGTCTTTGCCCTGCGGGGTTATTCCGACGTGTATCTTCTGAGAAACACCGCCAAAACCATCCCCATAGGACACATCAGTCAGGGAGCGCACACCGTTCGTTTTCAACAGCGAGGCTGCTCCGGTATATTTGTCAAGCGGAGTTACCGTAAGTATGCCATAACGGTCACTCATGTTCACAGTCTTCCTCTGAGCGCAAAGAAGACCGGAGCTTGCACTTATCAATACAAGAACAATGATTCTTTTTATATTCATAATTTTTCCTTTTAACAGTTTCTTATTCATTTCTTATACTCATTATACTCCAGCACAGCGCCGTCCTTATCACGGATTTCCGTCAGTCTCCCGAAGCCGTCATAGCTGTATGTAGTTACATTCCCGTTAGGTTCATTCATATAGACAACTCCCCGTTGCGGAGCATATCTATAAACGGTCACCCGGCAAGGGGCGGGGAAAGCATTACGCAACGGAAGCAATACATTTTCAAGGGCACTGCCGTCAAGGTTTTGAAGAGACTCCACACTCACGCGCAGCCCGGAAACGACTTCCTGATATGACGCCCCTTCCACAATAGCCACCGGACGACTGTAGTTGTATCCCCAGAGCAATGCGACCACAGGAGCATCCGCACGGCGGATCTCACAAACATTGCCATAAGCATCGTGTACAGGATAAGATTCACTCATTGAAAAGAGCCCCTCATGCTTCCAGACGCTCACCTCGTCCAGCAAGGCCGAACCGGAGCCGGGATCCAGAGTATAGTCGAAACTGGTAAAGGAATCATCCATATAGCCTTCAGGACCTTCCACAGATTCTCCTATATGGGCAGGTCTCAATATATCATTGGCAGCCGTCATCGCCCTTCCAACGGCATCATTAACATGATATGGATAAGTATAATCACATTTCTTTTTCTTTCCATCGCTATACTTATAAATCTCCCTCACCGGAAGCCCGGATCGTATATCCCAGTCCGTAGAGCCATAAGTCCGGACAACCGTATCACTGACCAACTTACCAGCATAATAATCCGTATTCACAGTGAGCTGGTTTTCCACACGCGTATTCCCCCTGCCAATGCTATACCTGTACTCACGATAATAAAGGTCATTGTCCGTTTCCACACCGGACTGTTCTGCAACAACCAGATTGGCACGCCGCACTTCACGTCCCGCCACCACAGGAGTATTATTGTTCAAAGATATTTCAGTATATGTATGCTCCTCATCATGCACAGGCTGCTCCGTATCTACATCATAATCCGTTCTCCTGACCAGTTTGCCCTTCTTATAATGGGACACCTCATCATGCACCATACCATTTATTATACTTGGAAAATAGAAATTCGTATTGTATTCATAGTCTTCACGCGATACCGTTTTTCCATAATCATCTTTCTCCACAACACTCACATTAGGATATAGGACAGAGACTCCCGCTGCAGCACCGGCATCGGCCACCGGCAGGGATGAATACAAACGATAACGCATGCTGGTACGAGAGTAGGTACGCAAATAAAGTTTCTCCATCTCATCGACAAAAGTCACTTGAGGAGCATAACCTGTCGGAATACCGTCTTTCTCATACAAGAAACGACGTTCATTCTTCAGCGTACCTTCCACATCACGGCATTGGATAGAATAAATTCGCAAACCACCGGCATAAGATGAAATTGCATTCCCATATTCATCTGTATCGGGATATGTATTGAGCTCATACACTAATTCCTCTCTTGCACCTGTCGGATATTTAATAGACTGCAACGAATAAACTTGGGCGAATAAAATGTCCGGTGTACGGTCCGCACCTCCAATATAAGCATAACATACACCCCGGTCGCCATCGTAAGGCATTCCAAACTCCACCAATTGTCTTTCTACAAGATCGGTATTACCGGTCCGTCCGTTATAATATCCGAATTTATCCACTGCTTTGGTCTGCGTCGGCGAATAGTCATCCACGTAGTCATTATATGACATTGTATAACTACGGCTTTGATTATTGACCAGCTCTGTAAACTTGACCTCAGTAAGCAGGCTGCGTCCCATGAACCGCAGTTGCTTATAATTCAATGTGACACGTTGGATTTCCGCCCCATTTTCATAAATATGCACGGTTTTCAGAAGAGAAGAAGAATAATCAAAAACGACTTTTCCATTAGCGTACGTGATTTCTTTGGGATATTTTGCATCAACCGAATTGTAAGGCCGGTTATCATACTGGCCAACGTTTTCGACCGTAAAATCGGCCCAAAGAGAATCATTATGCAAAGCATACCCGTTCATCCGGAAAAACTTCAGTTTTCCATCCACTCCCTGCCAATATCCGTTACGGTAACTTTCACCCATATCCTCCACTGCATAATAGTCATAACTATCTGCATAAGTGAGCTTCTGTGTGACATACGAAAAAGAAAGCCTGTCCTGTTTCAGACTGGTGACATCCGTTAGTTTCCAGCCTGTAATCTTTCCCGTATTAGAGTATTCGGTTTCCTTAAAACGGTAAATATTACCGGAACCGTCCGTCACCTGAAATCCCGAACGTATGTCTGACGTTTCCACCTTATCAGAAGTCAACGGTAAATAGACCGGTATATGCGAGCCGCTTTCCGAGGATTTCTCCGGACGCCGGAACACGAAATTCCCCTGAGCATCAAATGTACTATAAAAAAACACATCCGGTTGTTCGTGCGCCATACCTTCGGTCATCTTATGCATATAAGAAGTGTCCCAACTGCCAAAGTCCGGGTTATAGATCAAATACCCTTCTTCATCAGGATTTCCTTGAATACTCCGGGTTACGGTGGGACCGAAATCCACGTTCCAGCCCAAGCCTGCCACGCCGTTTCCCGCACTGACCTTGATGCCTCCGCTGTCATATTGCAATCGTAAAGGCAGCGTGAAATCTCTTGTACGTATCTCATATATCGGGATACTAAGTTCAACTTTGCCTGTATTATAATTAACAGGACACATAATATGCTTCATCAACTCCTCCGATACCGGAGACACAGGAACATAATTATATTTGTATTTTCCTTCCGTATCAGCCAAAGCCGGCGAGGTGCCCTGGCTATATACGCTGCCCACACAAGTGAGCAGCGCAATTATTAAAATAATAGTCTTATTATTCATTTTAGATAACAGTCATCTGGTTTTTATAAAAAAATATTAATGCCTCTCATTACAGATTCATCGCATTAGCGCCCAAAACGCCTGCCAAAGCCGAAGCCACTGCGATAACCACCTTCAGGATCATATCCCATACTGATTTCTTCATTGCCATAATTTACCTCCTTTCCGTGTCTTTAAATACTTGTGTTACTCTGTGTTCTTTCGTGCTCACCGCCCCGGTTGCAGATTCCCCGAATTCCCTGGACGCATCGAAGCACGGGCACTGTTTAATCCACTCTTCCGGCTCTATCTCACCGTTCCCGTTCAAGTCCGGTGAAAGATCGCGATGCCCGCATACCCGGCAGCCAGGGAAACGCAGCTCCAAATCGGCCACAAGTTGCCGGAGCGTAGCCCGCTGCGCTGGAGTCCAGGTATCTGCCGGGTGTCCCCGGCAGTCCAGACCACCTTCATAGCAGATACCTATCGAATGGGCATTGAAGCCTTTTGCGTGCGCCCCGATACGTTCGAGCGAGCGGGTGAGGTACAACGTTCCGTCCTTGCGGATGTAGTAGTGGTAGCCTGTTCCGTTGAATCCGCGACGCCGGTGCATCACGTCCAAAGCTTCAGGGGAGAGTGTACAATCCTCCCTCGTGGCGCTGCAATGCACCACGAACAAATTGATAGTTCGCATAATTAGTGAATAATTAATAGTTCAGTTAAGCACCTGCCGTTCAGCAGAATACTTCGTTTAGTTTAGTCGTTTGAATCTGTGTTGTGCCGGAGAATCATACCGACGGATCCGGTGTCACTCCGCCGGAACCCCCGCCTTCGGGCTTGCCGCCCTCTCCTTCACCGGAAGCAGAGGTATCGGCACGGTCGAAACGGACACACCGGGCACCTGTCACTAGCGAACGGGTGGCCATAGTGCCATCCAAATGACGGGTGGAACAGGGAAGAAAGCGAACTGTCAGTGAAGCTTGGGCGGCAGACACGTCGTCCACAGTTTTCACACCTTTACCGTTCGACTTCATCACCAGACGGAAAGTTCCGAAACCGTCAAGCGTCACACTCTCCGAGGATTGAAGATGCTGGCTGACTACCGTCACCAGGTTGTCCAGCGTGTTCTTCACATCACCCGGGGAAAGGGAGGAATAAGCCGCTATCTCTTTAGAGATCTGTGAAGTACTTACATTACCTGTGCGCAACACACGGGGATAGAATAGTTGTTCTCCGTTTTTGTCTTTCAGAACGGACTGAAATGGACCATACAATACTGGCATAATCAAATTTGTTTTTGTGTTAATAAATTTAGTTTAGTCTTGTCTGTAAGCTTATCGACAACACAAAGATACAATAGTTACATTTCATATACAAGCAATTTTCAATATGTGTCTTAACTAAATTCTTAACCACCAGTAATGCATTGAATAACAATAAGAAATCGGAGGAATAATTATAATTCTAAAACAAAAAAATCCGGTATGCATCAAAACAAAAAGTTGATTCATACCGGAAGTCATAATCTAAAGGAATATTTCACAAAACATAAGAAGGATAAAATAAAATAACCATCCGAGAAGTGTCCACTTACAAAGCCCTTTACCACATGTTTGATAACCAAACAATATAAGAGCCAACCCTATAATAAGCAACAATGGAAAAGGGAAAAGAAAGGCTATCGCTTTTACCCACGCAGATAAAGGAAGACGCTGCTTCTCGACCTCTTTCTCCTTTTCCACTTCGATAAGTTTTTCCACCTCCTTCGTATAGTCCTGATACATGGACGGAGTGATATTCCGCCGCTTCAGTTCCTCCTCTGCTGCGATTACAGCTTCAGGCTGATAATCAGCACGCTCCGAAGTCACTATTCGGACTAACTCCATATCAACCTTTTCCGACATTACGACAGAGAATTTGTTTGTTTCCATATTTTCTAGTATTAAACTATTAACATACAACCAATAAAAAACATAATAAACTGCATATCAAAGATATAACAAATGAAAAATTAACCGCCACGACACTCACCTAAAAAAAACGGCCCTATAAGAAATATTACAAAGATTCTTCCTACATTTCTTTTTGTAGAATCTTCTATTTTCGCACATTCTTTAAAAAGATTGGTTTTACATCCTTTTATCAACCAGCCGATAAAAACCGCCAGCCACATAATCAAAGCACCAACCTCTTCTATAATCATCATTACCTATCCTCCTTTTTAATATTATTGTCTATATACTCAAATTTATTTATACCTCTATTCATTTTCTCAAAAGTTTTCGGATTACGAATCCTTTCATCAAATTTTCTCATTTCCACATCGTAAACTACACGCCTACTCCTCGGGGGAATATGCCGATTGGCATATTTAAACTTATACCATGAACCGGGATGCAATTGTTTCAACAAGTGAACGGCGGGCAATCTTTGAGTGGCCACATCAATGAATCCGCCGGCTCTTTCATCGGGCGTCGCATAAGTTCCTGCCCAAGAACGTCCCGTCAGCCATACTTTCGGAGAATTGATAGATGAATAAGCTGACGATACCATATATTTGGCAACTCCGTCGGCAAAATTTGCTGCCGGTTCATTCAGGGTAAGCTCCAAATTACTAACAAAATCTGTTACCGGACCTACATTCTCATAACTTCCACTCCTCTGCCATTGCCAAAATTCAGATTCGGAAAGATGCACTTTTCGATCACCATAATCAATATATTCCTGCCGCCCCATAAACGTATTATGAAACCAATTATTATGTGTAGTTTCCTTATAAGTACCATCAAGATTATAGAGCACTTTCATCAGACTATTCGGATCAACATAGTTAACCGGATTATTTCCACAATATCCATAAGGGTTCTCTGAATAATAGTCTTCGCACAGAGGATCCACTCCATTCCACCTTCCCAACATCGGTCATCAACCGCACCGGAACCCCGTTTTCATAGATCATATTCCCGCAATAATCCGTCGTCAGCGTATCTCCGTCAGCAACCCGCACCGTACGCAGCTTACTACCGTCGGCACTGTAAACATGAGAAATGTTGTCGCCATTTTTAAAGACTATCCGGCTAGGCAAATTTAAAGAATTATATTGAATATCAACAATATTCTTATTTAAATCTTTTGTCAGATTCCCGTTTGCGTCATAAGCATAGGCAGACTCCTGCGTCCACTTTTTCCGTTTCCCCGAACCGGAAACATCCCGCCCGCAGGAATTTCCGGAAGAAATCTCCTCCGCTCCTATCTTCTTCCTTTCCGCCTTCTCCCCTGCCGTTTTCAGGGGAGAATTGAAGTGGGGTTGTGCTTTGCTTTGTTGTGCTACGCTATGCTCTGATGTGCTATTCTGTGCTATGTGTACCTGATGTTACATTTTCGGGAATAAATGTAGCATTATCACCCACGCTAATGCTTTTACAGCAAGGATTCTTCCTGCATTCCCGCCTTTTTGCGTTCCATGCTAAGCCTCACTACCTGAAGGGCGTGCAGAATAAGCCGGAGACGTGTTTCCCGGTCCTCAGTCTGTGTTATGACCGGATAGGAAACTCGTCCACCGGACAAAGAGCAATGGGGAAGTTTCTTACCACTGCCGTATTGCCTTCGGCTCAGAGATTTGCGACACTCCTTGCAATATTTATCCGGAGACTGCGTTTTTTTGTTCATATAGAAGGACTCCAACGGAAGCTCACGTTTACAACTCTTGCAAATACTGCTGGATGTAGATTGTTTTGTCGATAAAGATAATGTTGTTTTCATAATGATAATTTTGATTTAAATTCTGAGAAAAAAGTTGTTTATTTGCCGGAGATGTATGTCCGACATGGTGGACATATATGCTTACCATGGTGAATCTAGATATTCATCACAGTGTATATATATGGCTACCGGAGTAGTGATACAAAGGGGATGCAAGGCCGGGGGACGAACTTTTCTGCAACCTTTCGGAAACTTTTCTACGTTTTTCATGGCTATTCTGTTTTTAATTTATATTTTTGAAACATATTTGTAATTTCACCGCTACAAAGATAAACAAGTTTTCATTAAGAAAACATACGGTTTTAGAAATTAATTCTTAAAAAACAGATAACGGATTATTAATGAGCAACTAATACGTTTATGATTTTTTACATCAAAATTAAATGCTAACAAAATGGATACAAATCTGGATGTACCCGGCATCATCAAACGTGCCAAGCAGGCATTAAACCTGAAGAGGGACAGCGAACTGGCTGAATTCCTGGGAGTTTCAAGAGCGACAGTCACCAACTGGGCTGCACGGAACAGTATAGATTTCCGCCTGCTGCTCGACAAATTAGGAAATACGGTAGACTACAACTGGCTATTGTTGGGAAAAGGCAACCCGAAACACCAGTCGAGATTTTGCGAAAGCGAACTGGCACAAGGGGAGGTGCAGATAATTCACAATCCCAAAACAGCCGAACCGGTTGACGACCGCAGCGTGACACTATACGACATCACGGCGGCGGCAAACCTGAAGACGCTGTTCACCAACAAGCACCAGTATGCGTTGGGGAAAATACGGATTCCGAACATATCCGCCTGCGACGGGGCGGTCTACGTCAACGGGGACAGTATGTACCCCATACTGAAATCGGGAGACATCATCGGATATAAGGAGATAAACAGCTTCGAGAACGTTATTTACGGGGAAATATACCTGGTTTCGTTCATGATCGACGGAGACGAGTATCTGGCGGTGAAGTATGCCAACCGGTCCGAAAAGGAAGGATGCATCAAACTGGTGAGCTACAACACCCACCATGAACCAATGGATATACCGTTTGCGGCGATCAATGCAATGGCAATAGTGAAGTTCTCTATACGCAGGCATATGATGATGTAAGTTTTCGTCAGGATGAAAAAGTATTTTAAGTGAAATAATCTGTGTTAATCCATGTAATCCATGGTGAAAAGTCATTATCTTTGCACATTGCAAAGCAGAAAACAATAAAATCACGCTATATAATGGAAAAGAAATTCAAAAGAACCACCGTCACATCGGCCCTGCCGTATGCGAACGGACCTGTCCACATCGGTCATTTGGCCGGTGTATACGTACCGGCAGATATCTATGTGCGCTATCTGCGGTTAAAGAAAGAAGATGTATTATTTATCGGCGGTTCGGACGAACACGGAGTGCCTATCACGATCCGCGCCAAAAAAGAAGGAATCACTCCGCAGGATGTGGTAGACCGTTACCATACGCTGATAAAGAAATCATTCGAAGAATTCGGCATCTCCTTCGATGTGTATAGCCGTACCACTTCACCGACGCACCACCAACTGGCTTCGGATTTCTTCAAAACATTATACAACAAGGGCGAGTTTATCGAAAAAACATCCGAACAATATTACGACGAGGAAGCAAAAACATTCCTTGCCGACCGTTATATCACCGGCGAATGTCCTCACTGCCACTCGGAAGGTGCCTATGGCGACCAATGCGAAAAGTGCGGTACTTCACTCTCACCGACAGACCTTATCAACCCGAAAAGCGCCATTAGCGGCAGCAAACCGGTGATGAAAGAAACCAAACACTGGTATCTCCCCCTCGACAAGCACGAAGGCTGGCTGCGCAAATGGATTCTGGAAGACCATAAAGAATGGCGCCCGAACGTGTACGGACAATGCAAAAGCTGGCTCGACATGGGGTTGCAACCACGCGCCGTAAGCCGTGACCTCGACTGGGGTATCCCTGTTCCCGTGGAAGGCGCAGAAGGAAAAGTCCTCTACGTTTGGTTCGACGCGCCTATCGGCTACATCTCCAACACGAAAGAACTTCTTCCGGACAGCTGGGAGACATGGTGGAAAGATCCCGAAACCCGTTTGATCCATTTTATCGGAAAAGACAATATCGTGTTCCACTGCATCGTATTCCCTGCCATGCTGAAAGCAGAAGGCAGCTATATCCTGCCGGACAACGTGCCCAGCAACGAATTCCTGAACCTCGAAGGAGACAAAATCTCCACTTCCCGCAACTGGGCTGTATGGTTGCACGAATATCTGGCCGATTTCCCCGGTAAACAGGACGTACTCCGCTATGTGTTGACTGCCAATGCACCGGAAACAAAAGACAACGACTTCACCTGGAAAGACTTTCAGGCCCGTAATAACAACGAACTGGTAGCCGTATACGGCAACTTTGTGAACCGTGCAATGGTGCTGACTCAGAAATACTTCGACGGATGCGTACCCGCACAAGGCGAGCTGACCGACTACGACAAAGAAACGCTGAAAGAATTTGCAGACGTAAAAGCCGAAGTAGAAAAGCTGCTCGACGTATTCAAATTCCGCGACGCACAGAAAGAAGCCATGAACCTGGCACGAATCGGAAACAAATACCTGGCTGACACCGAACCGTGGAAACTGGCGAAAACTGACATGGAACGTGTGGGAACAATCCTGAACATCTCCCTGCAACTGGTTGCCAATCTGGCGATCGCTTTCGACCCGTTCCTGCCGTTCAGCTCGGAAAAACTCCGCAAGATGTTGAACATGGACACCTTCGAATGGTCCGAACTGGGAAAAGACAACCTGCTCCCCGTCGGTCACCAGTTGAACAAACCGGAACTGCTGTTCGAAAAGATCGAAGATGCCACAATAGAAGCACAGGTACAGAAGTTGCTTGACACGAAGAAAGCAAACGAAGAAGCCAGTTATAAGGCGAATCCGATTCGGGCAAACATCGAATTTGACGACTTCACAAAGTTGGATATCCGCGTAGGAACGATCCTCGAATGCCAGAAAGTACCGAAGGCAGACAAGTTGCTGCAATTCAAGATTGACGACGGTCTGGAAACGCGTACGATCGTGTCGGGCATTGCCAAGCATTACAAACCTGAAGAATTGGTAGGCAAACAAGTTTGTTTCATCGCCAACCTTGCCCCCCGCAAACTGAAAGGTATCGTCAGCGAAGGCATGATTCTGAGTGCCGAGAACAACGACGGCAGCCTGGCAGTCATTATGCCGGAACGGGAAGTGAAGCCGGGTAGTGAAGTGAAATAATGAAATGAGCGAGGAACAATCACTAAAGGACAAAACAGCCAAAGGATTATTCTGGGGAGGGTTCAGCAACGGTATACAACAGTTGCTGAATCTCGTTTTCGGAATATTTATCGCCCGGCTGCTCACCCCGTCGGATTATGGAATGGTGGGGATGTTAGCGATTTTCTCCCTCATAGCCGGCTCGATACAGGAGAGCGGCTTCACGGCCGCTCTTGTCAACAAGAAAGAGGTGACACACAAAGATTACAATGCTGTATTCTGGTTTAATATTATAACCAGCCTGTGCCTGTATCTGGTGTTGTTCTTGTGCGCGCCACTCATAGCCTATTTCTACAAGGTTCCCGAACTGACGCCGTTGGCACGTTATTCTTTTACAGGCTTTTTCATCGCCAGTCTGGGAATCTCACACAGTGCTTATCTAAAACGGAATCTAATGGTCAAGCAGCAGGCCATGTCCTCGGTGATCGGACTGACCGTATCCGGCATTGCGGGGGTCACGCTGGCTTATCTCGGCTTTTCCTACTGGGGATATGCCACGCAAAGCATTGTCTACGTAGCTGTCAACACTGCCTGTTACTGGCATTTCACCCGTTGGCGGCCTACGCTTCAATTCAGCCTCGCACCCATAAAAGAAATGTTCGGATTCAGTGGTAAACTGTTAATTACCAACATATTCAATCACATCAACAACAATCTCTTCTCCGTCATATTGGGTAAGTACTACTCCAAGATAGAAGTGGGCTATTACAACCAGTCCAACAAATGGTGCGGCATGGGACAACAATTCATACTGGGCATGATAAACGGAGTGGCACAACCGGTACTTGCGAAAATATCGGAAGATACCGACCGACAGCAACGGGTATTCCGCAAGATGTTGCGTTTCACTGCCTTCATCTCATTTCCCGCCATGCTGGGACTGGGAATCATTGCAGAAGAATTAATCGTTATCTCCATTACCGACAAATGGTACTCCAGCGTATCTATCATGCAGATATTATGTATCAGCGGAGCTTTTGTCCCCATTGCCAACCTTTACCAGCAACTTATCATCAGCAAAGGAAAGTCACGCATCTTTATGTGGAACATCATAATCCTCGGCATGATCCTGCTCACAGGCGTTCTTCTGGTACATTCTTACGGAATATATGCCATGCTTGCCATGTATGTCTCGACCAATATACTATGGCTACTGAGGTGGCATCACTTCGTGCAGCTTGAAATCGGGTTGAAACTACGCCACGCACTGGCCGATATTCTTCCCTACGCCATCATAGCAGCCTCCGTCATGGCAGTTACCTACTACACCGCCCGCCCTATCGAAAACATCTATGTTCGCCTGGCAAGCAAGATACTACTGGCAATGGCACTTTATGCGGCAGCCATGTGGGCGAGCCGTTCGGTAACTTTCAAGGAAACCATACACTATTTTATCAAAAAGAAAAGCGCATGAAACTACTCGCTCTCGTCACACTCTATTATCCACCCGCACACATCACCGACAACCTTCTTACTTATGCAGAAGATGTGGACGGATTGTTTGTCTGGGACAATACCCCCGGAGGCAGTAACTATCAATTTCCGGAATCTATCTCCCACAAAATAGTCAGGTTACGCCAAGGGGAAAACACCGGTATCGGCAAAGCACTCAATGCCGCAGCGATGTTCGCCCTCGACAACGGATATACTTACCTGCTGACAATGGATCAGGACAGCGCTTTTACCGCTTCCACATTCAAAGACTATATCCGTATTATCAACAATGACAAAGACAGTTCCCATTTTGCTTATATTCCTCTCATCAATGCTTCTGGCACAGACAGCAATGCGCCGCTCAAAGAAGCACAGGGGATGATTATCTCCGGAAGTATTTTTCCGTTGAGAACGATACAAAAAGTCGGTCTGTATCTTGACAAATTTGTCATGGATGCCATTGATACGGAATATTTCCTGCGCATCCGCCGCCATACCGGAAAAGTCATGCTCGTACCTGCCGCCAACCTGAAACATGAACTGGGACATCCGCTCCGGAAACAAATACTCATCTGGCACCCGATGTCACTCAACTACTCCCCGGTGCGTACCTACTACATAGCCCGTAACTTCTTGTACCTCAACAAGCAATACGCCGAGTTCAAACGTCCCGAACTGCTTTGGAAGCTCATTTGGGAGCGTCCTTTCTATATCCTTTTTATGGAAGAAAACAAATGGGAGAAACTGAAAGCACTCGCCAGAGGTATCTGGCAAGGCTGGAGAAAAGATCTCAACCACGACTGTTATTTCAAAAAGCTCAACCCAAACCCCAAGCACCATGAGCGCGAATAACCTTACAACCACCTATCGCCTGCTGAACAGTTCTTTCAGGAAGACGATGATTTTTCACTTGGGCATAGACGCGGGATTCTTCACCGAATATACCTATATGCTTCATGCAATGCTCTATTGTCTGCAACACAAGATACAGTTCAAGCTCTATTCCGACGATGCCAACTTCGGTTGGGAGAAAGGTTGGACAGACTGTTTCGTCCCCTTCTGTGAGGAAGTGCACGAAGCGTTTCACCACACCTACAACACCCACCGCCTGCCTTCGTGGAAAGCATTGATGAAGGACAAGAAATTGCCCAAGACCAAACTGATGAAATGGAAACTGAAAGCAACCTGCAAGAATATAACCGGAGAGACTCTCGCTTTCCTGACCTATAAAAAACCGGTATTACTGAACTGCCACCTGAAGTTCGAGCCCAACCAACACTTCCACATCCCCGAACTGGGTATAGACGGGGATTATCTCCATGCTTTCCGGAAAATGACGGAAATCACGTGGAAGTTGAACGAAGTAACCGGACGAGAATGCCAACACCTGGCAGACAACCTGCAACTCCCGCAAGAATACATCGGTTGCCAGATACGCGGAGGCGACAAGATCACCGAAACCAACCTGCTTCCGGCAGAGTATTACATACGCCTCATCAAACAGAAAACCGACTTGCGCGATGTCTTCGTGCTGACAGATGATTACCGCATCTTCCGGCAAGTACAGTCGCTCGCCCCGGACATACGTTGGTATACCCTATGCGATTCCGGCGAGAAAGGATATGTCAACAGTGCTTTCACGCAAACGACGAAAGAGTTGAAACAGAAGCAAATGACTCGTTTCCTTTCTTCCATACAGCTACTGATGAACGCTTCCATATTCACAGGAAGCATCACCACCGGGCCCAGCCTGTTCCTGCTCAAGAAGTTCTATCCGGACATCAGTCCTGCCGACTGTCTGCTTGAGGATTTCCCGCAAGCAGCCACCCTCCCTATCCCGGGACGCAGCCAAATGGCGGCGGAATTTCTACAAGGAAACTTAAAGTTATAGGAACTTGTCAATTTAATCACTACATTTGTATCATAACGTGCATCAACCGTTTCCAATGGACAAGAAATATACAGCAAAAGAACTTGATTTGTTACATGCCGAGCTTTACGACATATTGGGAGAAACCATTCGTATCTGTCGGAAACACGACATCCCGTATTTTGTGATAGGCGGTACTGCAATCGGGGCACTCTATGACCGGGCGATACTGCCTTGGGACGACGATATAGATATCGGCATGGCACGGAAAGACTACAACAGATTTCTCGAAGTAGCCCCCCGGGAGCTGGGCGATTCCTACTTTCTTTCATGGATAGAAACAGATCCGCACAGCCCTTATTACTATGCCAAAGTCAAGAAAAACAATACCCTCTTTGTAGAAGAAATGTTCAAGAATGTCCCGATGCATCCGGGTATTTTTGTAGATATATTCCCGTTCGACAGGATACCCGACAACAAGCTGTTGCGGAAATTACAGTACGACGCAGCCGGTTTCCTCAAATGTTGCCTCATGGGAAAAGAGATATGGATGTGGAAACACTTCGGCAAATGCGAGATAGAACATCCCACAAACCGGGGAGCCTTCTCCTGCTTCTTGAATAAAGCAGTCGATGTTCTTTTCTCGAAGAAAGCAATTTACCGTATGCTGGTAGCCGTTCAAAGCTGCTTCAATTCATGGAACACGAAGTATTTCAACAACGTGATGACTACCACCGACCACGTGACCGGAGAAAGCCTCCGCCACCTGCAACCGGTGCCGTTCGGACCGCTCACAGTGAACGCTCCCGACAACCTGGAAGGTTTCCTGCGATACAACTACCCGACCCTGCACCGATATACAGAGGAAGAACAGGAGAAAGTGAACAATCACTACCCTGCCGCCCTTTCATTCAGTACGACTCCAAAACAAGAACTATGAATATGAAACCCGCTTTAGTAGATGTACCGGTACTGATACTGTTCTTCAACCGCCCGCAACAATTATCGCAAGTGTTCGAGCAGGTAAAGAAAGCACGCCCGTCACGGCTGTTTCTCTATCAGGACGGAGCACGAAACGAACACGACCTGCCCGGGATAAAAGCCTGCCGCGAAATCGTGTCGCAGATAGACTGGGAGTGCGAAGTAGAACGGTTCTATCAGGAAAAGAACTTCGGTTGCGACCCCTCGGAATATATATCGCAGAAATGGGCTTTCTCAAAAGTCGACAAATGCATTGTACTGGAAGATGATGATGTGCCGTCAGTCTCTTTCTTCCGTTTCTGCAAGGAAATGCTGGACAAGTACGAACATGACACCCGCATCAGCATGATTGCCGGATTCAACCCCGAAGAAATCAGCAAAGACATCCCTTACGACTATTTCTTCGCCACCACCTTCTCTATCTGGGGGTGGGCAAGCTGGAAACGTGTCGTAGACCAATGGGACGAGTTCTATACTTTTCTGGACGACTCCTTCAATATGCAGCAACTCGAACAACTCATCAAAGAACGCAAATTCCGGAGCGACTTCATCTATATGTGCCGGCGTCATCGCGAACACCGGAAGGCTTTTTACGAAACCATTTTCCATGCCTCCATACTGTTCAACTCCGGACTGAGCATTGTGCCCACGCGCAACATGATTAACAACTTGGGAGCAACGGCGGATTCCACCCACTTTGCCGGTTCCGTCCATACGCTGCCCAAAGGTTACCGCCGCATTTTCACCATGAAGCGTTACGAAGCGGAGTTTCCTCTGAAACATCCCCGCTACGTCATTGAAAATGTAGCGTACAAAAAAAGCGTCTACCGCATCATGTGCTGGGACCACCCGTGGATAAAGATAGGACGCTCGTTCGAGGAACTGTTCCTCAACCTGAAATACGGTAATTTTTCTATCATTACGAAAGCTGTTAAAAACCGAATAAACAAATGGCTGAAGAGAAACAAACATCACTAAAACCACTTACGATTTATTTCTACCATACCCGCCTCACGCGGGAAAGTTACGAGGAATGGAAAGAGTATAAATTCCCCGGACATATCTTGTACGGACTTCCATTGCTGGAAAAACACGGGATACATTCCGTCATGCACAAGTGCCGGTATTTCTCAAGCCGCCTGAGGCTCATGCTCTACGCAACGAAAGAAATTCTGTTCTGCAAGGAGAAATATCAGGTGCTCTACGCCACCTCTTTCCGTGGTATCGAACCGGTGATTTTCCTCCGTGCACTGGGGCTATACCGCAAGCCGATCGTTATCTGGCACCACACGGCAGTAGTCAACAGTTCCGGTTTCGCACGCGAACAAATATCCCGCCTTTTCTATAAAGGCATAGACAAGATGTTCCTGTTCAGCCGGAAGCTCATTCAAGATTCGTTGAAAACCCGGAAAGCGCCCGCCCATAAACTAAAACTGGTACACTGGGGACCGGACCTCCCTTTCTATGACCACCTGTTGGCGGAAATGCCCGACCGCAAACCGGAAGGCTTTATCTCTACCGGCAAAGAAAACCGGGACGTAAGCACTCTCTTCCAGGCATTTGCCGCCACTAAAGAGAAACTCGACTTATATATCGCCGTCTCATGCGGTAACATCAATTATAAAAACATCATTGACGGTTTCACCCTGCCCGACTCTATCCATGTACATTATACCGACGGAGTAATCCCCTACGAGCTTGCCAAACTGGTGGCGCGGAAAAGCTGTATTGTCATCTGTTGTCTGGATTTTCCCTATACCGTAGGGCTCACCACACTCGTAGAAGCATTTGCTCTCGGCATTCCCGTCATTTGTTCGCGTAACCCCAATTTCGAAATTGACATCGACAAGGAAGGAATCGGCATTACCGTAGAATACGGCGATGTGCAGGGTTGGACAGACGCTATCCGCTACATCGCCGACCACCCCGAAGAGGCACGACGCATGGGAAACAACGCCCGCAAACTGGCGGAAGAACGTTTCAATCTCGAAATCTTTTCACGTGAAATAGCAGAAAGCTTGCAGGAAATATCAAACTTTTCCTCTAAAAACTGTACATTTGCATAAACTTTTATGCACATGAGAGTCCTGATTATAAATACGTCTGAACGAATCGGAGGAGCCGCCATTGCAGCCGGCCGGTTAATGGAATCACTCAAGAATAATGGTATTAAAGCCAAAATGCTGGTGCGCGACAAGCAAACGGACCAGATCAGCGTCGTGGGTTTGAAGCGCAGCTGGCTGCAAGTATGGAAGTTCATGTGGGAACGCATCGTTATCTGGAGCGCCAACCGTTTCCAACGGTATCATCTGTTCGATGTAGACATTGCCAACACGGGAACGGACATTACCTCTCTTCCGGAATTTCGGCAGGCAGACGTCATTCACCTGCACTGGATCAATCAGGGAATGCTTTCATTGAAAAACATCCGGAAGATACTTACTTCCGGCAAACCGGTCGTCTGGACAATGCATGATATGTGGCCCTGCACCGGTATCTGCCATTATGCACGCGAATGTACGAACTATCAACAGGAGTGCCACAACTGCCCGTACATCTACAAAGGCGGTAGCAAGAAAGATTTATCTTACCGCACTTTCCGTAAGAAACAGAAATTGTATAGCAACGCCCCCGTTCATTTCGTCACTTGCAGCCGTTGGTTGAAGGAACAGGCCCAGGTCAGCAGGCTGTTCGAAGGGAAAAGCGTTATCAACATCCCGAACGCGATCAATACCAACCTGTTCAAGCCACAGAACAAGGAAGAGGCACGGGCCAAATGTATGTTGCCGCAAAACAAGAAGCTGATTCTGTTCGGCTCGGTAAAGATCACCGATAAGCGGAAAGGGGCCGAATATTTAATCGAAGCCTGCAAACTGCTGGCTGAGAAACATCCGGAATGGAAAGAGTCGCTGGGAGTCGTCGTATTCGGCAACCAGTCCCAACAGTTGCAGGAACAGATTCCTTTCCATGTCTACCCGTTGCCTTACATCAAGAATGAGCACGAAGTGGTCAATATATATAATGCCGTAGACTTGTTTGTCATTCCTTCGCTGGAAGAAAATCTTCCCAACATGATTATGGAAGCAATGGCGTGCGGCGTTCCTTGCGTAGGATTCAATGTCGGCGGCATCCCCGAAATGATTGACCACCTGCACAACGGATATGTGGCCCGATACAAATCTTCGGAGGACTTTGCTAACGGTATACACTGGATACTGACGGATCCGGAATATGACGAGCTTTCCGCACAAGCCTGCCGCAAGGTATTAGGCAACTATTCCGAAAGCATTATTGCCAAGAAATATACGGATCTCTACAATAAAGTAACGGGGAAATATGCATAGCGTTCATCCTACTCCCAAGTTTTCGGTCATCACGGTGACCTATAATGCGGAAAAGGTACTCGAAGATACCATTCAAAGTGTGATTGCGCAGACCTATCATCACGTAGAATATATCATCGTGGACGGAGCCTCCAAAGATGGCACTTTATCTATCATCGACAGATACCGCCCACGGATACATACTGTTGTCAGCGAACCGGACAAGGGACTGTATGACGCCATGAACAAAGGAATTGCCCTCGCCAGCGGCGACTATCTCTGCTTTCTGAACGCAGGCGACTGCTTTCACGAAGACGACACGCTGCAACAAATGGTGCACACTATCAATGGTAACGAACTTCCCGACGTACTTTACGGAGAAACGGCTATCGTAGACGAGAAGAGGCATTTCCAACGTATGCGCCGTCTATCTGCCCCGGAAGTATTAACCTGGAAAAGCTTCAAACAGGGAATGCTGGTCTGCCACCAGGCATTCTTCGCCCGCCATACGCTGGTGGAGCCATACGACTTAAAGTTCCGTTATTCCGCTGACTTCGACTGGTGCGTCCGCATCATGAAGAAAGCCCGCACATTGCACAATACGCACCTGACAATCATCGACTATCTTGACGAAGGTATGACCACCCAAAACCGGAAGGCTTCTCTCAAAGAAAGATTCCGCATCATGGCAAAACATTACGGGCTGATAAGTACAGTGGCACATCATGCATGGTTTGTCCTCCGGCTATTCTTCAAACCGGGACAATAAGCGCGTTGCCTAAACCGGTAACGCAAGTAATTGGTACATTAATGTACGTGCCATACGCTCCTGCCCTTTCGTGTTAGGGTGCAGACGATCGAAACCCGAATCATAAAAATAGATAAGTTGTTCCTCAATCATCGGATTCATCCCTGTCACTGAGTTAAAGTCTATCACAGGAAGCCCCCAGAGATTACCGGCTTCTTTGACTGCCTGTACATAAGCGTCCACATATTCACCGCAACTATTCTGGTAGTTCTCATCCGGCTGCACGTTCGTTTCTCCGAAATTGGCAAACGCACGATGCAACGGAGTCAGCAGAATGATTTGTTTATCAGGAAACAGCTGTTTCATCCGCGTTATCCCTATATTGATACGTCCTTTATAGGTATTACTGTCCATTACAGGGGTTCGTTTCTTGCGGGTCTCCATTTTCTTCATTTCGCCACGGGCCGCCAACACTTGTTCTTCCGTTTCCGTAAACCATTCGCCAATAGGTATACCGGCATTAAAATCATTCGTACCCATCAGGACAATGATTGCATCCACTTCCTCTCCATGTTCTTTCATCAATTGCTCCGCCTGCCGGGGCACATCGTTCCATTGTCGCCCGCTTATTCCATATACATAAGGAGTAATCCCCAACCATTCTTGTAGAAAGTCCCAGTACTTTTTAATCTTATTACCATAGCAGTTAGGATCTGTAATAGAATCTCCTATATATCCTACCTTCTTCCCTTGCCACGGATGTTGAACCCACCCGCTATGACTGTTCTCACCGGAGTTTACGACTTTAGAAGCTTGACTCTGTCCATGCAGAAAACAAGTACAGAATAATAGAGCTGTACACGTTAGTAATAACTTGCTTTTCATTGGTATTCTATATTAAATGAGACATTTTTATTCAATAGACAGCAAATGTAACTCAAAAATATACAAATCCAATCAATAAATCGATAAACTGTTCATTCATCCGGCATTTTAAAAGTGTAAGGAAAATCTTCTTTCATTGGATATGTTTTCTCTGATTGAAAGAAGGCGCGATTTAATTTAAACCCATAGGTCTTTCCTTTCTCCAGCTTACTTCTATCTAATATAATACAAAAAGTATATTTATCTTTCCAAAACGGCTGATAGTCTGTATAAGGTGGCGATATTCTTTTATCATCCAACGGCCTTATACCGTAAGCACCAAACATAGGTTTAGAGAAACGTATTTGTATAGTATCAATACCTAAAGGTAATATACTATTTGAAATAGGAAATATATCTGTAATATAGGGCTCTTTATTATCGTACTCTTTCAATACATTATCAAAATCAGATGCCGTATAGTTGACAAAACTTACTATCTCAGGCATAAAATCCTTAATGGTAGAATACAAATTACGATGATTACGAAAATGTTCCATAAACGTCATGCTTCTTTCCATCCAGATAAAACCTTCATGTTGCCTCCATGCAGTTAAATGTGTAGCAGTGAATCCCCTATTAGGGTTATCTTTAAAATACATGATAGTCAATAGGTTGTTAAACCATTCTATCATCGTTGAATTGGTACTTCCATAAGCCAGTTTGGCCATCTTTTCTTTCACGTGAGGATAAATTATTTGCGAAGCAGAATCAATCTGAGACCAATATTGAGCAAGGCAAGGATTAGTATAGTGGTGTAACAACTCATGTACAATGACAGTTATAAGGAATCTACTATACGCCGGGGTTCCTTCTTTATCGGTACTACATCCAATAACAATTCCACGTTTTTCTCCCTTTGTTATTCCATTAAAAGCATAATTACCAGGTCCATTACAAAGAGATGCAACCACTATTGTATTTTCAGGTCCTTCGCCAAACATAGATTTAAACCACTCTGCATTCAGATCGACAAGAATAGTATTCAATCTAGTTTCAGCTATATCATATAAGCCACGATGCAGTGTATAGAAATCCTTAAATTTTGTTTGTCTATAAAAATCATTCAATAAACGGACAAATGTTCTGAAACTTTCCTCTGTCCACCTACTGTCAATCATACTTATCTTTGATGCGTCACATTGTGGATCAATAATCACTTTCCCTCTCTTTATCTCAATACATCCAGTTGCCGCAGGTACAGCATCATAAGCTATTCCTTGCTCCTCTCTTATCTTTTTGATGTAAGAGATGAGCTTATGTTCTCTATATTTTGAGAAGTAATTATCAATATCGGCTGTATAACCGGGGATAGTATTATTTATATACTCTTCCGCACCAGCCAATCGAAATGCAATACTTGTCAACTCAAAGCTTTCTTTTACTTGGCTTTTAACCTGTGCTGATATATTATTAATCGCACACAATAACATTATTATCCATAAAGTTGTTTTCATATATTGTCTCTTTATAACTATTTAATAAGCATATCTAACTCTTTCAACTGCACATCCCCTATATGCTCCCACTTAGCAACGACTTTTCCTTCTTTATCAATCAAGACATAGTCACTCCTTCTATATCTCCTTGAAACATAAACTCACCATTGGTTACTTTCGTAGAGTCTACAATATCAATCCATTTATTTTCTTTCAGAACAGTATATGATAATTCTATCTTCGTTCCTTCTTCCATATTTGTTGTTATACATCTCAACAAGAAGGTAGAAGCATAAATATTATTGCCGATCAACAGCACGGTGAGAAATATGATATGAAAAATTATATTATTTACCATGATATCCACAATTTATAGAAACAACGATTTTTTAACTTCTCTATTTTCTTCATTCTTTAATCCCTTCTGTTATCACTTTCCTTATCGGCATCAGGAACCTTTCCAATAAAGATATATCTTCAGTGATAATATCCGCCTGTCCTTCCATTTCCGGCAAGAAAGGCAGTTCCTTGTCATAGCTGGTTCGTAACCCGTTCGGAAGCTGAATGTCTACCATATAGCTTTTAACATTTTGTCCGTCTACTACCGGTATTAAAGAAATATTTTTCACCGTTCCTTTCACGATTCCAAATTCTTTATCCGGATAATTACTAAAACGTATGTTCACTTTCTGCCCTTTTCTTACCTTGCCCGACCTTTCTGTTGGCAACAGCGCCTTGCCGATAATCTCCCCCTGATTGGTAGGCACAATATTAAAAACGATATTTCCTGCCGTCACGTTCTGGTTGTTTGTCCAATACTGTGTCAGAGTAATCTCACCGTCTACCGGAGTTATTAACGCATAATTGATCTCCCAGGCATCTATTTCAGCCCTTAATTGGTTGATGAGCGAACGCAACTGTGTTTCCAGTTTATTCCTCTGATCCAGGTATTGGTATTCCGTATCATACAGAGATTCCTTCATTTGTGCCAGTTGAATCTGGAGATTCTCCAAAGAACGGTCCATGTTTTCTGCCGAAAGCGAGGATTGCAGATACCTGCTGTAAGATTCCTCCACGGCTTCTTTAGAAACAAGCCCCTTGACTCCCAGCAGAGAGTCTCTGGCGTATTGCTGATGAGCAATCTTCGCCTGTGCCACCGATAATTCTTTCTGTTTCAACATATTTGTATAATAAACCTCATTCTTGACAATCCGCACTTTCACCAAATCTACCTTTTTCAAATGGTACGCCAACTCCCTAAATTGCCTGTATTCGGACATCGACAGGTAGAAAGACGAATAAAGGGATTGCAAGCTACCAAGCTGAAGCTGTCCGGAAGGCACCAAAGCGATAGTGTCCAGATTACTCTCCGCCTGTTGGAGCAACTCCTTCAGCCGGATTATATCCTCTGTTTTGGCGGGGTTCTCTATCACTGCAAGCAGCGCATTTGCTTTTACTTTTTGATTGTTCTCAACATACAGTTCCTGCAGCTTTCCCGAACTCCTCGCCACTACGGCGGACACGGGCGTAGTTCCGGTCAGGGTCACCGTAGAACTGATGATATCCGGATATTTGAACACGGCACTGCCTACCAGCAGCATAAGAACAACACAGGCTGTCATCGTTATTCCCCAACGAATAATCCATGCGGGAACAGTACTCAAGACCTCATTGAACTCTTCGCTTCTTAATTCTATCTCCTGTCTCTTGTCTTCCATACGCTATACCCCCAGTTCCAGTTGATTCTTCACCAATGTGTAGTAAGCCCCCTTCTTTGCCGTAAGTTCCTTGTGAGTTCCCGATTCGATCACTTTTCCGGCTTCCATTACGACGATATTGTCCGCATTCTGTACCGTACTGAGACGATGTGCCACTACCACCACCGTCTTGCCCTTATAAAACCGCGTCAGATTATCCAGAATAATCTTTTCATTGTTGGCGTCCAGGGCGTTGGTAGCTTCGTCGAAAAACAGAAACACCGGGTTCTTGTAGATAGCACGGGCTATCAGTAACCGTTGCTTCTGACCCTGGCTCACACCGTTTCCCTCCATACCAATCCTGCTGTTGTACTTTTGCGGGAGTGATTCGATAAATTCTTTGATGTTGGCCATTTCCACTGCATTCGACAACTTCCCGGTATCTACCGACTCCTCACTGATAGTAATGTTTTTCGCAATAGAGTCAGAAAAAAGAAAGCCTTCCTGCATCACGGCTCCGGTGTTTTGCCTCCACAAATGGGGATTAATGTCTTTAAGCGAATAATTGCCCACTTTGATGTCTCCCTTTACCGGCTCATAGAATCCTAACAGCAGTTTGATGACAGTTGTCTTGCCACTACCGCTAGCACCTACAATAGCAGTTACTTTATTCTGCGGAATGGTGAGATTCAGATTTTCCAGCACATAGTCCCTTTCGGCACCGTCGTAACTGAAACACACATTCTCCAGCGTAATGTCCCGGTTCTCAGGAAGCACATTTATCTTATCGTTCACCGACGTCATTTCCTCCTCTTTGTTATTAATCTCGTTCAGCCGCTCAAGACTTATTTTGGCATCCTGCAATGACTGACTGAAACTTATCACCTGACCGACAGGACCGGATAATTGCCCGATGATGTAACTGACAGACATCATCATACCCAGGGTTATCTCCCCGTCCACCACCGCTTTTGCCGACAAGAAGGAGATAAGAAGCGATGTCGTCTGGCTGAAGAATATGGAACCGACCTGCTGGGTCTGCCCCAACGCAGTACCTTTGATGCTAATCTTAAATAGTTTCACTTGTATGGATTCCCATTTCCAGCGCTGTTGTTTCTCGCAGTTGTTCAGTTTGATTTCCTGCATGCCAGTGATGAGTTGAACCATGTTGCTTTGATTGGCCGAGGCCTGGGCGAAACGGGCGTTGTCCAGTTTGCGCCGGTAACGCATGAAAGACAGGATCCACAGCACATACAAGGTATTCCCCACCAGAAAGACGATTAATATGGACAGATTATAATAGGCCATGATACCGGCGAAGATAAAGAAGTTGAAAAAGGAAAAGAGGGTGGACAACGTTGTTCCGGTCATGAACGACTGGATACGCGCATGGTCACCGATCCTCTGCATGATGTCACCAATGTTCTTTGCGTCAAAAAAGCGGATAGGCAACCTCATCAGTTTGGCAATGAAGTCGGAAATCAGGGTAATGCTTATCCGTGTATTCATGTGCAGGCTGATCCAACTTTGAATGAAACCGACTCCCGTTTGGGTAACTGACAGCACCAGCTGTGATACCAGTATCAGTGTGATAAAGTTCAGGTTATTGTTTCCGATACCCTGATCGACCATGGCTTGTGTCAGGAAAGGAAGGATAAGCGAGAAAACACTTCCCAGCAGCATTCCGATTACAAGCTGGAACAACTGTGACTTGTACGGGAACAGGTATCGCAGATAGAAAGAGAGGTTTTTCTTTTGCTGTTCCCGATCATCTATGCGCTCGTGAAATTCGGGTGTGGGAGCCAACAATAGAGCGAACCCGGCTCCCTTCCCTTCCTCTTTGGTACTAATCCAGCATTTCTCAAATCCGGCTTTGTCAATGGGATACTTCCCCTTGGCAGGATCGGATATGCTGAAGGTGTAATCTTCCGCTGTCTTGGAAAAAACTTTCCTTTTCTTTTTGATGTCATACAACACGACAAAATGGTTCTGATTCCAATGAAGGATACAGGGTAGAGGGACATCCTCAACCAGTTGCTGAAAATTAATACGTACCCCCTGCGTTCTCATACCTATACTTTCGGCAGCATCACTGATGCCTAACATGGATACTCCCTGACGGGTTATGAAGCTTCTTTCCCGCAAATTTTGAAGGGAATAACAACGACCGTAGTATTTGGCAATCATGCGAAGACAGGAGGGCCCGCAGTCCATAGAGTCAAGTTGCTGGTAGTGAGGAAAAGGTTTCATCATCGATTTTATTATTTGTCAAGCATATTTCAATCTATTGAAGACAACAAAGCTTCATACCCCTTCTTCATTTGCTCTGTACTATAACAATTACGGTATATCTCTTGCGCATTCCTACCTAAGATTCTTCTTAGCTCTTCTGAGGATAACAACTTATCAATTGCTTTTGCCAAGTTACAAGAAAATTCCCCAGAATCTTCTCTTTTACCAATTGGGGCTATTAGCGCATTTACTTCATCTTGAAACATATTCCGTATACCAAATCCATCAGATGCAACAACGGGAAGCCCATGCATCATCATTTCAATCCCAACATACGGACACTGCTCATAATAAGAAGGAATCACGCCAATATCAGCAATCCAATACCATTTCTCCAACTCCTCCTTATCTATTAATCCAAGATATGATACATGCGTAGCAAAACTTGAAGAAATATTTATCAGATTCTCAATTCGGTTGCTATTATCAGAACCAATAATGACCAACCGAACATTATTTTTTTTCTTTAGGACAGAATGAAAAGCATTCAATAAAGCATACATTCCCTTTTGTTTGGTAGGCCTTCCCACATAGAGAACAATCTTCTCATTAACTGGAATAAACAACTCTTTCTTTAATTCTTCCCGATTATAATGTTGCATATTATTCTCCTTCTCTCTAAATCCATTGGGTATCAAAGATATCTTTCCGATAGAAAGTGCATAATCAGTTTGCAACAAATCATAAGTGTCTCGAGATAAGCATACGACTCGATCAACCAGCTCATACGTCCTCATTTCTTTTGCATAAAAGTCCAAAACATCCCTTGTTTCCTCTTTTACATCATTCGCTTCTTCAATCATTTCTTTGAACTTATCTACATCCCCCATGCACCTGGAAGTCCATCCTAAATCATGAATAGTAAATACCACTTTAGATAACGGATAATCCCTTTTCAATATTTCCACTAACTTTTCACAAGGCAAATGATTTACAAAAAAAACATTATAAGAAGAATCCCGAATATATAATCTGAAGAATTTAATAATTATCTCCATATTATGAATAAATTCACCTATTGGGAAACGAGGAAATAACATCTCTTTTATTTTACCGCCAGTCCCCGGTCGAACTGTAAATTCCTCAATATTTGCATTAAAAATTAACGCACAAACATCAACATTCAATTGTCTCATACAGTAATGAAACTCTTTAAGAAAAGAACCTATACCATTTTTTTGTGAACTAATATATTCATCAAACACATAAACTGTCCTTCTCATATCAATAATTGTTTTAGTAATAAGCCAGCCACCCCATCTTTAATCCCCAATTGTGAACTGTTTAATGAAGGCAAACCTATGATTGACGAACACACAAATTGCATTATATCTAATTGATAATTAATAGCTAATCTTTTTTCATACCAGTCTATATACATATTTCCCAACCGATTTAAAGACACAGAACTCTTATCAGGAATTAAAGATTTCAATTTTCTATATAAATCAGACAGATACATTTCATCAAAAGGAAGCAAGTCTTTATTACCACGTATATGGATTAAGACATAATGTAATAAACCTTCCAGCCCCTTTTCTAAAGAAATATCCAATATTCTACGAGGATCGTACATCATTATTTCTGCATCAATGTCTTCACAAACCTCTATACCTTCTCCTTCAACAAAGTGATTTTGGATCAGATATTCTATTCCCCAACCTATTCCGGACAGCCCCGACATAAACCCAAAATCCATCCTTTTACGAATGTTATTCAGAACATCATCCAGCAGCTCGCTCATGTAATCATAATATATATCATTACGTGTATATGCATATAAATGTGCATAGGATAAAACAATACCAGTCTTACCATTTAACAGTCCGATATCTGACAAAAAATTCGATTTAAGCATTAAAATGTTTTGAATCCTATTTATATAAGGAATATTATCACTCATTATTTCACTGCTTCGATTATCATTCATACAAACCTTACTAACAAAGCTGTAAACCACTCAGCTAACTTTAAATTCTCCATTTTCAATTTATCCTCAGCTTTTCGTATATCTACCTTATCAGCTTTCTTCTTTTGAGGATAAATCAGATACGAATAAGGTATGGCACGAACTTTATATTTATCTCTTATTCCATTTATGTTCCCATCTACGGTCAACGATCTCCATGGGATTTCTTCCTTTTCCACAAGCTGATTCCATGCCAACAACCGAACAGGTTCATCCAAAGTCACATAAACAATATCCAATATCTCCTTTTTCTTTTCATAAAGTTCTTTCAATAGAGGGATAAGCTTATGACAAGGAGTACACCACGAGGCAGAAAATACAAGCAATGTATACTTATCTTCATTGACAACTATCGGTTCCTTTTGCTTCGTCAAACAATTCGTCAGTTGAGTATCAGAAAAATTATCCGTAAGGATCTTTATATATTCATCCAATTTTCTACCAAAAAAACTGTCCCTTTGCTCTAAAGAAAACCAGTTACGCCTATCATAAAATAAAATCATATTACTATGAGAATTGGGAGATTGAGAAATTATCCGATAAAAAGTATCATAAAACTCCCCTGAAGGTGCATTCTCATATTTAAAAAAAACATCATTTATATTCACAATTGATCGTTGTAATTCAGATGAAGGAGTAATTAGATCAAATCTGGGAGTTATAACTATTTTGTTAGTACCGTATGTACCATAATAAGTACTATTTCTAACAGTATCTTGCCGTACAAACTTCGCATGTAAAGATAGTGTATCTATTTTCTCAAAAAACGAAAGTTCACTCCAAAAATGTGTCGTATCTCTTTCCGCAATAATTCTGAAACTTGGACGTATGTATTTTATCTCAAGTGTATTTTCTCGATTAGCAAAGAATCTGATGTATTCAGACTTTTCAAGAATTGTGTCAGGAATGTGAAAAAGCCAACTATTCGTACCAGTCCGATACCCACCCAAATAACTGATTTTATCAGAGCATTCAATTACTGCCGAACACTTCAAAGTGTCATAAGGCATTATATCTTCCAAAGTTACTTTGAGTACTTGTTCTTGCCCATGCATTAGCAGGCTAAAACAAAAGAGACTGATTGCCAATAAAGTTGTTTTCATATATTGCCTCTTTATAACTATTTAATAAGCATATCTAACTCTTTCAACTCCACATCCCCTATATGCTCCCACTTAGCAACGACTTTCCCTTCTTTATCAATCAAGACATAAAATGGAATAGCATCACAATTGTATAGGTACGACAAGTTATTTTCCTTTTCATCTTTCTCATTCGTCTCAGAACTTAAAATTTGCGGCCAAACATCCAGGTTGTATTTTCTTATAGCCTCAGACCAACTATCCTTGACTCTATCCAATGATATACCAATAATAGTCAATCCTTTCTCATTGTATTTCTTATATACTTCTTTCATTTTAGGAATCTCTTTCAAACAAGGCATACACCAACTTGCCCAAAAATCCAATAATACAAAAGTCTTATTCTTATAATTAGCTAGTTCAACCATGTCTCCAGAAATATTTTTTCTGATGAAATTAGGAGAGGCATTACCTATGGAGGTTCTTTTTAAGAGATCTCTTCTATCCTCTTGCTCTTCAATTTCTTTGAGAGCCAATTGCCCCATTATACTGTTTTTAGTTAGCTCGGGCAATTTGTTATAAATGGAACGAACAGAGTCTATACAAATAGTCCCTCTTTCAGAAATAGAATATAATAAATTCGGAATTATTTGAAAAGAAGGGTGTTCTAATGAAAAATTCCAACGTATTCTATCCATCTTATTATGATTGGCTTTATTTATTGCAACAACATTATTTATACTATGATAAAGCGAATCTTTCATTGGAGCACCCTCTTGCATTGTATATATTCTATTCGATAAACAAATTACACTATCCAATAACTCAAAATAAAATTCCATATAAGGTTGCAATTGTTTTCGAAGTTCAACATTTTCCCTTTCAACTGTTGTACCCTCCAAACGATATCTATAAGGTTTGTTACCGTCAAGACACAGTTGCATTTGAGTTGGCTCAATATATATACAAATAAATCTATTCGAGAAATCCAGCCGTGCAGCCGTCACTCCTTCTATATCTCCTTGAAACATAAACTCACCATTGGTTACTTTCGTAGAGTCTACAATATCAATCCATTTATTTTCTTTCAGAACAGTATATGATAATTCTATCTTCGTGCCTTCTTCCATATTTGTTGTCATACATCTCAACAAGAAAGTAGAAGCATAAATATTATTGCCGGTCAGCAGTACGGCGAGAAATATAATATGAGAAATTATATTATTTACCATGATATCCACTAATTTACAGAAAGCGTGTCAAAAGAATTTATTCATTAATATTTAAACTTTTGACACTACTTTCAATGATTAACTCATAAGATCAAAAACATCTCTTTTTTCCATATTTTTCAATGGGAGGGCAATCTTCATGAGTTGCACACATTTGGCTATCTGCACAATCTTTTGCTGTATTACATCCATCTGCTTTACAACGACCAGGCAGTTCTCCAGATCCACCACCAATAACACCTGTTCCTCCATCCTCCAAAGAACCAGAACCACCCAACACGTGCTTCATCTCAAAATCACTCATCTCACGAAAATCTTTAAGATTCAATTTGCTTAGTTTTTTCATACTATCAATATTTTAAATGATGTCGCAGATTCTTTTTTCTTGCCCTGCAACTTTAGCAAAAATTATTTAGGATCGATCTCTAAATCAGTAAAAAATGCAAGTTTATCTATCTGTTGGAAAAACATCTCAGGTAATTCATATCCATCAAAAATAACTGTAGGTGTTGCTCGCAGTTTTGTCTTCTCTTTCCAATTAATATGTTTCTGGAATTCTTCACTTATTACATTTTCGTCAACGACAAAAGAATATCTTTTAAAGAAATCCTCTCTGTTATATTTTCCTTTCTCAAACCATTTATTGTATATTTTATTCCTTTCTTCCTCTCTATAGTTCTTATTTATATAGAGAAAAAACTCACAACTAGAAATTAATTCATCATTGAATGATGATAATATATATTGTATCTTAAATTGATTATTCGTATCTTCTAATAACTTCTCAATTTTACTATGCATTCTTGCACAAGGTCCACAATGTGGATTCGAGAAAATCGTAATTGTATTTTGCGCATCCGAATTGCCAAATATAATAGTCGGCATATCTTTAGGTATCTCATAAAAAGCCTGTTCTTTTAACATGCCTGCAAAAACTTTGTCATTCATCTTCAAATTATTGAATTGTTGAGTGATCTTTGTCAATTTCTTACTTGCTATCCAATTAGGCAACAAAAGATGTATCAGTAAAAAGGGAACTCCATAAATCAAAGCCAGTGATAAAAGATCCAAAACAGTAAATTCCGGTAATTGAACCAATCCAGACAGCAGACAAGTTATAAACAAGAGCCAAAAGATTAGTTGCACAATTAAACATAAAGGACACCATGCCTTAGCCTTAAACTTTTGGTACCATACACTCCAGAAACTATAGAATATCCCCAACATATTTAAAAGTACCCAATAAGATAATAGCGTAGGAATAAAAAGCAAAAGAAATGTATTAGATAAGAAATAGCCCAATCCTAATTCGCTCCATCCTATGACACCTAAAAACTTTGCAGCAGTAGAACTTAATACATCATTACAATCACTCTTAGAAAATAAAGAACATATTTTATCTGCAATACTGCTATGAATATTAATTTGCTTTTGTACTAAAAGACAACTGATATATATCCCTAATAAGTTCAACACTAGTAATAAAATCGGACCCCAAGAATGGAGAAATTGATTTTGATAGAATCCAATCGTAACCAAAGTTATTCCAGCTAAGATGAGTAATATCTTTGGAATAGATATTGCCAAATCTTCTCTTCTGTGCTGTTTATAATCAGGTTCAACCGATGTTTCATCAACTTCAGGCATAAGTATAACTCCAGACCATATGTCAAAGAAGTCTTTAATAGGTATAGTTAGTTTCTTTTGGTGCCAGTAATAAGTAATGTTTTCATTAGAAATATTTTTA
>ERZ838577.1453-NODE-1453-length-31784-cov-36.090548_pt1 | contig 31784 bp, 24 predicted proteins | sample MGYA00519682_ERZ838577 | MGnify/ENA primary metagenome ERZ838577 (study PRJEB31850, sample SAMEA3708838) | human gut metagenome | biome: human gut; feature: human-associated habitat; material: faeces | place: China | collected 2014 ...
GGTGTGGCCGACCGCCTGCCGTCTGTGCAGCGTCCCTCAATACGATTGTACCATATCACGCACAAAAGTCAAGCCCTCCCGACCGGGAGGGCTTGCTGCGTTTACAGGCTGATCGCGCCGTCGGCGCTTTGCGCATCCGCGAGCAGGGGCGCGCACTCGGACAGAAAGCGCTCGACCTGCTGCGCGCAGCGGCCGGTGTAGAGCGCGGGGTCCATGACGGCGTCGAGCTCCGCACGGGTCATGCCGAAGGCGGGGTCAGCGGCGAGACGGTCGAGCAGGTCGCAGCGTTCGCCCTCCTTCATGCGTGCGGTCGCGGCCATGGAATGCTGCCGGGTGCGCTCGTGCAGCTCCTGCCGGTCGCCGCCGCGCTTGACGGCCTCCATCATGATGTTCTCGGTGGCAAGGAAGGGCAGGTATTCGCGGATGGTGCGGTCAACGATCTTCTTGTTGACGTGCAGACCGTTGGTGACATTCTGGCACAGGCGCAACACGGCGTCCGCGCAGAGGAAGCCCTCGGGCAGGGCGATGCGGCGGTTAGCGGAGTCGTCGAGCGTGCGCTCGAGCCACTGGACGCTCGCGGTCATGGGGGCGTTGGCGGCGTCGGCCATCAGATAGCGGCTGAGCGAGCAGATGCGCTCACAGCGCATGGGATTGCGCTTGTAGGCCATGGCAGACGAGCCGATCTGGTTTTTCTCGAACGGCTCCTCGATCTGCCGGTCGTGCTGAAGCAGACGGATGTCGTTCGCCATGCGGTAGGCGCTCTGCGCGAGGGAGGAGAGGACGTTCAGGATGCGGCTGTCGGTCTTGCGCGGGTAGGTCTGGCCGCAGACGGAGAAGCAGCGGTCGAAGCCGAACTCTGCGGCGATGCGGCGGTTCATCTCGTCGATCTTCGCGCCGTCGCCGTCAAAGAGGTCCATGAAACTGGCCTCGGTGCCGGTCGTGCCGCGGCAGCCGAGGAATTTCAGCGTGGCGAGAATGTGGTCGAGTTCCTCAAGATCGCTGAGAAAATCCTGCATCCAGAGCGCTGCACGCTTGCCGACGGTCACAGGCTGTGCGGGCTGATAGTGCGTGTAGCCGAGGGTAGGCACGGCGGCGTATTCGCGCGCGAACGCGGCGAGATTTGCCAGTACGCCGAGCAGCTCACCGCGCAGATAGCGCAGACCGTCGCGGTAGAGAATGAGGTCGGCGTTGTCGGTGACGTAGCAGCTCGTCGCGCCGAGGTGGATGATGCCGGCGGCGGACGGCGCGGCCTTGCCGTAGGCGTAGACGTGCGCCATCACATCGTGGCGCACCTCGCGCTCGCGCTGCTCGGCCACGGCGTAGTCAATGTCGGTGATGTGCGCTTCCAGCTCCGCGACCTGCCCGGCGGTGATGGGCAGCCCCAGCTCGTGCTCCGCGCGGGCAAGCGCGGTCCACAGCCGCCGCCATGTCTGAAAGCGCATATCGGCGGAGAACAGGTGCAGCATATACGGCGACGCATAGCGCGACGACAGGGGAGATTCGTAAACGTCTTTGCTCATGGCTCATTCCTCTTTTCTGATTTGCTTTATTGTACCGAAAAATCCGCAACTTGTCCACCCGAAAGAAAATGGAACGGCGCTGCCGTTCCATTTTTCTTATCGGAGAATGAGGCTTTCTCTTTCCGCGCCGACGGAGACATAGCCGATGGGACAGCCGATGGCCTTTTCCACATATTCGACGTAGCTGCGCGCGGCCTCGGGCAGATCCTCCCAGCGGCGGGCGCCGGAGATGTCGCACTGCCAGCCGGGCATATACTCCATGACGGGCTTGGCGCGGTCAAGAAGGACGGGGAAGGGGAAATCGTCGGTCTGCACGCCGTCGATCTCATAGTGGGCGCACAGAGGGATCTTGTCCATGTAGCTGAGCACGTCGAGCTTCGTGAGGGCGATGCTCGTCGCACCCTGCATCTCCACGCCGTAGCGCGTCGCCACGAGGTCGATGGGGCCGACGCGGCGGGGACGGCCGGTCTTTGCGCCGAACTCCGCACCGGCCTCGCGCAGCTTTGCCGCTTCATCGCCGAACCACTCGCAGGTGAAGGGCCCCTCGCCCACGCAGGAGGAGTAAGCCTTGACCACGCCCACGACCTCGTCGAGCTTTGCGGTGGGCAGACCCGAGCCGACCGGCGCATAGGCGGCGATGGCGTTGGAGGAGGTGGTGTAGGGATAGATGCCGTAGTCCAGATCGCGCAGCGCGCCGAGCTGGGCCTCGAAGAGGATGCGCTTGCCGTTTGCCTGCGCCTCGCGCAGGAACGCCGTGGTGTTGGCGACAAAGGGCTTGATCTTTGTGCCGAAGTCGTCGATCCACGCCGTCAGCTCGTCCATCGTATAGCCCTTCGCGCCGTAGACACGGGTGAGCGTGAGGTTCTTCCACTCGAGCAGGTCGGCCAGATGCGCCTTGAGGTGCTCGGGGTGGAGCAGCTCGCCGGCGAGCACGGTCTTCTTCTGATACTTGTCGGAATAGAACGGCGCGATGCCCTGCTTGGTGGAGCCGTACTTCTTGTCCTTGAGGCGCGCTTCCTCCAGCGCGTCGAGCTCGCGGTGCCACGGCAGCAGCAGGGAGGCGCGCTCGCTGACCTTCAGGTTCTCCGGCGTGATCGCCACGCCTGCGGCGCGCAGGGTCTCGATCTCGTTATACAGGTTCTCGCAGTCGAGCGCCACGCCGTTGCCGAGAATGTTTACCACGCCCTCGCGGAAGATGCCGCTGGGCAGCAGGTGCAGGGCGAACTTGCCCTTATCGTTCACAACGGTGTGGCCCGCGTTGCCGCCGCCCTGATAGCGCACGACCACGTCGAAACGGTCGGTGAGGTAGTCGACCATGCGGCCCTTGCCCTCGTCGCCCCAGTTGATGCCTACGATCGCACAATTCGCCATGATAATAGCCTCCTGAATATTTCCTCCGTACTATGAGAGATACGGTTTGCGTCAAAACGCCAGCCTTAGTATTATACGGGATACAAAGGCATAAGAAAAGAATTGATTTAATATACTTATCATTCGCTCAGCTAATGATGAAATGAAGGGAGGAGGACATTGCAGATCTCGACAAAAAAGCCTGCGCCTTTGGCGGAAAATGAGGGTATCGTGAAGAAAATGCTGCAAGAAGGGAGCCGGACATCCTCCGGCTCCCTTGCTGTGCCGCTATGAAATTTCTCCTTGCGCTTACTGTAACAGCAGGAGGCTGAAGACGAGCGTGAAGAGCGCGACCGTTTCGATGATGCCGATGACGATGAAGAAGTTCGCCGTGCCCTTGCCGGTCTCGCCGAGCGCGTCGGCGCTCGCCGCGGCGACCTTGCCCTGGAAGAACGCGGACAGGCCGATGGCGAGACCCGCGAAGATGCCCGTAAACATGGCGAGCGCGGGATCGGCGCCGGAGGCCACGGCGCTGCGGATGAAGTTCATCAGCAGGAAGCCGTAGATGGTCTGCGTCAGGGGCGCGCCGGAGAAGGCGACCATGATGAAGGGAGCGGGCTTGCCGTTCGCGTAGCACTTCTTCCACGCGCCGACGCTTGCCTGCGCCGCGAAGCCCGCGCCGAACGCGCTGCCCATGGCGGACAGGCCCAGCGCACACGCCATACCAATAAATTCAATGCTCATAATACATTTCTCCTCTTTTTGATTATTTTCTGATCTTATCCAGTTTTTTGAACGGTGCGTAGGCGGTGCCGGTCCACTCCATGCCAAGCTGACCGGAGAATTCCAGCAGATTCAATCGCACGCCATGGACCACCACGGACAGCAGGCCCATCACGATGTTCAGCCCGTGACCGACGAGCATGATGAGGATGCCGACGACGACCAGCGGCCCCTTGAAGCCGAGCGCCATGTTGTTAAAGCTCTGCGCGATAGCGAGCGACGCCATGCCGACGGCAAACAGTCGGATGTAGCTCATGATGTTGCCGAAGGCGCTGATGGTGTTGAGAAACACTGTGAAGGCGTTGCCAAGGCCCGCCTTGAGACCCTGCGCGAAGGTCTTGTCCGGCGACATACCGCCGAAGCACACGACCAGCACGAAGCCGAGAAGGACCACCGCGGCAATGGGCGTGAGGTTCACCTGCTCGCCGATGACGAGGTAGAGCACCACGAAGTACAGCGCGCAGATCGCGCACAGCCAGCCGAGGTCGGCGACCCAGCTGAGGTCCTTCTCCCGCGTCTTGCGGCGGATGTTCATCACACACGCCAGCGAGAGCTGGACGGTGCCGAGGATGAAGCAGAATTTCATGACGCTGTTCTGCTGCTGGGTGGTGGTGACGTTGAAATACTCGGGGTAGTTCGCAAAGGTCGGAACGACCAGCGAGCGGAGCAGCGGCACGTCCATCGCGCCCTCAAGCCCGAACCAGGTGCCGGTCATCGCGCCCCAGACGATGGTGGCGATGGAGAGCACCCACAAAAGCTGCACGGCATCGGAGGGCTTCTTGCTCTTCACCGTCAGGGCTGCGGCGGTCAGCAGGAACAGGCAGCCGTAGCCCGCGTCGCCGATGATCATGGCGAAAAAGAGCGTGAAGAAGCCGAGGAACCAGAACGAAATATCGTACTCGCGGTAGCCCGGCACGGTGCCGAGAATGTCGAACACCGGCGCGATGAGCCGCGTGACCCTGGTGTACTTGATCTTGGTCGGCACCTTGTCGTCGTCTGCCGCCGGATCGTCCATCGCCCACGCCCAATGCTCCTTCGCGGCGGCGGCCTTGAAGCGCTCCGCCTCGTCGACGGGGAGGTAGCCGGTCAGCCACACGAGTCCGTCCCCGCTCTCCGAGGTATTGCGCACGGAGGAGTAGTCCGCGTCGTTCTGCGTTTTGAGCAGCTGCTCGCGGAAGCTGGGCAGGTGCTTCGCGGCGGCCTTGAGCTGCGCGCCGCACTCAGAAAGACCGCGCTCACAGTCGACGATCTCCTGCCGGTATTCGTCAAGGCTCTTTTCCGGCGGGATGAACTCGCCGGCGGCGCAGGAGGCGGGCAGCGCACCGAGGATGGCGACGGTCTGCTGCTTCCCGACCGGCGCGAGTCGGAGGAAGCGTATCTCCTCGTCCGCTTCGAGCGAAGCGAGGAGCTTTTTGTCCACGCGGCAGAAGTGCAGCTCGAAGCCCTGCGCCTTCAATTCCTTGATCTCGGCGGGGGAGAAGCTGCCCCAGCCGGCGAGCGTGTCGCACACGCTGACCGCGGCAGCGCGCTCGGTCTCCAATGCTTTTTTGCGCTCCAGACATGCGTTGAGCTCGTCGAAGAGCACTTTAAATTGATCGTCGTCGAGCGTTTCCGCTTCGACCTCGCTCACCCCCTGCTCCTCGAGCACGGTGATGAGCCGCGAGAGCGCGGCGAAGCGCTCCAGATAGGTCTGGTCGGCATCCGCCTTTTCCGCGAAATGGACGATGCCGAGCGCGCGCAGCGCGTCGAGCAGCTCCGTTTTCTGCGTCTGCGCGGCGACGATGTGAACGACCTTCATTTTCTCGATCATCGCGCCGCCTCCTGTAGCTTTTTCTTGGCGATCTTGCCGCGCACGACCGCGGAGGTCTGCTGGTCGCCGAGGTAAATGCCGATGACGCGGATGTTTTCCCTCGCCTCGGGGATCTTGACCTTTTCAAACAGGTTCACGCGCTGCGCGGTGGAGCGCAGCTCCCGCTCGAGCAGCTCGACCTGCGTGCGCAGCGTCTTGACCAGCGCGTCCAGCCGCGCGATCTCGCGCAGCGTGACCACGGCGGTGTCCACCCAGAGCGGATAGTCCGCGACGTCGTAGGAGATCTCCTCGAAGGTCAGCTCCTCAAAGACCGGCACGATCACGCCGGCGATGTTGTGGTCGCGGCAGACGACGTCCTTCGGACGGATGAGCGAATCGAGCCGCATCCCCTCGGGGAAGCTGCCGTTTTCGGCGAACACCGCGATCCAGCCGTCCAGACCGTCGACGATCTTCAGCCGCTCGGCTTCGACCTTCTCAAGCTGCGCCGTCACCTGCATCACGACCGATTGGAGCTGCTGCTTTTTCAGCTGCAGCGTCGGCAGATAGCGTTGAAACTGCTTGAGCCGATCCTTCTGGACCTTCAGTTCATTTTTTGTTAGTTTGACAGCCATACGCGCTCCCTCAGTTCAAGGCGTCCTTTTTCGGCCATCTTTCCTGCAGGAGACTGGTCTTCAGACCCGTTTCGTTCGGCTCGAAGCACTCGGCGAGGATCCCCCAGCCAAGGTCCAGCGCCTCCTCCAGAGGGATGTTCACGCTCAGGTCCATCAGCTTCGTTTCAAAGAGGTGGCCGTACTTGAGCAGCTTCTCGTCCCATTCGGACATCATGAAGCCCATGGACTTCTTTTCAAGGCTTTCCTTGTAGGCGCTGTAGAGACGGATCATGCCGTCCATCAGGGCGCGGTGGTCGCTGCGCGTCGTGCCGTTGACGTTCTGCTTGAGACGCGAGAGCGAGCCGAACGGCTCGATGTGGCCGTTTTTGAGGTAATACTGGCCCTCGGTGATATAGCCTGTGTTGTCCGGCACGGGGTGGGTGACGTCGTCGCCGGGCATCGTGGTGACGCCGAGGATGGTGATGGAGCCCGCGCCCTCGAAGTCGACCGCCTTCTCATAGCGCGAGGCAAGGCAGCTGTAGAGGTCGCCGGGGTAGCCGCGGTTGGACGGCACCTGCTCCATCGTGATGGCCATTTCCTTCTGCGCGTCGGCGAAGTTGGTCATGTCGGTCAGCAGCACGAGCACGCGCTTGCCGGCAAGGGCGAACTGCTCCGCCACGGCGAGCGACAGGTCGGGCACGAGCGTACATTCCACCGTCGGATCAGACGCCGTGTGGACGAACATGACCGTGCGGCCCATCGCGCCGCTCTTTTCGAGCGTGTCGCGGAAGAAGAGGTAGTCGTCGTATTTCAGGCCCATGCCGCCGAGGACGATGACGTCGACCTCCGCCTGCATGGCGATGCGGGCGAGCAGCTGGTTGTAGGGCTCGCCGGAGACGGAGAAGATGGGCAGCTTCTGGCTCTCGACGAGCGTGTTGAACACGTCGATCATCGGGATGCCGGTGCGGATCATGCGCTTGGGCACGATGCGCTTGGCGGGGTTGACGGAGGGCCCGCCGATGGGGATCATATTTTCGGTCAGCGCGGGGCCGTTGTCGCGCGGCACGCCCGCGCCGTCGAACACGCGCCCGAGCAGGTCGTCGGAAAACGAGACCATCATGGGCCGCCCAAGGAAGCGCACGGTGTCGGTCGTGCTGACGCCCTGCGTGCCGGCAAAGACCTGCAGGGAGACGAGGTCGCCGCTGAGCTTGATGACGCTTGCGTAGCTCTCGCCGACGAGGGCAAGGTCGCCGCTGCGCACGCCCGAGGCGCGCACGGTCACGACGTTGCCGACGATGGATTCGATCTTGGTATAAACCTTCTGCATTCTGAAACCCTCCTTAACCCGTTACCTTGCTCCGGTAGAGGTCCGTGAGCTTCGTTTCCTGCGCCGCAAATTCCGGCGTACCGTAGACCGTGCCGTGCCAGTCGAGGAATTCCTGACGCACCTGATTGAAGAAGGCGCGAATCTCCTTTTTGTCGCTGAGCGCGTAATCGCGCGTGAGCACATCGTAGAGCACGTTGAACTCATGCGCCTGACGCTCCGGCTCGCAGGCTGCATCGATGGGATCGAAGGAGTTCTGCTGCAGATACACGGCATCGAGCAGCTCGCCCTTCTGGTAGAGGATGTAGTCCTCGGCCGAGGTGCCCTCTTCGCCGATGACCTTCATCATCTGATTGATCTCGCTGCTGCGGCGGAGGATACCGCGGGCCTCCTCCACGCGCGCCATGTCCACCACGCCCTGATACTTTGACCACGAGTCGATGGGGTGGATGGAGGGATACTTGCGCGCGTCGGAGCGCTCGCGGGAGAGGCCGTGGAACGCGCCGACGACCTTGAGCGTCGCCTGCGTGACCGGCTCTTCAAAGTTGCCGCCCGCGGGGGAGACCGTGCCGCCGATGGTGACGGAGGCGATTTTGCCGTTTCTCAGCCGGACCTTGCCCGCGCGCTCATAGAACGCGGCGATGACGGATTCGAGGTAGGCAGGGAAGGCTTCCTCGCCGGGGATCTCCTCCAGTCGGCCGCTCATCTCGCGCATGGCCTGCGCCCAGCGGCTCGTGGAGTCCGCCAGCAGCAGGACGTTGAGTCCCATCTGGCGGTAATATTCGGCCATCGTCACTGCCGTGTACACGGACGCTTCACGCGCCGCGACCGGCATGGACGAGGTGTTGCAGATGATGATGGTACGCTCCATCAGCGAGCGGCCCGTGCGCGGGTCGGTCAGCTCGGGGAACTCCTTGAGCACCTCCACGACCTCGCCGGCGCGCTCGCCGCAGGCGGCGACGATAACGATGTCGACGTCAGCGTTCTTCGCCTCCATGTGCTGCAGCACGGTCTTGCCCGCGCCGAAGGGACCGGGCACGCAGAAGGTGCCACCCTTGGCGACCGGCAGGAAGGTGTCGATGCAGCGGATCTTGGTGACCAGCGTCTCGTCGGGACGCAGACGCTCCTCATAGCAGCGGATGGGCTGCTTGACCGGCCAGGAAAAGACCATGCTCAGCGCCTTCTCCTCGCCCGCGCCGTTTTCCAGCACCGCGACGGTGGAGCGGACGTGATAGACGCCCTTTTCCTTCACGCTCTTTACGCGCCAGCCCTCGTCCTTGAGGTCGAAGGGCGCCATGATGAGGTGCGTGAACTGCCCCTCCGGCACGCTGCCGACCGCGTCGCCCGCGAGCACGGCGTCGCCGGGCTTGACGCAGGGGGTGAACTCCCATTCCTTATCGGGGATGGGGTCAAGGTATACGCCGCGCTCAAGGAAGAAGCCGCATTGCTCGGCAAGCTTCGGCAGAGGATTCTGCAAGCCGTCGTACACCTGCGTCAGAAGGCCGGGGCCGAGCTCGACGCTTAGCAGCTCGCCGGTCAGCTCGACCTCGTCGCCGACCTGAATGCCGTTGGTCATTTCATAGATTTGCATACTCACGGCGTCGCCGCTGATGCGGATGACCTCGCCCTTGAGGCGGTCATTGCCGATCTTGACGAAGCCGACTTCGTTTTTCCGAACGGAGCCCGAGAATCTTGCCGAGACAAGGTTGCCGTTGACTCCGGTCACATAGCCTGTCACTTTCTCCATTTCGTTTCTCCCGTTTTCTTATAGGCTGAATATCTGCTGACGGACCTGCCCGAGCAGGGTGTCGAAGGCGGCCTTGCCCTCGTCATGGCGGAAGACGCGCTGCCGTTCGAGCAGCTGCAGCTTCAGCGCGTAGCCGTAGAGCGCGCAGTCGTCGAAGCTGTGCAGTCCCACCAGCTCATCCAGCCGGTCAAATTCCAGCGCGAGCAGCAGCCGCTCGCCCTCGAGCGGGTCCTTTGCGTTCACTGCCGCGGTGACGGTCTGCGTCACGGCGGCGTCGCGCTCGTTCGGCGCGGCACAGCTCTCGCCGCGCTTCACACGCCGCTGATAGGTCAGCTCGCCCTGCAGCACGCGGTAGAAGGCCGCCCACCGGCTCACGAAGCCGCCGTCCTCCGAGCGCACCGTCAGCTCCTCGAGCGAGCGGTAGACCCTGTCGCTCACCGCGCCCCGGCATTGGTCGAGAAACGCAGCGTAATCCAGCGGTGGGGCGTCGCCCGCGCGGAGCATCGGCAGGCTCGAGATCAAATAATAATAGGAAGCCAAAAGCGTCCCTCCTTAAATGCGCAGCTCGCGGAAGAAGGGGGCGAGCTGCTCCGCCAGCTCCTCGTCGGAGCAGTCGATGTAGCCCGAGCCGTCCTTGGCGCACAGGCGGAAGCCCGTGTGGACCTTTTTGGAGAGCCGCAGCTCCAGCCCCGCCTTGAGCTCGCCGGCGAGCTCGCTTTTGAGCGCGTCCGTGACGGAGGCGACCTCTGCGGCGTAGGCGGAGGCGTCCTCGCCCTGCAGCGCGGCGGTGATGAGCGCGGCGAGCGCCTTGTCGTCGAGCGCCTTATGCGTATCCTGCGCGAGCAGCTTCGTCAGCTCCGCGCCGATCTCCTGCCGGAAGGCGAGCACTGCGTCGCGCTTCGCCTGCTCTGCGCTGAGCTGAGCGCTGGCCTTGAACACGCCGATCTCCGCCTGCGCGTCCGCACGCAGCTTGTCCGCCTCGCTCCTCGCGTCGGCGACGATCTTTTCCGCCTGCGCCTTGGCGTCGGCAAGGATCTGCGCGGCCTCGCGGTTCGCGCTCTCGATGCCGTCCTTTTTGATGGAGGATACCAGATCCTGAATTTGAAGCTCCATAAAATCCGCCTTTCTGTGTTTATGTGAGTAAAATTTCGTAATCAAATTAAAATATAGCGCACAACACCAAAGAAATCAAGAAAATGCAAAGAAATAGAATGATTCATTTTTTCAATAATGCCTAAAAACCGGGTAATAATGCGGAAAATATTATAACCGTCCGTGCGGGAGCCTAACCGCCGCCTTGCTCTTCCCATGTCGGTGTGCTATACTAGGCATGTTATAAAAGAGAAAAGGAGAACGCTTCCCATGCCTGCCTTCGATCCGCTGACCTACCGCTATGCCTCGCGGCGCAATGTCGTCTACGCCAAAAATGCCGTCGCCTGCACGTCTGTGCCGCTCGGCGCACAGATCGGACTGGACGTGATGAAATCCGGCGGCAGCGCCGTGGACGCCGCTGTGGCGATGGCCGCGGCTATGCCGCTGCTCGAGCCGACCGGCAACGGCCTCGGCTCGGACTGCTTTGCGCTCGTGTGGATCGAGCGGGACAAACGGCTCTACGGCCTCAACGCCAGCGGTGTCGCGCCGATGGCGCTGAGCGCGGAGAAGGTCCGTGCGATGGGCTATGCCGCGATGCCGACGGAGGGCTGGCTGCCGACGATGGTGCCCGGAGCGCCCGCGGGCTGGGCGGAGCTGAACCGCCGCTTCGGCACGAAGCCGCTCGCCGAGCTGTTTGCGCCCGCCGTTTCCTATGCCGAGGAGGGCTATCCCGTGCCGGTGAACGTCGCGCGGCAGTGGGAGCGCGACAGCCGCCGCATTGCCAAGGCGATGGCGGAGAACGCCGCGCCGCACGAATACTGGTGGCAGAGCTTTATGAAGCCGGACGGCACGCCCTACCGCGCGGGTGAGCTGTTCCGCCTTCCGGACTACGCCGCGACGCTGCGCGCCCTCGCCGCGACGGACTGCGAGAGCTATTACCGCGGTGCGCTGATGGAGCGGATCGTCGCGTTCTCCCGCGCGACCGGCGGGTACTTCTGCGAGGACGACTTCCGCAATTACCACCCTGAATGGGTCGAGCCCATCACGCAGGACTACCGCGGCTATACGGTCTGCGAGATCCCGCCGAACGGCCACGGCATCACGGTGCTCATGGCGCTCGGCATCCTGAACGGCATGACCATGCCGGAAAAACGTGAGAGCGCCGAGCACTATCACAAGGTGATGGAGGCCATCAAGCTGGCCTTTGCCGACACGAGGACCTACGTCGCCGACCCGCGCTATATGAAAACAAAGGTCAGTGAGCTGCTGGATCCCGCCTATCTCGCCGCGCGCCGCGCGCTCATCACCGACCGCGCACTGGAGCCGAGGGCGGGCGACCCGCACTGCGGCGGCACCATCTATCTCTGCACCGCTGACCGCGAGGGCAACATGGTCTCGTTCATCCAAAGCAATTACACCACCTTCGGCGCGGGCGTCGCCGTGCCGGGGACGGGCATCTCGCTCCAGAACCGCGGCGCGAACTTCTCGCTCGACCCCGCAAGCGACAACTGCCTTGCCGGCGGCAAGAGGTCCTACCACACCATCATTCCCGGCTTCCTGCTCAGGGACGGCGCCGCCGTCGGTCCGTTCGGCGTGATGGGCGCGTTCATGCAGCCGCAGGGTCAGACCGAGGTCCTCGTCAACACGCTCGATTATCACATGAACCCGCAGGAGACGCTTGACGCGCCGCGCATCCAATGGATCGGCGGCAGGAGGCTCGAACTGGAGCGTGAGGCGGGCGAGGCCATTGCCGACGAGCTGCGCGCGATGGGCCACGAGGTCACGGTCGTGGATGACCGCATTTCGATGGGCCGCGGTCAGATCATCTGGCGCGGAGAGGACGGCGTTTACACGGCGGGCACCGAGCCGCGCTGCGACGGCGCGGTCGCCGCGTGGTAAAGAAAGCTGCTGAAAAGGAAAGAGCCGCGTTCCCGGTGCTGGGAACGCGGCTCTTTTGCGTGTTCGCGGCTCGGAACGCGGGCTGAGGTCGTGTCTCAGAGGTTGGCGTGCTCCATCAGGTCGATGAGCACGCGGATGCCCTGCAGATAGGCGCGGACCAGAATGCGTTCGTTCGTCCCGTGGACGCCGGAGGCGGCCTCCTCTGGCTCCGCCATGAAGGGCGAGCAGCGCAGGCAGGTGTCGCAGATCTGCTCGTATTGGTGCGCGTCGGTCGCGCCGACGGTCATGGACGGAACGAACACCACGTCGGGGTAGTAGCGCTGCATACTGTCCACCACCGTGCGGTAGCCGTAGCCGTCGCGCCGGGCCGTGGCGGAGGGATCGTTGGCCTGCTGGTAGCGCAGCTCCACGGTCGGGTCCTGCACCGCCGCGCGGCAGTGCTCCATCACGCTCTCGACCGTGTCGCCGTCGGCAAGACGGAAATTGATGACCGCCTGCATATCCTGCGGCATCACGTTGCAGGCCCTGCTGCTGCCCTGAATGACGGTGGGAGCGATGGTCGTGGTGACAAAGGCAAAGAGCGCGGGGGACTGATAGCAGTAGGCCGCAATGGCGTCCGCGTTCGCGCAGACGTCACGCGTCAGCGTTTTGAGCGGCTCGGCGGTGATGTAGGGCGCGAGCGTTTCAAACGCGCCCATCATGGCGGGATTGAGCCGCACGGGGAAGGGGCTGCGGACGATGTCCGCGATGGCACAGGCGAGATGGGCGAGCGAGGTGCCGCCGTAGGGGCGGCTCGAGTGCCCGCCGACGGAGCGGACCGTCAGCTCCAGATCGGCATAGCCCTTCTCCATCAGATCGACCTGCGCGATGGAAAGGTCGGGCGCGCCGAAGGCCGCGCCGGATTCGATCTTGCCGCCGCTCTCGTCTAAAACGAATTCCAGCGTCACGCCCTGCGCCTTGAGGTGGTCGGAGATCGCCAGCGCGCCGGTGTTGAGCGTTTCCTCATCGTCGCCGAAGGCGAGGTAGGCCGTGCGCCGGAAGGTCCTGCCGCGGGCGAGCAGATACTCCGCAGCCTCGAGCACGCCGAAGACCTGCTCCTTGATATCCAGCGTGCCGCGGCCCCAGATGTAGCTGTCCGCCACCGCGCCGGAGAAGGCGGGATAGGTCCAGTCCTGCTCCGTGCCCTCGACCACCGGCACCACGTCCTGATGGGACATGTAAAGGCAGGGGCGCAGCGTTTCGTCGCTGCCGGGGATGGTGATGAGCACGGCGTGGTGGCCGAGCCGCTCAAAGGCTCCTGCGCGCATGATGTGGGGATAGCTCGCCTTCATGTGCGCGTGGAGCTTGTCAAACTCGCTATAGTCGGTCAGACTGTGGTCGGCATAGTTGATGGTTCTGCATTGGATCGCCTGCGAAAGACGCGCGACCGCGCCATCTGCGTCGAGGTCGGGATAATTGCCCTCGAGGGCAAAGAAATCGGTGATCTTCTTCGTCATGCCATTTTGTCCTCCAGATAGCGGCTGAGAAATTCGCGCGTGCGGCTCTCCTTCGGATTCCCGAAGACCTCGCGCGGCGAGCCCTGCTCGAGAATGACGCCCCGGTCCATGAATACCACGCGGTCGCTGACCTCCTTGGCAAAGGCCATCTCGTGCGTTACGACGACCATGGTCATGCCCTCCTGCGCGAGGCGCTTCATCACATCGAGCACCTCGCCCACGATCTCGGGGTCGAGGGCGCTCGTCGGCTCGTCAAAGAGCATGATCTCGGGCTCCATGCAAAGCGCCCGCGCGATGGCAACGCGCTGCTTCTGTCCGCCGGAGAGGCGGCGGGAGTCGGCGTGGATGAAATCCTCCAGCCCGACGGCCTTGAGGTGGCGGATGGCCGTCTCCTCGGCCTGCGCCCTGGGAATGTGCCGCACCGTCATGGGCGCGAGCGTGCAGTTGTCCAGCACGGACTTGTTGTTGAAAAGGTTGAAGCCCTGAAACACCATGCCGATCTTCTGCCGCAGGGCATTGAGGTCGACCTTGAGGTCCATGAGGTCCTGCCCGTCGAACCAGATGTGGCCGGAATCGGCTTCCTCCAGCAGATTGATGCAGCGCAACAGCGTGGACTTGCCGGAGCCGGACGCGCCGATGATGCACACGACCTCGCCGCGGTCGACCTCTAAGTTGATGCCCTTGAGCACGTGGAGGTCGCCGAAGGACTTTTCGAGCTGTTCGATTTTGATGATGGGATCGTTCGTCATAACGCCCTCCTGTCAGTTCGAGCTGGGGAGACCCAGATCGACGGTTTGATTGCCCTGACGCCGCTTCGTGTTGTCCGGCGCGGTCATCCTTCCCGTGATGGCCTTGAGCAGGAGCGAGGAAAGATACGTCAGGAACAGGTAAACGGTGGCGGCGATGAGGTAGCACTCGGTGCCCTTATAATAAATGCCGGCGACCGAGCGGGTCATGAACATCAGGTCGGATACGCCCAGAACGCACAGCACGGAGGAATCCTTGATGTTGATGATGAACTCATTGCCGATGGCGGGCAGCGAATTTTTGATGGCCTGCGGGAAAACGACTCTGCGCATGGCCTGCCAGTGCGTCATGCCGAGCGAACGCGCGGCCTCCATCTGCCCCGCGTCGACGGCGAGGATGCCGCCGCGCAGCACCTCGGCAAGGTACGCGGTTGAGTTGAGCGAGACCGTGACAAGACCGGAGATGAAGAGCGACCAGACGCGGTTGATCTCCGTGACGCTCATGCCGGTGCGCTTGAAGAGATTGAAGATCGCGTAGTAGAAGATGAGGGACTGCACCATCATCGGCGTGCCGCGGATGACGAAGATGTAGAAGCGGGCGAATTTGTTCGCGACGATCTTGATAAGCTTCACAAAGTCGTTGTTGCGCTTGTCGGGTTCCTGAATGCGGAGAAAGACCATGAGAAGCGCCAGCACGAACGCAATCGCCGTGCCGGCCAGCGCGAGCTGAACGGTCGTCCACACGCCGGTGACGAAGAGCGAGCGCTGGTTGTAGGCCATGTAGACCATGGAGGAGAGCGTGCCGGTGGGGTTGCTCTCGGCGTGGACGGCGGCGTGGACGACGTAGGCGAGCTTGAGCACGAAGCGGTCAAGCGCGAGCAGCGCGGCAGCCGCGGCGTCCAGATAGGAGAGATAGCGGCTCAGCCGCACGAGGGCCGGGCGCTTGAGAATGGTTTCACCGTAGCTGCTCCAGTGCGTCCATTTCACGAGCAGCGCCAGCGTGCTGACGGCCAAAAAGAAATAGCAGACCGCGGCGAGCGCCGTACCGGGCACGGAGCCGGCGGGCAGAAAGCTGTACGGACTGGGCGCGGAATACCACAGGCTCAGGCCGGCAAGGGCGATGACGCTGCCGCCCAGATAAACATAACGGTGGTCCCGTGCGATGAAGCTCTGGCCGCGGGACGCGGGGGTTCCTCTCATGGTGCTTCCTCCTTATGCGGCGTGAAGCCGCCGGTTACTTCGGCTGGTTGGCGACGGCGGTGTTCCACATCTCGGTGCGCGCGTCGCTGTCGATGGTGGCAAGGATCTCGTTGATCTGCGCGAGCAGCTCGGTGTCGGACTTGCGCAGGCCTACGCAGGAGCCCTTGGCGGGAAGCGTGAAGCCGTTGCCCTCGCTGAAGGTGATGAGACGGAAATCGGGATTCGAGGCGAGGTAGCCGGGGGCGCTCTCCTCGTTGATGACGATGGCGTCGCAGGTGCCCTGCTGCAGGCGGGAGATCATGTCGGGTACGCTGCCGACGGGGCTGAGGTGCTCGACGCCCTCGATCTGGTCGATGACGTCGTCGAGCGCGGTGCCCTGCTGACCGAGCACGGCGGCGCCGGAGAAGTCCTGAATGGAGGTCGCGTTCTCATACGGCGAGCCGGCGAGCACCATCATGCTGTAGATCGTCTCCTTGTACGGGTCGGAGAAGTTGATAGACTCGCGGCGCTCGGCGGTGTCCATCATGCCGGCGATGATGGCGTCGATCTGACCCTGATTGAGCGCGTCGATCAAGCCGTCCCAGCTGAGCTTGACGATGACCAGCTCCTTGCCGAGCCGGTCGGCGAGAATGCGTGCGATCTGCACGTCGTAGCCCTCGGCGTAAGCGCCGGCGACGTTTTCCACGGGAACGTTGGTGTCGGTCGCGGCGCTCTCCTGCCAGTTGCTCGGCGCGTAGGCACATTCCATGCCGACGCGGAGCTGGCTGCTTTCGGTCGCGGGTGGATCGGCTTCTTCGGCGGGGGTGTTCGTGTCCTGCGCGGGAGACGTCGTGCCCGCGCCGCAGGCGGTGAGGGCGAGCAGCATGAGGGCTGCGAGCAGGGTAGCGATGGTTCTTCTGAGGTTCATGGTGTTGCTTCCTTTCTGAATGGAAATTGGCTCCGCGGGGGGAGTCGGCCCTTCGTTGTCCGCGCCAACGAGTCCGGAAACAGAAAAAGCCGTAAATGCTCGCGTGGAGCATTTACGGCAAATGATCTGCAATACCGGCAAAACCGAAAACGGCTTGCCGACTCTTCGATAGCGCTCCACAAATTGTGACAGTCCGGCGGATCTTCTCCGACGAGCCAGCAGAAAACGGCACAGGAACCGTTCCCCACTTCGGCGGCTTCCCCTTTCCCTTTGTCCCGGATCTCTGCTCCGTACGGACTCGGTACTCTTGTCGGCCGCGCCTCTATCTCGCTCAACTGAATTGAGCCTATTCAATTGTTGACGTGAAGATACTACGGCGGCGCGCAAATGTCAAGCCCCCGCGGAACAGTTCTCAAATTCTTGACAATCTTGCGCCGAAAATCCTCGCTGGCTTGTAGGATTTTACCATTCACACGGTTATTTATGCGTGGCAAAAGCGCGCGAAAAGGCTCGAAACGATCGCTTAACAGAATATTTATGCTCTCTGCCGCTCTGCGCCCTCCGTTTTAGGACGCTTTAACATAGTGCAAAGCGGACGCTTTGCCAAGTAAATACAGCAGCGACGCGAAGCGGCAAGGCGGGTTTGGCGAAATGCACGGATTCTCGAAAAATGTCGCGCGAAATTTGTCATTTCCTTACAGGAAAATGGTTGATTTTTTTACACGGGCGTGCTATGATATCGCCATAAAGTGCAAAAAGGGGCCATGGCCCCTTTTCTGTTCCCGACCGGGAACAGATGTGCTGTGCTCGCCCGCGGGGAGCCGCGGAAAATATACTTGTAGGAGGACATTTTATGAAACGTAAATTGCTATCCATTTTACTGACGCTTTGCCTCGCGTTCAGCTTGCTGCCCACCGCCGCCCTGGCGGACGGAGAAGGCACGCCTGCGCCGGCGGAAGTGCCCGCGGCGGTGGGGACTGCGCTGCCTGCGGCAGTAGACGGCGTTATCACGCTGGGAAATGACAGCTATGTTATGTCTGAGGATACAACTGCTTTTGTCAATGTTCCGGCCGGTGTGACCGCCACGCTCGACTTGGGCGGTAAAACGCTGACGAACAAAGCGGACGAGCACACCATTATTGTTAAAAATGGTGCAACGCTGACCATCACTGGCAACGGTATCGTAGATAATGTGTCGCACGGAAAGGGCGCAATCGTCAACTCCGGCGAGGTTACCTTGAATGGCGGCACCTTTAAGCGTTCTGCCGAAAAGGGTACCTATTCTCCCTATGGCAACGGCGGAAACAGCTGGTACACCATTGCCAACTACGGTACCATGGAGATTAACACTGGCGTTACCGTTGAAAACGCTGGCGGTTATTCCAGCATGATCCGCAATGGCGGCGAGGCAACTGCCGATTGCAATTTGACGATTAGGGGCGGCAATTTTGTCGGCGGTGTCAACACGGTCAAGAATGATTACTTTGGTGTACTGACCATCAATGGTGGTAATTTCTCTAATACTGCCCAGTATGTCATTATGAACTGGAACAAGGCTGAAATCACTGCTGGCACGTTCCGGACTCTGGATACCGCTTCCGCGGTACTGTTCACCTCTGCTTTTGGTGGCAATGCCAATTACGTTGGCAAACTGACCATTTCCGGCGGCGAATTTAAGCACGCCAGCGATACCCAGGAAATGATTGTGGATCATTACAATGCATCCAACAGTGGTACCGCAGCGGTAACCGGCGGCAAATTTGATGCTGACATTTCCGCCTACGTTCCCAATGGCTACATCCAGAACGAGAACGGCGCCGTGGAAACCTTGGGCGAAACCAACGCAGTTGCCAAGGTCGGCGGTACCTATTATAAGACGCTGGCTGACGCTGTTGCCGCCGCGCAGGACGGCGATACCATCACGCTGCTGAAGGACTGCTCGTCTGAGCGCGTTAATCTGGAAAGCAAGAGCATTACGATTGATCTCAACGGAAATACACTGACCTCGACCTCAGCCTACGGCGTGATGTTCTGTGCCAAGAACGGACACAAAATCACGGTCAACGGAACGAAGGAAGGCTCCAAACTCGTCGGTACGCTGATGGTAACGAATGGAACAGACGGTCATATCGAGATCAACGGCGGCACCTATGAAAGCAGCCAGTATTGCCCAATTTACATCAACGGCTCTGTCAGCACGGACAACTCCACGCTGACGGTCAAAAATGCTACGATCACGGCTTCTAACAGCGGCTCCAATCAGGATACGGGCTGTGGCGTGTATCTTGCGGGCTATAGCACAAGCGCCTTCGAGAACACCACAGTCACTGCACCCTCCACCGGTATCGAAATCCGCGCAGGCAGGCTGACGCTGACAAACTGCAACGTCACTGGTGGCAGTGGCAAAGTCACGGCCGACGCAAACGGCAACGGCACAACGGTCAAGAATGCGGCGCTTGCGATTTCCCAGCACACCACAAAGAAACCCATTGATGTGACCATCAACGGCGGTACGTTTACCGGCACAGCGCCGATTTATCAGACCGATGTGCAAGGCACTGGCTCCTCCAATGTCAAGGCGGAAGTTAAAAACGGTCAGTTCAACGGCGCGGTCAGCGCTACGACCGATGGCACCATCGCCGTTTCCGGCGGCACGTTCTCCAGCGAGGTCCCTGGAAATTGCTGCGCTCCCGGCTTTGTACCTACGCAGAACGGCAACACCTATGGCGTGGAGATCAAGGCGAACATGGCTGCCGAAGTCCTCGACGCACAGGGGAAAACCGTAGGCGCTTATGACACCCTTGCCGCCGCCATCACGGCGGCCAAGAACGGCGAGACCGTGAAGCTGCTGAAGGATGTGGAGTTGACCTCCACGCTCAATCTTGCAAAGAACATCACCATCGACGGTCAGGGCAAGTACACGATCAAGGCTGCCAACAACTTTATTGTCGGCAAAGATAACAACACCTGCTGCGTTCTCTACGTTTCCGGCGAGGTCACGCTGAAAGATGTTACAGTTAACGGCAATGAGAAGTGCCGCGTGATTTTCTGTGATAAGGGTAAGCTGACCATCGACGGTGCGACGATCACGAACGGCAAGGCTCCTAACTTTATCGGCGGCGTTTACATGACCAGCAGCGCGTCCTTTGAAATGAAGTCCGGCAGCATTACTGGCAACAAGAACGCTGAACTGTATCAGAATGAAAAGTACTTGCAGTACAGTTCCGATTTGTGGATTGGCGCCAATGCCAACGGCGCGCTGACTGCGATCAACGGCGGCACGATCGGTAACGTGTTTGTAAACGCCAATGCGTGGTCGGCCAGCAATCCTGGCAGCTTCACGATGAACGGTGGTACGGTCACCAATCTCTATGTGGAGCATGATGCCAACTACGGCGCAACATTCAAGTACAACGATGGTACGATCGAGCATTTGTATCTGTCCAAAGAAAACGGAAATGGTCAGTCCATTGAAGTCACGCCGGTTAAGGGCGTGATCTATAACGGCGGTGTCAAGGAAGAAGACTTAGTCACGCTTACCCTGAAGTATAACGATGGTGCAACTGCTGACACCACATACAATGTGGCCAGCGGCACGACCATCACCCTCCCCACGCCTGCCTACCGCAGCGGCTACACTTTCAACGGCTGGTATGACGGCAGCACCAAGGTGAGCAGCCCCTACAAAGTTACGAAGAATGTTATTCTTACCGCTTCTTGGAGCTACAATTATTCCGGCGGCAGCAGCTCCTACGACCCGACCTACTCCGTCTCTACCCCGAGCAAGACCGAGAACGGCAGCGTGACCGTCAGCCCGAAGAATGCCAGCAAGGGCGACACCGTGACCGTCACCGTCAAGCCCGACAGCGGCTACGTCCTCGAGACCCTGACCGTCACCGACAAGAACGGCAACGAGCTGACGCTCAAGGACAAGGGCAACGGCAAGTACACCTTCACCATGCCTGCGGGCAAGGTCGAGGTCAAGGCGACCTTCATGGAGGACAACTCCATGCTGAACTTCTTCTACGACGTGCCCAACAACGCGTACTTCTATGAGGCCGTCAAGTGGGCGGTCAAGAACGGCATCACCACCGGCGTGGGCAATGGCCTGTTCGCTCCCGAGCAGCCCTGCACCCGCGCGCAGATCGTGACCTTCCTGTGGCGCGCCGCCGGCTCTCCCGAGCCGAAGGGCGCTGCGTCCGGCATGACCGATGTGGTCAGCGGCAGCTACTATGAGAAGGCCGTGGCGTGGGCCATCGAAAACGGCATCACCACCGGCACGACGACCAGCACATTCTCTCCCGATGTCACCTGCACCCGTGCGCAGGCGGTGACCTTCCTCGCCCGCGCCCTGAAGGCCAAGGCGGCGAGTGCGGCGGAGTTCTCCGACGTCCCGACCGACAGCTACTTTGCGGACGCGGTCGCCTGGGCGGCGGCCAACGGCGTGACCGAGGGCATCGGCGGCGGCCTGTTCGGCTCCGACAACGACTGCACCCGCGGTCAGATCGTGACGTTCCTCTACAGAGCATACAACAAGTAACGGGAACGCGCTCCCTCAGACAAAACAAAGAGAAGAGGCCCATCTGCCAAAGCAGATGGGCCTCTTTGTATCTCGCGGCGGTTCAGCTCCTGCTGAGCTGCGCGGTGAATTTGCTCATCGTGTTTCCTCGGTCAAAATCCTTCCGGAAATGTTCTGCGCGGCAGACGTTATTGCGCGGATGCGTGCAAAACGCGGGCGACCCGGTACGATCGGTCAAAGGCTCTTCACGAGCGTCAGGATGTTCGACCCGTCCGCGTATTCATAGGTCACCTCGTCCATGAGCTTCTTCACCATGAAGATGCCGAGACCGCCGACCTCCCGCTCTTCCGCCGACTGCGTTGTATCCGGGTCGGGCTTTTCAGTGGGGTCATAGGGCCGTCCGTTGTCGGAAAAGCGAAGCGTCGCCTTGCCGTCCTTCAGTGAGCAGCCCAGCACGACGCCGGTCGCGCCGCTGTAGCGGGCGATGTTGGAGAAGATCTCATCCACCGCTACGTTGACCTGAGCGATCGCCTTCATGGGGGCTCCCGCCTCGGCGAGGATGCCCTCAAAAAAGTCGGTGGCCTGCGGCAGCTGCTCCAGCGTCGGCGCGAGATTGATCTTTTTCATGTCCGACGACTTCATCTCGATGCAGAGCATGGTGATATCGTCGAACTGGTCCGCGCCGCCCGCGAACTCGTCCACATCGCGGTGCAGAGCCTCCAGCAGCTGACGGCACGAGCCGCCCTCGGCGGCATTCAGCGCACGGAGCATCCGGTCAGTCCCGTAGAGCGTGTTGGAGGCATTCGTCGCCTCCGGCACGCCGTCCGTGTAGACCACCAGACGGTCTCCCGCGTCCAGCTCCAGCTCGTATTCGCGGTATCGGGCGCCCTCCATGCCGGCCAGCACGAAGCCGTGCCTATCCTTGAACAGCTCAAAGGAGCCGCCGCGGCGCATGATGGCCGGATACTCGTGGCCTGCGTTGGCGCACTTCATTTTTCCCGTGGAGATCTCGAGGATGCCCAGCCAGACGGTGACGAACATCTCCGCTTCGTTGTTTTCGCAGAGCTGATCGTTCACCTTTTCCAGCACGGCCTTCGGGGACAGACCGCTCTGCGCGGCGGATTTCAGTAGCGTTTTGGAGATCATCATAAACAGCGCCGCGGGGACGCCCTTGCCGGACACGTCCGCCATGACCAGCGCCAGATGGTCGTCATCCACCAGGAAAAAGTCGTAGAAGTCGCCGCCGACCTCCTTCGCCGGTGTCATGGAGGCGTAAATGTCGAACTCGTGGCGCTCGGGGAAGGCGGGGAAGATGCAGGGCAGCATGGACGCCTGAATGTGGCGCGCCACGTCCAGCTCCGCGCCGATGCGCTCCTTTTCCGCGGTGACGCGGCTGAGATTTTGAATATATTCATTCAGCTCCGACACCATGTACTGAAACGAATGGGCAAGCTCCTCCAGCTCGTCGCCGGTGTTGACCTCCACCCGGAAGTGAGAAAGATCCTCCATCCTGCTCTCCACCAGCCCGATGGCGGCGTGGTGCAGAGTCCTCAGCGGACGGATCAGAATGCGCCGCACATAGTAGTAGTACGCGAAAATGGAAAGCAGCAGAACGGCCAGCACCACGCACAGCGTCAGGCCGAGAAACTGCCGGATCTGCTGGTCGATCATGTCCATCGAGATGTCCACGCTGGCCAGCGCCACCGGTGTGCCGGCTTTGTTGAGAATGGCGACGTAGGCCGACGCCAGATAGCCGTACTCCTCGTTGTTGGTGATGAGGATGGTCTGCTCCGCGTCGACGGCGAAGGCACCGTGCATCAGCTCGTTGCCGCCGCCGTAGTAGGCGTCGGTGTCGCCGAGGTCGCAGACGCCGTCCTCACCGGGAACGCCCGCGTCCCAGATGTAGTACATGACCTCATCCTCCGGCACGACCACATAGAAGTATTTCAGTCCCAGCTTCTCCCTGACGTCCTGCAGGTAGCGGTGGATCTCCTCATAATAGGCGTCCTTCTCGCCGGTCCGGTAGTATTGCTCCACGCGGTCTCCGTCGATGAGATCCGCCGCCACGGAGGCCTGACCGAACGCGAGAGAGGCGTATTGCTCCTCCATCCGCGCCCGGTACAGTTGGGCAATCGTGGGGGCCAGGATCGCCGCGAGGACGGCGGCCATCGCCACCAGTCCCAGCAGCAGCTTGGGCTGTAACCGTATGCTCCTTGCTCGTTTCATGTCCGCACCTCCATCGGATGGATATGAAGCCGCAAATGGCCGTCCATTACGCGGTAGAGCGCCCGCGTGGGGGACAGACGCTGCACCTCGCAGGGCAGGGGGGCCGTGCCGGTCCCTATCGCGGTCACATAGAACCACGCGCCGCCCAGCTCCACCTGAGTCATGGAATTGTATTTTCGGAAGATCGCCAGGGCCTCCGCCCGGCTCATTTCGGAATGCAGCGTCAGCAGCTCGGACGCGGGACGCTTCCAGTAGGGATGCTTTTCCGCCTGCGGCCGGCCGGCCGCCCATCGGTCGTCGAGGTGCTCGAGGAGCTCCTCGACCGTCGCGCGCGCCCATGCCGCGCTTTGCAGATAGACGTCGATGCTGTCCGCGTCCGCGGTTATGTCAATGGTATGCTGCGCCAGAACGTCGCCGCCGTCCAATCGCTGCGCCACCTTGTGCATCGTCACGCCGGTGCATGACAGCTCCCGCTCCATGGCTCCCTCGATGGGGTAATAGCTGCGCCCCTGCGGGAGCAGCGAGCTGTGGGTGTTGATGCCGCGGAACGCGGGAAGCTCCTCCGGCAGCGTTAGGATGCGGTCATACTCCGCGATGAAAAACAGCTCGCAGCCCTCCTCCGTGAAGTACCGCCGGATCTCCTCCGGCGAGATGGCCTCGTAGTGGACAGGGATGCCAAGCTCTCCGGCCCGCCTTACGATGGCGTATTCCGTGAAATAGTCCTCGTCGTTGTGATAGGTATACAGCGCCAGCACCTGATGCTTTTCCACAAAATATTCAAAGCACGACAGGAACACGTCGCTGCCGAAATAAACGACCTTCATCGCTTTTCCCTCTTTGTCCTCAGATCTTGATGATCAGTGTGTTGAAGCCCTGATAGCGCCGGTAGAAAAATTCCTTCGCCCGCTTTTTGATGACCAGCACGCCCATGCCGTCCATGTCGAAATCCTCGTCCCGGCTGGCGCGGGAGGTATCTAACGCAAAGGGATTGAAGGTCGTGGCGTCGTCCCGCAGATGCAGCTCCAGCACGCCGCTCTCGTCCATGATGGCCGTCAGCTGGAGGTAGCCGTCCGTCCGCCCCTGAAAGCCGTGCTTCAAGATGGCCATGCCGAGCTCCTCCACGGTCATGGTCGAAAACATCTGCTGCTTCATGTCCGCGCCCCAGACTTCGCAGAAGGCCTCCAGCTCGCGGCACACGTCCATCACATCCTCCGCGTTGCTGAGGATCGTCCGCTGGAAGATGCGCTCCTCCGGCAGCTCCGCTTTCTTATAGCGGCCGCCGAGGCCCAGCAGCAGGAACACCGCCAGCGAGCCGGCCTCCGTCAGCAGGAACAGCAGCCAGAAGCGCTGCAACCCCAAGGCATAGCACACGAACGTCAGCGGGATGAGCAGCACCGCGCCGCGCAGCGTCTCCAGCAGGAACGACGGCTTCTCATTCTCGCAGGCCTGATAGTAATTGCACAGCAGGATATTGATGCCGGCGAACAGCGCCCCCGCACCGTAGAGCCGCAGCGCGGTACACGCCAGCGCCTCCGACGCCGAACCGGCGATGCCGAACAGCAGGCACATTCCCGCGGGCCACAGCTCCACAAGGGCGATCAGCGCGCCGCCCACCGTCAGTCCCGCCGTGAAGCCGAGACGCACCGTGTTCCGCATTCCCTGCCGGTTGTGCTCGCCCTGATAGGTAGAGAGGATGGGCTGCATGGCGCGCCCCGTTCCCTCAAACAGGTACAGGATCAGGTAGGAGGTATTCTGAATGACATCGAACACCGCCACCGCCGTTTCGCCGCCCAGACGGATCAGCAGATTGTTGCACACGAGGAAGAAGATCATCTGGTACAGGTACTGCACCGAGGTGGCCATACCCGCCTTCAGCGCGGAAAGGGCAGGGACGAGCCAGCGCCCGCGCGGCAGCGCGAAGCGCAGCGTGTGCTTCTGACCGAAAAAGCCCGGCAGATAGATGGCGATGGTGATGATCTGTCCCAGCGCGGTGGACAGCGCCGCGCCCCGCGTGCCCATGTCCAGCGCCAGCACCAGCGTGATGTTCAGCGCGATGTCGCAAAGGTTGCCTATGACCGAGCCGGCGCCGGCGCGGCGCTGACTCCCGTCGTTGCGCAGATAGTAGTTGAACACGTTGGACAGGTAGAACAGCGGCGTGGCCGCGACGAGGATCTGCAGATAGTCCCTTGTGGCGGCATACAGCGCGCCGTCTGTGCTCCGCGTGCCCAGCAGCGCCAGCAGCGGGTCCATGAACACGCTGCCCAGCACGGCGGTCGTGACGCTGAAAAGCAGCGCCAGCGCGAGCACACCGTGAAAGCTGTCCGCGGCCTCCTGCGTTTTGCCCTGACTCAGCAGACGGGAATAGCGAACGGAGCCGCCCAGTCCGAGGCCGTGGGCAAACATGCAGTTGATCATGTAGACCGGCAGGATCAGACCGATGGCGGCAAGTCCCACGGCGCCCAGCCGCTGCCCCACCACCACGGCGTCCGCCATATCGCTCAGCGCCCAGCCGAGCGACGAGAGCATGGCAGGGACCCACAGTCCACGGAACATCCGAGCGGTAAAGCGGTCCGCCGTCCGATGTGCGGCGGGGCTCATCATCCGCATGGTGTTACTCAATGGTCAGAATATCGGAGAAGCCGGTCACCTCAAAGATCTCCATCACCGACTCGCTCACATGGGTGAGCACCATTTTGCCCTGACGGTTCATCAGCTTCTGCGCGGACAGCAGCACGCGCAGTCCCGCCGAGGAGATGTACTCGACCTGCCCGAAGTCCAGACGCAGCTCGGTGACGCCGTCAAGGTCGGCCTTCAGCTCCGTTTCCAGCTGAGGGGCGGTGGTGGTGTCGATGCGGCCCTCAATGGCCAATGACAGCGCGGAATCCTTCTTTTCTTTTCTGATCTCCATGATTTTTCTCCTCCAAAAAACGATTGAATTTTCAGTGTGCGGCGAAGGGCCGCGCGTTTCATTTTCTATGATAGCTGTATCCAGTGTAACACAAGCGCGGCATTTTCTCAACGAAAAAAGTAAATTCTGCCGAAAATCGGTGTGCGGACGGCGGACGACGGGCCTGTCCCGTGACGCGCACGGGGCTCCGCCCGGTATGAAAAAGAAAAGCGCCGCATACCCTCTACCAAAACAAAATGGGGAGGATATGCGGATGTTTTTGCGGTTTGCCTTGAGGAAAAAGCGTGGGAAGCGGGAGGCGGCGAAGCCGCGCTTTCTTGTTCTGCGGCGCAGGACGCTGACCGTCGGTGCGGCGCTGCTGGCGGCGGCAGCCATCTTCGGCGCGGTGAACGCGCCCGCCGCCGTGCGGGCGTCGGCCGCGACGCGCCAGCTGCCCATCTACTGCGTCGAGCGCGACCAGAAGGTGTGCAGCATCTCGTTCGACGCCGCCTGGGGGGCGGACAACACGCAGAAGATTCTCGATGTGCTCGCGGACTACGGTGTGAAGTGTACCTTCTTCGTCGTCGGCAACTGGGCGGACCAGTACCCCGAGCAGGCCAAGGCCATCGTCGAGAGCGGCAACGAACTGATGAACCACTCCAACGCGCACGACCACTACAATTCCCTGACCGCCGACCAGATCATCGCGGACGTGAACACCTGCAGCGACAAGATCGAGGCGCTCACCGGCGTCCGCCCGACGCTCATCCGCTGCCCGTTCGGCGAGTACGACGACCATGTCATTTCCGCTATCCGCTCCATCGGCATGGAACCCATCCAATGGGATGTGGATTCGCTCGACTGGAAGGGCATCTCCGCCGGTGAGATCACCAAGCGCGTGACGGGGAAGGTGACGAACGGCTCCATCGTGCTCTTCCACAACGCGGGCGAGCACACGCCGGAGGCGCTGCCGGATATCCTCGACTACCTGCTCGGCGAGGGCTATGAGATCGTGCCGATCTCCAAGATCCTGCTGACGAACGAAGAAACGTACATCGACCATACCGGACGGCAGTGCCGGAGCGCGGAAACGTGAGATGCCTGCTGCACCGACCAGATCACGGGCGCGAGCGTCAAGCGTCCGGACATTACAGGTATCGAGATTATGTGTGGGAGTTCGAAGACCGCGTGCGCACCCTATAAGAGAACCGAAAAAGGCCGCTGCAGGAATGTTCTGCGGCGGCCTTTTTTCGCGCTGAGAACTGGCGGCTGTCAAGGCTCGGACCTTTCACCGGAGCCCCGCGGAATTTTCGAAGCCTCCGGTGCGCTCGGTGAGCTGCGCGGGGCGGCGGCTTCCTTACGCTGTGGGCGGCTCGTAGGTCACATCGTATTCGCTCCATTGGATGCGGATGGAGCAGCGCGCGCCGCCAGCGGAGAGAAACGAGTTGATCTCACACATCGACCAGAGCTTGGTCGCGGGGTCCTGCTGGCGGATGCGCATATTGTGCGTCTCCTGCGAGTTCGTGTAGACGGTGCCGTCGAGTGCGACGCTGGCCGAGACGGCGGTGCTGTTCATGGCCTGTGTCTCGATGGTGCTGCCGTCGTAGATGGTCGTGCGGCGGATGCCCACCAGGACCGGCGCTGCGGCGTCCTTCGGCGCGATGCTGATACGCAGCGCGCTGGCAGAGGAGCGCTGGTAGGTCAGCGCCAGATCCTTCAGAGGAATGTTCAGTGTGCTGTTTGCCGCGGAGAGATCGACGTGGTATTCGGTGAACGGCGCGAAGAGGTTGGGCGGCGTCAGCTCCTGCTCGCCGGACTGGAAGTGCAGCTTATAGCTGCACGGCGTATCCTCAGCGACGGTGATGACGGGCGTTTCACCGTTTTCGCCCTTGGGACCCTGAATACCCTGCTCGCCCTTTTCACCGGTATCGCCCTTCTCGCCCTGCGGACCCTGAACACCCTGCTCTCCCTGCGGTCCCGGACAGCTGCGGTCGCCCTGCACACCCTGTGGACCGACCTCGCCTTGGATATGCAGGAGGACAAGGAGGCTGTGTTCGACTGCGTGGACACCGTAAAAATGTGCCTGCGTGTGTTCACGCCGATGATCGCCGCGATGAAGGCCTGCACCTGCAATATGTACCGCGCGGCGCAGCGAGGCTTCCTGAACGCGACCGATCTCGCGGACTACCTGACGAAAAAGTGGCTGCCCTTCCGCGCGGCGTATAAGATCGCCGGTCAGCTCGTGGCCTACTGCATCGAGCACACCGCCGTGCTCGAGGAGCTGCCGCTCACACTGCTCCGGCAGTACAGCGAGCGGTTCGGCGAGGACGTTTACGCCGCCATCGCGCTCGCCAGCTGCGTGACGGGCCGCACCTCGCTCGGCGGCACCTGCGTCGCGTCGGTCGAGGCGCAGATCGCCTCCGTCCGCGACTTCCTTGCCGGACAGACAGAGGCTGCAAAGCAGGCAGAGAACGGTTGACAACACGGAGGATCGGACTATAATAAGCGATAGTCAGCGGGCAATGTCTCCGCTTACGAATCAGGATTTGTAAATCATTTTTCTCAAAAGTGCTGAAATTGCTTGCTTTTCAAGGCGTCTGGATGTTTCTCTGCTCTCAATTTCCCTCGTTTTTTCCCTTGTCAGGAAAGAACAAGGGAAAGTCTTATTGCACCTTGTCCAGCAGTTTCGCGGCGTCTCGCTTGGCTTCCTTACTGGCGTGTGCGTAAATATTCATTGTGGTCGTCACATCCGAATGACCAAGAAGCTCCTGCACGTCCTTCGGCGCTGCGCCGTAGGACAACAGATTGCTGGTGAAAGTGTGGCGAAGCTGGTGGAAATGAAAGCTCTCCATACCGTCCACTCTTTTCTTCGCTGTCTGGCACATATTGGAAACCGTTGCCGGAGACTCATACCTGCCATCCTGCCGCACACAGACAAGGCTGATCGCCTGATAGCCCTCTGGAGGATGCTCTGAAACCGGCAGGCTGTAGACCTCATAGTAGGTGCGGTTCTTTTCCTCAATGCTCAAGTAGTAATTCTGGCTGTATAGCGGCCCGCAGGCAAGGCGGTCAAGCATCTGCGTCTTCTTTGCCTCTTTCAAGATATCCGCCAGTGTGTTGCAGAAATCCACTGAGCGGATCTTTTTGCGCTTCGTGGTGCCAATCTCCGTCCTGTGCTGCACCGAATTATAGCGGATGCTGCGTCTCACCGTCAGCCGCTGCTTCTTCAAATCAATGTCCTGCCAGGTCAGGCTGCAAGCCTCGCCAATGCGAAGTCCGGTGTAGTATGCGATCTGGATGGGCAGAAGGGCGGGATTTTTCTTTTTGGACAGCATCTCTTTCAGTTCAAGAAACTGTTCGTAGGAGATCGTCGGGATAATGGGAACATCCTCCTCCGCACCGTCCTCCGAAAACAGGTCGTAATCCTCCGTCCTCTTGCGGTACACGATGTACTGCATGGGGTTGAAGGAGAGATACTGCTTCGGGAACACCGCGAAGCGGAACGCACCTTGCAGCACAGCGGAGTATTGCCGCATGGAGCCGCTGCTCAGCGCTTTCCTCACCGTGCCGTCCGGCCATTCACCGCCAAGGCTCAGCAGGTCCAGATAGCTTTGCAGATGATCCGGTGTGATTTTCTTCAGCTTACGGTCGGCGATGGGGTGCTTCTTGATGCGTCTGGCTGTGTCGATGTAGGCGGCCACCGTGCCGTTGCTCAGAGAACCGGGCTTCAGTTCTTCCTCAATCCACTTGTCCAGCAGCCCTGCCAGGGTCAGATTTTCGGATTTTGCTACGAATTGCTTTTCCTCATAATCCGCCATGGCCTTGCGGAGCATGGCTTCCGTTTCGCTCTTGCTCTCGGAGCCGGGAAACTCCCTCTGGACGCTGTTGCCGCTGGCATCCTCTACATAGAACCGATAGTACCACTTCTTTCCCTTTTTTCTTACAGAACCTTTTGCCATAGTGCTTCTCCTCTCATAGCGGCAAACGGAGCTGTTATGATGTGTTGTCTGCTATTATAGCAGACCGCACATAAAGCGGCAAATAAAAAGCTCCGCACTGTCCTGTCCTTCATCTGACCGCACGAACCTGTTCCCGCACCAGAAGATCTGCACCCTGGTTGGCTTCCATGAACTTATGAATAACATCTGTGCGGATGATGTATCTGCGCCCGATCCGCAGTACGGGAATCTTCTCCCATTCCACGAGCTTCCGCATGGTGTTTCTGCCAATGCCTGTATAGTCTGCGGCTTCTTCAATCGTTAAGCCGATTTTATCTGTCATGGGAATACCTCCCCTAAAAAGTAAAAAATATAGGTTGTTATTATCTTGCTATAAATGATGGCAAAACCGGATGGCCGCTGGCAGCAGCCCACGGGAATCTCACCCCGGCCCATGCTGATGGGTGCGCCGCGCAATGCTTTGAGGGCGTTCAACGCGGGAGTATCATTATCCCAAACTCGGAGTCATGGCCGCCGTGCTGCCACGCGCGGTTGCAGACCGGCTTGCTCGCTCGCCTGTCCAGTTATCTGGATGGGTCATGGCGCACCGTCTGACGGCTCGTCCGGCTCGGAACGTTATCCGTTTGCCTATGCAGCGCAAAGCGCGTTTTCAAGGTGCAAAAATAGGCTGTACTATATCAGCCGAGAAAGGCCCTTATTTCGTCCACAGGGGCTTTTCTCCGCCAATATAGGCAAAGGGGGAGGCAGGGATACTACCTCCCCCCAAAACGGGCTTATTTGCGAAGATACGCTGACAGCATATCAATGAACTGTGTATTCGTCGGCGGTCCCACCAAGGCCATACCAGCAATACGATTCAAAAGGCTATGATCTGGCTGACGCCAGCACGCCTGTACCAGCGTCCGCAGATTGCGCTCCACGCAGCTACTGGTAGTTGCGAAGTGCTGCGCGGTCTGTTTATAGAGACGCTTCGTAATCAGCAAAACATGGTCAGGTTTCTGTTGCACCTGCTCCAACATATAGACAGCGTAATAGAAACCGGACAATTTCCCAGATACGCCCAACAGCCGCAGCAGGCGATCTGCATCCAATGGAGCATTCATGTCCTGCTCCGAAACATAACATACCAAAGACACGATAACCCTCCTCAATCTTTTGTTTTGATGTGAATGGCCTGATCATACGGGAGGGCCGCGTGACCGATAATTGACCTTTTATGTTGGCTCCTTATAGTGAGATGTTTGTCAGACTTCTGATAACGGCGATCAGACCGCAGAAATATGGGTGAGCAGCGGGGATGGTTTTCTGAATCATCATTCTCGTCCTCCCTGAGTCAATCATACACGATTTATAGCGATTTGTGTCATAGAATCGTTCTACAATGCTCTACACATATCTGCCGGTTATTGCCAGAAAATGTCGATTTCTGCAACTTTTATGAAAGAAACAAGCCGACAGAAAAACCGCAGGGCAACTCCGGGAAGGAGCCGCCCTGCGGTTTCTGCTATAAATGCTCTGGTGACGGCTCTTCACCGTCCGGTTTCTTATTTGCTCAGATAGCTGCGCTGCAGGAAGGTCACGATCTGCGCTCTGGTGCAATCCTCATCGGGGCTGAATGTGGTATTGGTGGTTCCCTTGGTGATGTCCTCCTTGACCGCCCACAGTACAGCACCTGCATAGTAGGCGGTGGACTTCACATCGGCAAAGGGATTGGCTGTACCCGCTGCCG
>ERZ838577.1460-NODE-1460-length-31657-cov-6.281470_pt1 | contig 31657 bp, 27 predicted proteins | sample MGYA00519682_ERZ838577 | MGnify/ENA primary metagenome ERZ838577 (study PRJEB31850, sample SAMEA3708838) | human gut metagenome | biome: human gut; feature: human-associated habitat; material: faeces | place: China | collected 2014 ...
ATTAATAAATTACCTTCATTTTCATCTGTAGCTATTGTTACTTCATATTTCTTTGCACCTACAATTGATGCAGTAATTCCGTTTATGTCGATGCGCAGCAGCGGCTTCGGATATTGACTCACGGATCGCGGACAGCGATGTACGGTCACAGCTTCGGAGCAATGGCGACGTGCAGCTCATCTATTATCCGCTTTTCAAGCCTCGATATGTATGACTGTGAGATGCCGAGCAGCTCCGCGACCTCCTTCTGCGTGTGCTCGCGCCTCCCGCACATGCCGAAGCGCAGACAGATTATCGCCCGTTCGCGCTCCGGCAGAGAGCGCACGGCATCGCCGACTATCTTTCGCTCCTCACTCTCTTCTATTCCGCGGCTTACGCTGTCGTCGTCTCCGCGAAGGATATCGGATATCAGCAGCTCGTTGCCGTCCCAGTCCACGCTCAGCGGCTCGTCGAGCGAAAGCTCGCAGCGGCGGTTTCCGCTCTTGCTATCATGGCGGCACTGGCTATGAGTATTCCGGCATACGCGGCTGACAAAAAGATCTCGGAAGTTAAGTTCCGTGTCAATGCGAAACCGGAAGCGGGCGACAGCATCGGGGATCCGGATGTACAAGTTACGAAGGGTAATGTTGAGATTACCGAGCAGGAGTTTGACAATGACGACAGCGAGTGGGAGAGAGGTGATAAGCCGGTCATCTACCTGACGATCGAGGCAAAGGACGGTTATCAGTTATCCGGCACAAAGCTTTCTGCAACCAAGTCGGCTTACAAAGTTACGAAGCGATCTGGCGATAAGAGCGAGTGGAAAGTTAAGATTACGATGTCAGCTGTTGACGGCGATTTGGATACGGTCGAGGATCTTAGCTGGAGCAATCGTACCGCAACCTGGGACAGTGTATCGGATGCAGGCAAGTATGAAGTTAAGCTGTACCGCAACAGCTCTACCGTAACGACTGTTACAACTACAGGCACAAGCTACAATTTCTACCCATACATGACGAAATCCGGCGATTATACCTTTAAGGTGCGCGCGGTTGACGGAAGCGATAAGGGTGAGTGGAGTGACGAGTCCGATGAATATTATATGAATTCTTCAGATGTGTATACAGGTACACCTCCGACCGATAATTCTTCTGGTGGTTCCACTCCGGCAAATGCGAATGGTCAGTGGGTAAACAGCATTTACGGCTGGTCTTACTACATCAATGGTGTACCGGTTAAGAACAACTGGGTATATGTTGATAATGAGTGGTATCATCTGAATGCAAACGGATTCATGGATACAGACTGGATCTATACTGATAATAACTGGTTCTACTTAAACCCGGTATCCGATGGTACAAGAGGCAGAATGCTGACCGGCTGGCAGCAGATTGGACCGTACAAGTATTATCTGAATCCGGTATCCGACGGCACTCGCGGTGCAAGAAAGACAGGCTATCAGTTCATCGATGGCGCATGGTATCTGTTTGACCTGAATAGCGGAGCACTCTGGACTAACATGGTAGCTCCGAACGGTATGATAGCGGATGCAAATGGTGTTCTTCACTAGGGAGCTATCTGGCAGCAGATCCAACTCCCACTGAGACAAATTTGCTATTACTCACCACCTGAAGAGGTGGGAGCCTTCTCGACTGAGATAAAAATCAGACAGCGGCAGACAGCGGACGAGCGAAAGCAAGTGGCTGATGCCGCTGCCTTTTTGCTTTACGAGGAAGGGTTGTGCCATTTTTTGTTTTTCTTGCACAGCAGGGGAGAAAAAGGATATAATAGAGAATCATATTGAGAAGCCGGAGAATTGATGAGGCGGGAATAAGAAACAGAGAGGAGAATCGATAAATTACGATGAAACCAACTGTATTATTGTATAATTTTACTGATTCCAAAAGAAAAATGAAGGTGCAGCAGGCGCTTATGCCGCTGGGATTCCGTTTAAGGGCAGTGACAAAGGAGGAGTACGGGCTGCCGGTGGGCGTGCTGGCTGGTGTGAAAGGACTGAATGAGGATGTCCTCAAGGAAGCCGGACAAGCAATAGAGGCTGTGGAGGAAACGCAAAAAGAAGAGTCCGCTCAGAAACTGGCAGACGGGAGGCTACAGCGAGAGGTGCCGGAGAACGATTCTTCCAGGAAAAGGGATTTCTCGGATGAGATGGCGATCATGGCAGGCTTTTCTTCCGCCCAGATCGATGCATTTATCCATGCACTCCGAAAAAAGGGAGTCGGACGGATTGATTATAAAGCAGTCCTGACACCGTATAATATGAAGTGGGATTCGGTACAATTATATGAAGAGATCAAAAAAGAGCATGAGATGATGACAGGGAAAGGTAAAGACGAAGCATTGTGATGCCAGGGGATTGGTGAAAGGTCATTTTACTGCTTGATGTGGAGGTGGAAAGATGCTGGAAAAAGTGGATTTGAATAAATCAGTGGATAAGGAAAACTACAAGAAGCTTCGGGAAGAGATGGATGTGAAGCTGGGAGAATTGCAGCGCGCCTGTAAGGCGGAAAAGATCCCGGTTGTCATCGTATTTGACGGCTTCGGGGCAGGCGGTAAGGGAACGCAGATCAACCGCCTGATCCAGCCGCTGGATCCGCGCGGCTTTGATGTTTATGCGAGCCGGGAGACGGGGGAAGAGGAACGGATGCGTCCATTTCTCTGGCGGTATTGGACGAAGACACCGGAAGATGGACGAATGATGATCTTTGACAAGAGTTGGTACGATAAGGTTACCGTTGACCGGTTTGACAAAGAGACGAAGCGGCAGGAGCTAAACGGGGCGTTCCGGGATATCCTTTCATTTGAAAAGCAGCTGGCAGATTCCGGCATGATTCTGATCAAATTGTTTCTGTATATTTCCAGGGACGAGCAGAAAAAGCGCTTTAAACGACTGGAAGAAAGCAAAGAGACTGCGTGGCGTGTGACGGAGGCGGACTGGAAGCGCAACAAGGATTACGATACATTTCTGGAGATGAATGAGGAAATGCTGCAGCGGACGGATACCGGGTACGCGCCGTGGACGATCGTGGAAGCGACTGATAAAAATTATGCGGCAGTCAAGATTTTATCCACCGTCACAGACCGGCTGGAGTATGAGCTGAACCGCCGCCGAATGGAACGCGAGGAAGGGGCGGTGCATCCGCCGGTCAAACTTCCAGATGAGCGGTTTAAAAATGGCGTGCTTTCCGGCGTGGATCTGACGAAAACGCTGACACGCGAGGAATATAAGGAACGTCTGGATAAGCTGCAGAAAAAGCTGGAGGTGCTGCACGGCGAGCTGTACCGGCTGCGGATTCCGGTGGTGATCGGCTTTGAAGGCTGGGATGCGGCGGGAAAAGGCGGTGCGATCCGGCGCCTGACAAGCCACCTGGATCCACGCGGCTACAAGGTCAATCCGACGGCGGCACCGAATGATGTGGAGAAGGTACACCATTATCTGTGGCGTTTCTGGCGGGAGATGCCGAAAGCGGGGCATATTGCGATCTTCGACCGCACCTGGTACGGGCGCGTGATGGTGGAGCGGATCGAGGGTTTCTGCAGTGAGGCGGACTGGAAACGGGCATATCAGGAAATCAACGAGATGGAAGAGCACATGGCGAATTTTGGCGCGGTGATCGTGAAATTCTGGATTCATATTGATAAAGATGAGCAGGAACGCCGCTTTAAGGAGCGCATGGAGGCTCCGGCAAAACAGTGGAAAATCACGGACGAAGACTGGCGCAACCGTGAAAAATGGGACGCATACGAGCAGGCAGTCAATGAGATGCTGGTGCGGACCTCTACTACCTATGCCCCGTGGACGATCATAGAAGGAAATTCCAAATATTTCGCGCGCGTCAAGGTGCTGGAAACGGTTGTGGAGGCGATGGAGGAGAAGATCCGTGAGGTAAAAAAGCTGCGTAAGTGATAGAAAGAAGCGGACGGCCGATTTGGTAATCATGTGTGGAAATATGAAGAAGCGCGGTTGCAATTCTTCGTAAGATACAGTAAAATCAATATTTAAAGAAAAAGACGGCAATTTTGAAAAATACAAACATTTGTGTAAACTTTGCGTTAAATGTAGCGATAGAAAGGAAGCGGACAAAATGGAGCAGACAGCAAAAGAGCGCACACTAGCATTTATGGCAGAGCATGCGGGGGATCCAACCCCGATGGAATTATTTCATATGCACGTAAAACACGTGGGAATCAATACGAAATCGGAAGACGAGGCCTGGGAGGTTGCTGAGACACTGGCGCGCCTGATGGGGCTGATGCCGCGCGAGACGGAGAAAGCGGTGTTCAGCGGTGACCTGACGGAAAATATGAAGGTGGAGAGCCACGGAATCTACGGCCATATTGGCTTTGGCGTAAATGATTGCGAGGCGGCGATCCGATACTTTGTGAACCGCGGTATGATGATTCGGGAAGAGACGAAGCGCTTTGATGAGCAGGGACGCTGCATTTTCGCCTGTTTTAAAGAAGAAGTCGGCGGATTTGCGATTCACCTGGTACAGGATTGATAGCACCAGGCAATATAAAAACGAAAAGGATAGCAATATGAAAAAAATAATCGTGATCGGCGGCGGGGCAGCCGGTATGGCGGCTGCGATTGCGGCGGCGGAAAATGGCTGCGCGGTAACGATCTATGAAAAGAATGAGAAACTGGGAAAGAAAATCTATATCACGGGAAAAGGGCGCTGCAATGTGACGAATGACTGTGATATGGAGGGTCTGTTTGACAGTGTTGTGACAAACAGCCGCTTTTTGTACAGTGCATTTTATGGTTTTACCAATCAGGATATGAAGGATTTTCTGGAGGCGAACGGCTGTCATGTTAAGGTGGAGCGCGGCAACCGTGTCTTTCCGGTGTCTGACCGGGCGTCGGATGTGACATCGGCGCTTGCAAGACGGCTGCGGGAGCTGCGCGTGAAAGTAGAATTGAATCAGGGAGTCCGGGAACTGTGGCTGGAGGATGGTGTATTAAAAGGTGTGATTCTGGCGCAGGGCGGTAATGAGCGTGGGAAAAAGGACTCCTACATAGCTGCGGATGCAGTGATCGTGGCGACGGGCGGTTTGTCCTACCCGACGACCGGCTCAACCGGCGATGGTTACCGGTTTGCGGAGGCAGCAGGGCACAAGGTGACGGAACTTTCGCCGGCGCTTGTTCCGTTTGAGACGAAGGAAGATGTGAAGGAGCTGCAGGGACTCTCCCTGCGGAACGTGGAAGCTGCTGTTTTAAATGGAAAGAAAGAGGTTTACCGTGAATTTGGTGAGATGCTGTTTACCCATTACGGCGTTTCGGGTCCGGTACTCTTGAGTGCCAGCAGTTATGCGGCGAAAAAACTGAAAAAGGCTCCGCTGACTCTGATGATCGATCTGAAACCGGCGCTTTCCATGGAACAGCTCGATGCGCGGATTCTGCGCGATTTTGAGGCGGAGAAGAATAAACAGTTTAAAAATGCGCTGAACCATCTGTACCCATCAAAACTGATACCGGTCATAATTCGCCGCAGCGGCATTGAGCCGGACAAGCAGGTCAACGCCGTGACGAGGGAAGAGCGGAGACGGCTGGCGGAGGTGACAAAGCATTTTACCCTGACGCTGACCGGGCTGCGAGGTTTCAATGAGGCGATCATTACCCAGGGCGGTGTGACGGTAAAAGAAGTTAATCCATCCACGATGGAGTCGAAGAAGCTTCCAGGGCTTTATTTTGCAGGGGAAGTGCTGGATCTCGATGCAGTCACGGGCGGCTACAACTTACAAATTGCGTGGTCGACCGGTGTGCTGGCAGGACGGAGCGCAGCGGAAAATCATGAATTATAACGATATGAAAAAGGGGAAACAAAATGCCGATTAATATAGCGATTGATGGACCAGCCGGGGCTGGGAAGAGCACAGTGGCAAAGAAGCTGGCAGAAGATTATGGATATATTTATGTAGATACGGGGGCGATGTACCGGGCGATGGCATTGTATTTTCTGCGCCAGGGCATCGACAGCCATGATGAGGCGGCGATCGGACGCGCCTGTGAGACGGTTTCCATTTCACTGGAATATGAAAATGGGATCCAGCAGGTTTATTTAAATGGGGAGAATGTCAGCAGCGAGCTTCGGACGGAGGCGGTTGGAAATATGGCTTCGAATACCTCTGTCTATGCGCCGGTCCGCAAAAAACTGGTGGAGCTGCAGCGTGAATTAGCCGGACGCCGGGATGTCGTGATGGATGGCCGGGATATCGGAACGGCGGTTCTGCCGGATGCGACCCTGAAAGTATATCTGACCGCGAGCAGTCATGTGAGAGCTGAACGCCGTTATAAAGAGCTGACCGAACGCGGGGAAAGCTGTTCCCTGGAGGCGATCGAGCAGGATATCATCGAGCGCGATTACCGCGATATGCACCGGGAATTGTCGCCTCTCAAGCAGGCGGAGGACGCCATTTTACTGGATACTTCTGCGTTGAATTTTGAAGAGGTAATGCGGGAGATGGAGAAGTTGGTTGAGGCGGCGAAGAAAAATCCCATTGCCGTAGGCAATTTTTGATGGATTTTTGCGCGTGACTGTGAAGGTACTGAACAGTTACGAAAACGCCAGGAAAAAGGAGAAGCCGAAAAGGGGCGGCAGCAAACATGAGACGATTGAAACAAACATGGATCGCCGCAGCACTTGGGATGAGTGTATGGATGACCGCCTGTGCGGGCGCGGCATCGGAGACAGCCACACAGGAAGGGGCTGTCGATGAGGAGAGCCAGGGGGCGATCCGTGAGGCTGTGGCTGAAAATGATCAGGCGCAGGAGCAGCCCAAACGGGATAAAACGCAGGAAACTGAGCGGACGGAACCGCTCACGGTTGAACCAGTCCGGGAAACCCTCAATATGACGCATTTTGACAACTGTACCTTTGCAGCTGGGTTCAAACCGCAGCAGATCCATCAGGATGAAAGCAATGTTATCATCACATTGACGGTCTATGACTATGAGCATTTTCATAAGGCAGATATCGATGAACTGCAGGCGGGAGATACGCTGCTTATCGATGGGAAAGAATGTCTCATTACTTCGATTGACCGACAGGAGTCTGGGCGGATCGAGATCAATGGCGGTCCGGCACAGGGGGGAGAAGAGCTGAGAATGGTAGAGGAGGATTCCTTTTATGGCTCGGAGATGGCAGTCGGGAGAAGTTACCATAAGCTGGGAGAGGTTACGCTGCAGATGGATGAGAACTTTGTCCTGACAGATGATTCTGACCCGGATACACCGCCGCAGGTGTATACCGCGGAAGAATTATTCGCGATCCGTGATCGGCTGATCGGGGAGTTTAAGCCATACAACACGGCTGTGACGGTGAAGAATGAGAAAATTATTTCGATTTACCGGAAATTTATGCCATAAAAAATATAAAATCATTAAGAGGAGGAGAGCACCTTTTATCCGGATGAGAGGTGCTTTTTTGTGTAACAGGAAATTCCTTGGAACTCCCTATTACACAAAAAGGCACTAACGTGCCAATGATGCGCACTCGCGCGAAGCAGAAACATGTCGCAAGCGACCGCGCTCGGCGCGAGAATGTGCCAAGGCACATTCTTTTTCAATATAATTTCCGGGATAAATTGACTTTTAAACATACCCCATCTATAATGAAACAAGCTGATATGGGCAGTGGGTGCCGCTGTTTGTGCCAGATCAGTCAGATTGCTCGGATTGGCAGGCATGGACAGGGGGTAAAAGGGAAACAGGTGCAAAACCTGTGCGATCTCGTCACTGTGAACCGGAGAGTGGCGCCGCAGATGCCATTGCGAAAGTGAGAAGGCGCGGCGTGCATGATGACCCGAAAGCCAGGAAACCTGCCGGCTGTCGTGAACATATCAGTTAAAACTATTTTTGTGCGAGTCACACAAGGAGGAAAACATGAGAAAAAACAAAAAAGTAGTTGTAAGTGCAGCGGCAGTTACGATGTCCGTATTGCTTGGAGCCTGCGGCGGCAGTACATCCAGCCAGGCAACCTCGACGGAGGCGGCTTCTGAGGCAGAGACCGAGGCAGCTGAGAGCGCCGATTCCGATCAGGAAGCAGCAGATAAGGTGGCAAAGCTGATCGATGACATCTATGTACAGGAGCGCACCGATGACACGGATGAGCAGTGCAAGGCAGCCAAAGAGGCATGGGATGCCCTGACTGACGAGCAGAAGGAGCTGGTAGAAGGCGAGAACGCAGATCCAGATTATTTTGGTCGTGATACCGGCGACGCGAGCCTGGACGATCCGCGCAATCAGGATGAGATTGGCGACAAGGAGATCCTGGTAGTCAGCTTTGGTACTTCCTTCAACGACAGCCGTGTGAAAGATATCAAGAGTATCGAGGATTCCATCCAGGAGGCATTCCCGGATTGGGCAGTCCGCCGTGCATTTACCGCACAGATCATTATCAACCACGTTGAGGCTCGTGACGGCGAGTGCATCGACAATATGGATCAGGCACTGGAGCGAGCCGTGGAGAACGGAGTTAAAGAGCTGGTTGTCCAGCCGACCCACCTCATGCACGGTGCTGAGTACGACGAGATGGTTGAGGCGATCGAGAAGTATCAGGATAAATTCGAGCAGGTAGCTGTCGCAGAGCCGCTGTTAGGTGAGGTTGGCGACGATGCAACCGTTATCAATGCAGATAAAGAGGCAGTTGCAAAAGCAGTTGTAGCAGAAGAAGCTTCGGAAGCTGGTTTTAAAGATGCAGCTGACGCAGCCGATCAGGGAACCGCATTCGTTCTGATGGGTCATGGTACCGCACACGTTGCAAAGGTAACCTACAGCCAGATGCAGACCCAGATGCAGAATCTTGGATATAGCAACGTATTTATCGGTACCGTAGAGGGCGAGCCGGAAGAGACTTCCTGTGAGTCTGTTATCGAGGCAGTGAAGGCAGCTGGTTATAAGAACGTCGTTCTTCGTCCGCTGATGGTAGTTGCAGGTGATCACGCAAACAACGATATGGCAGGCGATGATGATGATTCCTGGAAGAGCCAGTTTGAGGCATCAGGTGCATTTGACAAGGTAGATACTCAGATTTCCGGTCTGGGCAGAATTAAAGCGGTAGAATCATTCTATGTTGCTCATACACGGACAGCCATTGATTCTATTGCGAAATAATGTATATGAAAAAGAAATTGAATTTAGCGGCGCTTCTGCTTGCTGCCGCTTTTCTCGGAGCGTGCGGAGGACAGAAACAGGACGCAGCTGACACCGTGGCGCAGACAGAGAGCGCAGAAACCAAGAATGCCGAACAGAAAAGCAGCATTGACCTTGCAGACGGCGTCTACACCATCGATTTTAAGACGGACAGCAGTATGTTCAAGGTCAATGAATCGAAAAATGGAAAAGGTGTCCTGACGGTCAAGGATGGCGAGGCGACACTTCATATCAGCCTGACCTCGAAAAACATCGTGAACCTGTATCTGGGTACTGCGGACGAGGCAAAGGAAGATGAAGCCGGTTGGCTGCAGCCAACCGTGGACACGGTTACTTACAGCGACGGTCTGAGCGAGGAGGTCAACGGCTTCGATGTGCCGGTTCCGGCGCTCGGAGAAGAATTTGACCTGGCTCTGATTGGTAAGAAGGGCACCTGGTACGACCACAAAGTAAGGGTAGAAAATCCGGTTTCCGGAGAGGCAGAGGACGCGGAAGCGGCATCATCCGAGACGGAGAATAGCGATGATGCGGCAGATGCCCAGAAACCGACAGGGCAGACTGCAGATGTGGCAGACGGCACTTATACCTGTGAGGTAACCCTGCAGGGAGGTTCCGGCAGAGCATCGGTGGACAGCCCGGCGACCATTATCGTCAAGGATGGAAAGGTGACTGCCGATATTGTCTGGAGCAGCCCGAACTATGAGTATATGCTGGTGGATGACGTGCAGTATGATCCGATCCAGACCGAGGGCAATTCCGAGTTCCAGATTCCGGTAACGCTGGATGAGGATGTAGCGGTCAGTGCCTTGACGGTGGCGATGAGCCAGCCGCATCTGATTGATTATACGTTGCATTTTGACAGCGTGACGTTATCAGAAGTTACGAAATAAAAGTAGATAAAAATACCTGTCCAGGAAGAACCTCCCGGTCCTTTTGTACATATTTTGATTACAGAAGGATCCGGGAGGTTTATGTCTATGCGTATCTGTGAACTCAAACAGCGGGAAGTTATAAATGTAAAAGATTGCAAGCGCCTTGGTTTTGTGGGCGACGTCGATTTTGACATCAGCACGGGAAAAATGCTTGCGATCATCGTGCCGGGACCGGGCTGTGTCTGGGGCTTTCTGGGGCGGGAAAAAGAGTACATAATTCCATTCTGCGACATCTGCCAGATAGGGGATGACATTATTCTAGTGAGGCTGAAAGAAGAGAGAGAAAAGAAAGAATAAAGAAGGAGTAGCGGAAAACTTCTGCTTGCAGAAGCGCACTTCCTGCGATATTATAATAAGTATGATATGTTATGAAAACTTGGCGGGGGCATATCAATAAAACCAGAAAAGGGGAAGAGCGATTGAAGTGTCCATTTTGCAACGCGGCTGACACGAAAGTAATCGATTCACGGCCTGCGGATGATAACAGTTCTATCAGACGCCGGAGACAGTGCGAGACTTGTGGAAAGCGTTTTACCACATATGAAAAACTTGAGACAATCCCTCTGATGGTTGTCAAAAAGGATAATACCCGGGAGATGTACGACCGGGCGAAGATAGAGGCAGGAATCCTGCATTCCTGCCACAAGCGCCCAGTCTCTCCGGGACAGATTTCGGCGTTGATCGACGATGTGGAAAACAATTTATTTAACCGGGAAGAACGGGAGATCTCGACCGCGGTGATCGGGGAACTTGTGATGGAGCGGTTAAAGGATCTGGATGTGGTTACCTATGTGCGGTTTGCATCGGTATACCGGGAGTTTAAAGACGTCGATACATTTATGGAGGAACTGCAGAAGATACAGCAGCGGAATGTGCCGTCGTATGAGTCTGGAAAGAACGGGGAAGAGACCAGATGATGGGAAATGCGTTTTATCCGGATGAATGGCTGGATTCTGCGTATGATATCCCGTATGAGCAGTTTTACCAGAAGGGAATGCGGGGTATCATATTTGATATTGACAATACGCTGGTGCCGCACGGTGCCCCGGCGGACGAGCGGGCAGTACAGCTGTTTGAACGTTTGCGGGCGATCGGGTTCCACACCTGTCTGCTCTCGAATAATAAGGAGGCGCGGGTCGCCCCGTTTGCCGGACAGGTAGGTTCGGATTATATTTACAAGGGCAGAAAACCGAAGCGCAGCGGATACAGGCAGGCGATGCGCCGGATGGGAACGGGCGAGCGCTCGACGATGTTTGTCGGGGATCAGCTCTTTACGGATGTGTACGGGGCGAGGCGGACAGGCATCTATTCGATTCTTGTAAAGCCGATCAATCCGAAGGAAGAGATCCAGATCGTGTTAAAGCGGTATCTGGAGAAAATTGTCCTGTGGTTCTATGTGAGAAGACAGGAAAAAAATAGCGGAAGTTTGTAGTTGGGTGTTTTTGAACGGTTTGAAAGAGCTTGCCAAGTGGCAGAACTGGATGCTGACAGGAGTGCCGGAAACGGTGGAAAATCAGTTGTTTTCAGAAAAAATATCGGCAATTTTAGAAAAATAAGGGGCGGAATTGACATGATGTGCCCTGTGTTTTCAAAAAAGTAGTTGAAAAAGAGGATTTTATAGTATAAAATAAAAAAGATAAAGCGAGTATTTTCAAGGAGGAGCATCATTTATGATATCAGCGGGCGATTTTAGAAACGGCATCACACTGGAGATTGATGGCAACGTATACCAGTTCATGGAATTTCAGCACGTAAAACCGGGAAAGGGAGCTGCGTTCGTTCGTACTAAAATTAAGAACGTAATGAATGGCGGCGTTGTAGAGAAAACCTTCCGTCCGACCGAGAAGTTCCCGTCTGCCAGAATCGACAGAGTTGATATGCAGTATCTGTATTCCGATGGCGACTTATACAACTTCATGGATGTAAACACATATGAGCAGGTAGCTTTAAACCAGGAGACAATCGGCGACGCACTCAAGTTCGTAAAAGAGAACGAGATGTGCAAGATCTGTTCTTACAACGGCAAGGTATTCTCCGTAGAACCGCCGCTGTTCGTAGAGCTTGAGATCACAGATACAGAGCCGGGCTTCAAGGGCGATACTGCTACAGGCGCTACCAAACCGGCAGTTGTAGAGACTGGCGCTACTGTATATGTACCGTTATTCGTAAACCAGGGCGATAAGATCAAGATCGATACACGTACTGGTGAATATCTGTCCAGAGTCTAAGTTATAACATATACGTCAGAAAGGTCTTCACGATACCGTTTGTACCCTTGTAGGGAGGCAGTCGTGTCACTGACAGGTTTCTGACTGGAAACAGAGATTACTGTTTGTGGCAGGCATTTTCCTTTGCTGGTTATGCAGCGCATGAACAGTAGCAAGCAGAGAAACTGTTGTAAGATCCGGAGGAAACGTCGAGATTTTACAGCAGTTTTTTTGCTTAACATATCGGGGAGGCGTCTATGACGCGTCCGTTGGTTCATCTCAGAGAGCAGCTTCAGAGTGAGCAGTGCTCATGGGGAGTGATAAATATGGAGAACGGAAGAGAAGACCGTCTGCGTCTGGGGGAAGAGGATGAGCTGGGCCGAAGATCTGGTGGCAGGAAGAGGCGTACATCCGGCAGGCAGACGGCAATCCGCCGGGAGAGGACGAGGCAGCAGAAGAAGCGCCGTGTGATGATGCGGCTGTTTTTGTGTCTGCTTATTTTCCTCCTAGGTGTGGGGACAGGCTGGACGCTGCGCGGGAAAACAATCCGCAAGCTGATCGATCCATCCACGATCGAGATGCCCAACTGGGTAGATGAGCAGCTTCTCACGGTCAACCGATATTCCAGACCGGGGACGAATATCCCGGTCATCAACGGGATCGTGCTTCACTATGTGGCAAATCCTGGGACGACGGCACAGCAGAACCATGATTATTTTGAGGGATTGAAAGATCAGAGCGGCAGTAACACCGTTTCTGTTAGCAGCAATTTCGTGATCGGCCTGGACGGCGAGATCATCGAGTGCGTTCCGGTCGGGGAGAAGGCATATGCCTCCAATGAGAGGAATGCGGACACCGTTTCAATCGAGTGCTGCCATCCGGCGGCGGACGGAAAGTTCACAGACGAGACGTATGACTCGCTGGTAAAACTGACCGCATGGCTGTGCAAACAGCTCGATTTAAGTCCGAAGGACGTGATCCGTCATTATGACGTAACTGGAAAGGCGTGCCCGAAGTATTTCGTGGATCATGAGGATGCCTGGAAGCAGTTCCGCAAGGATGTGAAAAAGGCAATGCGGAAGGATATATCAGATGAGAGATGACTCCCACCTCTTCAGGTGGCGAGGAGCAAATTAGTATCAGTGGTGGGAGTCAATCCCCCATCTGATATAGCCTCCGGCAGGATTGCAGAGATGCGCAAAAGAAATATGTCATGCTTTGCATGACGCGCATCTCGCAGCAAGAATGCAGAGGCATTCTTGAAAATATGCGATATAAATTATGAAAGGGAATCTAGTATGAAAACGATTTTAGATTTGATCGTGGAAGAACTGAAACCGGCGTTTACCGGCTGCGGGTACGATGAGAAGTACATCCGCGTAACGGTATCAAACCGCCCGGATCTCTGCGAGTATCAGTGTAACGGCGCGATGGCAGCTGCCAAAGCGTATAAAAAGAAACCGATCGATATTGCCAATGAGGTGGTGGAAAAGACAGCCGGAAGCAAGATGTTTTCTGAGATCAACGCCGTGATGCCTGGGTTTATCAATATCCGCCTGAATCCGTGCTACCTGGCATCCTATGTACAGCAGGTGGCAGAGGATGAAAAGTTGGGACTCAACGCAGCTGAGAAGCCGGAGACGATCATCATTGATTACGGCGGAGCCAATGTAGCAAAACCACTGCATGTCGGACACTTACGTTCCGCGGTCATCGGAGAGAGTATCAAGCGCATCAGCCGCTATATGGGACACCATGTCATCAGCGATGTGCATTTGGGTGACTGGGGATTGCAGATGGGACTGATCATCGAGGAGCTGCATGACCGTCAGCCGGATCTGGTATATTTTGACCCGGATTATACCGGCGAGTATCCGTCGGAGCCGCCGTTTACGATTTCCGAGCTGGAGGATATCTATCCGGCAGCGAGCGCGAAATCCAAGGTAGATGCGGCATTCCGTGAGCGGGCACAGCAGGCAACCTTCAAACTGCAGAGTGGCTATGCACCGTTCCATGCGATCTGGAAGCACATCATGAACGTGTCCTTGAAGGATCTGAAAAAGAACTATGGCAATTTAAATGTATCGTTCGACCTCTGGAAGGGCGAGAGCGATGCGCAGCCATATATTCCGGGACTGATCGAGGATTTACAGAAAAAAGGTCTCGCCTATGAGAGCGATGGCGCGCTGGTTGTCGATATCGCACAGGAAGGGGATGCGAAGGAATATCCGCCTTGTATCGTCCGCAAATCCGACGGTGCGGCGCTGTATGCGACTTCCGATCTGGCGACGATCATCGAACGTGAGCAGGATTTCCATCCGGACCGCTACATTTACGTCGTAGACAAGCGCCAGGAGCTTCATTTTATCCAGGTATTCCGTGTGGCGAAGAAAGCGGGCATCGTCAAAGAAGATACGCCGATGATCTTCTTGGGCTTCGGTACGATGAACGGCAAGGACGGTGGTCCGTTCAAGACACGTGAGGGCGGTGTTATGCGTCTGGAGCACCTGATCAAGAATATCGATGAGAAGGTATATGAGAAGATTCAGGAGAAGCAGAAAGTTCCGGCGGACGAGATGACACGCACGGCGGAGATTGTCGGTCTGGCGGCACTTAAATATGCCGATCTTTCGAATCAGGCGACCAAAGATTACATTTTCGATGTAGACCGCTTTATTTCCTTCGAGGGAAATACAGGTCCACATATCCAGTATATGATCGTCCGCATCAAGTCCATTCTGGAGAAATACAAGGAACTGCGCGGTGCGGATGCTAAAGTGGTTCCGATCCGTCCGGCTGAGAGCGAGACAGAGAAAGCACTTCAGATGGCGCTCTGCCGTTTCGGCGAGGTGACAGAATCTGCATTCTACGAGACGGCGCCGCATAAGCTCTGCCAATACATGGCGGCAGTGGCGGATGCGTTTAATGCATTCTATCTGGAAAATAAGATCCTCTCCGAGGAGGACGCAGCGAAGCAGGCAGCCTTTATCAGCCTGATCACGCTGACCAAGCGGGTGCTGGATACCTGTATGGATCTGCTCGGAATGGAATCGCCGGAACACATGTAATCTGTAATATGGAGGAATCCTCATGAAAATAATAAAAATGTCCGTAGATACCTTCTGGAAGGGCGAAGTACGGGTACAGGGACAGATTGAGGATGAGACAAAGGTATATCAGACAAGAATTTTTATCAAGGGTAGTCAGATCTATGACTACTCTTGTTCTTGTGCGGAGGGAAATTCATTCCGGGGTCCCTGCGTGCATGCAAAAGCGCTTCAGGAGGCGTTTGCCCGCCAGCAGAAAGCCGAGCATACACCGCCGGTTTCGACTTCGCCGGAGATCCGGATGATGATCCGGGAGTACACGAACCGGGAAGTAGCGCGGATTCTGGGCGAGGAAGAGCGGGAACCGGTCTATCTGCATCCCTATTTACAGATCCGGCGCGGCGAAGTGCTTTTGGAGGCACGGATCGGACGGGAAAAACGGTATATTGTGAAAAACCTGCTGGAATTTGCACAGGCGGTTCACAGCGGAAAACGGGTGGAATACGGAAAAGGCATGGCGTTTGAACACGTCCCGTCTGCCTTTGCGCCGGAAAGCCGCCCATTTTTAGATCTTCTGCTGGAGGAGGCGGACGCCTACATACGCCATTATGAGGAGATGCGCGGTCATGCGGGGCTGCCGCTTCCGGTGATGCGGGCGTTAACGCTGGGATCTGCAGCGAGGGATCGGCTGTTTGATCTTTTAGAGGGAAAAGAAGTCCAGACGGAGGACGAGAAAGGTGCTGAACGTGTGTGCCGGGTTGAGCGTAAGGATCCGCGTTTCCCGGTGGAGGTGGAAGCAAGGGGCGATGGAATTGCGGTTACGGTTCCATCGGCTCTAACTTCGTTCCGGGGAGAACAGCGTCTGTATGTGGCAGATGGATTGCATCTGTTTGGATGCAGTGAACTGTATACAGAAACGATGGGCGTTTTTCTGGAGCAGATGGAACAGGGCGGAAGAGAGTGCGGAAGCCGGAAAGAGAAGCGGGAGCTGCTGGTTGGAAGCCGGGATATTCCGCTCTTTTATGCGCGTGTGCTGGAAGGCATGGAGGCACTTGGGATCTTGCAGAGCCCGGAGATCGATTGGGAGAAATACCGCCCAGAGGCGTTGAAAGCCCGGTTTGAGTTTGACAGTGATTCGCCGGACGAGCTGCGTCTGCGTCCGACGCTTTCCTACGGAGATTTTACGTTTTCGCCGCTGGCGGACGAGCATGTTCCGCGGGAGATCTGCCGGGATGTACCGGCGGAATTTTATATCAGCCGCCTGATCACGCGGTACTTCTCTTACTGGGAGGATGAGAGCGGCGAGCTGGTGATCCGCGGGGATGAAGAAGCGCTGTACCAGGTTCTGAGCGAGGGAATGACGCAGTTTCAGGAGGTGGGCGAGGTATGGCTGTCAGAGTCTGTCCGCCATCTGCGCGTCCTGCCTCCGCCGGAAGTGTCGATGGGGGTTTCTCTTGGAGGCGGCTGGCTGGATCTGAAGATTGAGACGGCGGGAATCAACCCGGCGGAGCTTTTGCAGGTACTCAGTGAATACCGCCAAAAAAAGAAATATTACCGCATGAAAAATGGCGAATTTTTGCAGCTCTCGGGCGGCGGTCTGCAGGCGCTTGACAGCCTGACTGCGGATCTGGGACTGACAAAGAGTGAATTTCAGGCGGGGGAGGCGAAGATACCTGCCTACCGTGCTTTTTATCTGGACAGTCTCTCGGGCGACGGCAGGATGAAACTGTTTCAGCGGGATGAAGCCTACGGGATGATGGTGCGCGATCTAAAAACGGCGCAGAGTGTCAGCTATGCGGTTCCGGCGGTGCTGGAAAAGACGCTGCGGGAATATCAGAAGATCGGATATACGTGGATGCGGACGTTGGCGCGGTATCATTTCGGCGGGATCCTGGCAGATGATATGGGACTGGGAAAAACGCTGCAGGTGATTGCGCTTCTGACAGCATTTTATCAGGAAAAAACCGAGCAGAAAGCGGCTGGAAATGAAGGCAGTGGGTCAGAATTACCTCTTCCGTCTTTGATCGTCTGCCCGGCGTCGCTCGTCTACAACTGGGGACAGGAATTTGCCCGGTTTTCGCCGGGGATCCGCGTGCTTCTGATTGCCGGGACGGCGAAAGAACGGCAGGAACAGCTGGAGGAGCAGATGCGGATGGAGGCGTCTGAGGGGGCGCAGGTGATCATCACGTCCTATGATCTGTTGAAACGGGATCGGGAGGCGTATCTGGGACGCACGTTTGAATATGAGATTATTGACGAGGCGCAGGTCATTAAAAATGCAAAGACACAGGGCGCGAAGGCGGTAAAGGAGATTTCGGCGAATGCCCGTTTCGCTCTGACGGGAACGCCGGTGGAAAACCGGCTCAGCGAGCTTTGGAGCATTTTTGATTTCCTGATGCCGGGATTTTTATACAGTTACCGGAAGTTCCGTGAGCGGTATGAGCTGCCGATCGTGAAAAATCAGGATCCGGAAGCATTGACGGCACTGCGGCGGATGACGGGACCGTTTGTCCTGCGCCGCTTGAAAAAGGATGTGCTGCGGGAGCTTCCGACCAAGGAAGAGAGGATCGTTTATTCGGCGGCGTCGGGGCGGCAGCAGAAGCTTTATACGGCGTCGGCGTTGAAACTGAAAGAGGCGCTGGCTGGCGGCGCGTGGTCGGGTAATGGAAAATTGGAAGTGCTTTCCCAGCTCATGCGGCTGCGCCAGATCTGCTGCGATCCGGCACTCTGTTTTGAAGATTATACGGGGGAATCGGCGAAGCTGGAGACCTGTGTTTCGCTGATCGCATCGGCGTCTGCGGCGGGACATAAGATCCTGCTCTTTTCCCAGTTTGCCTCGATGCTGGAGCGGATTCGGGAACGCCTTTTACAAGAGGGCATTTCGTCCCATCTTCTGGTCGGCGCGACCCCGAAGGAAGAACGCAGCCGGATGGTGCAGGCGTTTGCCTCGGATGAGGTTCCGGTGTTCCTTATTTCCCTGAAAGCCGGGGGAACGGGACTCAACCTGACGGCGGCGGATATCGTGATTCATTACGATCCGTGGTGGAATGTGGCAGCGCAGAACCAGGCGACCGACCGCGCGTACCGGATCGGGCAGGAAAAGCCGGTCACGGTATACAAACTGATCTTAAAGGATACGATAGAAGAAAATCTTTTGAAGCTGCAGAATGCGAAACTTGCGCTGGCGGCGCAGGTGGTTTCAGAGGGAATGGTTTCACTGGGCGATTTGAGCCAGAATGAACTGATGGAGCTGTTTGAACAGAATCCATAAAAAAATTTGCAGAAATAACGGGCAGGAGGAAAAAGCGTGAAGCAATGGAAACGATACAAATCATATATACTGCCATATAAGAGCGCCTTTATTCTGGGACCGCTCATGATGGTAACGGAGGTGCTGGGTGAGATTCTGCTGCCCAAATTTATGTCGATGATTATTAACCATGGCGTGGCGCAGAAAGACGGCGGATACATTCTCAAAATGGGACTTGTGATGGCGATTACCTCCTTTTTGATGGCGGCAGGCGGCATTCTGGGGGCATATTTTGCAGCGAAGGCGTCGATTTCCTTTACCAGCGATCTGCGCCGCGACTTATTTGCCAGAGTGCAGCAGTTTTCATTTAAAAATATCGATACGTTCAGCACGGGATCGCTGGTAACCCGTCTGACGAACGATATCCAGCAGGTACAGAACCTGATTATGATGGGACTTCGGATGATGCTGCGCGCGCCGGGCATGTTCCTGGGGGCGCTTGTGATGGCATTCTGGATGAATGCGGAACTGGCAGCTGTCATCCTGGTGGTGATTCCGCTTCTGACGGCGGCGATCGTCTGGATCCTACGGACTGCCTACCCGCGGTTTACAGCCATGCAGAAAGCGCTGGATACGCTCAATAGCGGCATCCAGGAGGTGCTGACGAACGTGCGGGTGGTGAAATCCTTTGTGCGGGAAGACTACGAGGAAAAGCGGTTTGCCGACACGAACCGGGAGCTCAAGGAGGCAGGGCTGCGGGCGCTGAAGATCGTAATTGCGACGATGCCGGTCATGATGTTCGCGATGAATGTGACGACACTGGCAGTTGTCTGGTTCGGCGGAAACCTGATTATCGGCGGACGGATGGCGGTCGGGGATCTGACGGCATTTACGACCTACATTGTACAGATTCTGATGTCACTTATGATGCTCTCAATGGTATTTTTGCAGAGTTCCCGCGCGATGGCGTCCATCCGGCGAATCGATGAGGTGCTGGATGAGCCGATTGATCTGAGCGATGAAAATGCATCACAGAAGGACCGAAAGGTTGAGAAAGGACGCGTGGAATTTAAGGATGTTTCCTTTTCATACCGCGAAGGCGGTGAGCCGGTTCTATCCCACATCAGCCTGACGGCAGAGCCGGGAGAGACGATCGGCATCCTCGGTGCGACCGGAAGCGGAAAAACGTCGCTGGTACAGCTGATTCCCCGCCTCTATGATGTGACAGAGGGGAGTGTGCGGGTGGATGGTATCGATGTGCGGGAGTATTCCCTGAAAAATCTCCGGGACGGCGTTGGCATGGTTTTACAGAAAAACGTCCTGTTTTCCGGCACGATCGAGGAAAACCTGCGCTGGGGTGATGAGACGGCGACGGAGGAAGAAGTGCGGCGGGCAGCAGTGTATGCGCAGGCAGATTCCTTTGTGAATTCGTTTGCCGAAGGCTACAAAACGGAGATGGGACAGGGCGGCGTCAATGTATCTGGCGGTCAGAAACAACGGCTGTGCATCGCAAGGGCACTCTTAAAGAAGCCGAAGATCCTGATTCTCGACGACAGCACCAGTGCGGTCGATACGGCAACGGAGGCGGCGATCCGGACGGCATTCCGGGAAGATTTGAAAGATACGACGAAATTTATTATCGCACAGCGGCTGAGTTCGCTGGAATACGCGGATCGGATTCTCGTCCTTGAGGACGGCAGGATTATCGGAGAGGGAACACAGGAGAAGCTGCTGGCATCCTGTGAGGCGTACCGGGAGATCTATGAGACGCAATATGGAAAACGGGCAGACGGGGAGGGGATGGCATGATGGATGAAAAACAGATTGAAAGCCTGAAACGCCGATATGGCAGCCGCATAGCCGACGCGCCGAAACGCCGCCGGGGACCGGAACGGATGGCGGTCATGAAGGGCGGAAAGCCCAAGGCGGGCGGTCAGACGATGCTGCGCCTGCTTTCATACTTAAAACGCGACCGGATGGCGATGACAGCCGCCTTTTTCTGTGTGATCCTGGGGACGGTGACGAATCTGGTGGGCGCCTATATGCTGCGCCCGATCATCAATCGGTATATTGTGCCTTTAGATGGCAGCCGGGGCGATGTGGCGGGGCTGTTCCGTTCCCTGTGCGTGATGGGAGCGGTTTATTTAGTCAGCGTTGCCGCTTCCTATATGCAGTCGCGCATTATGCTGCAGGTGGCGCAAAACGCGCTGCAGCGGCTGCGGGAAGAGCTGTTTAACCATATGCAGACGCTTCCGCTTCGGTTTTATGATACCGGCAGCAACGGCGATCTGATGAGCCGTTTTACAAACGATGTGGATACGATCGGCATGATGCTCAGCAGTACGCTGGTGCAGCTTTTATCCGGCGCACTCAGTATTGTGGGAACGCTGGTGCTGATGATTTACACGAACGTGTGGCTGACGGTGATTACGCTTGCCATGATGCCGGTGATGCTGCGTGCCGGTAAATTTGTTGCCGGACGGAGCCAGAAATATTTCTCTGCCCAGCAGGCGGCGCTTGGCGCGATGAACGGCTATATTGAGGAGACCGTGCAGGGGCAGAAGGTCGTCAAGGTATTCTGCCATGAGGAGATCGCAGAGGAAGAATTTGGATGGCTCAATGCGGATCTGAAAGAAAAACAGATCCGGGCGCAGTTTTTCGGCGGTGTGATGGGACCGGTCATGAACAATTTAAGCCAGTTAAATTATGGACTGACAGCCTGCATTGGCGGTCTGCTCTGTGTGTTCCGGAACTTTGATGTCGGTGGACTGACCGTATTTTTAGGTTTTTCGCGGCAATTTTCCAGACCGATCAACGAGCTTTCCATGCAGGTTGGAAACGTATTTTCGGCGCTGGCAGGCGCGGAGCGCGTGTTTGCAGTGCTGGATGCAGAACCAGAGGCGGCAGATGCGTCGGATGCGGTTTCGATCGCGCCGATCCGCGGTGAGGTGGTGCTTGACCATGTGACTTTCGGCTATGAGCCGGGGCAGGTGATTTTGAAGGATATTTCGCTCTATGCGAAGCCGGGACAGAAGATCGCCTTTGTCGGTTCGACGGGAGCCGGAAAAACGACGATCACGAATCTGATCAACCGTTTTTATGATATACAGGGCGGCTCGATCACGGTGGACGGCGTCGATGTCCGCCGGATGCACCGGAAGGAGCTGCGGGAAAATATCGCGATGGTTCTGCAGGATACGCATCTTTTTACCGGCACGGTACGGGAAAATATTCGATACGGGCGGCTGGATGCCACGGATGAAGAAGTTGTTGAGGCGGCAAAAACGGCATCGGCGCATTCCTTTATCATGCGTCTGCCGGATGGGTATGACACGATGCTGGAGGGCGACGGTGCAAACTTAAGCCAGGGACAGCGCCAGCTATTAAACATTGCGCGGGCAGCAGTTTCTAAAGCACCGATCCTGATTCTGGATGAGGCGACGAGTTCGGTCGATACGCGGACGGAGAAGCACATCGAGCACGGCATGGACCGGCTGATGGCGGACCGGACGACCTTTGTCATCGCCCACCGGCTTTCGACAGTCCGCAACGCCAATGCGATCATGGTGCTGGAGCACGGGCAGATCATTGAGCGCGGCGACCATGAAGATCTGCTGGCGCAGAAAGGGCGGTATTTTGAGCTGTATACCGGAATGAAGGAGCTGGAATAAGGCTTTCGTTGAGAATTAAATGAGAATTTGTTTCCTGTACGCGTGAACTCACCTATATTGAAAAACGGATGGATCTAGTGTATAATGGGAACACTTGAAATTTTTAAGTAAAATCGGATCGCGTAAGCTGGAAAATAGAGCCGGATCCGTGGCAAATTTTGTACCGTTAGGAGGAATATCTATGAGTATCCGAGTTGGAATTTTAGGATATGGAAATCTGGGACGCGGCGTGGAGTGTGCGATCCGCCAGAATCCGGATATGGAACTGAGAGCAGTATTTACACGGCGTGCGCCGGAAACGGTTAAGATCCTGACCGAGGGCGTACCGGTTTATCATGTAGATGAGGCAGAGGCGAAGAAAGACGAGATTGACGTTTTGATTCTCTGCGGCGGTTCAGCAACGGATCTGCCGATCCAGACCCCGAAATATGCACAGTGGTTTAACGTAGTGGACAGCTTCGATACACATGCAAAGATTCCGGAGCATTTCGCAGCAGTCGATGAGTCCGCACAGAAATCCGGCAAGGTCGGTATCATTTCCGTTGGCTGGGATCCGGGTATGTTCTCCCTGAACCGTCTCTATGCAGCTGCCTGCCTGCCGGAGGGCGAAAATTATACGTTTTGGGGCAAGGGCGTCAGCCAGGGACATTCCGATGCGATCCGCCGGATCGAGGGCGTCAAGGATGCCAGACAGTACACAATCCCGGTTGAGAGTGCACTGGAGGCAGTCAGAAGCGGCAGCAGCCCAGAGCTGACCACCCGTGAAAAACACACCAGAGAGTGCTTTGTTGTGGCAGAAGAGGGCGCGGATCTGGCAAAGATCGAGAACGAGATCAAGACCATGCCGAACTACTTCTCTGATTATGACACAACGGTTCATTTCATCACCGAAGAAGAACTGAAACGCGATCACAACCGTCTCCCGCACGGTGGTTTCGTACTCCGCAGCGGTAAGACCGGCTGGAACAAAGAGAACCACCATATCATCGAGTACAGCTTAAAGCTGGATTCCAACCCGGAATTTACTTCTTCCATCATCGTGGCATACGCACGCGCGGCATACAAGATGAACCAGGAAGGCCAGAAGGGCTGCAAGACCGTCTTTGATGTGGCACCGGCATATCTGTCGGCAGAGAGTGGAGCAGATCTGCGGAAGAAGTATCTGTAAAAATTTATTAAATAAAAATAGAAAGCGTCTGGAATGCAGAAGATCTGCATGACAAGATGGATTCTGTGACGCACGGCGTATGCAAAGACGGCGTTAACTGGAAACCGGTGAAGCTGGTCAACGATTTAAAGAGAAGATACAAAAAGAATCAAGCGGTAGCTGGAGGATCTGAATGTCCTTCGGCTACCTGTTTTTGTAATAAAATTGTAATAATTTCAAATTTTCCTTTCAACTTGTATTGTCGCTTAAAATGAAGTAAAATGTAAGACAGATTTGCATGATTTGTACCTGTGCAGCACTGGCAAAATCCGTTAAAGTCCGCGCAATGAGTGAACGTAACTTTACGTTTGCGGGAGCTGGCGGGTAGGAGAAAAGCGAAAATACATACAGGAAGGACAATATACGATGAATAAATGGAAAAAATCCGTGCGTTCCCTCTGCCTGGGAATGGCACTTATGATGTCTGTGTCATGGACGGCATTTGCTGCGACAGACGGGGCGACCGGTCCGGGACAGGCGGCAGGAGGCACGGTCTCCGGCGCAGTTCCTTCGGGAGCAACGGTTACTTCACAGAATGCAGCTCAGCCGACGGTGGCAGCGCAGGGCGCAGTGCTCTATGATGCGACGCACAACCAGTTCCTGTTTTCCAAGAATGCGGATACGCAGTATTATCCAGCCAGCATCACGAAGCTGATGACGGCGCTTCTGGTAGCGGAAAACTGTAATCTGAGTGATACGGTAACCTTTTCCCAGACGGCAGTTTCGAATTTGGAATCGGGCGCGGTGACGCTGCAGGTCAAGGCGGGCGATACCTTTACGGTTAAGGACTGTCTCTATGGTCTGCTTTTAAAATCGGCAAATGAGGTGGCAAACGGACTGGCGGAGCATGTGTCCGGCAGTGTCAGCGCGTTTGCGGATAAGATGAATGAGAAGGCAGCGTCCTTAGGATGCACGCATACGCATTTTGCAAACCCGAACGGTCTGAACAATGCGAACCATTTTACAACCGCACATGATATGGCGCTGATTGCAAATGCTGCATTCAATAATGCGACGGTGCGTCAGGTTGCATCGACCCTGCATTACGATTTCCCGGCGACTGCCAGCGTGCCGACGGTGCGGACGCTTACGATGGGACATAAGATGCTCAATCCGGCAAATTCCCAGTACTATGAGGGAATCATAGGCGGAAAGACCGGTTATACCTCCCTGGCAGGCAACACGCTGGTAACGTGTGCAGAGCGAAATGGCGTGCGCCTGATTGCAGTTATTTTAAAGAGTTCGCAGACCCATTATGACGATACGAAAAAGCTGCTGGACTATGGTTTTGCGGTGGCGGGAAGCGCATCCGGCACACCGGCTGGCACGAACACCTCGGTATCGGATGCGGCGAACAACAGTACGTCAAATTCCAGCAAGCCGTCCGGCAATACGACCAGCAAAAATACCTCTTCTTCCGGCAGTCAGGGCGGACCGGGTAGCTCTGGATCTGGCAATACAGCTGCTCAGGGCGATGGTGCATGGCAGCAGTTTGGAAATGAATGGAAATACCTGAAAGTAAACGGAACCTACGCGGCAAATGAGAGTTTACTGATCAAGGGGGAGACATACTATTTCCATGCAGATGCGTGGATGGCGCGTGACTGGCAGATGGTAAATGGCTCCTGGCATTATTATACCGAAAGCGGGGCTATGGCGAAGAGCCGATGGATTCAGACGAATGGATACTGGTATTATGTGAGTGCTGACGGAGCATTGTTTGTCAATGGAACGACACCGGACGGATATAGAGTCGATGCGAATGGTGTCTGGATTCAGAAATAAAGAAGAGCATAAAACGGAGCCGACCGGCAGAAAAGACCGGGGCGGCTCCGTTTTTCACAGCTCTGCGGCCGCAAAAAGACCGGCGGCACAGCTGGCAGATGGGGGTGATGTTATTATAGTGTGATCAATTCATACTCCCGGCTTCCCAGACCGATCTTCTCCGCGTGTGCCAGGCAGCTTTTCCACTCAGATTCTGGTGTGGAATTTGTGAAATGGTCATGGTGATCGTGGAAATCCGGATCAGCAAGATGTTTTGCAAGCTGGCTGCCCGGCATCGGAGCAGCGGCCAGACAGGCGTCCACACAGGCCTGATCGAGTGCCAGCGGATCGAAAGAAGCAAACATACCAAGATTTGGAAGGATCGGTACGTCATTTTCACCGTGGCAGTCGCAGTTCGGGGAGACGTCAACGACCAGGGAAATATGGAAGTTTGGACGTCCATCCACAACGGCTTTTGTGTATTCCGCCATACGACAGTTTAACAGCTCGTTGGCTGCGTTGTTGTCAAATTCGATCGCGTCAAAGTTGCAGGCGCCGAGACACCGTCCGCAGCCGACGCAGTGCTCAGCATCCACGTACATTTTTCTGGAGGCTTCATCGAAAACGAGACCGCCGTTGGCACATTCCTTCTGACAGCGGCGGCAGCCCCGGCAGAGCTTTTCCTTGACGTGTGGTTTTCCACTGCTGTGCTGATCGGTCTTACCGGCGCGAGAACCGCAGCCCATGCCGATATTTTTGATCGTACCGCCGAAGCCGGTCATCTCATGTCCCTTGAAATGGGTCAGGCTGATAAAGACATCGGCGTCCATGACGGCGCGGCCGATCTTAGCTTCTTTGATGTATTCGCCTCCGGCCACCGGAACAGCGATGTCATCGGTGCCTTTTAATCCATCACCGATGATGATTGGACATCCAACAGTCAACGGGGTAAATCCGTTTTCCCAGGCGCATTCCAGGTGCTCGAGCGCATTCTTGCGGCTGCCTGGATACATCGTATTGCAGTCTGTTAAAAATGGTTTGCCGCCCAGCTCTTTGATGACATCAACAACGGCTTTGGCATAATTCGGACGCAGATAACTGATATTTCCAAGTTCACCAAAGTGCATCTTGATAGCGACAAATTTACCATCCATATCGATGGAACCGATCCCGGCTTTACGGATCAGTTTTTTTAATTTGGTAGGGAGACCGTCGCCAAATGCAATGGTGTGGAAATCTGTAAAGTATACCTTTGCTTTTTCAGCTTTTGACATATGAATACCTCCTGATAGATTGCTTTTTTGGATTTTTTATATAGTAAAGTGATAAAAAGATCCATTTTATTATACCGGAATCGGGTGGACGTGTCAAAAATTTACTTTTCTTTTTAATGTAGTTCCTATATAATAAAAAAATATGGAAAAAGCAGATTTCAGCTGCAGGGAGGATTCTGGCAAGATACCTGTATCTGGCAACCTGCTTTTGAAAATACGAGGGGACTTGTCTGCATAGAAGGGACAGTGACCCGGGCAGGAGATGACAGTATGAGAAATGCACCGGTTATCTATATCGTGGTGCCTTGTTACAACGAAGAGGAAGTTCTGCCATTGACGGCAGAATTTTTAGGAAAAAAATTAGATGATTTAACCCGCAGCCGCCGGATTCATCCGGGAAGCCGGGTGCTGATGGTAGACGACGGTTCGAAGGATAGAACATGGAAGCTGATCGAGGAACTCCATGAGAAGGACGAGCGATTTGCAGGTGTGAAGCTGAGCCGCAACCGCGGGCATCAGAATGCGCTTTTAGCAGGACTTTTTGAGGCGGCGAGACGGCGGTGTGACGCGGCGATCTCGATGGATGCCGATCTGCAGGATGATGTGGACGCATGCGACGCGATGATCGAGCGGTATATGGCTGGCTGTGACATCGTGTACGGTGTGCGCCGCCACAGGACGACGGATACATTTTTTAAGCGTACAACCGCACTGGGATTTTACAAGATTATGAATGCGCTGGGAGCGAACACCGTGTATAATCATGCGGATTACCGCCTGATGAGCCGGAGGGCGCTGGAAGGACTGGCGGAATTTTCGGAGGTCAATCTGTTTCTGCGCGGGATTGTCCCGATGATCGGCTATCCGTCCGATGTGGTATATTATGACCGTAAAGAGCGGGCAGCAGGGGAGAGCAAATATCCGCTGAAAAAGATGCTGGCTTTTGCGATCGAGGGCATCACTTCGCTGAGTACAAAGCCGATCCGGATGATTACGTTCATGGGAATTGCGGCATTTTTTGTCAGTATTGGATTCCTTATCTGGGCGGTGGTTGATTTCTTCCGGGGCAATACGATCACCGGCTGGGCGAGCATGATGGTATCGCTCTGGTTTATCGGCGGACTGCTTCTTCTCTCGGTCGGAATCGTCGGAGAGTATGTCGGAAAGATTTATCTGGAGTCGAAGCACCGCCCGCGCTATATCATTGAGAGCCGCACGCCGGATCGCATCCGCGAGCGTGAGAAAGGGCGCAGCCGGAGGCAGGAGATGCCGGGAGAAAATTTGCGCCGCAGCCGTGCAGAAGCACGGGAACTCCAGACATCAAAAAGAAGAGAAGCTGTGCAAAAACCGGAGCAGGAGTGAAATAGCTCTTAAAAATTAGCTCTTAAAAATTCAGGAAACACTTGACAAACCCGGAAAATGGGTGTATCTTCATAAACAAATAATTCCTATCAGGAATAAGGGAATATAAGCTGAAAGGGGACAGGTCCGATGCGTCAGAGTAAAGCCATGCAGATGAATATGATGATGAACGGCATGTGTATGATGTGCTGTCATATTTGTGTGCATGAAAGACGGAACGGGCTGGTCGGATAGACCTGTAAGTATAGCATAGGAAGCCGCGATCCGTACTGGATTCGCGGCTTTTTTGTGTCATAGGAAATTCCTTGAAATTCCTTATGACACAAAAAGGCACTAACTGCTTCCTGTGACAGAAAAACAGTAGTGGCATCTTTTATGCGACAGGGTATCAATGCTGTATATTCGGAAAAAGAGAGGGGAAAAGACAATGGAGCAGAGAAAGGAAGCGATCATCTGCCTGGAAGGACTGGGAAAGCAATTCCAGACAACGAACGGAACGGTGACCGCGTTAGATGATATTAACCTGGAAATCCTGCAGGGCGAGATTTTTGGAATTATCGGTCTGTCAGGTGCAGGAAAGAGTACGCTGGTCCGGTGTATCAATTATCTGGAGACACCGACGGCGGGACGGGTTATTTTTGAGGGACAGAACCTGTCGATGATGAAGGAGGCGGAGATTCGGAAGGCCAGACAGTCGATGGGGATGATTTTCCAGCAGTTCAATCTTCTGGCACAGAGAAATGTACTCCAGAATGTGTGCTTTCCGATGGAGATTGCCGGTGTCCCGAAAGCAGAGGCGAAGAAACGGGCGGCTGAGCTTTTAAAATTAGTCGGTCTGGAAGAACGGATGAAGGCATATCCGGCACAGCTCTCCGGCGGACAGAAGCAGCGTGTGGCGATTGCACGTGCGATGTCCACGAACCCGAAGGTGCTGCTTTGCGATGAGGCGACGAGTGCGCTCGACCCGAACACGACAAAATCGATTTTGGAGCTTCTCAAGAAGATTAATCGCGAACGCGGCATTACTGTGATCGTGATTACCCATGAGATGGCGGTTATTGAGTCTATCTGCGACCGTGTGGCGATCATCGACCACAGCCACATTGCAGAGTCTGGCAGGGTATCAGAGATTTTCTCCGGTCCGAAGTCGGAGATTGGGCGGCAGCTGATTCTAGGAGAGACGGCAGGGCAGAAGACAAGCTTTGCCAGAGCGCGCCAGATCCGCGTTATTTTCAATGGACAGGAATCTTCGGAGCCAATTATTTCTAATATGGTATTAGCCTGCAAGGTTCCGGTCAATATCCTTCTCGCGGATACCCACGATATTGGGGGCAAGGCGATGGGACAGATGCTTCTGCAGCTCCCGGAGGACGAGGTAGATGCAGGGCGTATCTGCAATTATTTAAAAACGGTCGGTGTGACCTATGAGGAGGTGCGCTAAGATGGTATTTGATGCGAAGACAGTCAGTATGCTGGTAAAAGAGACCTGGAGAACCTTATATATGGTAGGTCTTTCTTCCCTGATTTCTTATTTGATCGGCATCCCGCTCGGCGTGGCGCTGGTTGTAACCGATAAAGACGGCATCCGTCCGGTGCCGCTGTTCAACAAAGTGGCGGGCGTGATTGTCAACCTGCTCCGTTCGGTGCCGTTTATCATCCTGTTAGCGATGGTAATGCCGCTGACCCGCGCGATCGTGGGAAAGACGATCGGAGCAAATGCGGCAGTTGTACCGCTGGTAATCGCGGCGTTCCCGTACATCAGCCGTATGGTAGAGGCATCATTAAAGGAAATTGATGCAGGCGTGATTGAAGCAGCAAAATCAATGGGCGCTTCGACCTGGCAGATTATTTTCAAGGTGCTGCTTCCGGAGTCCAAGCCGTCCCTGTTAGTTGGCGCGGCGATTTCGATCACGACGATCCTCGGATATTCCGCGATGGCAGGCTGCGTCGGTGCCGGTGGTCTGGGCGATGTGGCGATCCGATATGGATACCACCGTTATCAGGCAGATATGATGCTGGTTACCGTTGTGATTCTGGTTATTATCGCACAGCTGATTCAGGAGATCTTTACGCGGAGTTCGAGAAGAAGTGATAAGAGAATCCGTTAATAAGATATTTACAGAAATGAAATGCAGCCTATCGTCTGTGGCAGATGCAGGACATTTCTGAAATATAAATTTAAAGGAACTGTTTAAACACACAAAGAGGAGGAAATCACTATGAAAAAATCATTCTTAGGAACCACATTCCTGGCACTGCTGGCAGCTGCATCCTTAGCAGGCTGCTCTTCCAGCTCGAATGAGACAACTGCTGAGACCGCTGCAGAGGCAGCAGAGGAGACTACCGCAGAGGCTAAAGAGGCAGACGGCGATCTGGAGAAGCTGGTAGTAGGCGCAAGCCCGGCACCGCATGCTGAGATCCTGGAAGCTGCAAGAGACCTTCTGGCAGACAAGGGCTACGATCTGGAGATCGTAGAGTATACTGATTATGTACAGCCGAACAACGCACTGGAGTCCGGCGATCTGGATGCAAACTACTTCCAGCACAAACCATATCTGGATACCTTCAATGAGGAGAATGGCACTCACCTGGTAAGTGCAGGTGCAATCCATTATGAGCCATTCGGCATCTACGCAGGCAAGAGCGATTCTTTAGATGAGCTGGCTGACGGCGCAGAGGTTCTGGTGCCAAACGATGTAACCAACGAGGCAAGAGCACTTCTGCTTCTTCAGGATCAGGGTCTTCTGACACTGAAAGAGGATGCGGGTCTGACCGCAACTATCAATGATATTACGGAGAACCCGAAGAACCTGGATATCGTAGAACTTGAGGCAGCACAGCTTCCGCGTTCCTTACAGGATGCTGATATTGCAGTTATCAACGGCAACTACGCAATCGAGGCTGGTTTAAAGGTAACCGATGCTCTGGCAGTAGAGGCTTCTGACTCTCTGGCAGCCCAGACATACGGAAATGTTGTAGCAGTCCGTGAGGGTGACGAGGAGAGCAACAAGACAAAAGCTCTGATGGAAGTCCTGACAAGCGATGATATCAAAGAATTTATCGAGACGAAGTACGATGGAGCGGTTGTTCCGCTGTTTTAATTGACGGCAGGGACCTGATTACAGCAACGAAATTGGGAAGAGGCGGATGCTTTGCGGTGAAAACCGCAGGCGGAGGCCTCTTCTTTCGATTTATGGGAATGTGCGTCAGATGCAAAACGTTTTGCGTGAATTTTTTAGAATCATGTGATAAAATAAAACAAAAAATGGATAAAGGTGACAGGCGGGTGATAAGAATGGGAATTCATATACAGAATAGGAAAAAGGGCTTTACGCTGGCGGAGCTTTTGGTAGTCGTTGCGATTTTTGCCATTTTAGCTGCAATTTCTATTCCTATTTTCACCAGGCAGCTGGAGGCCAGCCGGGAGGCCACGGATCTTGCCAATGTCCGTTCTGCCTATGCAGAGGTGATGGCAGCGGTCATGATTGAGGATACAGAGAATGAAGTGAAGGTTGTAAAGCTGAAGCAGAAAAAAGCAAAATGGCAGTCGCATGATCCGGTGACGATAGGTGGAGTGATGCATTATAATGATCAGGGTGATACGGCCAACTGGATTGGTTATCCGGTTCCAGGTGGGGAGTGTGAAGTTTCCTATCAGCCGGATTCGGGAGCGCTTTTTAACTGGAAAGGTGGAAATGGTACAGGCGGTTCGGAACAGAAATATACGTTTAATATCAATTGCGATATGCATGCGCCCTTGAATAACAGCGGCGTATTGGAAATGCTGGGTAA
>ERZ838577.1462-NODE-1462-length-31577-cov-6.206681_pt1 | contig 31577 bp, 26 predicted proteins | sample MGYA00519682_ERZ838577 | MGnify/ENA primary metagenome ERZ838577 (study PRJEB31850, sample SAMEA3708838) | human gut metagenome | biome: human gut; feature: human-associated habitat; material: faeces | place: China | collected 2014 ...
GAAGTTCTTCCGCTTCCGCAACTTTATCGTTTACCTGCCTGCGCGTTTCGGTTTTTACGTTGCTGCTTATTTTTTCAAGCTCCTCTGACAGCCGTTCGCGTTCTTTTCTGATTTCTTCGAGTTCCAGCCGTTTTTCGTGCGCCGTGATTTCAAGTTCCCGCGCGAGCTTGTCCGCGTGATTACGGCTTTCCTCCGCCTGCCGCAGGATGTTTTCGAAAGAAACCTTTGTATCCGTCAGAAAACCGAGCGCTTTTTCCGCGATTTGCGGGCTTAACCCGAGCCTTTTGGAAATTTCGATGGCGTTTGAAGAACCGGGAATCCCGATATTCAGCTTGTAAAGCGGAGCAAACGTCGCCGTATCGAAGTCCATCGATGCGTTTTCTATCTTGGGATTGCCGAACGCGTATTCTTTGAGCCGCGAATAATGCGTAGTGATTATGCCGAAACAATTTGCGTCGAGCAGCGTTTCAATGATTGCGAGCGCCAGCCCCGATCCCTCCTCCGGATCCGTTCCCGCGCCGATTTCATCCAACAGCACGAGCGCTCTGTTCGTTACCCGACCGAGAATTTCGATAATATTCTTCATATGCGAAGAAAAAGTGGAAAGGCTTTGTTCTATGCTCTGTTCGTCGCCGATATCGCAGAAGATGTCGTTGAACACCGAAAGGCTGCTGCCGTCTTCGCAGGGAACGAATATCCCCGTCATCATCATTGCGGTGAGCAAACCCGTAAGTTTCAGCGTAACTGTTTTTCCTCCGGTATTCGGCCCGGTAATGAGAAGGAAATTATAATTTTTTCCTAATTTGACGGTAACCGGCACGACTTTGTCTGCGGAGATAAGCGGATGTCGCCCCTTCACGATCTCAGTTTCGCCGCGATCGTTTATTTCGGGATAAATGCATTTATTGTTATAAGAATACATCGCTTTTGCGTAAGCGACGTCTAATTCCGTAAGGTTTTCCGTATTCCAGAGGATGTTTTGCGCGTCAAGCGCGACTTTCGCCGAAAGCTCCTGTAAAATGCGGCGGATTTCGTTCGCCTCTTCTATGAGGGTGGTCTTCAGTTCGTTGTTGTATTCGATGATCTGTTCGGGTTCGATGAATACCGTTGCGCCTGACGCCGATTGATCGTGCACGAACCCCTTTACGTTGCCCTTATATTCCGCGCGCACGGGGATAACGTACCTGTCGCCTCTGACCGTAATGATATTGTCCTGCAGATACTTGTTTGCCCCGCGGATATAAGAGTTGAGTTTGTCTCTGATGCGCGCGTTGATCGTACGGATCTGTCTGCGGATATTTGACAGCCTTACGCTGGCGGAATCCGCCATCGTGTCTTCGTTTATGATCTTTTCGTTGATATCGTTTTCCAACGCCTGATCGGTAAACAGCCTTTCGGAAATTTCGCGTAAAAGCTTAACGGAATCGTCTTTTACGTTAGCGATCGACGATTTGACTATTCTGGCGCTTCGCAGCGCCGCGGAAATATGCAAGAGTTCGGCAAAGTTCAATGTGCCTCCGACCTGAGCCCTTTCCGTTTCGTCTTTTACCGGCGCGGCATACGGGATTTGCGAGACATTGTAAGAAAATAAAAGTTTTACGGCCTCTTTTGTTTTATCGTTCAGAATTTTCACGGCTGCAAGCTCGCTCAAAGGCCTGCTTTCCGTTATTGCCTGCTTTCCGCTTTCCAGAACGGCGTATTTGGCGACCTCTGCCAGAACCTTGTCGTATTCCAGCGCCTTCAATACTTTATCGGCGATCATGAATTAAATAACTCCTTTGACGAGATTGCCGTTCGTTTTTTGCGAACTGTCGTTCTGAAAAGTGAAATCGTAAACTTTTCCTTTTTCCGCAATGTTTTTTTCGCGCAGATCATAAGGGTTATAAACGATAAAACGGCAATCGGATAATTTATATTTTAACACATTATACGTTCTGCCGCAATCATCTTTCAGTAATATTTCGTTTTTATTGCAATTTAAGCACTGTTTTTTAAATGGACAATAGATCAAATCCATTAGGGCTACCTTTCCTGCGGCGAGATAACTGCCGCCCTTAAATTCGGATATTTCACTTGCGGATAGTTCTTTTGATAAAACTATGTTTTCCGACGCTATGCCCCGCGCGTTCAATTCCGCCATATCGACCGAGTTGAATACGTTCAGTCCCAAGCCCGCAATGATGTTTTTGTGCTGTTCTTTCCCTAATTTCAGCCCGTAAGGCGAATCGGCGTAAACGCCGTCGAAGATGGGAACGAGTTTTTTCAGGATTTCTAAATCTTCACCGGAGGCGAATGCGGGCAAAAACAGATAAGCCGCCGCGTTTTTGCTGTGTGCAAACGCTATAAAATGTTCTGACAAGCTTCGGTCCGAATAATCTTTCGGAATGAAAACAAAAGAATTTATGTCATACATATTTATATTAAAATTATTCTGTAAAATACATATGGTTTTTATTGTTTTTATGTCTATCCTTCGCAACGGTATCCGTTGCAGCGTCCCTTGTTGAAGGGCGCATCTACCTGAAAAACGGTTCGGTCGTCGAATGTACTGGCGACAACCGACTGCGACTCCCCAAAAAATCCGGCAAACTGAAAATATTTCGAGACGCTTTCCGGAAAACTAAAACCAAAGAGGTGTTGTCGGCCGGAGATATAGACTCGGTGATTTGCTGGCATGCCAAGACCCCGGAATTCGCCCGCAAGTTGGTCTGGGCGTCCGATCCGGGCTGGATGTGGGTCTACGTCGAAACGCCGCGCATAACGGCCTGTATTTATTCGAAAAAAGGTTACTATATCGACACGAACGGCGGCATGCTGGTTTTACAGAGGCGTAGATGGTTCAGCAGTTCGCGTACGGCCTATTTCCTTCGAAAACATGGCGAAAGTGAATTCCAGGACGTCGGCAGCGCTTATCGCCGTTCGAAAGACGTTTTCCGCGAACGCATAGCCCGCTATATAGACGACGATCCCGAACTTGCCGAGCGCATACGCCGATCGAATGCCTACCGGGACAAAACGATTCTTATGCTGCGAGACTATGATCCGACTAAATACTAACCCTTAAAATAAAGCACATGAAACAGTTTTTACTTTTCGCTGCCACCGTGCTGGTCACGTTGGGCACAATCAGTCAAGCACAGGCCAAGAAGCCGGAAGATCAGGAGTTCCGCCGGGTAATAGTAACTCTTAAATCCGGCGAAAAAGTCGACGGTTATGTTCACCGGGGATGGCACGCCGATGCCTCTGTGTTGAAAAAAGCGAACTATTCGTTCAAGATCACCAAAACTCCTGACGACAAGGAACCGATCAAGTACACGGCCGATGAGGTCGAAAGCATCGAATACGTCGAGAAGACCGAGGCCGATCCCGACGGTGTCCGTTGGGAAGCCCTCGATATCGCTTCTCCCGGAATCAAAGACCGCTATCGCACATTCCACAGGTTGGTCTGTCTGAACAAAGCCAGCCAGAACGCCACTACCTATTGGTGGAAGATATGGACAACAGAGCGGGTCGGCAATATCGAACGCCGGGTGTTGAAGACCATATACGGTATCCGTTTCCACAACGATCCCAACAAGATCGTTTATCCGTATATGCTGGTCAACTCGGTGCTGATGAATAAACAGTATCCCGGCTTAAAGGATTTCTGCAAAAAATGGTTCAAAGGCCCCGAAGGCAAGGCGCACAAGAAGGAGGCTAAAGAGGACGATGCGTGGATACTGGATATGTACGACGCTTACCTCGCCGCCCAAGCGAACAAATAAGCCGGTTTCATTATTCATTCAGAAAAAACAGAGTGAATATACGAAGATTATTTCAATGCGAAAGCCTCTTTCTTACCAGGGAAAGAGGCTTTCGTTAGATAACAGGATTTATATCTTCAATAGTTTTTAATCTTAATTATCCAGTACCGCATCCGCAGGCTTCCGTTTACAAAGCTTGTCGTAGCGGGATACCGTCAGCTCGAAATCGGTAATGTCGAAATCGAGCACCTTCGCCAGTAGCGGAACGAGAGCCCGGTCTCCTGCGACGAACGCTTGGTCTTGCACGGTTCGTCTATCGCCTCGACCCGAGGATGAATCGACATGCCTTCCAGTATGGATTTCTTTGATAAGCAGTAGGAACGTTTCGATAATGGTTTTGACGTCCGCTTTACCGAGTCCGGTGCGGGCGGCGATCTTCCTGACCAGATAGATTGTCTTTGGTCGTGTTCACGTGTTGATGTGTCATTGCATAGAATATTTTAAGAACATTCCTATTATAGTGCTAAACTTTAGTTGCAAAATTAGTTTTTACCTCTCGTTTTCAAGTTATGTAGACTGTGGGCTAATTAATTTATTATCAGGTTGTTTGTTGGTAAATCGTTGCCGTTTTTCTCCGGTAGGGAATAGGTAACGATTTAGTAACGAAACTTTGTCTTTTCCTGTACTTTTGAAGTCTTGGATGTAGGACTTTTGGGTAATAAAAAAAGCCGCAAATCATTTCTTTATAGCTTTTGTCCGTTTATCGGCCGTTTCTGTCCAGTACGTTCAGCGGAGAATGACCGGATCCCATATAAAGTTCAAAGCAGAAAAAGACCGATAATTTTCTCAAATGTGGGAAAATTGCACTAAATTTACAAGGGAAGAGACTGTTATGGAATACGGCATCGATGTACTCAAAGGGTTGCATCCCGGTCTTTTGATCGCATGGGATATCAAACAACGAGGCATAACTATGGCCGCTCTGTCTGAAACTACGGGAATAATGTATGCGCACGTTCGTGCGATCCTTCATGGCAAACTCAAAATATCCCCGGGGCAATCCCTGATACTGGAACGTGAGCTGGACTATGACGCAGGATTACTCCAGACCTTGCAACTTCACTGCGAAATCAGGTCATCCCTGAAAAACGAAAGCGGCATGCCCGATCTGACCCAATCCTCGAAGAGGTTGTTTTGAGATACCGATGTAGCGCAAATAGACTGGCAGCGGCATAAACGCGCTGTCATTAGACGTGTGATGGCATACGGTGGAAAAACAACCGCTTCTAAAGAAAAGTACACTGTTTCATTTCGAATCGCGCACGCATCGGATCGGTCCTGCCACCGACTTCACGTAATAAAAATAGAATTGGTATTCGAATATATGGAACAGGCCCTGATCCTTATGAATATGCAAAATGTTCACTCGGTTGTCCGTGTCCGTGGTTGCATTATGGTAGTTTCCGCAACTGTTTGTACGAATACCTCCTCCATCGCCCACACGTGTTCCCTGCATCGGGAAATAAGATGTCGGACCGTCTTTCCATTGCTGCATATACATATTCATTCCATATCCGTTCGGAAACTTGTCGTCATAATTGATATCACTCATAGATTTTGGATTGAGCCCTGTATTTGTAAATTCGAGCCACAATTCACCCGAGGCAACCCTCCAGCCTGTGGGACAGGGGTCGAAAATGGATTTTTCCGTTCCATAGTTATCGTACATATGTACATTATTATTCTGGTTGATTGTGTAGGCTTTCATTCCAACGGAGGCCGGTTCCAGTCCACCCCAAAGTTTGTTGTCGCTTTCTCCTGTTGGACACCAGTCTCCGTTATTGAAATAGCTACTCTTTGCTTGCACATAATTTTCACCCCGGTTGGTTTCGTTCGTTCCACAGATAAAAACCGTGGGATTGGCGATGGCGTGTCTGACAGCTCCGGTCAAGGCGCCTCCAATCACCGAATGGAACAGCTTGTTTTCATCGGTAACGGATGTCTTATGCACTTCAGTCTGGTTGGAGTTATCATAATGCAGGTCTGTATGTTCGTCGTTATAATCCTGATGTTCACTTATGATATTGCGTAAAGGAGGGAACGGGTCTTTTCGTCCCCATTGATACAACATGCCGAAAGCCTGCGTCATTTCATCCGGATACCGATGGAGGCCGCTTCCTATACCTTGCTGATTCTCCGCCAATGCACCGAGGTTGCATGGCATGACGGCATAGCCCTGAATGCGTGGTTTCTCGGTATATATGCCGTTCTGGTCCCAGTCGTATGTGTAATAAGTAACGGCTCTGCCGAGATTGTCCGGCTCATGGTCCGTAACCCAGATGTGCCAAGACCATATAATGTCTCCCTTGTTATTGTAAGCGCCGATCAAGGCATTCCCTTTCTTTTGCGTTCTAACATAGATTTTCTGATGAATGTCGCCTGTGTTATCACCGAGTTGCACCAACGTTCCATCCGTATTATCACCGATGCAGTCTTTGGTTTGCCAGATAATGCCGACACGGGCTATTTTCAGATTTTCGTCATAAGGGCTTAAATAGTCTGCAAAATTATATCCGCCTCCTGTCTCTACACGGTAATAGGGCTCAAAAGAGAGGAACCCGTCCGGTTTTACAACAAAACAGTTGGACGATGGATTGCTCTGGCCTTTCTCTCCTGTGATAGTCACCGTCATGCGGTAAACCTGATTGCGTTGTATATTAAAATTATTGAGTGAGTTTCCTCCGGGATAAGCTGCATAGAGATATCTTTCACCACCGATTTCGGTGGCTACATCCACCACAAGCGCATTGGAGGGAGCTGCATCGGACTTGTTACCGCCCTGAGGTTCCGTTTCCCCTTGCAGGTTTTCAGGGACATAGAAAACAGCCCATTCTTTGTCTCCATTCTCTTCCAAATCCGAGGCGGCAAAGGCTATGGAACTGAATGTCGTTCCAGCAGGAAACGGAACCGCATTCATCGGCTCTCCCGTTCCATCACCGGCCAATGTCTCTACCCGGCAAATATTCGGAATCTGCCTTACGTTGACGTTGTTCAGCTCCATCTCCGCCTTCAGCATCTCTACCTTTACTTTGAGTTTGGCATACATACGTGTAACCGGTACTGTGACCGTAGTACCGGCCGTCACTTCCACCTCTTCGCTTGCTCCGGCCATGGGTATCGACACCTTATCGATCGACCGTAACGGGAAAGCGGTAGGCAGGGTCTGCTTCTTGAGCTGTTCCAAATTCTTGAACTTTTGCCATGAAGCATCCGTGCCATCGTTGGCCCAGTTGTCATAGCCCGTGTTGGTTACGACATATACGATGGATGGAACTCCGGCTTTCAGATATACGGGCAGGTCCTGCAGCATTGCCTGGTCGGTGATGGTATAGTAACGCGGCTTTATCAGCAGATCTTTCGTTGCCGCATCGTACTGGAACACCCAGATATTGTGTATCTCTTTTTCTTCCGAAGTCTCCATTTCAGGTGTGCCGCTCGGTATAGACGCCCTTGTCTCGGCCTGTGCGTCAACGGCAAATGCGTTGACAGACAAATTCAATTCGGCTTCCGTCAATTCGCCCTCATCAAGGATTGCTCCGTTTGTTCCACTTGGCTCCGGTTGCAGGTCTTCCGTGCAACCGCCCATTGCGATGGTTGCCGATAGAAATATGAATAAGAAGTAATGTTTCATATCAGTCAAAAGTATATTCGTTGTCATAAGCATATTTCCATTCTTGCACGTTCACCGTGAGCCTGTTGTCGCGGACGGTGATGGTGAAGCGGTAGAGGTTGTTGCGGTTGATGTCGAAACGTTTGGCATTGTCGTTATTATCTGTCTTTCCATTCTCGTCGTAATTTGCAAAATAGACCCTGTGCGGTTCGTCTTCGCCGGTCTGGGCATCGAGCTTTACTTCGATGCACGAGTATTTGTCGCCTGTGCCGATGTTTTGGTATTCGGGCAGATAGGCGATCCATTTTTCATATTTATTTCCGTCAGCACCAATCCACTGGCTTGCGAAGCGGAAATCTTGTATTTTTTCTTCCGCGTCGTTGCTATTTTCCACAAGGTGCAAGTCGCTCACGTAATCGCTGTTCCATTCACCGCCGTGGTCGTAGTCGTCCTGTGAAAAAACGTCTTTCGGGGCACAATATCCCTTATTATTATAGCGACGAATCTTCACCTCGCTGAACGACAAGTCGAAATGGTCGTCCGTCCTGAGTATCACCTCCGCCTTTGCCACGGCACGGAGCAGGGTGACAGGCTCGGGCAGCAATGTGGCCTCTCCGGGCTTCAACTCTATGTTATTGTATTCATGGACACCATAGAAAGGAATCAGTTGTTCCGGCCCCAACTCGAAAGAAGAAAAACGATCGAACTGCCCCCATCCGGCATCGCAGATATCCGCAAGCAACGTCTCTCCGACCTTCATCGCATCGTCGCCATATTGCGGCCAGTTGGCAAGCACGACCATCTTGAAATTTTTGTGATTGGCCAAAGCGGCGGGCGCCTTGCCGAGCACACTGTAATCCCTGTAATCGCTTCCTTCTGTCACCACGAAACCTTCCGGTTCAAAACGGGCGATGAACTTGTTGTCGGAGGTGAAGAAATAAATCCTGTAGTTGCTATTCTCTACGTCTATGTAATTTTCATAGGTTTCGCCTGCCTCATAGCCTTCACCGGTCTTCGGGCTTTTTGTGGGCAATCTGAGGCCGATGCTGAGAGCTGCCTCCTTATCGGATATGTCGAAGGCCTCCGTGTCATGGCTGCACGAGGTACCCCACAACACAAGGAGCATCAGAGCCCCCGTGACGATATGTCGTACCACATTCTTCATACGCATTCCACTTATTACAATTGGCTGTTTTGCAGCGTCACTTTCCAAGAGTTGATATAAATGTAGGCATCGTGCCAACGGTCGCCTTCATCGAGGAAGAACACCAGGTCGTACACGTCCTGCCTGTCGAGATACTCCTGATCGTCCATATCCCGGTTATAGAAACCTTTCACAAGCAAGGCATAGTCGATAAGGGGAATGGAGAAAACCGTTTTTCCCGTTTCCTTGTTAGTCACGGCGAGCCGTGTTCCCTGTCCTTTCACAAGGCGCGGCACGGTCAGTTCGGCTATGGCCGCGCTGAAAGCGGCGCGAGATGCGGTCTGTGCTTCTTCGGGCCGGGTATCCGTACCCGCTTCCCCGGCGTCGGTATGCCATGCGTAGAAAGTCACCGGCTCGTCGGGCAGCAGTGTGTTGTCCCAGTCCATATTTCCGTTCGTGTCGGTGATGGTGAAAACGAACTTGTCTTTGTCCACAGCCTCTCCCGAAAGGTGCTGCAATACCACTCGCACGTTGTTGGTGTTCTTCACCAACGGTACGGTATAAGTGTAGGTACCTTCGGTTTCGCCGAACGTCTGATCCGGCAGCCACCCGTGGAACAAGCGGTCGAGGTCTTCGGCAACGAATGCCTTGTTCTCGGTATCGTGTTGCCTGTCAAGCGTGCAGGTCAATTCTTTGCCGACGGTTGTTTCGGGTATCGAGAAAGAGCTTTTGTCGGTAGTGCCACACCAAGCAAGCAGGTCGTATTCGCCCGGTTCTACATCTACAGTCATGGCATAGCCATCGGCTGCAAGGGCTTCTCCCTGCTCGGTACGTTGCCAAACCACCCTGCCGTTGGCATCGAGCAGGTAAAGTGTTACTACGCTCACCTCGTGGGCAAAGGCATCGGCAAACTTCATGTTGTAATCGTAACGGAATTTCACGCGGTAGTTCACCGAGCAGTCGCCCTCGCCGTCGTAGATTAAGCCGTCGCAGGCATATAACAACGGAGCGCAAGCAATGGCCATCAGCAACTTGCCGCTTGTTTTTCTTATGTAAGACCGTATACCCATTTGACTTGTATTGTTATATTCTGTTATGGATACTGCGGAAAATGCCGCAGGGAATTTTCATTTTCGACAGGAAATGGCAGATGCGCCCTTTTCCGGTTCCGTTCTCTCTTTTGCGCTGGAGCGGAAGCGCTTTTCTAAAGCCATTCCACGTGGGAGAACCCCCTCATGGAATGGCTGTTTACAAGATAAAGATCGTTTCAAGAAAAATTAAAGTTCCACATTTTGACTAATAATCTTCCAGGAGAGGATTTTGATTTTCGCGCCAATGTAATAAGCGTCACCGTTCGGATCACCGCCGGGAACGATTTTTTCGTCTTCGTCAAAGATTCCCCTGCCTATATTTTCCAATTTGTCAATGGTGACTACGTAGTGGTGATTGCGCACCACGCCGTATTTGGCCTCCGGTACAGTTCCGTTTTCCGCGATATCGCCGTTATTGAGATGTTCGATAGGAATGTTGTAGTACATCAATCCGCCGTTATAAGCGATGGCGTCTGCGGAAGCGGCGGCCAAATCATCGTTAAGAGCGGCGATGATTTGATCCGAGATGCTGGAACCGTCCTCTGCATATAATGGGGTTGCATTCTCATTCGTAAGTACCACTTTCACTTTTCCGTCGCCCACATTCTCCAACTTCACATACTCGCTGCCAATCTGGGTGTATTTTGTATTACCTCCATCATCTTTGCCGTTTTCATACCACACGTTCAGTTGGTTTTTCGTCTTCAATACGTTGAGCACATATTCAAGGAAGGAGTTCCGTGTGAAAAGCACTCCGCTGTAACGTACGAGGTCGAGCGCATTGCCGCTTGCATCGCATACCCTGGCTTTCAACAGAATGCTCGTAACGGCAGAAGGGAAGTTGGCGGTAACAATGGTATTTGTGTTGGTGTTCTCGGTGCAATAGGCGGGGTTTCCCAATGCGGTTAAGCCGCTTTTCAAATCGACATAGTTCAGATATTCGGAATTGCCGGGGATTTCCGCCGCATTTTCAGGATAGCCGGAAAAACCGTAGTTGAACGACTTACCCCAGTGGCTGCGGAAGTCGGTCGGTCTGTTCCATGCAAAGCCCAAGTCATTATCCTCCCAGATTTCATCTATGTTCTTGACCATGTGTGATTTCTTTGCCGTGGCATTCAGTTTCCATCCGAGCAGTTCCACATAAAGTTCTTCCGAAGCGATATCACCGTTTCCGGCTGAGTTGTCTTCGCCTGCCACAGTGACTTTTATCGGATAAGGCCCATCTGCACCATTTTGGAGATTATCGGATACATTCAGGGTTATTTTAGTAGCCAGACGCTCCACATATACGGTCATCGCATTGGTAATGGCGCTCACATCCGTTATCGGTTCAAGAGAGAAATTTTCCTCTTGAACCTCCGTCACGAAAGACTTTGCCCGATTGGGTTCGGCGTAGCTCGTAGTGCTCATGGTAAAGTAATTGGTGGTGACGCTATTGGTTGTTGCGGGGTAATAAATGCCTTCTGCATTATTGTCCGCAAGCGCCGTCTGCATTTCGTCGAGCGTTTTTCCATACACGAAGTTGTCCGGTTTGTTGAGCACCGCTACCATATACTTAGGATAGCTCTTCTTGTCCAGCCCTTTCAGCACAACAACGTTATTGCTTGCAAATTCAATGTTTCCGGCAGGGGTTGTCGTCGAGGCGTTGCCATCCGTCCAAACATCACCTTGTGTCACGAATACACCGTCTGCATCATAAAAGTAGAAGTAGGCGTTTTTTACGGACTGTTCGTTTGTTCCGTAGTCAAAGTCACCTTCTGCCGCCTTGGTAAGGGAGCCTGCATCAGCGAGGCGGACATTGACGTACGCCTTGTCTCCTGTGAAAACATTCGGTGTATCATTCGGAATGATTTCCGACTCATCGTTCGAACATGCGCACAATGTGGCACATACGAACAAACCTAAAAATAATTTATTCATCTTCATAAATGTGTTTAACTGAATTTTATTAATGATGTATTTTCTCGTTCGTTCTTAACGTCTCCCCTTTTCAAGCTGTTCCAGCGTGATGCCTGCCTGCTCTGATCCGAGCGATTTCGCCTCGTTCAGATAGCGTCGGGCACTGTCGTAATCTTTTCGCCGGACGGCCAGTGCGCCTCGGGCATAAACGGCCTCGGGTGAATCGCCCGCTCTGTCAAGGTAACGCTTCGCTCCTGTAAGGTCGCCACGACGCATGGTAGCGTTGGCGGCGTTCAGATTGGCAATGGCGTCATCCGGGAACATGCGTACCGCTGTTTCGAACACCTCGGCGAACTCATCCGTACCGGGTTCACATTCCTGTGCGGCGAGGTAGAACTCGTTTAGACTCAGCTTTTGCGGTCGTTCACGCATGATTCGTTTTATCTCCTCCACGTCGCTGTAACTGCGGATGGTGTAGGCTATGCGGTAGTCGGTATGGCGCAACGCCGGATAACAGTTCTGTAACAGGAAACGGTATTCCTCCGGATAGGTGTTTTTTATTTTCCACTCTCTGGCATCCGGTTCCAAATCGCCGTCTATCAAAGCGATGATTTCCGTGCGATGTTCAAGGTTCGACTGTTCCACGTAGCGGCGCAATCCGGCCCAATCCTCCGGTTCGTAATCGGTCGTTATCACATTGTCTTCAAACCGATAGAGTTGCTGTATGTATTTCTTCAATGCGGCGGTACGTCCGATAGCCAGCTCTTTGTTGTGCGCATAAGGACTTTCGGGCGAAGCGTAACCTTTCAGCCATACCGAGATGATGGTTATGTCCATGTCGCTTCGCACGGAGTCGATCGATGACTGTATTTTCCCAAGTTCGGCGGTGTTGCGTCGATAGTCCGGATAAATCACCGTTTGGTCCACCGGAAAGTCGATAAACGCCGAACCTTCGAGCGAATCCCGTTTTTCGGTCTGCCCCTGCGGACGCACATAGACCAGTTCGGGAAAAAACGCCTCGGCGTGTCGTCCGAGCGTACCATTTCGCTCTGCCAGCAAAGTGTTGCAACATCCGTAGTCGCTGCGACGAAGCGACAGCACGGAGCCGTTCATCCATTCGGCGTATGGTACCATGTTGTGGTATTCGATGGTATCGGGCTTCTCCGAGACCTTATAGCTCTTTTCATTCTTGCCCGACAGCATGCTCTCGCCGTTGCGCACATAGAAGTAGTAACGTCGCCTGCCGTAAACCCCTACCGATTGCAGGTCGAGCGAGTCGCTGCCATTGACTAACCAGGGTGTAAGAAGCACGGCACGATTATTATCCACATCAAGCCCTGATAAATCCCAAAGCATGTCTATGGCGATGTACCCGCCGTTGCGTTCCATGTTAAGATTCTCCACGGAAACACCGTCCACGATGTTCTGTTTCCGCATGTCGATCGCGGTCTGCGCTTCCGCTACCGCCACCATGCCCAAAAGGGCTGACAGGATATATAATGTCTTTTTCATCTTGCACACGATTAAAATAGATAAACAAGGTTGATTGCCGCTTTCGTCGGCCCCACGTAGTGGTGCGGCTTGTCCGTTTCTACCCTCCTGCCGCACCCGGCACACCGGAAGCGGTCATAACGTGTATAGGAATAACCCAAACCGATTTCCGCCTCCAGGTTCCAATGCCTCCCCAGTATCCACGCATAACCATAAGCGATGCCTGCGCCGACGAACCAGCCCTGATAACGGGAATCCTTCAGCTTGCGGGCATCCGTGCTGAGGAAGTTGATTTTTCCGTCAAAACCTCCGATATTATACTGTCCGCCATGAATGTGAACACCCACAAAATGCCCCGAAAAGCGGTCGCAGAACCAGTATCTGGCTTCAGGTTGAACAACCCAGTGTTTCCAGTGCCGGTCGTGCGAGAGCGTCCATGCGTTGAACTGTCCCGTAACGTCCAAAGTCCACTTGGGTGCGAGTCCGACCTCTATTCCCAAATTCGGATTCAGGAAAGCATCCGCCAGAACATTACTCTTGACTGCCACGTCCTGAGCTTTGACACCCTGCGTCATACCGGTAATGGCAACTGCCAGCAGGGCAAACATCCGTTTTATAATTCCATTGTTCATATTTTATGGTTATCGTTAATCAATTGTGTTCCAAATTTCACAGTCAGTCCTTGCTTAGACAGTCTCAAAGGGTCGTTGCGGTTTCAGCACAGCCTCCATAACCTTGAATCAGTCCATATAGTTCTGAAGATATTTTGTAGCCACTCCCCAGAACATCCCGGCAATCCATCTTTTTCGTTCTGCACAAATGAACGGCCTATTTATGATCCCATAATGTCAAAACGTATAAATCATATCCGCAAAATCGTAACAACCATTATATGCAAACAGCAATTTTGCTTATTGTATGTCAAATCATCAAAGCCGGAATCATTTTTGCAGCGCACGAAACATTACTTAATAGTTATAATACAAATAATAGCAGTAAATTAGACTATCTTTGCACACCAGATGCCAGTGAGTCTATGACTATCTGCCTAAGTAATTTTAGTGCACCGGGAAAAGTCAGCAGAAATACATGCACTTGAGAAGAATTATTTGAATTCGATTAATATGGGAGCATTTGCCACATACAGCAACTTGATGACCTATATTTTACCGATATTTTGTTCGGCCATATGTTCGGTCTTTACCTTATTATTGATATGGAATTATCGGAATTTTGCCGAAAGGAAATTAAGGCGGGTCGTAAGTATTTATTGCGCCTTGATAGCCGTATGGTGGTCGTCTGTTTTATGGCACGCCTATTCTCCTGATAAAATTTTCCTCCCGGTCGATATTCCTTTTGCACTTTCGTATATCTATCTTCCCGTATTGTTCTACAACATCGTTTATGACCTGACCTATATAGGAACTAAAAGAAACTTTCCCGTACTTAATTACCTTTGGCCAGTACCCGCATTGGCAATTATCCTGATAGCGGCAGCCTGGATATCGCCTCCCGAGGGAGGAATTTTTACCGGATTGTCGTTGTTCGAGCGATATACGGCGATTTTCATATCCGTACCTTTCCTGCGGTTCGTTCCTGCATTAGCCTATATCGTCCCGACCGGGCCGTTGTTGTCGCGGTATTACAAGCGGACGGTACTTCAAAAGGCCGACACGGATCGGAAATATCTCCGTATAATATCATCGCGTTGGCTCATCGTGTTTTTCATACTTTCCATCGTTATATTGCTGATCGCTTTTTTGCCTTCGGTGGTCGGCGCAAGCCCATGGCTTATCCGGCTGAACGCGTTATGCATGATGGCTCAGGAGATCCTGCTTACATACCAGGTTATCTGCAGGCAATATCTCGCTTACAAAACCTCCGATTTGTTTCAGGCCAACGATAAGAAAACCGGGGACAACGGTTTGATCGCTAGGCAGCGCCTTGCGCCGGACAATACGCGCGGACAATTGAACAGGAAGGCGTTCGAGAGTTATTTGTCTCAAAAAAAACCATACCTCAATCCCGATCTCAAACTGATCGACATGGCCGAGGCAATGGACGTGAACCGTACTGTCATGTCCAATTTTATCAATCAAACTTACGGCATGAATTTCAGGCGTTACCTGAACCTGTGGCGGATCAAGGAGTACCAGATTCTGATAGGGCTACCTTCGAACGAACGTAAAAATCCGTATCGAGTAATGGCCATGGCGGGATTCAAAGACTCCAGACATTTCCAGCGTGCGATTCAATTGGAAAATACATATCAAGGACAACCCCATAAAGGGCCACAAATAAATATGAAGGCATGAATCAAGATATCGGCCGTGCAATAGTTTTCTCAATACCCGTGGTAAGCGCTGCGGTCAGCCTGATCATGATTTCGCTCGACACAACCCGCTCTTCCAATACGGTCAACCGGAGGATACAATACAGTATGATCACAGTGTACTGTATGATGATGCTGTACTGGAGTGGACAGGTTATGCATTCCGTCGCCCGCGACGCTTTCATAGCATACCTGCCTGTTTCCTTTTCTTCATTCAGTTTTATTCCCGTATTCCTGTACCTGATTACCTATATTATTACGGAAATAGGCGAACGGAAACGTTTCCCGGCATACCATTTCATCCTTCCGTCGTGTTTGACCGTAACTATCTGCGTGATTGCCTCTATAGTGCCGTTCCAGCAACGATGGGCCGCTATTTATGATAACGAGGCAAGCCTGACAAACGCGATCATCGACAGCACGTTTATCGCCTGTATTTTGCTGAACATTTTATACTCCGGGCTAAGCCTGCTCCGCATAAAGTCGTATAAACGTCAGGTAACCGATTATTCCGCTGACATTTACCGGATGTCGCTGGATTGGCTGACCTTTATCATCCTCTTCAGAGTCGTGCTGCAAATCTTGCCGATAGCCGGATTGATATTGGGCATCGGGCTATTCGATAAGTGGGAGTTTATCTGGGTATTTACAACATTGCCGGCGGTCTTTACCCATATCGTGCTGTGCCTGAATATCCTTTCGGAAAATTACGTGATTATCGAACCTGTTACCGCCAAGGAAAAGGAAATGGCCGCGTCGGAAAATTATCCGCAACTGGGACGGCAGCGGGTCGAGACTTATTTAGAGGATAAGAAACCTTATCTAAATCCGGAATTTAAAATAACCGATATGGCCAGGGACCTTTTTTCCAACAGGACTTATATATCGGCTTTCATCAACCGGGAATATGGTATGAATTTCAACCGTTTCATCAATAATTACCGGCTGAAGGAAGTAGAAAGATTACAGTCGGAGGCTGTACAAAGAAAGCAAAAAATATCTTCGATGGAGATTGTTATCCATGCTGGATTCAGTAGTTACCGCAGTTATTTCCGGGCTAAAAACATGGTAAAAAACGATGTCGTTTCCATAGATTAAAAAATGTAATTAGATTCGATTTGAAAGGGATTTATATACTTAACTGAACAAAGGACTTTGTTCCCTGTGGGTATATAAATCCCTTGTTTTTATTGAAAGAATCGAATTTGATCATTCCCTAATTCAAAACACCTATCATAAAGAGAGTTTCACCAGCCAAATACAACCAATTGCAAGACAAGCAAACATAGTCAAATTGGAGGAACAAGTTCCCCAATTTGCATATCTATACGAAAATACGGTATATCTGAGTCATAGATAGGTTCTTTTAAGATGATGATGGACACGGGTGGCTACTTCAGTCTCCAAATTGTTACCTGTCGAGTCGTGAAAGCTATTAAATAATAGAATATGATGTGATTATAGCTAAGAGGGTTCAAATCCCTCTCTGAGCTCTCCAGCTCCGATCCCCGGTAAAAAAATCCGGAGAACTCCTTTTTCGACGATTTGTATGGAGAGTACCGGATTCGGCGCCTGAGTATTTTTCGTTCGATCTGCTCGGTCGCCGCGAAACGAAAAACGGTCAATGAACTGCTGATAACAAATTATTAGACCGGACACTGCAAAAACGATCCAGATGAACGGTTCCCGCAGGATGGGATTAGAATGTGCAAAGCTGCACGGATCCGAAGGACCCGGCAAGTGACCGGATAAAGACAAGCGGGGCTGCATCGGCGGCCCCGCTTCTATAAATATCGAAACTGCATACAGAATGTAATATCCGACTTTGAAAAAACTATTTTTAAATGTATATTTATGGTATTCAAACGATAATAATACCATTGCTATGAGATACAATATTATTATCTGTGCCATACTCAAAGACGAGACGCCCTATCTGATCGAATGGGTCGAACATCATCTTCAGATCGGGGTGGAACATTTTGTCCTGTACGACAACAACAGCATAATCCCTGCAAAGCAAACTTTAGAGACGTACATCCGAAAAGGAGTTGTGGAAGTCATCGATTGCGACATTACCAATACGCCTCAGATAAAAGCGTATATGCACTGTCTCTACAATATGCATAATCATACGAGATGGATCGCTTTTATCGATCTGGATGAGTTTATTATTTTGAAAAAGCACGAGGATATCTCCCGTTTTCTGGAATACTATCAGAACTACGCCGGGGTATGTTTGAATTGGGTCATTTATACGGCCAATAACCATATTTCAATGCCGGAGGGACTCGTTATGCAGAATTACACCGAGCCTCTGCCATATGATTTTTCCGCCAATAAGCACGTGAAAAGTATTGTGCAACCCCGATATGTAGCCCTGATCGACAGCCCTCATTTCGCCCGGTACATACACGGACACCGTGCCGTGAACGAAAAATATACTGTTGTTCCCGGGCCTTTCAGCGAACACTCGAACGAGATCGCTCAGATAAACCATTACCAGACCAAAAGCTTCGAAGAGTGGCTCGATAAGGTTAAACGGGGCATAGCCGATACGAACCTCTGTCGGAAAGTCGATGACTTCTGGCACTTCAATCCTCAAATGTTACATTTAAAGGAAGAACTAACATTAAGATACCAAAGTCCGATCCAACAATTATGCTTCTAACGATTGAAATGGGACGGTAATTATTTATTTCTATTGATTTCCGTGGGTTAATATCTCTACCGTGCGTTTCAATACTTCGTCGCGTCCTTCTTTTATTTCTCGGATCGTGAACTCCGATCCGTTGCGTAGGCAGTCCGTCCGGATAAGAGATACCTACGTTGAATCGGCAAAGATCGGATAAGTATTTGACGAAACCTACACCCTGCATAGCACTTCGAGATTATTATATTTCTGGGTTTGATAGCTCGAAATTAGAATGTGGATAAAGATCGTCGCATTCAAATACTACGCTCAATGCTCGCTACGACTTTTTATTTTCTTATAAAGCATAGAAGATCAGATAGTTTTTTCACCCTATTCCAGATTCCCGGAATCTTCTGATTTATTATTTAAACACCATATGCAGATTATCCGTATAGATATGCAGAAACCCATACCTCTTCTTGCTGAACTCATCGTATTCGACATCCAGTTTCTCCGGGATTTGAAAATCGAGATTATCGGTATATTCGATCACGCCCACACCCCAGTCCGTTTCGATTACTTTGACGTCGCATGAAGTGTATTTCGTGTATTTAACCATAGACTTCCAGACCGTTCCTACCCATGAACCGTTCGGATGATCTTCGCTCTGGGTGGCTTCGCAGTCGGGCAGGCAATCGTGGATCACGACGGCGCCTCCTTCGTTCAGGTGCATCAGCGAATTACGGATATCGCGGTCGGCCTGCGCTTCGAGGTGCAGCCCGTCGATGAATACGATATCGTACTTTTTATCCGGATAAGCGGCAAAGAAGTCGTCCGAAGTCATCCGGTAAGTCAGGTAAGGGAGAAACCGGTTGAGGTCTTCCTGCGTCCATGCCGCACAGAAGTTGCTCGACGGATCGTAAGGATCGACCGATTCTTTGAGTTCGCACCGGATTTTCGTGAAATTCAGTTCCGGGTCGTCGAGCCCGATCTCGAGGTACGAGCGGTATCCCCGTTTCCAGATCAGGTAGTTGATAATGTCGGTTCGCGTAATCATGACTTTATTCTGTTAGTGGAACATATCAACTCATCATTAAGCATTCGTCCCAAGCGGGTTCTCGGTCGGATACGGCGGCTATCAATGCAAGACCGATCCCGGAGAGCCCTTCGAACAGTCCCATATGCAAGCCGTACAACCCATCGGCATCCGTCAGCCACATCTTATGCCCGGAGATAGGATCGTCGAATACTGCGGCATCGATTTCCTTTTCATAAAGCGTCCGGGCGAGCTCACGGTATTCTTCGTTACCCGTGAAACGATAGATCCGGTTCATGATATGGGCCGCACTAACAAGGCCTCCCGAAAGTCCCGCATCGAAAGATTCCGAAACGGATATTCGTTCGCGGTATATATCGACCGACCGGGCCATCAATATATCGCAAAGTTTCCTGTCGACGAGCCGGCTGCACAGGGAAACCCATAGCACACTCAGCATCTCGTCCTTCCAGCCCGGTTCGATCCGCTCCGGGAATATTTTTGGCAAAAGGACATTCCGGATATGGGATGCAAGCCCCTCTCTGAAATAATCCAGCAAAACGGGAATCTCCTTTATATCGGCATGTTTCGCCCCGATTTTTACGAGCAGCAGGATCAATCCTCCGATCCCGTGCGCGACGGAATAGTCCGTCACGGCGTCGAACGGCCGATCCGATAAAATTCCGGAGAGTTCCGTAACGAACCGCCGCAAATACTCTTTCGACAGCCGGTCGTCCCGCCCGGCGGCATACAGGCCGATTCCTGCCGCCCCCCGCAAAAGCCCCGGCTCGGATTGCCGGAGATCGTAAATCATCCGGCGGTATAGCCAGGGATCGACGGTTCCCATCGAGTCTCCGATTTCCCCTTCGATAAACTCATGGGTAAACAAATGGTTGATTCCCCAACCTACGCCGCCGACACCGTTGTAAAAAGAGGATTCGATCGTAAGCGGGGTAGTGGACGAATGGAGTGGAATTGTCATCCTGTCCATGCTGTCCAGAATCAGTTCCGACGCCTTGTCGTAATACTCCTCTTTCCCCGACCACTGCCAGTAATAATAGAAAAACAATGCGATTCCGACGTTGCCGGCCATCAGTCCGTAAGTATTTCGTCGAAGGTCTTTTGCGGCGACGGTTTCGGCGATCTCATGGATCTTGCCGCAGGCTTTGTCCTTGGCTGCATCCGTCAATATAGGTGTCCACTGTATCATATTCGAAAGATGTTTAATAGTGTTCTTTAATCGAGATTAAATCATTTAACTGCTCTGCGGAAATCTTCCCGTTTTCAACGAATTCCCGTACGACGCGGGAATAGGAATGATCGTAATATTTGGTAATAATATTTTCTAACAAGCCGCGGCTATATTCCAGTTTCGTGATTACCGGGAAATACCGGAAAGAATGCCCGAAGGTTTCGTGTCCTACGAACCCTTTCTTTTCCAATCCCCTTACGACGGTAGCGATCGTGTTGAAATGCAGATTCAGGCGTCCGGATTTTTGAACGACCTCAGACATAAATAAAGGATCGTTTTTCCGCCAGAATATTTCCATCACATCGTTTTCATGTTTGGTCAATGCTTTCATCTGTCGTCTACGTCGTTTTCATTAGACGTTTTCTCCCGGATTTTTACCGGATGAAAAATTTCGCTCCAATCTCCGATTCCGATAATCGGTTTCGCAAATTCAAAAGTCCGGTCTTCCGCTCCGGTTCCGGCGTCCCGGAAAACGAACCAGGCGTGTTTTTTACCGTAAGGATCGTCCGGGTCTCCGGGATATTTGCGCAGCCCGGTTTTCAATCCGCCCTCGAAATACTCGTCGTGCCAACTGTGGGCGACGTAGGCGTCGATCCCGGAACAGGCGGCCACTTTTTTCATTGCATAAGCCAGGCATGCGGCCTGTTCGTCCTGAGCTTCCGGTGTGTAATCGACCGAATTAGGATTTTGCTCCGACAACAGCAGCGTCCGTTTACTGCCTTTGTAAAGTAATTCCGGGCGTTTGATCCACGCGTCCAGTACTTCCAGATTTTTGAATGTGATAAATTTCGTATCCGGATGGAAGTCTGCGTTCGGGTCCAGCCACGATTTGGGTTCCAGCAAATCTTCCGCATAGGGATGGTGGGCGACGCCCCAATGGAAATCGCCTTCTTTCCGGCAATAATCCAGGAACAACTCCATCAGTTTTGCGGGAGCGAAGCAGTTCGGTTCCCCGTGAGAGCTGTTCCAGTAATGGGTCAGCGAAATCATCACTTCCGCATCGGAGTCGTACTTGCGGGCCGTATAGTAAATCAGGCGCATGGACTTCATATAAATATCCACGAACTCCGGCAACGTTTTATCCCCGGCGTTCGTCCATGCCTGTCCCGAATCGGCTTCGTTATGCGCGATCCAGTAATGGATGCGCCCGTATTTGCCGTCCGGCCGGTTATAGCGGGATGCCAGAAAATCGATGGACGCGGCATACAGGTGCAGCGAATCGTTCGTCGTCATGTTGGGCATTGAATAAGCTCCGGCCGGATTCATTTCGGGATGTTCCAGCATCAGCCCGACCGCTTTGTCCGGGCTTTGCTGCCGGGTACGGATCAGCAGGATCACGGCCACTTTGATATTCCGCTGCGCGGCGGCCAGCATCAAGCGGTCGTATGTCTCGATCTCACTCTTTTCCGCATAATAGGTCGTGCCGTTGTAATCGAACGGGATCGAACCGGCAGTGGGCTGCAACCGGATATAGTCGTTGATATATACGTTGATCGTGATGTAGGATGCGCCCAGTTCGTCCAGATCGGATTCGAACGGGGTTTCGTGGAACGAACCGATCCCTTTTTTCGTTTTTGGCCGGATCGGGGGGAAACCGTATTTCGATGCGACTTCGTCTGCGTATCTTCCGTAAGAACAGATTTTGTATCCGGACGGGTATTTACAGGCCAACACCCACCGGGAATAAACCCGGTCGTAAGTTTTACCATATGCGTCCGTCAGGCGGTCGGCGACGGCAGCGAAAACCCCGTTCTGCGGTTCTATTTTCTGCAAGATACGCAGGTTGTCGCAGGAAATGGTACTGAACATAGGAATTTCGCACAGATAAAACTCCATTCCGGTAGTGCCGACAGTGCCTTCGACACGGACATTCGCTTCCGAAACCACGACGGAATGAATCGCACAGGGAAATATTTGGTTGAAATAGTAATTATACAGATCGACCGAAGACGCTTCGCTTTTCAAACACGTTTCCTTATACGTTTTTTGGGCCAGTTCTTCCGCAGTATGCGGACGCAGACGCAGGTTCCTGAGTTTAAAAACGGTTCCCGGAGCGGTAGGGAAGGGCACGACCTGAAGTTGGATCGTATTGTTGTACAGGCGGGTCATATTATCCCTCAGGAACGTTTTACTCCCGGACAGGTCGATGCTGAACGGGGTCCAACGGGTCACGGGATCGACATTGCGGACATAGATGGAATCATTCCCCACAACCATCCTGAAAAAGACGATGTAATCGGGACAGATATAATCGAAATCGAGGACGCATGCGTCTTCACAGAGCGGCTGGCGGCGTTCGAGTTCCAGATACAAATTCGCTGTCTGGCAAACGTCGAACCGGAAAGCGCGAAAACCGCACCGCGTAGTTTTTACATTGGTCCGGGTATATTTTTTCATGACTACCAACCGGCGTTCATGGTTCCGGCCGGGTTTAAAACTCGAAAGAATGGATCGTAGCATATGAATATATTTTATAGTTTAATATTCAGCGCGTTTGAACGAGGATAAAAACCGGATGACAACTCCTTTGACATCCTGCAGGAACATAGCGCCGGCATCGGCATACCGGGCGTGATATTCCCCTTTGCAGTACATGCCGACGATCTTAAACAGATTGAACCGCGACCGCAGAGCCCAGAACCGTTTGTAGACGAAACCGACCCTTTTTACGGGAATCTCCGCAGAAGGATCCGGCAGTTCCCGGTGCCACATCAAAATGTCTTTGGCCGTTTCCCAGCGTTTGGCCGGATAGACGAACAGCGCGCCCAGACCTACCGATTGGCTGTCGTGCAGGCGGTATTTGATCAGACACCGGTCGATAAAATCCAGTTTATTCCATAAAAGGGCGGAGATCGCGATCATTTCGTCGTGCACCTGTCCCCAAACCGTAAACGGGATGCAGTACGGAACGAACGAAGCCCGCATAGCCGTCGTGGCTCCCGTTACGCGGCCCGAAGTGCTTAGCACCTGGTATTGGTGTCCGGTACGGAACAGCTTTTTGTTTCGGTCGTCCAGTCCCACCACGTCGAACAGTGTCTGATGATAACTTTTCGCTCCGAAGCGGTTGACCAGAAAAGCGTTCGTAAAGACGAAACTTTTATCCGGATGCGTTTCGAAATAGTCGCAGATCGTTTCGGCTTTCTCCGGCATCCAGATATCGTCCTGGTCGGACAGGAAAATGATATCTCCCGAACAGGCGCAGATCGCTTTTTCGAAATTGCGGGTGTATCCGAGGTTTACAGGATTTTCGATCAGTCTTATTTTCTCCGGATATTTTTCGACATACCGGTTGACGAGGGCGACCGTTCCGTCTGTCGACCGGTCGTCGCAGATTACGATCTCGTCAACCGGGCGGGTCTGTCCGAGGATGGAATCCAACTGCTGCTTCAGGTATTGAGCACCGTTGTAGGTGCATAAAGCTACCGATGTAGTCATAATATTATTATATAATTTACAAATCGTTTTTAATCGCGGATTTGAGCGGACTGAGGAACCGTTCCAACAGGCGCTGATCCTTTGTGATGATATCCCCCGTTCCGTCCATCTGCTGGATGAATTTGATCCGGGTATTGTAACTCGAAACCAATCCTTTCTCGAAAACCACTTCCGCGGCGTACCCTTCCGTTTCAGGAATCGAAGACAGCGAACTGATCTTTCCCTTCAGGATGCCGTACTCCATATAGGGGAATCCGTTCAACTTCACATTGACCGTCTGCCCGGTTTTTACTTTGGCAAAGCCCTGGGTGGGAATGTACATTTTTCCGATTACCTGCAACGAATCATTCGGCACGACCGAGGCCAACCGTTCCCCGGAGACGACGTTCTGGTTGTTGCTCCAGTATTTCGTAAAGGTAACCCGCCCTTCGATCGGCGACTGGAGCATGTATTTTTCTTTCCACAGGCCGATCTGGGTCAGCAGTTGTTCCCTCGCTTCGGAAAGCAGAACCTTGTAATTGATAATTTCGTTGTCCCGTTGTATCCGCAGTTCGAGCAGTTGTTGCTGCATGTTGATCAGGCTGGATTCGGTCGAAGTCATGGCCGTATTCTGGTTGATCATGGAGATCCGCTTTTGCAGTACGCTTTGCTGGGAACGTTCGTACTCGGTGGGGGTCAGGGCATTGGAGTGCAGCAACAGGGAGTCCCGGAGGAGGTTTTTGTTTTCGAACGCCATATCTGCTTTCAGCAGCGCCAACTGCTGGTTCTGACTCTGGATGGTCTGCTGTGTTTTTGCGATATTGTCTTCGATCAGTTTCTGTTTCTGAACGGTAAAATCGGTTTGCAGGTAATGATCGAACAAAAGGCATTGTTTGACGAACTGGATATAGTAGGACTGCAACTCTCCGAGGGAATAGTCCCCGTCCAAAAAATCTTCGGAAAAATAGAGCTCCCACCGGTCTCCGTTTTGCAGCAGCGTATTTTCCAGTTTCAGCACCGACCGGTAATCCCCCGTATTATACAGTACGGCGATCACTTCGTTCTCCCCGACCGAATCTCCGTCTCTCGCTAAAATATGTTCGATCTTATTGGACGACCGGGCGATCAGATCCGCCGGCGGATTGAGCGTGGTCAGTACGATCGGAGCCGATATGGTTTCGGGATACCTTACGAAATAGGTAATTCCCAGTATGAGCAGAAACAAACAGAAAAGGACGACGATTCCCCAGCGTATTATCCAGCCGGGAATGCGTCCCAGAATCTCCTGCACTTCTTCACTGTATATGGTATGTCTTGGCATATTCGTATCTTTTAATTTCCTAATTCCAACTGATCCTTGACCAGGTCGTAATAAGCGCCCTTGCGGGCGATCAATTCGCTGTGCGTACCCTGTTCGACGATTTTCCCTTTATGCAACACGACGATGGCATCCGCATTTTTCACGGTACTCAGCCGGTGGGCGACCACCACGACCGTCCGTCCCTCGAAGAATGTTTTCATATTGTCCATGATTACTTTCTCATTGTTGGCGTCCAGCGAGTTGGTGGCTTCGTCGAAGAAAATGTATTTGGGATTTTTATATACGGCCCGGGCGATGAACAGCCGCTGTTTCTGTCCGGTGCTGAGCCCATGTCCGTCGACCCCGATCTTGGTGTTGTAACGCAGCGGAAGGCCCTCCACGAAGTCTTCGACGTTGGCCACTTTTACCGCATGTTCGACCCGGTCGTAGTCGGGCGTCTCGTCGATGACCCCGATGTTGTTTTCCAGCGTATCGGAAAAGATAAACCCTTCCTGCATCACCACGCCGCAACTGCGCCGCCAGCAGGAATCGCTGTAACGGTCGAGCGAAATGTCGTTCAAGGATACCGTGCCGGAAACGGGTTTGTAGAAGCCCAACAGCAGTTTCAACAGGGTCGTTTTGCCGCTGCCGCTGACCCCGACGATTGCCGTTACCTTGTCCGCCGGGATTTTCAGGCTGATGTCGTCCAGTACCTTTGCGGAGTGGGGGCCTTCGTATTGGAAAACTACGTCCTTCAGTTCGAGGTCGGCATTCGCAGGAATCTCCCGGATCTTTTCCTTGTCTTCGGGTTCTTCGTCTTCCATATCATGGATTTCATTCAGGCGTTCCGCGCTGATCTTGGCGTCCTGCGCGGCCTGAATAAAACCGATGAACTGCGAAATAGGCCCGTTCAGTTGTCCGAGGATATACTGCATGGCCATCATCATACCGAGGGTCATATCCCCTTCGACGACCGCTTTGGCCGCGATGAACGAGACCAGCACGTTCTTGGTCTGGTCGATGAACAGGCCGCCGACCTGCTGCGTCTGCCCGAGGGCCATCGACTTGATGCTGATCCGGAACATCTTGGCCTGAATCCGTTCCCATTCCCAGCGTTTCTGTTTCTCGCAACTGTTCAGCTTGATCTCCTGCATGCCGTTGATCAGCTGCACCAGACTGCTCTGATTATCGGCCCCCTGCTGGAAGCGTTTGTAGTCCAGCTCCTTTCTCTTTTTCAGGAATACGACGACCCATCCGGCGTACAGGGCGCTTCCCAGCAGGAAAATACCCAGGATCGTCAGATTGTAAGTCGTCATGATCGCGCCGTAGACGACGAACGTAAAGCATGAAAAGATGATACTCAGCAGCGTCCCCATCAGAAAACTCTGGATACGGCTGTTGTCCCCGATCCGCTGCATGATGTCGCCCACCATTTTCACGTCGAAAAACGAAATCGGCAGCCGCATCAGTTTTGCCAGAAAATCGGAAATGAACGCGATGCTGATCCGGGTGGTTACGTGCAGCGACAGCCAGCTCTGGATCAAGCCGTTCGCCGTCTGCCCGAGCGTCAGGGCGACCTGTGCGATCAGAATGACGATGATAAAATTCAGGTCGCTGTTGTTGATCCCGTAATCGACGACCCCTTGCGTCAGGAACGGGAAAATCAGGCTGATCATGCTGCCGGTCAGCATGGCGAGGAAAAACTGAATGATAAATTTGGTATAAGGCCGCAAATAGTGTATAGCATATCCCAGCCTCATGATCGATTTTTTGTTGGAATCGTCCTTCTCCTCGTAAAAACGGGGGGAAGGTTCGATAATCAGCGCGGTGCCGACCGTGAGGTTGTCTTCCCGGGTCGAATACCAGCATTTCAGAAAATCCTCTTTTTTGTATTTCAGCAGTCCGCCTGCCGGATCGGCGACATAGACCCAGTAATCGTCTTTCAGGGTCGACCGCCGGTTCTTCTTGATGTTGTAAACCACGACGAAATGCCGCTGTTTCCAGTGGACGATCAGCGGGAACGGGATGTTGTCGCGCAGCTGTTCCCAGGTCAGCTTGACCCCTTCGGTACGGAAGCCGATCAGTTCGGCCGCATCGCTGATGCCCAGCATCGAAACGCCCTCGCGGGTAATATGGCATTTGGTGCGCAGCGTTTGAAGCGAGTAGTTCTTGCCGTAAAACTTGGCGATCATGCGCAAGCAGGTCGGGCCGCAATCCATCGCATCCAATTGTCGGTATATCGGAAATTTCATAAGATCCTATTTTTTAGCATATTTGATTTTGGCGAGCGCCGACTGGTAATACCGGAACAAGAAATCGTAAATTACCATTTCATAGATCCGGTTTTTCGACCGGAACAGCCGGTTCATCGTCATATGGACCACGCTCCGCACGTAATCGTCTTTTTCGATGCGCTCCCGTTCGGTCAAAGGCAATATCTGTTCGGCGAGCGCCTCCGTTTCCCTGCGGCGCAGATCGAGTATCGCTGTATATGCTCCGACGGGATCGGTCTCCGGCTCGAACACGCTCTCCACATTTTTCCGCTGCATCCGGAACTTATCGTTCAATTGCTTGTTGAACGTACTGTTGGTAAATCCGAATTCGGTTTTAAATCCGGCGCTCATTTTTTCCAGCAGTTCCTTTTTGTCTTCCGCCGTGTATCCGAATGCGGACAGCGTATCGTCGATCAGGCGCAGCGATAACTGCCACCGATCCTGTTCCGCATTCTGTGAATCGGCCAGCAATCCGAGCAGGGCCAGCATATGCCGGCTGTCCATGCAGAACAGGTGTTCGGAAAGCTCCATCGACGATGCACCGTAACGTTCGATTTCCCGCTGGTAGGTGTCGCACAGAACGTCCCAGATCACGGCATTCTCCATGCAGGGAGACAGGCAGTCGTACATGGCCCGGAAAACCCGACCGTAATTCGATACGTCAGGCACATGGAACCGGAACCGGATATGGAACTTCGGATCGGTGTACCGGATAAAAAAGTAATCGTCTATCGCTTTTCCGGTTTTCAACCGTTCGGCTGCCGGATACAGATAGGAGACCAGAATTTCGTCGGCGCTTTTGTGTCCGGTGTATATTTTGAAAAAGAGCCACTCGCTGCCCGGGATGAATGTTCTTTGCATAGGTTCTTCAATTTAGGTCGATCGTATTTTTATAAGATGGGTTCGGGTTTTCGGAATGTGAAAATGAACTCGTTGGCAAAAGATTCTCCCTGCGGATTTTTCACGACGGCCGAATCGTTTCCGAACATAAATTCGGTTAGTTTGAACCGACCCCGCTTTTTGACCAGCGACAGCATCGTGCGGATATTCAGCGCATCCCGCAAGTCGATGTGCAGTTCGTTATCCCCGTCCGGAACGATCACTTCGGGTGGAAGACGCCGTTTCTCCCTCAGTTCCTCCATTTTGGCCAGCAGCGCCGCATCGCCGAGTTTATCGAAATCTTTGATATCGTCCGTGGAGAGGTTCCAGCTTTGCAGGAAAAGGATGTGGCCGTTGTATTCCACGCGCGGCAGGTAAGGGAAGCGGTTGAACAGTTCGCCCCATCCGAAATAAAGTCCTCCCCGGATTCCCTGCGTCTGCATGTCGCACAGGAAATGGTAGATCGGCATCGAATTGAAGCTGTAATTATGGGCATTGGTCAGACGGGGCATGACCTTTTTCCCGAACTTCCGGGATTTGAGAACTACCTTCCCGTTTTTGACGGACAGCATCAGGTCGGACACCGGGATTTGTTTCTCTATTTCGACTCCGGACCGTGCCAGATAATGGATTTCGTAGTCACGGAACAGGGGCCGGGCCGCAATATTGCCGATGCGGGATTCCGGCAGGTGGGCGATCTCCGCATAGATGATATCGGGGTGCAGTTGCTGTTCGGCGTCTGCAATCTCTTTTACGAGGCCGAATAGCTGCGGATCAAGGTGGCAGAAACGCCCCAACAGATTGCCGGCACAGGAGCCGCCTGCCGATTTGATATGCAGCTTGCATCCGTCGCCTTCCGCATCTCCGAGCAGATTGCACATGACGGAAAGCGTATCGGGCAGATCGTCCCAGTTTGCCGTTTTAACCGGAATATCGTCGTCGGTCAGCGTGATACAAGTTTGGTCGTTTTTGAGCGATTCCAGATACTTATCCAGCAGGATGCCGTCGAGCCATGAAAAGTAAATCTGGCTGCCCGGAGACTGGCGGTAGGGGAGTTGCAGATTGTCGATCAGTTCGTTCACGTCGCCGGTGTTCTGCGTCGATACGGGATAACCGATGCCGGCTTCCTTGTCCAATGCGTGTACCAACGGAATTTCCTGTTCTTCGAAACGTTCGTAGAATGCCGATGCGAATTGGGAAAGGTTGGTTTCGCCGCGGGGCGGGGTAATCCGGTTCAGAAAACCGAGCACTTCCCCGATTTTCGAAATTACATCCTGTGACACTCCGGCTTGGCGGGCAGGTTTGATCAGGTCTGTCTGAAACAGGAATTTGGGTTCGAACGGAACGCCGATCCGCTTGATTATGTCGATAATCCGATCGTAATAACCGATCGAATCTCCGGGAGCGGACGCGTCGATCGTTTGCAGGTATTCTTTGATCCGGATAAGCTGCGGAAGCTGCGACACATCGTTCAGACGCTGCAATTTTGCAATCAGAACGTCCATCAGATCGTCTCCGGTCACACCCGCCTCCAATTCGCTTTTGAGCAGCTGCGAATCGATCAGCTCCAAAATAAACGCTTCCGCTTCCTCATAGGATATATCTTCCTCGACCACCGATTCGGCCAATTGCCGGATAGTGGCCCCGGTTTGGGCCGTGGCGAAGATTTTGTCGAGGTATTCCGACGTTTCGACGCTGTTGATCTGGTGGATTCGCTTGGTCGTGCGGTAGAAATATTCGATATACCGGAGCTTTCCCGCCAACTCGTAAATACTGTCGTTCGGATAATACCTCAGTTGCTCTCGCACGGCGTCCTGCTTCTCCAGAAATTGAATCAAGGCGCATAGGTAGTTCATATCCAACCGGGTGCAGCGCCGGTACTGCGTTTCATCGGTCAGTTCGATTCGAGTATCGTCCGCGAGCTTCCCGACCGAACAGCCCGCGAACAGTCCGAAAGGCGTACAGCGTGTGTGGCTCCGGTTAAAATACTTGCATAACGATTCGGCCAATTTCCGGTCTTTGTCCAACGAATTTTCCGTGGCCTCTTTGTACAATTCCGGAGAACCCAGAAATACGGCCTCTCTGAAAACGGGGTTTCCGGCCATTTCCGGAAATTTGCGTTGATCGTTATACGGAAACAGCGGGGTACGGAAAACAAAGGTATCGAAGGGGCGGTAGGGAATAGTGGGTTTCTTCATATTGGGTTCGGTCAATAGTTTTTTCAATGTGGGTGTTCTTTATTAATTGGTTATAGTAGAATTTCTACTATAACCAATTAATAGGTAAGATCTAATTAGATACAAAAAAACAATTAGAATAATCTTTTGCGGTAATACGATTGATTAGTAAATACCACCACAACATCCAGTGTTTCCATTGGTATTACAAACCATTTCGCTCAAAAAACATCCTCCAACTGTTTCCAATGCGCCACAGGGCCATGCGCATGTACCCATACAACTTTCCACGCAAGTTTCTTCGCCCGGACAAGACGGATCCCCGTTACAGGTGTGTCCGCAAGTGGCATCGGGATGGGCAATAGTGTACTGATCACAGAAACCATCGGGTCCGCACCCGCCTCTGAGTCGATTCATATCGCCGCCGTTAATCCGGGCAACGATGTCTTTCTTCAATACTAACTTTTTCATAGTACATAAGGTTTAATAGTTTTCCCTACTCTAATTATTTGCGGATTTTCGGGTTCCTCCGCTTGAGTATTTATAATTTTTGTCTGCTTTTATATATCGTCCCGTCCGGCGCAATGCCTTCGATATCGATATCATAATCGACCTGATCCGTGTCATTGCTATAAAATTCGATCGTAGTATTACCATTGGGATCGGTTTTCAAATACGGATTCCAGTAAAGCGTGGTGCGTTTGTCGGGTTTTCCGTTATTGACTTTTTCAGGAGTGTCGTAAACAGGATGGTAGAATTCCATATTCTCCGAATAACCGACTACCTGACAAGTTTGAACATCTGGAGCACCGAATTCTCTACCCGGTTTTAGATAAATATCTATACGATAAGGATAGTTGGGTAAATTTATGCCTTCATCATCCTTTCTTGCAGATTTTGTTCGCCAATCGGAATCTCTAACTAAATGAATATATTCGACATCATTAACAATATACTTTTGCAAGTAATAGAACAAAAATTCCTCTTTAATGATACGTCCATTAATATTTAATTGTGCTTGAACATATCCGGGACCATCCCTACTTGACAACCATAACTTTTTTTCGAAATACAGCGCTGTCGGTAAGAAAGAAATATAATTATATAATGAAATAGGGTTAAATTTAGATAAAATCGTCGTATCAAACACAGCCCCAAATGCGGTGCTTTTCGGTCTTCTCGGGTCGGCAGCCGTCACCTCGACCCCTTCGAGTTCATATACTTTTGCTCCGTCGATCATC
>ERZ838577.1464-NODE-1464-length-31539-cov-9.991234_pt1 | contig 31539 bp, 30 predicted proteins | sample MGYA00519682_ERZ838577 | MGnify/ENA primary metagenome ERZ838577 (study PRJEB31850, sample SAMEA3708838) | human gut metagenome | biome: human gut; feature: human-associated habitat; material: faeces | place: China | collected 2014 ...
ATAGGTCTTTCTCTCGGCATATGTACACCTCCTATTTTACGTTGGTAATTTTGTCCGAAACGATTTCGACTGTGTCAATAAGTTTAAGTTTTGCCATTTTCTCACCTGCTTTCTGTTTTACCTATCTTGATTTCTACACCCAAAGCCGTTAAGAGCCTGTCGGCATTTTCAAGAGAAATGCTCTTTTTGCCTTTTTCCCAATACTGAATAGCTCTTTTAGTAAAGCCCGATTTTTCAGCAAGCTCACTTTGCGAAAAGCCTTTCTGTTTTCTGCTTTTGAGCAATATTTCAGCAAATTCATTGATGTGCATTGATTTCACCAACTTTCTATGATATACTATATATAGTGATGAACCGCAATTCATTACACTATATAATGAAAGTGAGGTGTGCATTGTGCTGAGCTTTAAAAAATGGTTAAGCAAACAAGTTGTTATCGGTAGTGATGTTACATACAACACAGCTAATGACATAATCGCCGACAATAATTTTCCTGAGAGCGTTTGCAAATTTGTAATGCTTGATTATCTTGAAAAAAATGCCGATGATAATACAATTGTTGCTTTTGATGATTTTTACAGAGACTATATTAAATACATCACTCAGAACACCTACCCTGTGGATTAACAAACAACACAACTGTTCCCACAGGATATCTTTTATCCACATTCTTTGCTTTGTGTAATACACCATACGATTCGGTGGTTGTATAACTATCTACATCTTCCCTATTGCTCAGCTCTTCTACCAACTGAGCGGTAGGGATTTTTTTTAATTCATTCATCTTCTTCACCTCAAATCTATATTGATCGTACAAGTGCCGATTTTTTTAAAGTTTGTCATTATCAGACCTCTTGTTCCATTCATCTTCTACATCGTTTAAATTTCTTCCTGTCGGATAGCTGTTCACAGGGACAGGACAATCAGGGTTATTACATTTAACCATATACATTATTCCACCACTGCTCCAATGTTCAATTATCGGTTTCCGACCACAATACAGACAAGGCTTTAAATCCATTTTTACCATTCCTTTCTGAGGTAATAAGTTAAGCAGACTGCTTAAAAAACTGCCTTGGATCAACATCAAGCACCTGACATATTCCCAAAAACTCTTCTGCTGTAACCTTACGGTTGGAATTTAATATTCTTGAAATTGCATCAGCAGTCATTCCAGTATGCTCACACAAATATGATTGTTTAATTCCTTTTTCTTCGACAATCTTTTTAAGTTTTTCGTTCACAGTCATACTTTTTACCTCCTTTCGACTGTTAAATACTACATTTTGTAGATTTCATTTTAATAATAGTCTAACTTTTGCAGATTGTCAAGAGATTTTAAAAAAATAATTCTACATTTTTCAGATTTTTTTCTTGACAATCTGTGATTAGCGAATTATAATAAAAGCGTAGATAAAACATCTATAAAAGGAGAAACAAAGTGTCAAGAGAATTTATAGCACAAAAATTAAAAGAGTTAAGGAAAAAAAGTGGATTAACTGCCGATGAAGTCGGAAAATTAATAAATAAAAGCGGAAAAACCGTAAATGCATGGGAAAACAATCACGGTCAACCTGATGCAGAAATTTTAATCGCACTTTGTGATATATATAATGTGGATGATATTCTTGCAGAGTTCAGAGAAATACCAAACAAAAGCAACACTATGATTTTAACCAATCATGAAAAAGATTTGGTTTATGCTTATCGAAATCACCCTGAACATCAGTACACAATTGATACTATTTTAAAAATTAATGATAATCTAATACCGACCGTAAAAGCCGCACGAAGTGACGGTAACAATCAACCTATTGAAATAGTAAACTTACCTGATCTTAGCAAGTTTGAGCCTGACGATACAGACTTATAAGCATTACATAATAAAAAACACCCCATAGGTTACAATACCTATGAGGTGGTAAAACTTGAATTATGGTAAATACAAACAGGCACGCAACGCCTCTTGGCAATGTTTAATCGACTATAAAATTAACAGTCTGCCTGTTAAGGTAAGCCAAATAGCTAAACAAGCTGATATTACTTTGCTGAAAAATTCAGCGGTCAATCTGCTACACCAAAACGAGAGCGGTACAACTTTAATGCAAAATGATAAACTGTACATCGTCTATGCTGATGAGCAATCTCCTCAGCGATGCAGATTCACAATCGCACACGAGCTTGGACACATTTTCTTAGGGCATTTATTTAAAGCTGACGGCAACGGCTTTTTAATAACTGATGATGCCGAACATTCGGCAAATGTGTTCGCTCGGGACTTGTTAGCTCCGGCTTGTGTGTTGCACGAAATGCAAGCAATCAATGCCGCTGCAATTGCAAATTTATGCGACATCAGCCTTGAGGCGGCAACCTATAGGGCTGAACGAATAGCAGAGCTTGAACGCAGAAATGCTTTTTATCTTCACCCACTTGAACGGCAAGTGAAAGAGCAGTTCACAAATTTTATCAATAAAAAGAAAAACCTACCATAGTTGCCGCTATGGTAGGAAAAATAGGAATAGTGAGAAGTTGGAACTCCTCGAATATTATTATATAATATTTGACATTATGTGTCAATGAGGAGGCTATTATGGGATTATTATCAAAATTATTTAAAAAGCCAAAATCAGAGGTAAAAACTCCTGCGATGCAACCGGAATCGGGCAAGTCGCACACGAAAGTTTTTAAAGTTGCAGGTGTTACCTTTCAGGGCAGGCAGAAGTTACTTAAACAACTCAAAACTGACAAAAAAGCAGGCAAAGTGCTTAATGTGCAGTTACAGGAATACGATTATAAAGGCGAGCCTGCAATCAAGGTGCTTGTCAACGGTTTAGATGTCGGCAATCTCCATATAGAAGATGTAGCTTTTGTTAAAGAAAATCAAGAGCGAATTCTTGGCATTAACGATTTTACAATTGGTGAACATTACGATGAGAACGATAAAGTAAGTTATAATGCAAAGGTTAAAATGCTCATAGCAAATAAGAATTAAATAAAAAATCCGCCCTGCTCGACTGGTACTCGAACAGAGCGGAATCATCCACACAGGGTGCAGATGACGCAATTAAACGCAAGATAATTGTATCACAATCCCCTGAAATTTTCAAGCATTGAATATCAGGGGATTTTTGCACCCTTTTTAAAGCAAAAGGAGTGTATAAAATGAAAAAACGCAAAGACGGGCGCTATCAGAAGAACATCTATATCGGACGAGATGAAAACGGTAAACGAAAGTACAAATCCGTATGCGGCACATCACGAAAAGAGGTTGAAACGCTTGCCGCCGAATTAAAACAAAAACTCGGCAAAGGCATAGATATCTCATCTGATGATACATACGGATGTTGGAAAAAACGCTGGCTAACGGTTCAGAGGTCACTGCAAACACCGCAACAATACAAAACGCTTGAACGGTATCTCAAACATTTTACAGAGCTTGAACCTTACAAAATCAACAAGCTGACAATTGCCGACTTTCAGGAAATCGTGTTTGACTTAGCCGCTAAGAACCCTACGACAGGCAAACCCACAGCGAAAAAGTCGCTGAAAGAGTTCATCGCAACCGCAAGCCGAGTGTTTGAGTATGCCATTGAAAACCGAGCTATCGACTTCAACCCACTGAAATATGTCAAAATATCAAAGAATGCGGCAAAGAAAAAAGAACGCAGAGCCTTGTCACCTGAAGAGCAAAAGCTAATAATCAACACTCCGCACAGAGGAAGATTGCCGGCAATGATTATGTTGCTTGCAGGACTGCGAAGAGGTGAATGCCTCGGCTTGCAATGGGCGGATATCGACTTGAAACGCAACAAAATAAATGTTCATCAGACTTTGGTTCTTGACGGAAACAATTCTTACATAAAAGCAGGAGCGAAAACAGAAGCAGGTGTCCGCGAAGTTGATATTCCGACCGTTCTGTCAGACTATCTGAAAAGCCTTGCGCCCCACTCCCCATTTGATTATGTAGTCACAACCACCAAAGGCAAACTTATGACAAATTCAGCGTGGCGGAGATTGTGGGAGAGTTATATCAATTGCCTAAACCTCGAAGCATTCAATTCACAGCAAAGCAAAATTGTCGGCATTGCTCCACGCAGTAAATACTGCCCCGACGGTATTCCGCAGGTCATAGAACCGTTTACAGCTCATTGTCTTAGACACACCCACGCAACAAATCTTTTCTATTCGGGCTATGATATTCTCTACATTCAACACCAGTTAGGGCATACCAAACCCGAAACCACCTTGAACATTTACACGCATTTAATGCAAGATGATACTGAAGCACCTGCGAAAAAACTTGATGATTTTCTCAATCGTAAAATAAGCTAAAAAATAAATGCAAGGCAAATGTTAGGCAACTGAACTTCAATAACCTGATAAACACTGAACTTTTTGCACATTTATATAGTGGTTTGGGACCAAGATGCCGCAGGTTCAAGTCCTGTCACCTCGACCAAAAAAGGTGGTTTTTTAACCACCTTTTATTTTTTGCCAAAATTGCTTAAAATGCCTTAAAAGTGGCTTAAATACTGGGTTTTTGAGATTTCAAAAATTCAGTTGAGTAATTTTGAATTAAGTTAAAACAAGATAAAATGAAGTCAAACTTACTGTCAAACTTACTGTCATTTTAGTTTGCCTGCAGATTTTCAGAGAAACAAGATAATATATTTTAAAATTTATTACACCGTAACACAAAAAATTTTTCTATTATTAAAACAATAAAGAGGTTAAGCAATTTTTTCTAATGCTTAACCTCTTTTTTTATTTTGTTGATTACAGAGCATTCCCATATCATAGCTACCCTCTTCGGGGTTATAACTTTTCATATAAATACCTTCTTTAATGTGTTTATATTATACCATATATTATAATTAAATTGAATACTTTCTTTAGTATAATATTTATTTTTAGCATAGAAAAAGAGGGTTCATAAAGAACCCTCTCTTTCCTAATTATTTTAAAGGATTTATACTTGCTATCGAATTTAATTATCTGTATTCCCAGTGACCACCATCTTTGACTTTCTCGTCGTAGGCTTCTTTCCAATAGCCGTCTTCTACCGTTTTAGTGTCAACCTTAATCTTCTGCTTCTCAGCATGGTATGATCCTTTACCACCATTTTCTTCCGCTTCCCAAAGAAGATGTTCATTCAGGTTAGCATCTGTTAACTGCATACCGCAATCGTTGCATACATTTACCCAATCATAATCGTATACGTCTTCTTCATGAGTACCTGTTACAATCCATTTTCTTTCGTGGTGGACTGTCTTATAGTCGTCTACCCATACCTTCTGCTTTGGCTTTGCTGTAGGTGTTTCAGTCTTTGAAGATTCACTCGGCTTGGATGCTGGCTTCTGAGCTGGCTTTGTGTCATTCTTTGAAGAGTTGCTCGGCTTAGACGCTGGCTTCTTGTCATTCTTAGAAGTGTCAACCTTTGATGTATTTGTCTTTGAAGAGTTGTCTTTCTTTGAAGATGTATTTGACTTGGTATCTTCTTTCTTTTCGGTGTTACCCTTGTTGCTGTTATTGTTGTTAGATACCGTAGTTTTTACATCGGCAACCTTGACTGTAACTGTCTTACCGTCATCGGTTTTTACTTCTACTTTACCGTCTTTTACTTCGACTTTCTTACCCTTCTTATCTGTGATGTTGCCGTCTTTGTCGATTTTTAGACCGTTATCCTCAATAGCCTTGCTGACCTCAGATGATACAGTTGAAGTCTGTACGGTTGAAGTCTGTACGGTTGAAGATATTACTGACGGTTCTGTCGGTTCTTTCTCAGCGTTACAGCCTGCAAGAATGCTTATGCCGACTGCTGATGTGCCTGCAAGTATTGTAGCACCGCAGACAACGGCAATTACCTTGGTTTTTACTGTCGCAGTTGCTGTTGCCTTTACGATAGATGAAACTGTTGACTTTGCACCTGTCGCAAAGCCTTTTGTTGCAGATGTTGCAAGTGTCTGTCCGTTCGGGAGCTTGATTGTAATGTTCGGTACTGCAAGGCTCTTTGCTTCTTCCTTGAAAATAGTTGTAAAGAAAGGTACAACAACAACGCCGTGAAGCCTGTCACCGCTTTTGTTTTCGTAATCTTCAATTGCAGTTTTCATCTTTGCCCTTGAATAATTGAGCCTTGAAAGCACAGTACCCCTTGAACATTCAAAGACTTCTGCGATTTCATCAACAGTCATTTCATTAAAATAGTGCATAATCACTGTCTGATACTGAACATCGGACAGTACTTCCTGCATAATCGAAAGAATAATTTCTCTCTTTGCCTTGTCTGAAATGTATTCTTCGGGAATTGATATACGCTCGTCAACTATTGCCTGATTTTCAAAAATTTCATCGTCCAGTTGGATTTCACCTTTACCTTTCAAATAATTTTTGCACTTATTAACGGCAATTCTGTTAAGCCAACTTCTGATTTGTGATGATTTTTCCAAAGATTGGATTTTTAAAAAAGCCGTTATGTAAGTTTCCTGCATAATGTCCTGTGCGGTTGTTTCGTTCTTTAAAAAGCTGATACAAGTAAACCACACTTCACGCTCTGTAAGCTTGTAGAGCTTTTCAAATGATTTGTTATCTCCCTTTTTAATTTTCTCTACTAAGTGGGAAATGTTCATAAAATAACCTCCTCTCATTTCCTTTCATAATATAGACAATTTAAAACGGCTTTTGATTTTATAAAATCCGAAAAAATTTTAAAATTTTTCAAATTTTTTCGATTTTTTTAAAAGAAGCAAATATTTTTCGCATAATTTTGCATAAAACAAAAAGTGCGTAGCTGAAACTACGCACGAAAAATACATAGCTTTGATTGTTGCGACACAATATTTCACTTATAAGGTGTAAAAAGTAAAGCCTGCATTTTTACCGAAATAAAAATACACACTTAGTTGAACTTAAAATTAAATTTTTGTTTGGCATTTTTATTTTAGCATACAATATGTGAAGATTCAATATTATTTTAAATTAACTTTTAAAATTTATGTAAAAGAATTTAACAATATCAATTCCGTACTATCATATTTCTGTTTATCAAACATCCCGTTTACAAGCAAAAGTATATCGTTGTATCATTGTTATTATACAGAATTAAATTTGCATAAAAAAATCAGGCAATCGTTATGACTGCCCGATTTGTTTTTGGAAAATTTACAATTTTAATCCTATTTATGCACTGTTTTACACGCACTAACCGTAATCAGAGTGCCATGACTTTTTGAGAGATTTCTGCCGGAGATGACACTGTGCCGACGCACTTGTACTCTTCGGTTTCTTCCTTGGTTTTAAAGCCCCAGCCGTATAGCACAGCGAGGAAGTCCATACCTATTTCTTCCGCACCTTTTGCCTCGATTGTGCTGTCGCCGACAAGGATACTTTCTTCAACGGAAACTCCTGTCTGCTCACACGCCTGTAAAAGCAGATGACTCTTTGTGAGGTTTGTACCGACATCTGTTGCACATACTGCGTCGAAAACATCCGACGCCTCGTAGGTTTCAAGTATATCCGTTGTGAACATTCTGTGCTTTTGAGTTGCTATTGCAAGCTTAAAACCGCTTTTCTTGAGTTCACGAAGAGCGTCATAAATTCCGTCATAGACGGTGAACATCTCTTTTCCTTTCTGGGAATAAAGTTTACTGTAATTCTTTACGGCATATTCAATTTCGTCATCACTCATATTAAAGAGCGTTTTAAATCCGTATTCAAGCGGTGTGCCGATTACTCCGTAGAGTGCGCTGTGTTCAACAGGCTCATAGCCCATTGCAACTGCTGTTGTATTGAAACAATATAAAATTCCGGGGGCTGTGTCGGCAAGAGTGCCGTCAAAGCCAAAAACAACTAATTTTTTCATAAAACCACCCAATCTGCAAATAAATAAATTCATAAACAATTTTCACAAAAGTCTTTGTCCTGCAAATATGGAAATACATCTCAAGGGGAATTATACCATTTTACGGAGATAAATACAATACTAATTTTTCCACAAGTATTAATTTGGGAATAAAAGTGCCGAAAAATATGCAATTATTGTTCTTTTGCAAGCATATGCCAATCGAAACAAGTCGAAAACCAGAGCTTTCAACTTACTTTATTTCTTGACAACATTGTGCGTGCGTTATAAAATTGAAGTACATTATATTGAAAGGTTATTTTATTATGACTTCTGCAAAGCATAAAAATCCGCCTGCCAAACCCAAAGAAAAATATTCGGTACAGCAGGCGCTCACAAACTACTATCTGCTTATTATGTTCACGCTTTTTCCATTGTTTTTCACGGACGCATATTTTAACATCAGGCACGACAAGTATTACTTTTTCATTATATTGACGGGTATTCTCGTTATTGCGGAATTTCTTATTATTATGACCGCAAGCGTTGATAAACCGCCGGAAGACTCAAAGCTTGAAAAGCCTAAACCAAAGCATTTGTATGAAGAGCTTTCGTTTATGGACTGGGCATTTATTGTATTCCTCGGGATAAATGTCATTTCAACGCTGTTGTCTGCAAACCCTTCGGATGCACTTCTGGGTACTCAGGGACGAAACAACGGTCTTGTGCTTATGGCATTTTACACCGCTGCATATTTTATGATTACACGGTGCTTTAAATATTTTGAATACATATTCGTTGCGCTTGCGTTCGGCTCAATGATAGTTTTTGCACTTGCGGTGCTTAACTCATTCTATATTGATCCTCTCGGGATGTTTACTCTTCTCACCGACCAACAGACTATTACCGACTTCACTTCAACAATCGGCAACAAAAATCTGCTTTCAAGCTACATCTGTATTGCGATGCCTGTTATGATTGCAATGTCGGTTATCACGGAGAAAACCTTGCTCAGGGCAATTTATCTTATTGCAACAGGATTTGGCTTTGCGGCTCTTATGACTGCCGACAGCGATTCGGGCATTCTCGGCATGGCTGTATTTATGGTTATTTACCTTGTATGGTTTTCAAACAGCCTTGTAAGGCTTAAAAGATTTTTCCTTTCGGCAACTGTTATGCTGTTGTTTGCAAAGCTGCTCAGATTGTTCTCGCTCTGCTTTGACGACAAAAGCAAGGGCTTTGATAAGTTTCAGGAAATTTTTGTTTTCTCAGGCATCGGCTGGATATTGCTTGCAGCTTGTGCCGTTATTACAGGGATTTTGTATCTTATTGATTACAAAAATCCAAACATCACAATTTCAAAAGCCGTGCCGATTGCTCTTGCCGTTGTATTCGGACTTTGTGCTGTTACCTTGATAGGAATTATGGTTTATTTCAGCTGTATTGACACCAAAACCGACCTCGGCAGTTTTGAAAGAATTATCCGCTTTAACGATATATGGGGTACGCACAGAGGCTTTATGTGGATAAGGTCAATATGGATTTTCGGCGACGCTTCATTCATTGAAAAGCTGTTCGGCGTAGGTCCGGATATGTTCTACTCCGCATTCAGTCCGTACTTTGACGACCTTTCAAAATACGGTGACAGCTCAACAAATGCCGCCCATAACGAATATCTAAACTACCTTATCACAATCGGAATTACGGGACTTCTCTCCTATCTTGCCATTGTGTGCGGTACGATTAAGAACGCAGTTAAGTATGCAAAGGAAAACCCGATGCTGATTGCGTGCGTTTCGGCTGTTATCTGCTATGCTGTTCAGTCTGTTGTAAACCTTTATCAGCCGATTACAACTCCGCTGTTTTTCATCTTCATAGCTTTGTGCGAGGCTTTTGTAAGAAACGCCAAGGCTGAAAAATCTGCCGTATAAATATTATGACTGCATTTCAATTCGGATAAGAAGATTCTGCATTGACTCGTTGCGGTCACGGCGGTATCGTCCCAGCTCGTAGAGGCTGTCGGGATTTTTAGTAATTATATTGGGCTTTTCCGTACAGGTTAGTGTACACGAAAAGCCCATTTCTTTTATCAGCTTTTCGGTCAGGTCATTTTTTGCACCGAACGGATATACAAAGCAGGTCGGTTTTTTCCCTGTTGCATTTTCAAGCAAGCCTTGAGCTTTGACAACATCTTCCGTAAGAATAGATTTATATGCTTCGTCACTCTCCCCCGCTTTTGGCAAAACACCCTTTCGTGATTTCAAAGAATGCATATCGTACGAATGATTCTGAATTTCAACATAGCCCGAATCGGACATTTCTTTCATATCGTCAAAAGTTATATGACCGTAGGTCACGGAAATGTCCTTGGTTTCGGTGAATTTTTCGGACACTGACGCAATCGGAGATATGACCGCCTTGCAGTTGTATTTTTCAAGCAAAGGGAGTGCATAATAATAATTATTATAATAGCCGTCGTCAAAGGTCAGCATAATGCATTTTTCGGGCAATGATTTTTTGCCGTAAGCATAATCGGTAAGGTCCTTTACAACAACGGTTGTGTAGCCGTTTTCGGTAAGATATTTTAAATCGTTTTCAAAAAGAGTCGGTGAAACGGTGTAGTCATTTTGCAGTTTTTCATCCTTTAAAAGTGAGTGATACATTATTACGGGCAGTTTTACGCTGTCGGTATCAGCCGTTGTTTCTTTTACTGCACCTGTCATTACCGATATTAAAATTACTGCAGACAGGAAAAGTGCCGTAAAAATGATAATTTTTACTGTTTTGTTTGATTTCACTATATTTCCTCCCAATTCTTTGTGCAAGATTTTTTATCTATAATTCTTTATTGTAAATATAATCAAACATCTGCGTGATAAAATATAGCCAAAGTTAATACTGATTACTGATTTTGGTCAATCGGTACCGACTAATATTGCATAAGGATTTATGAATTATGGCAAAAAGAAATTTCAGCTCAAAACGCAATGCAATTTACAACGCTGTGTGCGGTACGGACACTCATCCGAGCGCACGCTGGGTTTATGATAAATTAAAGCCAGAAATTCCCGACCTTAGTCTTGGCACGGTTTACAGAAACATTGCTCTTTTTAAGGATGAAGGAAAGGTCAGCGTTATATGCAATGTAAACGGTGAGGAGCGTATTGACGGCAACACAGAGCCGCACCCCCACTTTGTCTGCAACAAATGCAAGGCAGTTATTGATGTTGAAGACAGTCAAAATGCTGATGACCTTGAGTCACAGCTTGCCGAAGAGGGATTTAAGGTAGAAAACAGATTTGTTATCTACTACGGCATATGTCCTAAATGTTCGGCAGAAGTACACTAATATTTATTACAAAGGAGAAGTAATTATGAAATGGTATTGCACAGTATGCGGTTATGTTTATGAAGGTCCCGAAGCTCCCGAGGCTTGCCCTGTTTGTAAGGCACCAAAGGAAAAATTCAAGCAGATGGACGAGGAGGCATCTTTCGCAACAGTTCACGAGGTTGGCGTTGCTCAGGGCGTAAGCGAAGATATTCTCAAGGATCTCAGAGCTAACTTTGAGGGAGAATGCAGCGAAGTCGGTATGTATCTTGCAATGGCAAGAGTTGCAGACAGAGAAGGCTATCCCGAGGTTTCTGCCGCATTTACAAAGTATGCTTTTGAAGAGGCTGAACACGCTGCCAAGTTTGCAGAGCTTTTAGGCGAAGTTCTTACAGACAGCACAAAGAAGAATCTTCAGATGCGTGTAGATGCAGAAACAGGTGCTTGTGAAGGTAAGTTTGACCTTGCAAAGCGTGCAAAGGCTCAGAACCTTGACGCTATTCATGACACGGTTCACGAGATGGCAAAGGATGAAGCAAGACACGGAGCAGGCTTTAGAGGTCTTCTTAACAGATACTTTAAGTAATCATTAAAAAATAAAAAATCAAAAAAAGTCAGCTTGATAATCGTATGACCAACAACTAACCGATTACACAACAGACTTTGAACAGGAGATTTGATAGTATGAAATATGTATGCGATGTTTGCGGATATGTTTACGATCCTGAAATCGGCGATCCCGATAACGGCGTTGATGCAGGCACAGCATGGGAAGATGTACCCGAGGATTGGGTATGCCCTCTCTGTGGTGTAGGCAAGGACGAATTTTCCGCAGAAGAATAATTAACAAATTGGCAATTTGGGAGCAGGCAATGCTTGCTCCCTTTTGTGTGTACGGGAGTAAATTATGAAAAAATTGATTTCGTGGAATGTAAACGGACTTCGTGCCTGTGTTACAAAGGGCTTTGAGGACTTTTTTAAAGATGTTGACGCAGATATTTTCTGTCTTCAGGAAACAAAGCTTCAAGAGGGACAGATTGACCTCTTGCTTGAAGGATATCATCAGTATTGGTGCTATGCCGACAAAAAAGGCTATTCGGGAACGGCTATGTTCACAAAGGAAGAGCCTTTGAATGTATGTTACGGAATCGGCATTGACGAACACGACCATGAGGGCAGAGTTATCACGGCAGAATTTGACAATTGCTTTGTTGTCACCTGCTACACTCCTAACTCGCAAAGTGAGCTGAAAAGGCTTGATTACCGAATGAAATGGGAAGATGATTTCAAGGCATATCTGAAAAAACTTGAAGAAAAAAAGCCGGTTATTATGTGCGGTGATTTGAATGTTGCACACAAAGAAATTGATTTGAAAAATCCTAAAACCAACCGCAAGAATGCAGGCTTTACCGATGAAGAGCGTTCAAAGCTGACAGCGTTGCTCAATGACGGCTTTATCGACACCTACCGCTATTTCTATCCCGATACAGAGGGCGTGTATTCGTGGTGGTCATACAGATTCAAGGCTCGTGAAAAAAATGCGGGCTGGCGTATTGACTATTTTATCGTTTCAAAAGCTCTTGAAAGCAAGCTTGACGGTGCAAAAATCCATACCGAAATTTTAGGTTCTGACCATTGCCCCGTTGAACTGACGATTGACATTTAAAAAGCAAAATTAAAACCCGACACAGCATACACCGTGTCGGGATTTTTTGTATATTATGAAAAATTTTCAAGACCGACAATACAAATTCCAAAAGTGTCAATTGACAAAACGAGAATTTCGTCTTGACAAATGATTTTTTTGCAAAGAAAATGCTCCGACGCTAAAAAGTATCGGAGCATATATGAGCTTTTTTATAATTAACTGACGGTAATTTTGTTTTGACCGCCTGTTATGTCGGAAAAATTGTTTTTTGCACTTTTAACGAATGCGAAGATTGTTTTCAGAAGCATATTTCTTGTTTTGCTGTCAAGACCTGCAAAGGATTTTAGGATTGTTCCCGTGTTTTTAAGCGGATTTTTCAGCATCTCATTAAAGGTTGCGGTTTCGGTCAGCGACAAAAGGGCAAAAACCTCTTTTGTGAACTCCCGTCTTTGAGCAATTGTCAGCGATTCAACAAATTCTTTCAGCGTGTGGTCAAAGAAAACGCTGAAATTTGTAGTGCTTTTCAGCCTGACAAGGCTGTTCTGCTCAATCTCCCACGAATAGACATCGTGTTGGAGAAAACCTTTTTGATTGCTCTTTACAATTGTGTAGCTCTCCTCATGCTCAAACATCATACCGAAAATGCTCGACTGCGGAACAAAGGTGTAGATTCTGTCGTCGATTTCATAAAATCCGCTGTCCTTGATTTTGTCAAGAGAAAACCCCGGTCCGTCAAAATTGTAAATATAATCAATGTGATTTCTTGAATTTTCATCGGTAAAAGCACCGGCATAAACCGCAAGATTTCCGCCCTTTGAGTGACCGCCCAGAATGAATTTTCCGTTGAGCATACGGACTGCCTTTTCAAAATAATCAAGAGCCTTTTTCTGTGACGGCAACGGAAATGTGAAAAACATATTGAAGTCCTCCTGCCAGCCGACAAGAGAATTGTCCGTTCCTCTGTACGAGATGAAATAATTCTTTTTAAGAAATTCAAAAGTGATTGCGGAAAACTGCATACTCACATCGGACTCAACCTCGTTTACATACCCCGAAACAAGAATTTTGCCAAATCTCTTGCTCTCTGCCGTTGCTTTCAAAAGGTCGGCGTCACCCTTCCACAATAGATTTTTCTCGTAATCATCGGTTGCAAACACACGCATTGCCGCCTGTTCAAGGGTAATTTCATCAAACAGACAGGACGATACCGCACCGTCAAAAGGAAGATATGAAAGCCGTGAAAGCACAAGTGCGTCAAGCTCGTTAAAACCGTCCTGTTCAAATGTCAAATCGCCTCTCCGACTTATGTAATCAAATATGTCAGCCATACAAATGCCTCCAATCTGTTTTCTCTCTGTAACTATTGTATCACTTTGTACTAATTATTTCAATACAATTTTAAAAATTGAAAAAGAAAAGGACAAACGAATTCGTTCATCCTTTAACAGTATATGAAGTTATCTGAATTTTGCGATTTCTTCAAGAAATTGTTTTCCGAATTTTTCAAGCTTTGTTCTGCCCACACCCGAAACTTCAAGCATTTCATCGGGTGTTTCGGGGCATTTTTTGCACATATCAATCAGCGTTGCATCGGTAAAAATAACATAGGCAGGAACGCTCTTTTTGGATGCAATGCCTTTTCGCAAAGCCTTGAGCGCATCAAGTAAATCGGAATTGACAGGCACTTCGGGGCGGTGCGTTTTGACAACCTTTTCGGAGTTTTCAACTTTCTTCATCACAAGCCGTTCCCGCCCGAAAAGCACATCTCGGCTCTTTGGCAAAAGTTTTAGAACCTCGGTTTCATTGTCGGCTGAAATATACTCCTTTTCGGCAAGAAAGTCAATTGTGCCGAAAATATGCCTTGCCGTAACCTCTTTCATTATTCCGTAGGTTGACTGATTGTTAAGCTCTGCTTTTAGAATTTTCTCGCTTTTACTGCCCTTTAACACATCACAAATCACGGTTTTGCCGTACCTTTGTCCTGTTCTCGCAATACACGACATAATTTTTTGAGCGTCAATTGTGACATCAACAAGCTTGTGAACGGAAAGGCAGTTGGAGCATTTTCCGCAGTAAGCCTTTTTATCACCGCCGAAATACCGCAAAATAAACCCACGCAGACAATCGTTTGTTGTGCTGTAAAAGGTCATATATTTTAAGCGTTCAAAATCACGCTCACGAATTTGCTCGTTTTCTTCAATTGTAAGCTCATCGTTGCCCTCGGAATTTTCAATCATAAAGCGATTTAGGCGAACATCCTTAGGACTGTAAAGCAAAATACAATCAGCCTCACCGCCGTCACGACCTGCCCGTCCTGCCTCTTGATAGTAGCTTTCAATATTTTTCGGCATATTGTAATGGATTACATATGTAACATTTGACTTGTCAATTCCCATACCGAAAGCATTGGTTGCGACCATAATATTTTTTCGGTCAAAAACGAAATCCTCCTGATTTTTCCTGCGTTCGTATTCATCAAGACCTGCATGATATCTTGCCGCCGAAAAGCCGTTATCGCAGAGCAATTCGCAGACAGATTCAACATTTTTTCGGGTTGCACAATAGACAATTCCCGACCTGTCGCCACGCTCCCGAATGAGGTCAATAAGCTTTTCGTCCTTTGACGATGACTTTATTACTCCAAAGAAAAGGTTGGGGCGGTCAAATCCAGTTGTAATTTCAAACGGATTTTCAAGCCTGAGAATTTTCTTTATATCTTCTTTTACATCATTCGTAGCCGTTGCGGTGAATGCTCCGACAATCGGACGATTTGCAAGGCTTTCAACAAATGAAATAATTTTGAGGTAACTCGGTCTGAAATCCTGTCCCCATTGTGAAACGCAATGAGCCTCGTCAACTGCAACCATTGAGATTTTTATCTTTTTGCAGGCGTCGAGAAATCCGTCAGTCAACAGCCTTTCGGGTGCAACATAGATAATTTTGTATTTTCCGTGTTCAACATTTGAAAGCACTCGGAGAAATTGCGGATATGAGAGTGAGCTGTTTATGTATGCCGCAGGAACTCCCGACTGAACGAGTGAGCCGACCTGATCCTTCATAAGCGAAATCAGAGGTGACACAACAATTGTCACCCCGTCAAAAAGTAATGCGGGAATCTGATAGCACATAGACTTGCCCGCACCTGTGGGCATAATGCAAAGTGCATCTCTGCCGTCAAGCAAAGCGTCAACTATCTGTTCCTGTCCGTCTCTGAAAGAATCGTGTCCGAAGTAATCTTTTAACACGCTTAATTTATCACTCATCTTTTTGCCCTTATCTATCATTCTTTATTGGAATTATAATCATTGTATTCTCTTTCAATCCAAGCCATAAGCAGATTTACAATTTTCTGCTGTTCGACCTCGTTAAGCTGTTTATCCCTTGCAACTCTGTACCACTTGTTAAGACATCCTCTGCAACAACAGGCACAGGCGTGCTGTGCGATAAAAACAGGGTGTCCCCTCATGGGTGTTTGCTTTCCGTCATTCGGAATATATTTTGGTGCAAGCCGTGTTCTGACAAAATCTTCTGCATGGGAGCGGATTTTATTCATTCCCTTTTCATTAATATAGTCAATGTCCTTTTGCTTTAAATGAAACCGACTGCGAAAATCCGATTTTTTCAGTTTGTTTAGTGCCTCATCTATCGTTTGCATTGTTTATGCCTTCTTTTATTGTCATACCTCAATTATAAACAATTACTACGGTAATGGCAAGAAAAAATGCACTCATTTTCTATTACAGCAAAAAAACAACCCCACGATTATTTTACCGCAGGGTTGTTTTCATAGGGTTGCTTTTCAATTATTTTTTAAGATTAAACATCTTTGCAATATTTTTCAGCAAGGGCAAAGAACGCTTTTTCGAGTGAATCCAAGGTTTGTTCCGTCATACTGACCGACATACTGTTTTTGTCGGAAAATATGATTTCAACTATTGTAACCGTGGCATCATCGACTGTCAGTCCTTTGTTTTTTGGATTATATTTTTTCAGAATTTCCAATGCGTCTTCGGCGGTATCACACAGCAGTCTCATATCCGTTTCGTCGATCAAAACATTTTCAAAAGCGATATAACCGCATTTGCAGATAGCATCAAAAAGGAAATTTACACCTTTTTTTCGCACATAAAAAGAACAGCAGTAGTCAAAATTTGAATGATTTTTTGAATAGCTCACGGATACAATTTCTTTTTTTACACGCGTTTTTCGTTTGGAAATATTATGAAATAACGACCGTAAAGTCATATCAGTTATGTCATGGCAGCCCCGCAGAACGGACAGAATTTCGGCGGATTGCCGTCAGGCTTATATCCGCAAGCCGAGCAAACAATTGCCGCAGCATTTTGCGGAGTAAACGGCTGTGAAACTTGCTGATTTACTGTGTTGCTCTGCACAGGCATTCCGTTCTGCTGATAGCCCATATTGTTCTGCATGGGCATTCCGCTTTGCTGATAGCCCATATTGTTCTGCATAGGCATTCCGCTTTGCTGATATCCCATATTGTTCTGCATGGGCATTCCGCTTTGCTGATAACCCATATTGTTCTGCATGGGCATTCCGCCTTGCTGATAACCCATATTGTTCTGCATGGGCATTCCGTTCTGCTGATAGCCCATATTGTTCTGCATGGACATTCCGCTTTGCTGATAGCCCATATTGTTCTGCATACCGTTCCTTATTTGTTCACACAGTCTCATTAACTGCATTCCGTCATCAAACGCTCTCATAAGCTCATTCCTTACAGTACCGATTGACGAATCAACATACATTGATATATCGGTTATGAACGGATGATTTACAATGAATTTTGCTTTTAAAGAAGATATTCTTTGCGGTGATGACGATGTGTTTGTATCACGAACATACGGCTGAAGTGCAAGCGGAACATCAAGCATACCATTTTGCCCCGAAAATGAGTTTGTTGTATCAAACTGACTGCCAAAACCGCTGTTCCTTCCCTGACGGTTATCATAGCGGTCATACTCATCAGGAATTCCGTCACGGTCGGAATCCTGCAGAGTTGTATATCCAAGCTCAAGCCAAAAGTCCTGTAGCTGTGAAAAATCAAAAATTTCAGGATTGCTGTTTTTGAAATCTCTGCCTATTGTAAAATAGAATTTTCTGTTATTAAAATCTACAACAAGCTTTTCGTTTGTACCGGCACTTGCCGACTGAACAAATGCCGAATATTTCTGTCTGTTCTGTTCACGCTGTTCAAGATGAGCTTTAACATCGGATAATGTTCTGTTTTTCCAGCCTGATGAAAGCGAACTGAGCTTGTGCTTACAGTCGCTGCAAAGATAACCGTCTGAAAGCTTTTGCCTTGTGAGGGCGTTTACCTTGTCACCGCAAAGGTCACAATATTTCTTTTCAAATAGTCCCATAAACTTTCTCCTTTACAAAAGATTCACGATTTTCTTCTGAATATTTGTAGCATCAATAACTGATATTGTGCCGTCACCGTCTGTGTCTGCAATTTTAAAAGTGTAATCGTCAAATTCTTCAAACCCGACAATATATTTTTGAACCAAGGTTGCGTCCACAACATTAATAACACCGTCCATATTGACATCATACGGAACTGTAATTTTTACTACAAGGTTAACATCTTTCTTAACAACATTCGCTTCATATACCCGTGTTACGCATTGCGGTTTGCTTACAGTAATGACATATCTGCCTGGAACTGTTTCGTAATACAGAATTGCATTATTGTTCTCCATTTCATGTGTAAAGCTACCCTTATAGACGCCGTCAGGAGTGTATTTATCAAACTTAACAGTAGTAGGGTCCTCCGGTGAGCCGCCCGTTTTGAAATCCATTATAATTCTTGCCTTAACCTTTTGCGTAACTTTAACCGATACACTGTAAATGACATCACCGTTTTCACCCGTGACAGCACACCTGAAATGAGTTTCATCAAAATCCGTATTCGGTCTGATGCTCAAAGCATTTGTTTTTGTACCCTTGAAGGAAAATTTGTTTGATGTGGATGAGTTGTCACTTATGTTGCGCCACACATATCTTCCTGTGCTTCTCCTTACTTTCATCTGCCACTGGTAGCTTGCGGCATTGTTGGCAGTAACCGATATAGTTCCTTCTTTGCCTTTCATAATTTCTGCCTCAGTGAACTGATGTGAAAATGAAGGTGATTTATCTGCAACAACGTAATATGCCCAAATATAATATTGACCTGTGGTTTCATCCTGAAGAATTGTCGCCTGACCGTCGTCGTTGTACAAACCACATACTGCGTTCTTGGCAACCGCATATCCTCTGTTCATATTAAAGTATAGCTGACAACAATACATACCGCTGTCAAAAGCTTCTCCGTCGTTGAGCTTTCTGCCAACTTTGTTGTTTTTGTACTCATACCACTCAATATAATCAAAACTGTAGTAAGTGCTGTTTATCGGAGTTGCCGTAGTTGAGGGGATTTTCCGCTGTTCAGGTTTCTCCAAGCCTAAAAATCCAATTGTAGGAATTTCTGTCTTCTCAAGAAGTCCCGGAAAGTTACATTTTCCCGAATAAAAAGTACCGCTCTTTGAACCCGTTACTTTACATCTAAAGACAACATCTTTCCACCCTGAGTCAGGTCCTACAAGTTCTGCGTAGGTCTGAAATTTAAGATGGTTCGTAAAAACACCCGAAAATTTCGAGTCGGGTCTGTCGGTTTTATCGGAGAGGTTAACCCAGCTTATGCTCGGAGCCTTTGCCTGCCATTGATAGGTAAAGGTTTCGTCTGTACTGCCGCCGTTTACTCCCACGATAATGTTAAGGACATCTCCTATGTAAACCTCGGTGTCGATATATTTGATATAAGCCTGAGCCGCCGCATTTGCGGTTATGGCTGTCATAGGAAGTGTTGTCAACAGCATGAGAAAGCATAAAACAACACTTGAAATACGCTTTGCTTTTTTCTTGATTTTCATAAAAATCCCTCCTTTATGCCCAAGGATCAACCGAAGCCGGAGTTCGTATGTCGGAGAGTGCAAGATTACGCCATAAGAACCATTGATTGCCCTTTCTGCGAAGCTCAATCGGGCGAGGTGAGTCTGCTCCCGACGACTGAACCTGAACCTTTGCATAACCCTCGCTCTGATAGGTATATGCATACTCGGAAACGGTTATTTTGTACGGAACATTCGGTGTATAATCGTTCTTCACGGATGAACCCTCAAAATACGAGCGAGGAATATATCCCCTGCCCCTGATTCTGTCACGCAAAAACTGAATATCCATTCCGTTCATCGGCTGAGGTCCTTTTAATACATTAAGCATTTCTATTGTGTTTTCCGGACTTTCATCATATTCAAGCAACACCAGCATTGCAAGTGCCGCTGTTGAAAGAGGTGATAAAAAGTCAAGCTCCGGAATTTTTTTGAGTTCATCGGCATTTTTCGGATAATCGGCAAATACAAATGTTTTGCTTTTGTGCATTGCATTGTTTACCGCTCCCGAAACGGCCTTTGAAACATTGTTTTTTACAGTTTGATTTGTCATATTTTTTAAGCTGTCAAATATACCCATAAACAGTACCTCCTTTTTAAAGTGCGTCAAGCGCGGCGGCAAGATAATCTGCCGTTACGGATGAATAAAAAAACGAGCTTATTTTTCCGAATTGTTTTGCCTGTTTAACCCTGTCGGCAAGGTCGGGATATGCCTGTTCGTCACAGAGCAGGGCCGTTTTACAGCTTGGCAGATATTCCTTTACTTTTCCACAAAGCTCAAGCCGTTTCTCAATAGTTGAATCGGCAAGTCTTGTGACATCCATAAGTAAAACATCAACTCTTTCTGTAATGCACAAATCAAGAATTTTCCCGTCTTGATTCGGTGAAACATTTTCAATACAAAATCTTCCCTTCTTTACAAGGGCATTTTGAATAGCCTCACTGAGCAAATTATTCTGAACACTGAGCAAAATTTTCTTCAACGGACATCACCCCTTTTCACCTATATCTTTCACTTATATTGTACAATTTTGCGATAGAATATGAATGTGCCAAACGGCATATTTCACAACATAAACAAAAAAGCACAGCCGCCCGATTGTTCGGACAGCTGTGACCTTGTGCTAAAAATATTTACGGTGGGTAATTAAAAGGGGGGTAAATAATAAAATAATTATGCTTTGTTCTTAACAGCGCCTATAATGTAAAGTACAGGGATAGCAAGACCGCAGATAAGAGAGAATACATTGAATTGTGATCCGCCTATCATGCTGATAATTTCGCCTGCAATACACATAACCGCAACAACAACGCCCCATACAATACATGTATTTGCCTTGTGCGGAAGTTTTGCGTTGATAACGCCGATAATACCTGCAACAAACTCAGCAACCGCACTGATAAGTGCGAAAACGCCGCCGACATAAAGCATAGTCATATCGTATGTACCGTCGTTAAAAGCTGCAAGTGCGGCGATACCGAGAATGGCGATGATTGACACAATCAATGCAATAGCACCGAATACAATCATAAGGATTCCCGTTACTTTAAGAAAAGTTGAACCTTTTGCCTCCATAGTTTTTCCTCCTGTCATTAAATAATAAATTTTATGCACCTTTGTCTTTGATTATTAATCGGACAAAGATAGCGTTTTGCACAAAAGATATTCACCGTCTGAGCAGTTATATCCTGTAATTGTATTATACTGTTTTAACAGCAAAAAAATATGTGCCAAACGGCACATATTCAGAAAAAAGTATTTATTTGTCGTTAATTCTATCGTCAAGGATTACAAGTCCCGCCTCTCTTGCCTTTACGGCAAGCTCTGTTCTTGACTTAAAGCCTGTTTTTTCAAGCATATACTGTATATAGTTCTTGACAGTGCCCGGAGCAATGTAAAGTCTTTTGGCAATTTCCGTGTTTGTATCACCGCTTGTCAGTTCACGCAAAACCTCAAGCTCCCTTTCGGTAAAATCCGTACTCATTGCGTTGCCGAATTTAATTTTGGGAGTTGTGTCGGGAAACACACGCTCACCGTTCATTGTTCTGTCCATAAGTTCAATAATAGGTTCGGAACTTACCTCTTTGTACCAAAAGCTGTCAACCCCTGCATCCTTGGCACGCTTTAGATAGGAATATTCGGGCATTGAGGTAACAATGATTATCTTAATTTTCGGGAACTTTGCTTTTATTCTTTCAGCCGCCTCAAGACCGTTTGCCCCCATTGAAGTGCATATATCCATTAAAATCAGGTCAACATCGGAATTTTCACAATGATAATCCGTCATATCGGCATTACTTATTGAGCCCGCAAGCGTATAGTTTTCACTTTGGTTTACATACATTTCAAATAAAGTTCTCGGCATTGACTGATCTTCAACTATCAGCACTCTTGTCATACTGCAGCACCTCGCTTTTCGGTATTGTGATTTCAAGAACAAAAATTTCGGAAGTCGATATTTTCATGCTTCCGCCGATTTGCTCCGCTTTTTTTCTTACGGAAGAAAGTCCGCCGCCCTCATTGATTTTTTGAGGCGGTTTTCTGCCGTTATTTGCAAATTTAAAAATATATTTTTCACCGTCGTCAAGACTTTCAAGAATCATTTTATCTGCTTTTGCGTGTCTTGCGGCATTGTTAAGGCATTGCATTGTTGCAAAAGTCAGAACCCGTGCAACCGCATTGTTATCAGTCGGGAGATTTCCGACTGTTTCAAGCGTTATTCCGACAAGCTTTGCGGCATTTTCAATATCCTTAGCAAAGTTTTCGTCTTTGCAATCATTCTCTGCGGTATTCAGAACAGAAATATTGTTTTTCCACATTTCAAGTAATTTACTGTTATTTTCAGACAGAGTACCGTTTTCAAGATATCTTCTTGTTGTTACCAGCGTACTGCCGAGCCTGTCATGAATTATCTCTTTTGTGCGAAGAATTTCTTCTTCTCTTGTCAGGTCATAGACCATTTCATTGTATTTTTTTAGATGAGCATTAACCTTTTTTAACTCGCCTATTTCATATTCCAAGGTTGATGTAAGCTTTGTAAACTCTGTTATATCGGTTGCCGCAAGCTGAAAATACGGTTTTGAAAAAATTTCCGTTTCCGACAACGAAAAGCTGAAAACCCTGCCGTCCTTTAATCTGACTGTAAATGCCCCGTCATTTTCATATTGAGAAGCCTCTTTTATCTTCTCTCTAAAGGGCATTGCAACATTAAGCGATTTACCCGTAAGTTCAAGACATATGCTTTCCATAAGGTTATTTTTCAATACAACAAGTCCGTTTTCGTCAAAATAGCAAAGTCCTGTCGGCAAGCCGTCAAAGCTTTCTTTAATTGACATTGCGGTAATATCGGTATTCCTGCAATGATGAAGCCTTACAGTTATGTACACAGACATTACAGCACAATATGCCGTTATGCCGACAGACAGAGCAAACGGCATTCTGCCAAAAAATTCAGCCATTTTATTAATTTGGTTATCATAATATATTTTACTCAAGACATGAGTGCTTACCAAAAACATTGTCAAAGAGATTACTGCAATTATAACCGCTGAAATCGGTTTCCACAACCTGATTTTATAAAGAAAAGATTGCGTTGCGTTGTATATTGCCGCACAGGCAACAACAAATTGCACACTCATCAATATAACACAAACAAACGAACGCATTTCAAGGATGGATGTCATATGTCATCACCTCCGCTTTGCATACGAACAAACACAAACAGCGTGTCAGCGTCATATTCCGTGGTGAAATTTCCGCCGAGTTTTATAATATCGTCAAGTAAATCATCGGGAATTTTCATTTCATTTTTGCTGTCACAATTGATTTTTAAATCAATAAATCTCTCATTGACTTTTAAATTAAACAGCAACGCATCTGTGCAGCTCATTATGTGCCTTATAAAAATCCCGATAAATTTAAAAAGTGCAATCGTTTTTTCGGCTGAAATTTCTCCCGAAACATTACTGAAAAACGAACACGAAATTCCGTAGACAGAAATGTACTCGGCAAGTTCTCGGATACTGTTTTCAAGCTCAAAAGCATTCAGCATTTTTCTGCTTTTTGCCATAATGAGCAGATTGCTTATTCTCTTGATGTAAACATTAACAACACAGGCACCGGCATAATTAACCGAAATATCTCCCCTGTTGTTTTCAATATTTTTGAGTATATTTTCAAGGTCGCAAAGCTGAGGGCGGATAAATTCGGTTATACTGTCATAGAGCTTGTTCTGTTCGGTTACTGCCGCTCTTCGTTTTTTCAGTTCTGCCTCTGATTTTAAGATTACATTGTATTCCGAAATCTGCTCTTTTACTTCCGAAAGCTCTCTGTTAATTCGGTTAATTGCCGATATATCTTCCGTCCAAACTGCCTTACCGCCTTTTATATTATGCTTTTTAAGAATTATATTTTCATCAATCACAACACTGTTACCGTTTTGCAGAACAACATCTTTTGAAACATTTGTTGCGTTTTTAGAGCGGTATTTCACATTGCCCTCATTGTCAAATATGAGAGTGTTAAGATTTGACGCATTGAAAAAATCGCCGTAACCCGTATTTGACGGCACAAGACCTATCTGAATAAGGCTTTCCCATAAAGCAATTGAGGCAAAACAGAACACCTCGGGAACATTGTAAATTCTAAGTCCCGAATATCCGTGATTCAGATTATTCCAGAGTGTGTAAATTATTGCGACAAGAATTATTACAATCGGAATCCACAGCTTTTTGCGTGTTGCGGAAATTCTGCATCGATTGATTGAAAGCACAATTGACGAAAGTACAAGTATAAAAATCCACACTGCAATTACATAGTAAACAGGTCCGTAACTGTATTGTTTGTTCCAATTGTGAAAATCGGGTTCAAATACAAAAGCAAGCTGATGAAAATCGTTCGTCATAACAAGCAGCACAAGAACGGCGGCAGGTATAATCAAAAGATATTTTCGGTTATTTGTATTTTCGGGCTTACCGATATTCAGCATTGCAAAAAACATCATAAGCGGCAAAAACACCATTGCTATGTAATATGAATACCAAAGATACCGTCCGTATGTGTTGATGTCGGCAGGGCTGTTGTATTTTATGGCACGAAGAGCCATCCACAAGAGCATAAGCGCCGCAGATATCACAAGGCAGATTCGTATATTCTTCTGAACAATGCGATATGCAACAGACACACCCCAGCCTATAATAAGCCCCGAAAAGATAATAACATCAAAATTTTCAATATAATTGTCCGCCGAGGAAGTAAGATGAGAAAAAATTCTCACCGCACCTCCGAACAGGAATATAATTATCCCGACAACAGTCAGAAGCTTTGTTTTGTCAACTTTGCGAACCATATGCCCCCCGTAAGTTATTTCAAGTTTAATTTCAGCAACATAATTTTTTCAAAACACCAATGTTGCACACCATTTTACTACATAATAACACAATAAAACGGATTATACAATTCATATTTACCGCAAATTTAAACGAAAAAGTACATAGTTAATCCCCAAAATAACTTCCACCGTGGAACTTACTTTGGAAATTAACGCACTGAAATCTTCCTTGTTTTGGACTGTAATCAATCGTGGTATTCTTAACAAACTTATTAAACTACAAAAGGCACATAACCGAAAGTGATAACGGTTATGTGCCTTATTGTTTTTTTGCAATGCTGTTTTTTCACAGTCCACGAGTAAAATTTGTACCCTAATTAGATTTACACTATTCTCAAACAAGGCTATCTATTATACTATTAGTGGATTAGTTTTACTACCTTATGATATTGAATAAAAACAAATTTTATGAATGTGCAATATTAAGAATGGTTACAGTATATAAATGATAATTTTAAGTGTATATACAAAATTCCGAGTACACTCGAAGCTGCTATGGATTATTCTGCTTTTGATGTTTCTCAGATTGATCACAACCGACTGGAAATAAGCAATGAGCGTTGGAACAGATATATTGAAATGCTTTCCTACTCAGGCTATGTTAAAGGAGTCAGAACTTCAAAATATCTCTCGTGTGATGTCAGTGTTGATTGTACAAATATCCGCATTACTCTCAATGGATTGGAATATTTAACTGAAAATTCAATTATGCAGCGTTTCTACAAACTTGCTAAAGGTATAAAGGACTTTGTTCCCGGTATATAATCAGCAAACTGTAAATTGTACCGTATTTGCCTTGTATCAGTTTTTGTTGCTAAAAGGTAGAGTTAGTTGATTGAATAAAAACAAAATTAAACGAATTTAAAAGGGTATTAAAGGGGTGTTTGAAACATCCCTTTTACTTTTACCTTTAAAATTACAGATTATGGTTATAAGGTCCCGAATTTCGGGGGCTTTTAATATTGCTCAAATATCTGAGCATACACACAATTGCTAATAAATTGGAAGGAGCAAACAAATGGACTTAATGGAAATTTTAAAAGCCCTGTTTGGCGGCGAAGCTTTGACATTTGAACAGTTTGCAAAAAAGGTAAACAATGCGGCAGATGTTAAACTCGGCAACCTTGCAGGCGGTCAGTATGTCGAAAAGGACAAGTACGATGATGTATCAAATCAGCTTGCAAGTGCAAACGCAAATCTTGAGGGTTATGACCCAGACTGGCAGGATAAGGTTACGCAGGCACAGGCCGGACTATTTTCAAAACACATAATTCTCGGCGGTCTCCTTGATTTATCAGGCTACTCCCGTAGTAATCTCAGCAGGTCAGTATGATAAAGTAGCGCCTAAACATTCCTTTTTCGTGAGTATCTTATATTATTTACTTCAAATTCAGCTTCTGAACGATAATGTTATTCCAATTCTTTGATTCCTACACTTTTCAAATACCGGTAAATTCCGTCATAATATTCTGGTTTTGCAGTCGTGTCAGTTTCATCACCTGACGGTACAAAAATAACAAATCCCTGTCTTGCCCTCGTCAGGAGGACTCTATAAGCGTTTTTTAAATAAAGAATATTATCTGCAGATTTTATATTTTGCCATTTTGTGCCAACAAATTTCAGATGTTTGAAATCACCATTTTCAAATCTTAAATCTGCATCCCAACAAACAATTGTCCAATCAAGTTCAAGACCTTGAATGTCGAATTCTGTTGCGGTTTCCTCTAAATGAAATGATGAACGAACATCGTTTTTACCGTTTAAAAACCAATTCGTGGCTTCAATTTTATTTTGAACCCATATACCGTATTTTCTGAGTCTTTTGGCACCGGAGCTTGCAGTAAGCCCATATCTTTGCGATCCTTTTGCCTGACTTTTAACCCATAGTTTTGCTTTGTGTAGATTTCGAGTCACAAAGACAGGATAATCATTGTTAAACTGCTCATACAATCTTTTAGCAGTATCAATATCCACATCGAGAAGAGCCTTTACAAAATTTGAAACATTTTCACTTCTGAATGAACGTAACGAAACGGCTAAGTGCAAATCTTCAATTATGTTTACATTCATATTTTTCGTCATTTCGTCAAAATTATGCCCTTTGGAATATTCGTCATCAGTAATTTTATCTGAAACGTAAATGTCCCAGTTTGGATAATTATTTCTCAAAGAATCAAACCATCCATAAATACCGGCCGATTCACCCTTATTGATTTCTTGACCGCCACCGATTAAACATATTATTGTTGCCCAGTCATTGTGACGGTTTAATATACTAATCAGGAATTCAGGTTCTGACATATTAAAATCTTCAATATGTTTCTTCTTTTTCATAAAATCAGTCAAATTTTGTTTGTCCCAGGCTCGTTGAGCTTCATCGAAAATTGCAACTTTTTCAACAGGAGGAGTATCAACAGATATTGCATCATCCCTAAAATGATGAATAATTTGTATAAATTCTTTTACCTTTCTGGAGGCTTCTTTTCTTGAAATATTATTTCTCTTTGCATCATCACGAGCAAGTGCTTCTTGTAAAACATCAACAAGCGGTCCATTGCCCGAGAGAAATACAGCATGCTCATCTTCAGCTATTTTCTGCCTTTCTACAGCTATATTAAGACCTGCAAGAGTTTTTCCTGCACCTGGAACACCTGTAATAAAACAAATTGATTTTCTGTTATTAGCTTTGCTATAATCTATAATTTTATTGATCGCTTTAGTAGTTTGATTAAGATTTTTCGCACTTGCATCATTTCTCGAAATATCTTCAACATTGTGACCGAGATACAAGGCCTGTGCAGCCTCTATAATCGTCGGTGTTGGCATATAAAGTGAGTTAATCCAATCATCAGGTATTATTTCATCCTGAATAAATTTTAAAGAAACTTCTGTTATGTATTTGGCAATTTCGTATTCGTTGCAACAAATCGTTTCTAAAACATTATCTTTTGAAATCCGAATTTCTTGTTTTACGCTGTGAGCCTTAGTGGAGATTAAAATTGGAACTAAAAGTCTGTTATGGCTTTCTTTGTGAAAACAACTCAAATCAAAAGCATAGTCAGTTACTTGTTCAATAGCATATGAAGGGTATTTCTTTTCACCAACTTTAAATTCTAACAGAAAAATTATTCCTTTATAAATAACAATATTATCAATTCGATTACCTATTCGTGGAATAGTATATTCAAATATAATATATCCATCTAAAAACTGAGATAACTCTCGCTTCAAAATTTCAATTTCTCTATTCCAAGTATTCTTTTGTAAATCCTCAGCAGAAAACTGGTCATTCGTAGTTATTTCGCCAAATATACTGTAATTATCTTGATTTAGGAAACTTTGAATGTCATTTGAATAATATGAACGTTTTACCATTATGTATTCCTCATTTAAAATTAGTTATATGATTATCATAACATATATATGTATTATTGTCTATTGTATGGTTGAAAATGTCAATGTAATAAATGATAGATTAAAAAGTTTGGCACCATGCCCGAGGTGATATTTTAAGAGTTATAGTCAGGCGTATGTTCATAAACATATTAATTCTACAACAAAACAAGCAACAGCATAATTTCTGTCGCTTGTAATTATCATATATTCTGTTTTTTCGGGTTACCCCAACTATTGACATAGAGCCAAAACAGTCCTGTGGACTGTTTTCTTAACGCTCACCTTCTCGCCCGATTTAGCAGTAAATTTAGATAAAAAAGAAAACAGAGTAGTCAAAAGACTACTCTGTTGTGGCTCCCCCAACTGGGCTCGAACCAGTGACATCATGATTAACAGTCATGCGCTCTGGCGAGTGTAGGTAAATAGTTCTCTTGAATTAATTTTATAACACAAACGCTCTTGGCTTCATAAAGTTTTTCCATACAACTAAAAATCTTCTTCGGATATTGTTCCTTTTATTTCGTTATCCTCTGAGTACAATATACCATTCCATTCTTGCCAATACTGATTGTGGCCTTCATAAAAGTACTGTTTTTCACCATAACATTCCCAGAAAAGCACAAGATTATTATATTTTATAAACTTATCTAAATAATCTTTTCGGAATATTAGTGCAAAAGAATCTCTACCTGTTGATATATAATGTGATACCAGAGTTTCCCCGCTATAAAAACAACCGTCATATTCCTTAAAGTTTAATTTTAAATAGTTAATAAGTTCCTCACAAGGAAGTAAAAAACTGGTTGTTTCATCTTGCGATGCATCATATTCTGATTCCCACGCAAGATTTGAATATGATGATATTACTTTCGCAATAGCTTTTTTCACTTTTTCTTTTCTGGTGCAAACTGTTTTGTTAAACTGAAGAATTCCTTCCTCCAATTTTGAATAATCCAATTCTCCTCCTTCGAAAGCAACTTCTTTTTCTTCGCCGGTAAAAATATTATAATCTGACCAACTATCATTATATAATGTATGGTAAGATATTGACCAAGGATACTCTCTCAGAAACAAGCTGGTAATATTGAATCCTCCAAATAATCGTTCGTCCGTTATTTTTTGATTAGTAATTGCATTTTTTATATTTGCAAATTGTTTTTTATCTACAAAATACCCTTCGGATTTAAGCCAAATATCTTGTTTTCCTGTGTAAAAATAAGAGCCCTCGTAATTATCATCTTTATTTTCTATTTTATCGTAAGAGAATAGTTTCACCCATTGAATATCACTTGAATCTCTTAAAATTAATTTTTTAGAATGATTTTTAAATAATTGGCAATTTTTCTTTGTCCATTTTTCTGCTACGCCCAAATCAGACTTATCTGAAATAAAATCTTCTATATAATCTTCATCCGAGTTAAATTCAGGCAAATCCTTAGAAACAATAAAATTGCAATTAAGCGTAGGATCAAAATCTCTAACATGTATCTGCCAAGGTCCAATATACGGTGATGAAGGTTCGCTATAATTATGAAGCATGTGCTTGTCGGATACTCTTGCAAGTATATTATAAAAAGTTATCCATTGATACTTTTTTCCAATTCTTTCACATTTTTTTGTGTTACTTCTATCAGAAAATGCTCTTCTGGAATATAAATCATAATCAGTAAAATAGCTGTTTTTATACCCTAACACATCACGTATATACTGCATAGCATAGTGGTATAAATTATCAATATCTATATTTTCAAAGTAATCTAATGTACTTTGGAATGTATAACGACCAAAATCTCCATATAACCCCGGTGTATTCCTTGTGTCTGGTCTCATTGAACAATCAATAATATTAAACCCGCATTGATGAACATCATTGTTATAATATTCTTCCCTCTCTACGGTTGGAATTGTTTCAGAATTATAAGGCGGAGATATTAAATCAATATCTATAATTATTGAATCAGGAAATTCATATAAAAATCTTTCTATTATCAGTCGTGCATAATCTCTTAATAGAATATCAGGATAGACCTCTTTCTGAAAAAATATGTTTTTATATACATATTCCGCCAGGTTTTTATAATCATTCTCATAAACAAATGTTCTTTTAACGCAAGCGCCAAACGCGACTCCATATAATCTTTGAAAAACATATGGATCATTTACAGATTCAAATTTTTGCAATAAAGGCAGACAAAGCTGAAAATTACTTTTCAACAACTCTATAATTGCCTTTGATGCTATATCCCTTGTATATCTGTTTGATGATGTAAGCAGCCAAGTGAAAAGAATTAATAACAAAAACGTATTATCTGTGCTAAGTCCGCTAAGAGTGTTGCCCTCATTAAAATAATTAATCAGTTGGATAACTCTATGTGAAGCATCAATATCATTAATAAATGTAGTCCACATCCAGTCACGTTCATTTAAAGATTTATTTATTAGAATTGAGTGCAGAAATTCTGCATTCAAGGGATGATTAATTTTGGTACTGTTTTCAATCAACACCGAAAAAACTTTATCAGGTGCTATATGATGCTTGTTCACAAAATCTTTAAAGTATTCGGAATTAATTGTATTTGCTTTCCTAAGATTATATGAATTAATATATGAATCATACAGTAATATTAAATAGTAATCCTCATTTAGATTCTCTGCTATATCAATACACTCCTCATTATACTTTTCTGCAAATAAACTACAAATAGCTATAAATAGATCCCGGTTATTTGGTTTACTAATTTTACCATTGTTTATTCCTAATACATCCTTTTTTATATATTCCCGTAATTCAAATTTATCGGTATGAGTTTCTACAATCATTCTTGCGCTTAAGTAATCTTCTAAAAGATTATAGCCCAGATAGTATCTATCTCCATCTTTAATCGCAAATGTGTTTAACAAACCTGATTTTTCAATAATCCTAATGGAGTTAATTTTATTAGTATTTAATCCAAAAGTTTCCCAGAATTCCAAGCGAAGTAAATCTTCTT